>Ga0247769_1000027_pt1 | contig 22595 bp, 22 predicted proteins | sample UWRJL166409R6_FD_179942 | JGI IMG/M metagenome (GOLD analysis project Ga0247769, IMG submission 179942) | Plant litter microbial communities from Arlington Agricultural Research Station in Wisconsin, United States - UWRJ-L166-409R-6 | ecosystem: Environmental > Terrestrial > Plant litter >... | reverse complement strand
ACACCGGGCCAGTTCTCATCGGTCGGTGTACCGATGTGTTTGCAAATCAGAGCGATTTGCTCCACCTCGGTGTTTCCCGGCAGGAAAGGCGCGCGGATGACCAGCTCGGCGAAGACGAGGCCGACGGACCAGACGTCTACCGCGCCCGAATAGTGCCGCGCGCCGAAGAGGAGTTCCGGAGGGCGGTACCAACGGGTGATGACATTTGCCGTCATGCGATAACCGGGATCAGCAAATGATCGGGCGAGACCGAAATCGGCGAGCTTCACTTCGCCGTCAGCGGCGATCAGCAAGTTGTTGGGCTTGATATCACGGTGGAGCACGCGGTTGTCGTGACAGAACCAGATGGCGCGAGTGAGCATACCCATCCAAGCCTTGATGTCGGCGGCGCCATACCGCACGTGGGCAACATCGCGGATGAGTGTCTCGAGGTCACCGCCGGGGAGTAACTCCAGGACCAGATTAATGTTCTGATCTTTGGAGCTGAAGACGGATAAGAGGCTGATTATGTTAGGGTGGCGCAACTCTTGCAGGTACTTCAGCTCGCGCACAGCATCTGGCGCGATGCCGTCCTGGTATTCCTTCTGCACCTTAATCTTCTTTATGGCCACCTGCTGCTTCGGGTTGTCGCGCACATGGCCGAGATAAACGTTGGCGTAGGTGCCCTCACCCAGCTTGCGGCCCTTGACGTACTTTCGCTTCTCCTGCTCGTTCATCTGCTCGACTCGGTCCAGCGACATGTTGAGCCCGTGCTGGATATCCTGCCCCAGCGGGCGTACAAGCGCGGGTGTGCCATTTGAGGATGGGACCGCCGAAGGCTGTCGCTTCATGGGCGAGGTCCCGGGCCGCGACGGGTGCAACGCATCGGTGGGAGGTGCAACGAGAGGCGAGACGGCCATGGTGGGTTGGCCGAGACCGAAGCAGGGCGGCGGCAAGTTCGGGGACGGGAATAAGAGAAGGACGCGAATCGCCTATTCAGTCGTACGTGCCAGCCTCGCAGCCATGCGAGACGCGAGGGTAGGTATGATCAGACAGCCTCTTCCGATACCACCAACCGATACGGAGGACAAAACCGACTATCTCCGACCTAGGTCACCTCGGTAGGTGCCAGAACAGGTGGTTGGGCGGAAAAGTGCATGCACGAAACTCCAGGTTAGATAGGCGGGTGGGTTGTTAGGTAAGTTAGGGCCAGGCCGCTCGGGAAAAGTTAAAGGACGGGGTCGAATGATCAGCAGCAGGGGTCGCGCTACTCCTCCGCCAGGGTTTGTTTTGTTAGCGCGGTGGAAAGGCAGGGGGTTCGACAAGGGGGCTTCCTCCAGTGGGCAAGTTAACTGTCAAGCCTCCGTATCGGCACCTGGAGATCGCTGACGCCCTCTTCTAGTACTTTCTACCGGTATAATCCGCCAGGTCTACCACAGAATAACCTCGTCAACCTCACATCTAATACCCTAGTTTCTTGTAAGCTCTAGTGGCTTGGCTGTACCGCGCTAGCAAAACAAAGCCCGGAAGAGGAGTACAATCCAACCCCTGAATAATTGTTAGCGTGGTACTCGGGCATGGATTAGACAAGGGTCTTCAGCAAATTATCCAGCGTGCTGAGTGCCACTGACAGGGCTCTCATTCAGAGGGCAAGGGGCCTCGCAAGGGTTCTCTAACAATCATTCACGGGTTGTACTGTACACTAATATGTGCCACAAGCGTGTGTAGGCCCATGCAAGTGCCGTCTAATCCCCGCTGGTCTGACAGCAGGCCACGAGGGCCAGCGTGCTTGTCTGCACCCCTGGCCGCGTCAGAACGGGCCTGACGTCATGCAAGCAACCACGCCCAATTCCACCCTCACATCCAATCGGGCTCATCGTGCAGTCGGAACAGCAACAACCAAGCATTTTGGGATCATGACATCGGCCGAGTCGGCTTCATCCAAAAGCCCAAATTCCGTGAACGGGCTACGCATCGACTCGGTGGCTTGTACTTCCCTTGGTGCATGAAACCCTCTCAGTCGATTTGCCTGGTTCGTTGTGTGCGAGGAGTCCGACGAGAGTGAGAAACGGTACACTACAAAGCATTGTGTATTTCCCTGCTGCATTCCCAGTCGCTCCGAACTGGTGTTCCATCACTTCATCCTCGTTCCATTTTATACCCACCCGTCTTCCCGGCCTCGATTTCTGGGCAGCTCGTTCGTATCTTGATCAAATCCAACATTCCCCCACGTTCGTTCTCAACCCATCGCTTGTTATCACGGCAGAGTGGAAGTGGAGAGGGGGATTACACCAACAGTATAAGGAAACATCGTAGAGCACAGTATTTGAGAATACAGGTGCAATGTTGCGCATCTCCTATTGGGTCAGTACTTTCCAGTTCGGTTTGGGAGGCCCACGCTCCAAACTAACATCACTCCAGGTGTTCCCCATCATTGCCGGCGTGGTCTGGCTGGCCACTCTCTTGGGACTTCTGCTCTACTGGACAGTTGAGACCCGTGGGATGCGTTATGTCTCTATGTCACCGTCGCAACATATAGCATACATCAGCGATGTGGGAGCCGATCGCCTTAAACCGCTCTTCGTCACTGGTTGTGTGATTACCACCATCCTGCTGGACATCTCCTTTGGTGCGGACCGCTGGCTACGGCACAAGGGGCGTCTCGTTCCCAACGCATCAACAACCGAAAAGGTCCTGTCTGGCCTGACCATCTTCTTTGCCGTGATCGGCACCGTCGGCTTAATATTGCTCTCTGTCTTCGACACCGCTCGCACACCCAGGCTTCACAACGTCTTTCTCCTCTTCTTCATCGCCGGATACGTCCTTTCCGCTATCTTCATCTGCTGGGAGTACCAGCGTCTCGGGATTCGTACGCATTTGACGTTTTTTGCTCCCCTGCTTGTTCTCACGTCTCAACTGACAACTCAACAGGCTACCGCGACCACCGGGTCTTGCGAATCTCCTTCTGGATCAAGCTAGTGTTTGTGGTCGTCGAGATTCTCCTCGCCATCGCTTTCGTGGCATGCACATTCACATCCAACTATAATCCCGGCGCAGTCCTGGAGTGGATCATCGCCTTCATCTTTTCATTCTACGTGTTTTCATTCTACGTCGACCTGTACCCAGCCGTGTACACCAAAAACCTCGCCGACGTGTCTCCTGATAAGCAACGCCCACCACGATACACACCCCCTCGCGAGCGCGAAGACAGTGTCGGCACGACTATAAACCTGGGGGAAATAGAGGAGGGCAGCATCGCGGGCGAAACCGCTGCGCCAGTGACGGCGCGGCAGGGCGATCAGTTACCAAGCAACTTTTAAGGTGGTCGGTACCGTGGTTAATTCGACCATATCTTATCTCGTTGCGAAATCCTTATTGTCTCCAATATGTCTGGCACGTTTTGTGAATGCTTTTATGTTGATCTTGATTTTCTGAGGAGGAAAGGGCACAATGATTTAGCTTCTTGCATAGCATGGGTTGCGAGGCGTTTCGTTATCAAGCCCGCTATCTACACAAAGTACCGCACATAAACATCAGGCTTGGATTTTGCAGCCATGGCAGTCGAAATGCCCACGTCCATATATCATGATGCCAATCTCTCTCAGGTTCCCAAGCTATGGTACAGTGGCAGCGCCGTGTTATCTTTCCAGGTATCATCCAAACAAATCATGGATCCTGTTTAGGTGCGTATCCCTCGTTGTCTAATGCATCATAACAGCCGCCATGCTCCCCCTCTTTGAAAGCTACCAGGCTCCCCGATCCATCCATCCCCAGGAACGACGCTCCCCTCAGAAACCTCAGCTCCTTTACTCCAAAATCTCAGAAAACCTTGACCCTCTCGCAGGACTGCCTTGTCCCCCCCCTCCACCAACCCTCACAAACCTTGGAGGCGTGACCGGCAAACTACTTGGCGTAGTCCTCGCCTCCTCAAATTTGTCGAGACTGCTCATGCTACTCACCGACTGTGTACTCAAGCTTGTGCTTTCGTCGTCCCTTCTCTTCGGGCTAGGCGTCCTGATCCTTCGAGCAACCGTCTGGGCAGGCCGCGACGGGGTGCTGCTCTCGCCGGGCTCATCTACCGCTCTCTGTTCTCCAGAAGCAAAGCTTCCATCCATCTCCAGTCCCGCCATTGCCACCTCGCGCATGCTCGCGCTCTTGCGCTCATCGATTGGGCGTGGGTTGTTCTCTCTGTCGGCCATCCTCGTCAGCGTCGCACCGCCAACGAAGTTCGTTTTGCTTCCTTCGCCGATAGTCGTTGGAGAAGAGTGTGAGCGGGGACGAGAGAAGCGCGACTTGAGCCAAGTTTTAACCTTGTTGACTGGGGATGGGCTAGATTCGCCATCGGGCGTCGGTGATCTCTCCGCTAAATCTCTGGATCGCCGCCTAGTAAGTCGTTTGGTGAAGTTGATGGATAGCGCCCGCGAGTGTCTGCGAGATCCCGAGCGATCATCTTCGGGCTCCCTTGGAGACTCTTGCTCCCTGGGAGATTCGTCAACGGTAGCCTCCGGATGAATCATCTGTTTCCCCATTTGTTTTTCATTCCTAGCCAAGCGTTTTTGTTGAGCTCGCAGAGCCTTCTCGTCCTCCTTCCTAGTCCTTTCTTCCCTTTTTATCTCCGCTCGTCTGGCCTTCTCCTTCTCCTTCTGTTGTTCTGTATAGAGGTTAGCATGGGACGCTAAAATATCTTCCCCTGGCCGGCCTTACCCTTGAGTTGCTTATGGATCTCTTGAACCTCCCTGTCCCTCATCATGTTTCTTTCTGCCTCTTCCTTCTGTTTATCTTCCTCCATCTTCTGCTGCGCTCTCCTCTCCCGCTCCCGTTCGGCTTTCTCGTTGATCTCGTCGAGAAGAGGCTGCACCCTCTTGGCAGCGATCGCCTCGACGGCCTCCCTATCCATTCTCACCCCGCCGCCAATATCAACTTTGCGCTGCTCCTCCAGTCTCGATGCATCGAATTTTGCCTGAGCAGCTGCGCGTGCCCTCCACGCCCAGTCGTCTTTTGTGGCCGGCGCAATCCAACCGGTCTCTTCTTGAATCTGTGCGTCCATTGTCCGCAAACGAGCTTGCACATTCCGCTGAGCAGCGGCCAGCAACGCTTCTCGGTCCCGTGCGCGCTGTTGCTCGTCCACTTCGGCCACTCTTGTGTCGAAGAGGGACATCTGCTTCCGGATCTGCATCGACCTCCTCTTATCTTCCACAAGAGCTCCGTCGCTGGCCGACCGTCTTCTAGTCAGTTTGCTACGGAGGCCGCCGAGCTTACCTCGGGGTTGCGAGGCCGCCGAGCCATAGTAGTCTTCGAGGCTCCGGCTCATCTGGTGCTCTTGCTGAAGTTTCGCGAGCCGCTGTTGTGCGAGGCTGTACGCAGCCTCTTGGAGGTTGCTAAACCCCACGTGCTGTTCGACATCACTCGTCGCGGCGCCGCCGTGGCGGGTGAAAGACGACGACCGTGCAAGGGTGGTCGTCCGGTGAGCGTTGATTACCGACTGTTGCTGGCTGTACATTTTCTTGGCCATGGCAACAGCGGATGCGTGAAGTACATCGTTTCGCTTCTGTTCCTCAACCTCGGGCTTCACAGGAGGGTGCGAGGTGAACATCTGTTTATCCATGGTGGTGTATGGGACAGCGCCAGCACCTTCAAGTGGGATGTTGGACGACTGCATGGAAGGCCGGTGAGCCATAGTCGCCGCACTGAGCGCGTTGGATGCAGCATTCGCTTGGTCTGGGTAGGACTCCTTGGAAGATGTAGGGGACGACCTCGATCTCCGGCGCATGGCACCTTTCGCCGCGTGCATGGACCCCTGGCGGGTGAGACCCGTGTCTTCCCCAGTGGGCGAAGACGACATGTTGGCTCTGTTGAAGGCCAGAAGGGCAGCTGAGCTACCCCAAGCTGACGATTGGGGCGAGGGCTGACTCTGAGGCTGGCGTTGTGCGGAGCCGATGGCACGGGTCGCAGCTTGAGAGCCAGGAGTGCCATGTCGGGAGTCTGCGCCTGTGGCCATCTTGCCGTCGCTAGCAAGCAAGGCCGCCGCGGACGCTGCCCCGGATGAATCAGGCGTCCAGTGTGAAAACGGTTTGGCGTTGGCCCAGCCGAGAGAGGCAGCGACGCTGGCAGCGGTGCCGTCTTTCCTCAGGCCCGTCGATGGGAAGCTGGGTAGATGCTGTGCATCTGCGTACTTAAGTCTCCCCGAGTGAGCTAACAACAAGAGCAGAGCATGAGTGTGAGCTGTGAGCTGTAGAAGCCGCGCGAAGAGATGGCGAGAGACAACGGATGTTCTTACTGGCTGGGTCGAAGGCTGAGGCGGGTGTGTTTTGTGACAGGGCTGTCGAACCCATTGTCAAACAGGGCCGAACGAGCGGGGCACAGCGGGGTGGAGGGATGTTTTGGTTGACAGAGCAAGTCGCGTATCTGCCGACCTGCCCTCTGCAGTGAATATGCGGACTCGAGACGATGGGATATTAGGACGATATGAATATCTAGGCAGGGACGCGATATCAAAGGGAAGGGCAGTGTTTAGGATGGGAGATTCGAGTGCGTCGCGGTTCGAGGCACAGCGGGCCTGGCGACTAATACAACGCTGACAAGATACGGCCAAAACAGACAAACCGCAAGCAAAATGGTACACAGGCGGCAGGATCGACTGGAAACGGAGAGCAGACAATAAAAGATGGGGAAAGAGAACGATGCAGCCCAGTGCATCTGGAGTCGGGATCTCGACGCTCTTTGTGTGCGCGGAAGACTTGCCGCCGACCGAACAACGCACAATGATGGGGGAGGTTTCGCGAGGCGTCGACGTCATTGCCCTTTCAGCTACCTTACTTTAGAGTAGGGACTCACTAGCGCGGTGCAACCTCAATGCACCATCACCAACAGCTGCATCGCCCAAGCCACAAGTCACAACGGGCATCAGCCGCCCGCTCACCCGCACTGTAGCAGACGCCAAGACTCATTAGCGCACGCCCATTCCAATATCGCGCTTGAGGTTTGAGACCTTCGGCGAGTGTTCTCGTGATCGTTCTGTAAGCCAGAGTATACTTCGTACAATACCTATGTTCCCTTCTATATTCGCTCTGGAAGCGCTTTTCCACTCTCACATAGATCCCGCTCTCGCTCCGTAGACGCCCGCAATTGAGAGGCAATGTCAAGTGTACGTACCAATCACATCCTCCAGTCCAGGTACCTAGGTAGATCGTTGCAACACGGGAGAGATGCAGTCGCAAGCGTGAGCCGCGCCGATGAGCTACTAGAGAGCTGGCATGGCGGGGCCGTCGACCCCCTGTCCCATACAGGTATCCTTGCACCGACGACCAGATTTGGCTGGGGAGGCGAGTAAATTTCCGGGATGCAAAACCACTCTTCTTGACAGCAAATATATCCGGTGTATTCGCCTTGGTAAGACCCGACGCTCTTGCGGGATCAGACCTGTACAGTGTTTTGTAAGTGATATCCGGATTGGACGCCATCAACTTCGTCAGACTCTTGGCGGGCTCCTCTTATTCGGGGTTTCGCTCCATTCTAGATCAACACGAGGTGGGTTATCGATCGGCGCTCGAACAGCGTCTTGGACTCTTGGTTTGAGCCGGCCAGGAACGCCCCAGGCTAGTCCGATACTAATACATGACGGGGCTTTTAAGAAGCTGCAGGAACCATAGGATGATAGGCGATTCGGCCAAGATTTGTATGATACCCGGATAGCATCAACATTACGCACGTCGTGATGCCGCCTCAAGGGTTGTCGGACTCCGCGGGCGACGAGAGTGATGACTTTCAGAACATCTTAAACTTTCGAGATGTAGGCAAGACCATCAACACGTACTCTGGACAAAGGCTTGTCAGAGAAGGACTGCTATTCCGCTGCGCACGGCCAGACGACGCCACGCTGCGGGACCGGGAACTCATAAAGAACCAATATGGCATCAAAACTGTTCTTGACCTACGTACCAAGTAAACAATCCATCTCAGCGAGTTTGGGCACCGAAGACGCGCCATTTTACCAAGACTAACCAGAAATCAAGAACCGAGCACCTGAACGCCGCAAAGAAGCGACAGGCCGACCTCATAGTCCTTGGCAAAAGCAACGCTGCCCTCGCCGAACCCCCTCACATTCCGGGACTCCAATATCACGAAATCAAGGTAACCAGTCGACGCTTCGAGCTCTTCCTTCTGAGCCAACTACCATGGTGGAGTCTCATGTACGCAACACCACCTCCGTCCCCCCAGCTCCAACCATTATCACCCAGTACGCAGGAACCCCTTTGACACCTCGAGTAAATATCATAGGAAATTTCTCTGCCTCTTCCTCTTGGGCTTCCGCATGCGAGCCATCTCCATCCTCGGCCGTGAAGTCATGCTCTCACGCGGGCTAGTTGGGCTCGGTCTCGACACTCTCGATCACTCCGGTCCGGAGATAGCACAGGTAGTGACACCCACCCTACCCCGGGCTATCCCAAGTAAAATAACAAGCAGAACAACAGGCACTGTTCGCTCTCTTGCAAACAAGCGCCCTTCCAGCCCTAATCCACTGTACCCAGGGCAAAGACCGAACAGGCCTCATTGTGATCTTAGTCCTCTTGATCCTCGGCATCTCCCAGGGCGCCATTGACCACGACTACCGTCTTTCAGATGCCGCTCTGCTTCCTGAAAAGGAGCTGAGGTTAGCTGAGATCAGGGAGGTCGGACTTACCGATGACTTCGGGGTGACGTCCAAGGAGCTGGTGGCCCGCACGATCGAGCACCTCGACGTCAGATATGGTGGGGTTGAAGGATATCTGAATGGGATTGGGTTCGGCCAGCCTGAGCGCGAGAATCTGAAGGAGCTGCTATCCTTTTGATTTTGACCCATGGCGTGTCAAAACCTAGGTCATGGCGGTCGCGTTGATCCACGAATGGTCTAAGAAGCTTGCTCGCGATCGGTAATGAAACCGACCTGGGAATGGGATGTGGTGAGATGTCCAGATATGGAGAATCGGAGGGAGGGACGATTTCCAAGGGGGGGTTTACACTCCTGATTTTTTGGGCCCCTGCGGTGAAGTCGGAAGGAGCAGCCGGTACATTTGACAACGACCGTGGAAGATGTTCATTACGCTCATCGTGGCCCAAATACATCTTATCGAAATGGCAACTTTACCCAAACCGCCAACTAGGTGCGGTGACTGTGATGGCATTAGGAGACGCTATAAACTGCTCAAGCCTGTCTACCGACATGGTCATGCTTAGGTGGCCCGACCTTGGAGTAGTGCACCATATATCGTTTACCGTGATTGGAGGGCATCAAGAAGACGTGTTGTATGGGTACTTCGCTGAGGTGTCTCGTCGCCTCGGCGTAGATCACCTTACTATGCAGCCGTAAGGTTTCGGCTCCTACAGGAATTGGGGCTGGACTCTTGCTGGTCCCAGCTCTTTCCTGATCTCGTCCAGCTGCTCAATACCATTTTTCCACTTCCCCTTCTTCAGTCGCCTCTTCCCGTGCATCGAGTAACCGTCAAGGAAGTCATCCAGCACCCCATCAAAGTCTTGCCGCAGATTCCCTTGAACGCTCGACACAGTCGAAACCCCCGAAACAGAACCAAGATCATCCATGTCGGCGTTATATTCTTCCTCGATCTTCTCAAACCGAGCATCTAGAATACCAAGCTGCTCAGTCCGAAGGAGTGATGACGATGTCATCGAATACGTTGACGGATTCGTCATGGCGCCGTTCCTCTTCTTCCTTCGTCCGCCATTCGTTGTCGTGGTCCAAATGGACGACTGGATTTCGGAAGCTCCATCCGGCCCTGCAGCCCGCGGTTTCCTCTCTGTCCTCTGATCGCTCTTGAACTTCTTAAAGGCTTCCATCCACTCTTCGGAGGGGCCCTCTCGTAAACCGTTAGTATCCACAAGCTGTGGTACTTCATTCTCGTTCGCGCCTTGGTACTCCTTGCTCGGCTTCGCCGTCCGGTCCGACTCCCAACCCTCGTCATCTTCATCGTGAAGCTCCCCTTCATATTCCTCCACGAACCCATGGGTATTTAATTCCCGCGCATCCTTTGCCAGCTCTTGAAATATGTCCTCATCGTCGTCAACATATGCTTCATCTTCGAGCGCCTCCAGTACCTCGCGCAGGCGTGGGTCCATGTCAGGTTGGAACCCTGCAATGGCGTCCGGCACCTCTTGCTGCGCTTGATATGTTAAGCGTTGCAGATTTCTTGATGGCAGGATCTCCTCGTCAAGCAAGTCTTCCGATGCATTCTGCAGGTCCAATCTGCGGAGGGACTCCTCCAGCGATGGCTGTTTGGCCTTGGACTTCTTATTAGTCGCCTCAACAAACACTGCCCCACCCGATCCTTGCCCCAGATCGCGCATGTGCTGCATGTAGTCGTACTCGGTGTCATCAAAGTAGACGCCATAGTTGGCCGCCTCGCCCTCGTTTTCGCGGATACTGAGTGCCTCCGACTCGAGCTCTGAGGCTAGATCGTTGAGTCGCTTGGATTTGACCGAGGCAGCCGAGGATGATGATGCGTTGGGTAGCTGCGTGGGGTTCAGAACCATGGACGGCGCCGACTCGTCATGGATGAGTGGATCATTTTGAGGGCGATGGACGAGCGTGAAGTGCGTCGCCGTCTTCTTGTCACTGGTTGGGGTTAGCCAGGCACGCAGCACACGAAGGAGTTTGGAAGCCAGCTCACATCCACTTTCCACGAGGCATCTTGACGGAAACTGGTAAGTCGACTTTCCTGGTGCCTCCGGATTGCGAACAGTGTGGGAATGGAGGGAGATGCCGAGATGCTGGTGGGGGTTCTGACAGCGGACACAGAAATCAGGCAGTATTGTGGGAAATTTTTGGCGGGGTCTATCTTATCTTATCGATATGATGCCGTAACCTTGACGGTCAAATCGTGAAGTACAGGGGGCCAAACAGAGAGCCTCGAAGAGAATGACAGTGTCAGTTTGCATCTTGTTGTGTGTCCCAGGTGATATGCTTTTCAGACCGTAGCTTAGTTTTATTACTCCTTGAGTGTTTTAGGCCCCTTCATCATCATTCTAGAGCGCTGTGCTTTGATTCCATCACGTGGCAACGTTTGGCTCAAAGTACCCTTTCAACTCTGCCAAGGACAGCCCCATACCTTAGCAGCCTTGCCACCTGCCCTGATATCAGGGGACGCAAATTTGCCCCTCCATCCGCCATTTATCAGCAGCCCAGATTATTCCAGGACGAGGAATACCCCGCCTTATTTCCGCGACAACTACGGCCTCAACCTTCCCGTCGAGCGCGACATCTTGCGTCTCTCATACAATATTGGTTACCGCAAACAGACAGTCGCCAATAGACACAAACCTCCAAGATGGTGCAGCCAAAGTCCAAAAAGTCGGTGGGGTTGGGCAACACCCTGATGAACGATCGTTTCGGTAAGGGGAAAGGAGCCGATCGCAAGAAGACCGCAGGGGTTGTTCGCGTCAATCATGACACCGGCGAGGAGTACATTACCAACGACAGGCAAGAGGCATCATGGGTCAAGATGCGCTCTGTCACGGAGCAGGGTGCTCTCGACGAGTTCCTTGCGACAGCAGAGCTGGCCGGGACCGACTTCACGGCCGAAAAGATGAATAGTGTCAAGATCATTCACACGGATCAGAGAAATCCCTATCTCCTCTCTGCTGCAGAAGAGAGAGCCGTGCTAGGGAAGCAGCGGGAGAACAAGGCAAAGCTGACGGTGCCGCGGAGACCGCACTGGACCGCAAAGACCACTCCGGAGGAGCTGGACCGTCTGGAGAGGGACGCCTTTCTGAATTGGAGGAGAGGCCTCGCCGAGGTGCAGGAAACTCAAGATCTGTTGATGACGCCGTTTGAACGAAATCTCGAGGTGTGGAGGCAGCTGTGGAGAGTTATCGAGCGATCTGATGTGGTAGTACAGATAGTTGACGCGAGGAACCCGCTGCTGTTCCGATCCGAAGACCTGGAGACCTATGTCAAGGATGTTGACCCCGAGAAGCATAATCTGCTTCTCATAAACAAGGCCGACATGATGACCTATGGGCAGAGGAAGGCCTGGGCCAGTTACTTGAAAGGGGCTGGCATTTCGTACAAGTTCTTCTCAGCACACTTGGCAAAGGAACAAATCGAAGCGGAGGAACTCGCGGGAGAAATCGACGGAGAGGCTGCTAACATTGCAAGCGATGGCCCCTCAAGCATTCAGGTGGAGGACGACGATTCGCAAGATGATGACGACTTATCTGAGGATGGCTCGGAGAAGGGTGAAGGCGAGGAAGAGGAAGAAGATGTGGACACGCAAATTCTAAGCTGCGAGGAGTTGGAGACTATCTTCCTCCAGTATGCGCCCAAAGACGCAGGTACGTGTACCCGCAGCTCGCTATCTATCTGGCGTTTTTCTGACTGCTCAGGCCCGGACCGTAAACTCCAAGTCGGCTTGGTGGGCTACCCCAATGTTGGAAAATCATCCACGATCAATGCCCTCATTGGTGCCACCAAGGTCTCGGTCTCGTCGACCCCAGGCAAGACGAAGCACTTCCAGACAATTCACCTCAGTGACAAAGTCATTTTGTGTGATTGCCCCGGTCTAGTGTTTCCCAACTTTGCCAACACCAAGGCTGAGTTGGTCTGCAACGGTGTTCTTCCAATTGACCAGCTCCGAGAATACACTGGCCCAACCAGCTTGGTTGCTCGTAGGATCCCTCAGCCCTTTCTAGAGGCCATCTACGGTATCAAAATTCGCACTCGGCCTCTCGAAGAAGGCGGTACAGGTGTTCCCTCAGCTGAGGAGTTGCTCTCTGCATATGCTCGCCACAGGGGCTTTATGACACAAGGGCTGGGTCAGCCCGATCAGTCAAGGGCTGCTCGGTATATTCTCAAGGATTATGTCAACGGCAAGCTGCTCTACTGTGAGCCCCCACCAGGTGATATCAGTGGTAAGGAGTTCAACAACGAGCTCTACGACGTGTCACATCTGCCAGAGAAGAGACAGGAAGCTTTCGCCGCGGCAATGGATGCAATGTCACTCGAGGAGACAGGCGGTGAGGACGATCTCTCGCTGGCAGACCTCGTTCAGCTCCCACAAGGAGCCAAGTCACAAAAACTTGACAAAGCGTTCTTCAAAGCGCCAGCGAGGAATGCGGGTCATTTGAGCATGCCCTTCAATCATAAGTACTCGGAGCAGGGGAAGCAGGTGATTGGGTCTGGGAAGCCGTTGAGCAGCCGGAAGATGAGGATGTTGATCGCGGCCGAGCAAGGAATTGATCCGAAAGAGGTACAGATGGCGTCGGGGAAGAAGCACTTCAAGGGCGGGAAGAATCCGAGGGGAAAACTCAGGGCCGCGAACAAGCCGGAGGATGATGACTGAAGACAATCGCATTAGTAAGCAGGAAGAAGAACAATTATATCGGAGATCCAGGAACAGGTCGCAACCCGCAACAAGTCCGATAGAAAATAGCGACCTCGAGAGGAATGGCAAGACCAAAAAAAAGGGCTACAATTTAGCTCGAACTTGTGGCTACGAAATACACCGTGCCTTTAGCAGCAGTGTGCCATTGTCGTCTCGACAGCACTCTTTCGCACGGAGCCGCTGACTAAGAAGTGGGTCCCATTCCGGCTCACACCGGCGCCTATCGCAGACGCCGGCCGGGATCATCAAGGTACTAACAACATTGGCAATGAAGATATAGAACACAACAATCTGAATCCAGTAGGTTCATTGACCGGAAAATCCAGACGGACCCGCCTAGTGTTTGTCATCAACGAAGCTTCTGTGTACCTTCTTCCATCCCACAAGCGTCCCTGGGCGGTTCCCAATGTCAAGCACTCACATGATCCTTTCGGATCTTGCTCACAACTGATGGCAATCCACGACTGCCGCTTCGTCGTCACCATTGTCACCACTGTTATAGCTGCCGCAATCGAGATTCGCCCTTCGTTCCGCTCCCACGCCCGCCCAAGCGGTAATGATTTGCTGGGCACCGCCATTGCATCACATCATACGTCGTTCACGCGTCTCGATTGGCTAAATTGAATATTGAATGCATGCACCCGTCTACCTATTTGGAAATAATCTACCTATATACCTACCTATCCATAAGGTAACTTTGACCTTTGATTCTGCATCCCATCATCCCGAACAGGAAAACAGGGGTAACCTCCCTGGCGTACTCCCTCGAAGAGTGAGATCTCTAAGCAGAGCCACATGGCAGCAGATAACCATTTACAGCTTTGACACGAAATCATCCTCACGATCAGCGGAAGGACCCAAGGAGGTACTAGCCCAATGCTCCGGCATCAGCCAGTACCCATAGCTAAGGGCAATCGTCACGATGTTTCCGTCCCCGTCAATCTGGCCATGGTTCGTAGCCTGGCTATGATTCCAAATGTCGCTGTAATAGGCGCAGGCGAACTCTCCTGCAACACCGTTGGTGTACTTGACGTATGAGTTGATGAAGAGGCACTGGCTGAGCACGTTGCCCTCGTCGTCGTACTCGATCAAGTCGTCGCACGTTTCGGCACATCGCTCGGGGTTGTACTCGGTGGCTGGGAAGGTCTCCATGCGGATGTAGCCGGAGGATGCGTGGATGGTGGCGCCACCGAAGGAAACTGGCCCTTCGAAGCCGTACACCTCGGGGGCCTTCCACCGGGAGAAAGCAGTGGAGCCGGCGAAGGTAACCTCGAACTCGCCAATGTATTGGCCGTCGTTGATGGCATCAACGGCGGAGATGGGCTGGTTGAAGAAGGCGCATTTGATCAACGTGGCGGAAGGTGAGGTGCTACGTCCAGGGCATAGGACCGGGTCCGGAAGTCCAGTTGTCAAATTCACGATGAGTGGAGCTCGCTCGAAGACTGTTCGGCGGGGGGTTAGTGACAGGAAAACAATTCAGTTTGGGACTGAACGCAGGCCTACATATGTTGAAAGCTTCGCAAGCCTTGGCAGTCTCGCAGATGGAGGCGCAAATTGACGGGTCGTAGGCCTCGGGCTGTACGGAGAAGAGATAGCCGGGACTCTGAGCTGCGGAATTGAGGTTAATGAAGCCGGGAACAGGGGCATATTCCTGATCAAAGGTATGGGACGCGTTCCGGATGGTGCCGGTCCACTGGAAAGGTGGGTAGAATCTGAAGGCATCAGCCGTATCAGGGTTCGACACCAGCGGTCCGTTATAATATCGAGCGTGGCACGAGGTGAAAATCGGGTCGGCGGCGGCGGCAGCGAGCCCGGCGGCCAGGCCTTGGACGGCGATGACTATTCTCATCTTGAGGGACTGGGATCTGTGCGACGGCAGTGGATCTTGCTCGAATCTCGCAACAGACAGTAGAACGAGTGGATATAAGATGCCCAGTTAATATCTTTCGTTATAACTGACACGATGATTGGAAGAATGGTGTCAGAGGTTTTGGTGCTGGGGGCTGACGGCTGGGGGGGGATATGGCTTGTCGCCTCAAGCCTTGCCTCCTCCTTGGGGGTTATCACGGACGTGCTAATGTAGATTCACTGCCTGCCTGACTTTGCTGGCGGGTCATGTTGGCGTTGGAGTTGACACTATACGGAGGAGGGGCACCGTCTGCCGCAGACCGGCGTGGGTGGGTGTGAATAACCGAAGCTGCTATACTTAGCGGTGGGTGAAGGTAGATCGGTGTCTTTGGTTTCCACAAGTCTAGAGGGTTGGTGTCGCTGGAATTCGCTGTTAGCTCCGCCGCTCAACGGGTCGTTCTTGGTTCGGTGAAATATATCACGTTGGCCGATGCCGGGCAAGTGACGGGGTGACCATCAGTCTTCTTGAGCTTCCATGACAGGAGCCCATGGGTTGGAAAAACAAGGATCCATGTCTCGGAGGTGCTGAGTCCTTGGGCACCATGACAGCCGTCCTCGCTAGGTTTTTAGTGTTTCCATTAGGATCTGTGACTACGGGGGTCATCCGAGTTTGGGTGATTCGTATTTTGACAGCTCGAAGTTGTTCGCGATGTCAATGGACTCAGCGTCTTGGACAAGTTGGAGAGTTTGCACGTATTTAGGGGGCCCCTGTTCTATGTCCCCACGTTCCTCTGGTCTCCCGGCCGGGAGTGATCTTGAAAAAGCAGCAAATGTTATGTGGTGTGTCCGTTCTCATGGTGCCTGTCTTCTTGCGGTGTAAGTGGCACCACACACGTGGCTTCTGCCTGTCACTGGCACGGCCCTGTCAAATTTTCGACTTGCGAGTATGTTGAATTGCCTGATCCCCGTGTACCCTGTCTAGCTATCCCAGGTACCTTGACGCGCACGGATGCTGGGCCGGAACTTCAAGGTTTCCCAGCGTAGCCGTGTTGGGGGCGCGCCGTGTGGGTTGGGCTGGCAAGAAGTGACGATTCATGAGGTCAAAATCGGGAAAACCGTAAACACGGCTGCTAACAAGAAACTTCAATGGCCACCTTCCGGTACCCCGGCAAAGAAAATGAAGTTCCATTGGCTACAACCGACCAGAGGTGATATTACTCCAGCGCCATACCTAGATTTAGCTGATTTTAAAAGTAAACTCTTCTGAATGCTTGCATAGGTACCTTCATATCCTCGACTGCCTCTGCTGGTCCGTCAATGGTAGTGGACTGAAATCTTCGCCCGCTTGACTATCTGCAATCAACGAGGGGGGCGAGATGAGATCAGTGTGGATGGAGAATATTTAGTTAAGCCGGAGAGATATAATGGTTCTCATGGGGAGGTACTAGAAGGGGAGGCCGTGCCCCTCTCGGCCTGGGTGCCGGGACGTCGCTCTCTTTCCACTTGAGACAAAGGGGTTTTGTCGAACTCATCAAGCCGGCTGAAACGATGTGTTTGAGTTGCTGAACAGTATCTCAGTTGGCATGGGAGTTCGCTTGATGGCATAGGGGATGTCGGATTTCTTTGTTTGGCCGATCGCCTCTGTTTACGGTGCTCAGGGGGTGAAATCCAGAGAGGACTAGCAACCCTAACCCTTGAGCACTGTCCCTTGAACGCTCGGGCCCAGAAAATTTCCAGACCGAAAGGTATCGCAGCAATTGATTGACCGACAGCTTTTGGCCGGCCTTCAGGTGCGCCTTCGGTCTCTTCGTTGTCAACGTCACCATGGCTGCCCTCCGCGGTGTCCCCAGATCTGCTTGCAGCCTCCCGTTGCCCCAATCAGCGCGCCCGACGTTCCTTGGATGCTTGCGGAGGAGCGCCTCGACCCAAGCCGCCACGCAGAGCTCGCCCGCCGTTCGCGACCTCGAGTCGGATTCAGCACTCGGCACGCCGCAATTGAGTCCCGAGGAGAAGAAGGAGTTCCGGCCATGGAAACGTGCCGCCGACAGGAAACTTCCCCTGCCCGGGAGCAGGTATCAATACCATCCACCTAAGTACGATCGCGGTCCGCTGCACCCCATCCAGTCGCCAGCGTCATCCGACCCCGTCGCTCGCGACTTTGTCCCAGGGCCATTCAACCTTCCGAGGCTACGCCAGACATACCAATCAACCATCTGCTCAGATCTCATGGCCCTTACCTACAACCATAAGGTTCCAGGCACGCCGGACTGGGAGCATGCCGAGCGTTTGCGCATCTGGGACGACTCTTCCCCATACCACAAGAACCGTCCCAAGCGAGCGCCACGTGGAGCTCCCGTTCTGCCGTTAAGAGAGAGAGACATCTTTTTCAACAATATACCCGAAGTCAAGGAGATATCGATTGCTATCTACGAGCCCGCAGCGGCCAAAAATCCCGACCAGCTGGCGGTGGCGCGGACCGCACTCATCGCCCTCACAGGAACCATGCCCGAGATCACAAAGACACGCTCCAGCGTCGTCCAATGGAGCATTTCAAAGGGCCAGCGGGCAGGCGTCAAGACCACAATATACGGAAACGAGGCATACGAGTTTTTGGACCGGTGCATACATTTGATTTTCCCACGCATCAAAGACTGGAAGGGGATTGATGCGTCGACGGGAGATGGCTCGGGCAACATTTCATGGGGCTTTACGCCCGAGCAGGTGGCCATGTTTCCGGAGATCGAAGTTAACTATGATGTATGTTTCACCCGGTTTCTGCGGTCTGACATAGAGTTTGCGCTAACTGTATCTACAGATGTATCCCTCCAAGGTAACTCAATATCAGCCAGCCTTCTTTCTTTCAACACCCCGTTGCTGACGACGCTTTCTAGATGATTCCTGGTTGCAGGGTCTTTGTTAAAACAACGGCTACTTCCGACAGGCAGGCCCGACTACTGTTGCAGTCCATGGGTGTTCCCTTTTACGGGAAGGTTTGACAGAGCCTATACGATAATCGCGTGTATCTTTGCTGTAACATTACATATATCCTAGACTCCGGCGTCTCATTCAAGCCATGGCTATAAAAGGATTCTTGTTTGTTTCCATTTCAGGTCCCCAGGGCCAGTCTCGGATCTAACAACTGCTTTTAGCATTGAGACAAATGTCCCAGCGATGTCTGTCTCACCGATTCTTGGTCACTTGGTCTTATACTGCGATCGTGTTGTACAACGCTGGTAGAGTTGCGTGGATGAACTAGATCGAATCGTGAATCGCCTTGTGCGATTTGACTCAGATATTGCGGGCTCTCAGTCACGATTGCATTCTTGCTTACGACCAGGTGAATTCTCTTGAGTCCGAGCAGCAGAAAAGCGCTTCGACGATCGCCATTCATATACGTAAGGTAGTCAGCCATACCACTATGAACCGTCGCCCTCGTGGCGCTATTGCTAAGCAATTCCCGCCTGAATCCCTGATATTCCCGAGCAAGAGAGCTGTCCCAAACGCCACCAATGCAGATGAACCCCCGACCCTTCCTTTTCTATATGCCAGTACCGACTCCTATTCCTACCATCGACGTCCTTCAACCTCTTGAATCCGTCCTTCCCCTCTTAAATCCCTCCTAGGCAGCCACTTTCCCTCCGGCAGCCTTCTCTTTGAGCTTATTCATCACCACATCCACCGCGTCCATGTCGCTTGCATCGACGGTGTGGTTTGAATCCACATGGCCCTTCTTTTTGAGTTCCTCGGCCGCCACGTCCATCGCTGGCTGGTAGTTACGCACGGCGGAGCTGAGGGCATAAACAGCCTTCCGCCGGACCGCCTCGTGTTCTTCATCGTGCGTGGCGAGGTGGACCAATGGCGGAATCCCCCCCATCGCCAGCAGCCGCTCTTGCGTCTTGACGTTGTTCTGTACGGCCGTGCCGACGCACCACGCGGCCATGCGCCGCAGCTCGCGCTCTTCGTGCTCCAGAAGGGAGAGGAGCGGCGTCCAGAGCGACAACTTCTCCAGGTTGTTGGCGTTGTCGAGCGACTCGATCAACTGCTCGAAGTTGTCGAAGGCCGTGAGCCGGTCGTCCAACGTGATGGACTCATCTGTCGTGTCGGTGATGAGCTCGATCGCAGCCTTCATCAGGTCGGCCTCCGATGGGCCGCCAAACAGCGCCGCCATCACCTCCGGCGTGAGGTCGCTGCGGTGCGCAGGGGCGGCTGCTTCGTTGTCGCCATTGGAAGTCGCGCCACCCTCTGTGCTGGGAAGAGCTGCTCGCTCTCCTGTTGCTGTTGCTGCGACTCTTGCTGTTTCTGAACCGGTTTTGGCACTCGCCGTGTTCTCGATGCCCCATCGGAGCAGTCCATTGAGATTCTTGTCCATAGCGGGGTACCAGTGGGAAGCCCAGAGAAAAATATTTGGGTATTGTTTATTACACACGAACAATGCGCTTTTGGACTGAGTTGCTTTGAAAAAAAAATCAGTATGACTGTGTGGGTGGACGATCCAGATAGGCCGGCCTGCTGTTGAATGTACCCGGATCTGTGATAGTTCCTTTAGTTTTGCTGCCCGACTTGATATATTTGATGGAGTTGGCTTGCCAATCTGTCGCGGCGATATTCTTTGGAGTTCTTCACCATTCAAGAAAGTTCTGCCCCAATTAGGCTTAGCGTACCACTCTTGGCGAACCGGAAGTTTATCATCCCAGCCTGGAGCACACCGTAGTTTCGAGTGGGGGTAATAGCAGAAATGCTACTCCTCTGGTAGCATAAACTTGGGATGCAAGCACGGTGGGCTATTACGGAGACATATGAACCATATCGGCCCAATAGCATCTAGCGTAACTGAGATATGGATACGCTCATACCTTATTCTTTCTTGATATTCTTTCTTGATGACGATGCGGGAAAGGGAATTTTTCATCTTTTTTGTCCTGGTCCGTGCGTGCATCACCCCTCCACAGCCACAACGAAAAATGTGGGAAGCTTGCCCCACTTTGCCCCTCATTCGCCATCCCTCCCATGAGCAGCATCAGGAATAGCTTCATTCCCTTCGGGGACACTCATGGATGCTTTCTAATACTGGGAGATGTAGCTACGATTCAGTTTTGATTTATGATGGGCTCTTTTGTCTGCGTGTCAAGCATATGCAGACCGGGATCCTCTACGGAGGAAACCCGCACCGTTCTAGAACCCCAGATAGCGTCCGGTAATCAAAGCATCGGCGACTCCATGAACACAGCTTGGCCCGTAGTCCACTGGATTGGTCCGAGTGAAGAAATTAGTATGGGTTCGTTTACACGAGAAGCCTGGCGTCGACACGGGCGGATGTGTGCTTCCCGGGAAATAATTATTGCCTTTATATAATAAGGCTGCCGCTATTAGCGTCCCAATGTCTGGGATGTCGTTTCGAAGTTGGCGTTTTCGTCTAGAAGGCTACCACAAAGCTCGTTATGCGTACGTATGCCGATGCCTCCTATCACGAAGGCCTGCTGGACTGTCCAGATGCCTGCTTGGCGGAAGTCAATGGGATATCGTTTCGACTTGCAGGTTCCCGGTGATGTGAACTGAGCATACGTCACCCTTGGTCGGGCCGAGGCCGAGGCCGTTGTGTTGATGCCTTGGCTCGCCGATGAACCTTCAACTTGAGCGCCAAGATGTATTTGTCTGAATTGCTCGTTGCCTGGGTGTGCGAACTGGTGGTCTGGGGAAGAGAACAATGTCGGCGGCTCCCCAGCCACGCTGAATGACGAAGCTGTGGCCAACCTCCTGAGAAGGGAGGATTTTGGTGCGGTTTTGCTGAGGAAAAAGCGACCCAATTTGTTAAAGCGGCAAGCAGATCCCATGTTTCTACCAAATTAGGCGGTCTCGCCTGCCCACAAGAAACCCCACCAACCCGCTGGCTTCCACCGCCACACTGGCTTGTCCGCGGTCGACCTTCTAGTCACAGTGCCTACCGCAAGGGCCCAGCCTTTCCTTCCTCTCCGCACAACCATCCCCCCTCTCAAGCCCACGTCGACCCAAAAGGCCTATCATAAATCCACCTCCCCCTTCCAACCTGCGCCAAAAGCAATCCCCGAAATTTTTCTCCCCTCTCCGCCTCTGTCTCACTCCTTGTCTTGACGATCTGGGAATCGCACGAACCCCGATCCTGTTTCTTCGTCTTCGGATCCGCCCTAACCCCTATCGTAACGCCCATTCTCGATCAATATTCTAATCAATCACAATGGAGGGTACGTTGCGATCTCGCCTTCACCAGCTCGAGGTTTCGACACAAACACTGTTTTCTCCTAGCGTCACCGCGATCAACTGCTGACAGAATCCACGGTGAACAGAGGAAGTTGCCGCTCTCGTTATCGACAATGGGTAAGCCGGCGCCCCCCCTCACTGATCTCACCGACTCCGCGCGGAAGCTCCCGACGTCGGTCCATCAAACCCCGTCGGCGAACCCGCCTCGCTCAGATCAAATACCGTACGAGCAATGAAACTGACATACAATCAGATCCGGCATGTGCAAGGCCGGTTTCGCCGGTGATGATGCACCCCGCGCTGTCTTTCGTAAGTCTTGGCGCCCACCTAGAGCCTTCGCCAGTCGACTCCAAACGACGTCGACTTGATGAAGATGCAAAGAGTTGGACTAACACTGTGGGTCAGCATCTATTGTCGGCCGCCCCCGTCATCATGGGTAGGTGCTCAAATCTGTCTGCTTTTGCTGCAGCTCAGGAGACATCTTTGGCTGATATCCATCTCCAGCATCATGATCGGTATGGGTCAGAAGGATTCATACGTTGGTGATGAGGCGCAGTCCAAGCGTGGTATCCTTACCCTCCGATACCCCATCGAGCACGGTGTCGTCACCAACTGGGACGACATGGAGAAGATTTGGCATCACACCTTCTACAACGAGCTGCGTGTGGCTCCTGAGGAGCACCCCGTTCTCCTTACCGAGGCCCCAATCAACCCCAAGTCGAACCGTGAGAAGATGACACAGATTGTCTTCGAGACCTTCAACGCACCTGCCTTCTACGTCTCCATCCAGGCCGTCTTGTCGCTCTATGCCTCTGGTCGCACCACTGGTATTGTGCTCGACTCCGGTGACGGTGTCACTCACGTCGTTCCGATCTACGAGGGTTTCGCCCTCCCTCACGCTATTGCTCGTGTGGATATGGCCGGCCGCGACTTGACTGACTACCTGATGAAGATTCTTGCTGAGCGCGGTTATACCTTCTCCACCACTGCCGAGCGTGAAATCGTCCGTGATATCAAGGAGAAGCTTTGCTACGTCGCCCTCGACTTCGAGCAGGAGATTCAGACTGCCGCCCAAAGCTCCAGCCTAGAGAAGTCGTACGAGCTTCCTGATGGTCAGGTCATCACCATCGGCAACGAGCGTTTCCGTGCCCCCGAGGCTCT
>Ga0247769_1000025_pt1 | contig 23022 bp, 27 predicted proteins | sample UWRJL166409R6_FD_179942 | JGI IMG/M metagenome (GOLD analysis project Ga0247769, IMG submission 179942) | Plant litter microbial communities from Arlington Agricultural Research Station in Wisconsin, United States - UWRJ-L166-409R-6 | ecosystem: Environmental > Terrestrial > Plant litter >... | reverse complement strand
TGAGTGTCATCATCAAGGAGTTCTTCGATGGCGCGACGAAGCAGGAGCGGATTTTTCTCCAGCTCTTCCTCATCCACCGTTACTGCGGCATCTGCTTCTTCGTACACGCGGGCGTTTTTAAGCTGATGTCCACCGGTCAGGTAAGGATTGGGCACCATTATGACTGGCATAGCCAGGGCGGCAAGCTCCTGCATAGTTGTGGCACCGACACGACTCACTACTATATCGGCCGCACCGAGTACGGGCACCATACCAGTGGAGACAAACGGCACAATCTGATAGTCAATGAGCTCGGGCGCATGCGCCATGACTTCATGATGCCTCACGGTGCCTGTGATGTGATAGATTGCGGCGCGCTCGGTCAGCTGCGGTGCGATCGACGTCACCGCGCTATTAATCGTACGCGCGCCCAGGCCACCACCGGTCACTACGATGAGCGGCTTGCTAATATCATGAAAGCCCAGCTGAGCCTTGTATTCACGCCGCTGGGCGTCGGTGACTGGCTTGAAGGACGGATCAACAGGGATACCAACATAGTGCGTCTTATCCTTGGGGTATGGATAATGCTCGACCGGCGAGCCCGTAGCAATCGTCGTAGCCCAGCGCGATAGAATGCGATTTGCCAAACCAGGATGAGCATCGGAATCATGGATAACCAGCGGGATATTCAGAACCTTCGCGGCCAGCCCGAGCGGTACGCACACAAAACCACCCTTGGTAAAAACAACGTCCGGTTTAAAGCGCATGAGCAGCCACAGACTCTGCACAAACCCTACAAATGTCATAAAAAAATCACCTATATTCTTAACATTGGTAGGCAGATCGGCCAGTTGGCGCATGACAGACACGCGATGATACCGCCGGAATTTGCCCGCGCGAATACGCCGTACGGCAACATCTAGTCCGCTATGTTTCATGATTGCTTCGGCAGAATCGCCAAATTTAACATCGGTCACGAAGCAAACTTCCAACTGAGGATCATGTTTCTTAAGGGTGTGTAATACGGCTAGTACCGGCGTAACGTGTCCGCCCGATCCCCCGCCTGCTGCGACGATCTTCATTACCGCCTCCTTCTTCACTAGGGTTACGATGTACAGTATAGCGCGAAGCGTTCAATGCCAGCCCCAATGCGCCCATGATAAACAACAAACTTGTGCCGCCAAAACTCAAAAATGGCAGTGTAATACCGGTGAGCGGAAAAATACCAAGCATAGCACCTATATTCACCACAGTATGCGTGAATATCCAGCCGAATACGCCCGCCACGAGCAGTTTCTGATACTGGTCGCCAGCGTTATCCATGACTTTCAGGAGGCGCACAAATAGCGCCGCGAAGATCGCAAGCACCGCCAGTGTCCCGAGAAAGCCAAACTTCTCGGCAAAGATTGCAAATATAGAGTCGTTCGCCGCCTCTGGCAGGTAACCAAACGCCTGGATACTTCGCCCCAGTCCCTTGCCGGTAAGGCCCCCACTCCCGACTGCGATCAGCGCCTGGTTGATATGGTAGCCCGTATCTGCTGAATCAACCGAATGCCCGCCGAAAAAAGTAGCAACGCGCTCCATACGGTGCGGCGAAGTCACGACAAATAGCAGGCCCATAACCGCAATGCCAGCAAGCGCCAGGCCAAAGTATTTCTTCTGGAGACCTGCCGCATAAAGCATCGTCACGGCGATGCCAAAGATAGCGATACCGGTCCCCAGGTCTTTCTGTAGTACGATCACCACCAGGCTGATCGCACCCATGATGATCGCCAGCGGCCACAGGGTTTCATTCGGGCTATTCAGCTTGCCTTCCTGCACGCGTTTGGCCAAAAATCCAGCAAGGAAAATAAGCAGCGCAAACTTGATCACCTCTGCTGGCTGCAGCGACACGAAGCCAAGGTTAATCCAGCGGCATGCACCGTTCGTACAGAGGCTCAGCGCCGTTCCGGCCGCAACGATAGGCACTAAACTCAGGATGAGGCCGCCAATCAATAATTTATTCTGATACCGACGCCAAAATCCAAGCGGCACGATCGATACAGCAATAAACGCCAGCACACCAACACCCAAATATGCCACCTGTCGGTACATGAAGTGGTTTTGATCAAGCGTATTGCCCGCGGCATTGATACGAGCCGTAAGCGCTGGGCTGATCGAATAGATCACCACCAGCCCCAACAGCATCAGGACACTCATAAGGAGCACGATCAAGAAATCGCCGCGATGCCGACGAATTACCTCGCCCCCAGCCCTGACAATGCGTCGCGTCGATTCCATCAGCGGACATTGCCTCCCGATATTGCGAGTATGAGGCCAATCGCTGCACAAACCTGCGCGATAACCCAGAAGCGCATAGTCACTTTGACCTCTGGCCAGCCAATGGCCTCAAGATGGTAATGCACCGGAGCAGAACGGAATACTTTACGTCCGAAAAGCTTCTTGCTGAAGATCTGAATAATGCTGGAGCCTGCCTCCAGCACGAAGACAAACCCGACAATCGGTAGCAGAAACAATGTATCGGTCAACATCGCAACCACACCAAGGCCGGTTCCCAGTGCAAATGAGCCAACATTCCCCATGAAGAACCTGGCTGGATAGATGTTAAACCATACGTAAGCCAACAGCGCGCCAACGATAGTGAAGCAGAAGCCCCCAACGCCAAAGTCGCCCTGCAGTAGCGCAATCACGCCAAATGTCGCGTAAGCAATGCTCAGCAGTCCGCCAGCCAGACCATCCAGTCCATCGCTGATATTGACCGCCGCAGTCGTACTGACGACGACCAGGACAAATATCGGCACCAGCAGCCAACCGACTTCAACACCGCCAAAATATGGGATATGAAATGTATTGTAGCCAAGTTTAGCACAGAAAAACCATGCCGCGGCAAGGGCGACCGCTGTGATAAGGGCAAATTTAATCGGCGTCCGCAGTCCACGAATCCCCTCTTTGGTACTGCGAATATTGATAATGTCATCGAGGAGCCCCACCAGGCCAGCACCGATAATCGCTGCCAGCGGCAGCCACGTTTGCTGACGATCGAGATTGAAGATAAGCGTTACAGCCGCAACAGTCACCAACATGATCAAGCCCGCCATTGTCGGAATGTTGCGCTTGTGCTTCTCGGCGTGGATCTCTGCAAATACGGGCGCAAGATGGCTGTCGCGAGGACGCTTCCAAGCTCGATGACGGTAGGCGTAATACGTATACAGCGGCGTTAGCAAAAACGCCATGGCCAATGCCAGAAAACCCAAGCCGAAAGCGGCGGTTGCCGCGGCTGTGAATTGGTCAAACGCAGTTATGCTCATGTTCCCCTTACAGTGGCCTTACTTGCAGATAGTCGAGCAGCCAATTAGATATGTTCGTGAAGATAGGTGCAGCAGCAACACCACCAGCAGTGGCAGTATCACTTACCTGCGCGTCAGTTACACGTACCATTATGACATATCGGGGGTTGGAATTACTATTTCCGCCAAAGCCCAGATAGCTACCAATAGCGTTTTTATCGCTGTATTTGCCGGTCTTGGGGTCGATGGTCTGCGAAGTACCCGTCTTCCCCCCTATGAAGTAACCGCCACGGTCAACGCCCTTCAAGCTGCGCGTGCGCGCATCGTGCATCATATCAACCAGCTGGCGTGATATTTCAGGACGGAGCACGTCGGTCTTCACGACCTCTGGATTCTTCTTACTCACTGCCCCATCGTCATCGGCATAGCCGTCTATGACAGTCGGTTTATAGTAAGTACCCCCGTTAATCATGGCGCTATACGCACTTGCGAGCTGAATCATGGTGTTATCCATACCCTGACCAAAAGTCATGTTGGCGTAGCGCACGTTGTTACCTTCGGCGACATCAGGGGCGATAATTTCACCGCCCGACTCACCACTTTGCTCGATACCGGTCTTCTTGCCGAACAGGAAGTGATCCGTAAAATATCCGTACAATCGCTCACGGGCCTTGGCGTTGAGGTTTCCGTCGCCGAGCTGTTCCAGCACATGCACGACACCAGTATTGAGCGAATATTCAAATACTTCGGTCATAGTTCGGGTACCGTTCACATTCTGCAACACGTTACGGATAGTAGCATCATCGATCTTCACCGAGCCGGTATTGTTGTAAGTCGAATCCTTGTTTACGGCGCCCTCGTTCAGGCCGGTCCCCATCGTAAAGGTTTTTACTACTGATCCAGCCTCATACGGATTGCTCACGACTGCATTCTGGAAAGCGCTATAATCTTCTGTCTTGTAGTAGGTCGCGGGATCAAATGTCGGCAAATTAGCCATAGCCATCACCTTGCCGGTCTTCGGGTCCATCACAATGACGCTGCCGTGCTTAGCCTTCACTTTCTCGAGGCCGTCTTTCAGCACCTGCTCGATGTAACTCTGGATATTTCGGTCAATACTCAGGACGAGATTCTTGCCATCCTGCGCTGGCTCCTGCACGTTATTCCCGACCGAGAGCGGAATACCACGCACGTCAGTTACCGCTTTCAGCAGGCCTGGTTTGCCGGACAATGTACCATTCAGTGCCTGCTCGATCCCATACTGCCCCTGGCCGTCATTGTTCACATAACCAAGCACCTGCGCCGCCAGACCCCCTTCGGGATATACGCGCCGATCCTGCGCCTGCATACCAACGCCCGGAAGCTTCTCCGCCTCGAGCAGATCCGCCTGCTTTTGGCTAATCTGACGGGCTAAAATGGTATACTGCAGATCTTTATTCTTGAGATTAGCCTCGAACCCATTAACAGTATTACCACCCGCTATCTTACGGAGCGCTTCAGCAGTCTTGGCGCCATCCGTGACGTAGCGCGGGTCGGCATATACGGTGTAGCTCGCTTCGTTCAGAACAAGCGGCGTGATCTTACTCGCGCCATCACGCGCAAAAATCTCACCGCGTTGCGCCGGCAAGGTAAATTTGGTGGTGTGCTCGCGCAGCGCCTCTGCCTCGTAATGATCATGCTGAATCACCTGCAGGTAAAAAAGCCTGACGATAAAAACAGCGCCAATGGCGCACATTACCCACAGTAGCGTATGGGAACGACTATGCTTCGTCAGTGATAGGTTCATGCTCAATACAATTTTATCTAATTCGTGTAATTTGTTTCAACTGGGGTCGTCATAGCCTTAGCGACGTCACTATTCTTGACGCGCTCAAGTGCTTGCAGGCGGGCGGATTCTACCTCGAGGTCACGCTTTTGATCGGCTAGCTTTTCCTGCTTGTTCTTCAGGTCGTTAATCTGGTAACCGTAGGCGCTCGTCTTGGTAATTTGCGTAAGATAGATAAGTCCAAGTATACACAGCATGATCGCAATAAGCACCGTGTGACTAACAGGACCAAGCCCCGCTGTGAGCTGGTGACGGACCGTGTTCTGGTTGCGGCGCCAAGCTTGTGAGCTGCGACCGGTAGACTGCGGCATGTTGATGGTGAGCGTGGTGGAGCTGGACATCTTTAAAAATACTTTTGTTTATGTTTTTGTCTTGGTGGGAGTGTCGGACGTGCCGACACTCCCTTTTTTGTTGCTCAGGCTACTTGTCGTGACGTACGACTACTTTTTGTTCCTGTGCGCTCGAGCGATCAAATTTTACCTTGATTGGCATGGTGATCAGCCCTTTCTTTTTGTTATTTTTTCACAGCTGCACGAAGTTTTGCACTTCGGGCACGCGGATTGTGAACATCTTCGGTGGCACCGCTGATTGGGTGTTTGGTCAAGAGATTGAGCTCGGCTTCGTAGCCGCTCTCGGCTTCCTCCTTGAAAAAACGTTTTACCAATCGGTCCTCTAGACTATGAAAGCTGATGATACCCACCCTACCCCCTGGCCGAAGAAGTTTCGGCAACAGCGGAAGCGTGCGTTCGATCTGCCCCAACTCGTCGTTGAGTGCGATGCGAATGGCCTGAAAGGTACGCGTGGCTGGATGGACGCGAGTCCAGTGGCCACGATAGGCTTTTTTGACAACCTCAGCCAACTCACTCGTTGTGTGAAGTGGCCGAGCCTGCATAATCTCGCGAGCTACAGCTCGAGCTCTCGGCTCTTCCCCATAGTCGCGAATTATACCGGCAAGGTATTCTTCACTCGACGTATTGATCAGATCAGCAGCTGTTTGGGGCTGCGACCGGTCCATGCGCATATCGAGTGGGCCAGGATGAGAGAAACTAAATCCCCTCTCTTGGTTGTCTAATTGTGGTGACGAAACACCGAGGTCAATGAGGATGATATCGAACTGCTCTCCCCGACTTGCGAGTACTCTAACAGCGGAGGCGTAATCACTATGCATGATACGTGCTCCTTGCTCTGCTAGATCCTGCAAATGTTGGATTGCAAAATCATCTCTATCAACCAACGTCGCTTGAGACGTGTCGCCAATACGGCCCGTAATTGCCCGAGCATGACCGCCGTAGCCTGCAGTCAAATCCAGGTATGTTTCACCCTGTTTTGGCGCAAGCACATTGAGTGTTGCTTCGAGAAGTACCGGCAGATGGAGTTGTTGTGGTGGTGTTTGTGGATTTGAGGTCACCTATCCAGGTAGTTAGTGTGTTTGTTTTTTTTCGATGCGTTTTTGTTTTTGTGGTTAATGGAGTTGTTGTGATGTACGTTTTTGAAGATCAAAAACGTTAAAAGTGTTTTTCCATTAAAAGAGTTTGAGAGACTTATGTGTGAGGTGGAGTTTTTTTGGGAGGTGTTTTGACTAACGAATGTACGAGAGCTTTTTAAGGTGGTTAGCTCCAAGGCGCCACCCACTAACTACCGGGTAGTTGACCTCAATATTGGCCTTCTATTCCGGTTGGTTGCCAATTTGTTAAAGAACTTTGGGTGCGTAAACTACACTACTCGCCCGGAATGAGGCGCCAATACTGCCCCGCCCGAACGGCGGTTACAGATTTAGTAATGCCGGCGTAATCCAGGAGGTGCTGCTCGAGGGTAATGCGACCTTGTTTTTGGTCCATAGCAGCATCTGTTTTGCCGGACCGAAACTGTACGTTCAAGTCAGCAACCTTCTCGTCCAGGATACTTCCCTTCAGTTCAGGTTCGACCATCTCGTCCCACACTGCTTTGGGATACAGGTGGAGATAGTTCCGGAAACCACGAGTAACGACGACTCCGCTGGAAAACTCTTCGCGAAGCTCACTAGGGATAGTCAAGCGACGTTTTTCGTCGAGCTTCCTTTCGAAGTAATCTACTGTGGCCATTGTTTGGTTGTGTAATTTTTTTGGATGCAGTGGTTTTTGTTTTTCTGCGGTTGGTTACCCACCGCTACCCACTGACATCAGTCTACTACCCACCATTACCCACTGCAAGTCTTTTTAGTGAAGTTTCTCACAGGCGCAGGGGTGTTTATCCACACATCTGTGCATAACCACTCCCCTACCCCTGTTTGACGACCTGTGGATTTATCAATATAATATGCACACTCGCTGAATGATGCCCAGGACACAAGGATGCTCTCATAGGCAGTTTAGAAAATTGATTTACATCGACAAAAATGTTATATATATTAATTGGTCCGTACGTTCCAATGAAAGGATTGTGCCATGCTTGGAAGAGCGGGTATTCGCATCCTGCGCCGCCACAAGAAAATGCTGTACGCAATCGACAACAAGCGCCAGAAGGCGCTCGCCCTCATCGTTCGCGGCATACTGATGAAGGCCGGCTACCACTTCCAACCGGATATGTTCGACGACCTAGAGGGCGCGAACGGATTCTCCGTTGGGGTGAGCATTCGCTTCAACAGCACCACAAGCGTTAGTGTGGGCTGTTCTCCCGAGTTCACGGACCGTTCCGCGAGCCTCTACGCCGAGGCAATCGTCGACGGCCTCCAAACCGTCATCGGCAAGACAGCAGCAGCCCGACTCGTCGAAGTGAAGCAGCGCCGACTTCCCCTGAAAGGACAAGGCGTAACAGATGCGCACGGAAAGCCCCTAGATCATCTGGACTTCGTGGATGTAACCGTAACAGTCCCAGATGACGCGACCCTCCGAAAGCTCTACGCCCGGCTCGGGCGGCAGTAAGGGCTTCAAAGAGGCCCCGCCACGTCGTGCGTACGAACGGTGGCGGGGCCTCAGCTAAAGAATTTATCTATTCTGTAAGTAATTGATCAAAGCTGCATCATAACGGGTCGAAACCTGAATGACGAGCCATCCGATCAGCAAAAACAAGTTAACCAATAGCGACACGACGAGCACTGAATTGCGCACGTCCTGGTTTAGCTGACGAACCACATATTCTGGTGAGACAGCTTCCACGGCTTTAGTTGTTTTTGTTTCTTTTGCTTTGACGCTGGTTTTTGTTGTTGCGTTCATAATAAGTAAACATTAGCATAAGCAATATACTATGTCAATACTAGCTGTCAAAAATATGGCATAGTATGTACGCGTTAACTCCTAGCTTCAGCCCGAAGCTAGGAACGTTTCGCTTTAGCCACAAATTGATTCGCATGTAGCCAACCATCGACATTGCCGCAATCGAGATACTCGCCCTTAGTAAGTACCACGGCCAGCTGCTTCTTCAACTGACCGACGTAGACGTTTAGGGCATCGGTAACATAATATTCACCATTCGTCGGCTTGATATGTTGCAGACAGCCGAACATATCCTTATCAAACACGTAGAGGCTGAGATTATTGAGCGTACTAGGCGCGTCCTCGACCTTTGGCTTTTCGACTATGCGCCTAAAAAACTTCTTGTGATCGCGCTGTTCGACTTCGACCACGCCGTACTTATAGACTTCCTCGCGCGGAACATGCACTACGCCCATACCAGATGTCGCACCGCTGGCTTCAACTTCGCCCAAAAGATGCGCAACTTCTGAACTACCATCTTTGTTATAGAGGAACTGATCACCCATAATGACCAGCATTTGCTCGCCTTCTTCAATGAATTGCTCGCACAACATGACCGGCACAGCCGTACCATATGGCAGGCTGGAGCTTTGCACGACAAAATGAAAATTAGCTTTCTGGCTGATCTGCTTCAGCTGCTCCAACTCTTTGGACTTGTTCTTGGCCTCGAGGTGACGATAGATAGCGTCATTATCACCATAGTAGCGGCGAATCTGATCGCTCTGCTCGCCCACCACGAAGTAAATATCAGTAATCCCAGCGGCGATGCAGTCATCAACAATGTAATCAATAACCGGTCGATTGCCGACAGGCAACATGCATTTCTCAATTGATTTCGTCAGAGGAAGCCAGCGGGTACCAAATCCGGCCACGGCAATAACAGCCTTTGTACAGTTTAATTTCATGCTCTAACGATACCGGGCCGCGCGCCCCCATGCAACACCTAGCAACTTGACGACTCACGATTCAATCTGTAATCTAGTTGGTGGGGGCGATCAGAAGCTTGCTTCCAGAGCCTCCACCAGAACTTATTTGCAATAAAAATAAAAAGATTATATCATTCTACAGTCGTCAGTAATCCACTCTCTGAAGGGTTGAGAAATGGTACTTCGTCGTGGAACTTCCGAGGTCCCCGAAATACCTCGTGGCTTCAAGGGCAGCGAGCGAGTGCTTGCGGCCATCGTGTACGTGGCGCTCAAGAGGGCCGGCTACAACGCTCTTTTCCTGAGCAGCAAGATTCCTCCGGGCCTGTGCATCGGCCTCTCGGGGTCCACCCTCGTCATCGGCAACATCAATGACCCCGCTGCATTCCGCATGAACGACGCGCACCGCTGCGCCGAGAAGCTCAACGCCGAACTCAACAAGGGATGGTCCGTGGCCGGATCCAAAAACCTGGCTACCGTTCGGCAGGGCCGTACCGAGATCGGACACGTTCTGTACTGCGAAATCACGGTGCGACGCCCAAACACCCTCAGGCTGGAGGCCCTGCGCCGCCACTTCCTGAAGTAGCGAGTGGAGCAGCACCTCAACGTCGGTACCCGCGCCCATCCGGCAAGGACGGGCGCGGGTACCACAGTACTCCCTAAGTTTCCCGAATCTGTTTAAGCAATTTTGCAAACCACTTGGCGCTTTCCCTCGGAATGCGTTTTTTTGTTTCGCGATCGACTTCAAGCAGGCCGAATCGCGGCCAGAAGCCACTCGCCCATTCGAAGTTGTCGAGCAGGCTCCAATGCAGATATCCTTCCAGCTTCACGCCCTTCTGCAATGCTTTGTGCATTGCTACCAGCGTCTGGCTGATCCACCATTTGCGGAATTCATCGTCACGGTCGGCAACACCATTTTCGGTGATAATAATCGGCAACTTGTACTTTTCCCAGAGGCGCTGTAGTACAAATTCAATATTTTGCGGCTGCATATCCCAGCCGAGATCGCTCTGTTTCTCGTTTGGATTGTGAATCTTATAGCCAAGGAACCGATTGGTAAAATAGTAATTCACGCCAATGAAATCCAGCTTGCGCTTCACGCGGTTGAGGAAAAAATTGTCTGCGCCCCAGATCGACACTGCGGCGGCGAGTTTGCTCAGCATAGCATCATCGCCGGCATACTGGTGAACGGAATTTTTAGACAGACCCACGATAAATTTGCGCGAGCGCGACTTGATCATCTTATATACATCACGGTGCGCCTTAGCGAGATTGAGATACACCCACACCGCCTTCAGCTTACTCTGCTGCATCGGCGGCCAGTTGCCCTCAATATACCCCTGAGCAATGTACGTATCTGGCTCGTTGATCGTAATGACGTAGCGGAAGTCCTTACCCAGCTCGGCGATGACTTTCTCGGCAAACCGCACAAAGTACTTCACATTGGCGCGCTTCTCGAAACCACCTTTGGCGACGAACCACTCGGGGATAGTCCAATGCCAAAGCGTCACGAACGGCTCCAGGCCCTTCTCTTTCATCGCAGCTAGGTAATCCTTGTAATGTTGGATCGCCTCGACGCTCCATGCGCCCTCCTGCGGCTCTATGCGTGACCACTCAATGCTAAAGCGGAAGGCATTCATGTTCATAGCCTTCGTAACCGCAAAATCCTGTTTATACAGCTTGTAATGTCCGGCTGCGTCGCCAGAAACGTAGTTGTGCGGGTCGGTTGCTTCGGGCTCAATATCATCCCATTTCGGAAGGTATTTCGCCTGGTACGGCGCTTGCTTGGCGAGCGCGTTGGCGTTTTCAAGTTCCCAGATTGACCACTGGTTGTGATTGCCACCCTCGACCTGGTGCGCCGATGTCGAGACACCCCAGAAAAAGCGCTTAGGAAATAACAGGGGTAATGGCTTTTTACTCATATGTAGACTGATTATACCTCAAACGCTAGACAATCTCTGTCGATTCGCCGTCAGCGAGGATGCGGATTTCAAATGGTCGATGCGAAGCGAATTGCTTGTACGTATCAACATCTGCGCCCATCCAACGGTAATGGACCGGTATCGCCACCTTAACGCCCAGCTTTTCGGCAAAGTTAAATGCATCCAGCATGCTGATATCGGGACCCGTAATTGGTAGGGCCATATTCGCAACCTGCAGACCGTCGATATCCTTTCCGTCGCCGGGGTCAAAGAAAACGCCGTCAATGACGTAACCGGTGTTCTGCGGCCCCTCGCTGCCATCCGGTAATAGGCAATGCGGCAATTCATGCGCGGCGACTTCAAAGCCATCGGCTGCTATTCTGTCGCCATCATTCACAACGGTCACTTGGTGTGAGCCGATTAGCGTCGCAGTTGCGGCATTGGTCACGATTTGCGCTCCGTTCTTCAGCAGCGCTTCGGCGATCTTGGGTTCGTAGTGGTCCGGATGCTGATGGGTATACAATACCGCACCCACCCCACTCAACTCCTCGATGTCGTGTGTCTCCAGGAAATGCATACCCGGGTCGATCACAATCTTGTGATTTTCTTTTTCTATCAGAAGGCATGATTGCGGAAATCTGGTAACTTTCATGCTTTTCATTATAAACCTTTACACATTCGACCCAACTAGTGCTACAATCCTGCTCAATGCCAAAGCGACGACGTATCCACCAACTCCCAGCGCTCGACCGCCCGCGGGAAAAACTCCTGCGCAAGGGCCAGGCCGCCCTGTCTGACTTTGAGCTGCTCGAAGTTATGATCGGCAACGGCAACGCCACGGCAGATGTCAGTCAGATAGCCCGGCAAGTCCAGCGCCAACTCCAGAAAGGCACAGCTTCACTAAGTCTTGAATCGCTCAGCGCGTTGCACGGCGTGAGCACTGTCACTGCCAGCAAGATCCTATCTTCACTCGAGCTAGCAAAGCGTCATCTTGTGCGTGATGTTGAGCCGCTCAGATCAATACCAGATATCTTGGCGAGATTGGACGATATCAGATCAAAGCAACAAGAGTACTTTATATGCCTATCTCTCGACGGTGGTCAACGGCTCATCGCTCAGCGGACGATCACTATCGGCACACTCGATACGGTCCTGGCGCATCCACGCGAAGTATTTGCCGATTCGATTGTCGATCGCGCCGCTTGCGTCATAGTAGTCCATAACCACCCTTCAGGCGACCCCACACCAAGCCAAAAAGATACCGCCCTCACCCAGCAGCTCACCGCATCAGGGCAGCTACTCGGCATTCCCCTTCGTGATCATATTATCGTCACTAAAACCGATCATTACAGCTTCAGACAACATCATCTCCTCTAAGTAAGGACCACCTCCATGCAGCGCTACCTGGAAACCCGCACCACTCCTAATCAACTCGCCACGCAAGCGGCAGATGTTGCCCGGCATCTTCTCCCCAGGCAGCATCTAGGCAAGGTCGTGGTCGTCTGCGAAAAGCCTGTCATAACGATCAGCGTGCTCCGCAAAAGCTGGATGAAACTCTCACGTAGCTTGCAGCGCGAACGAGCGAGCACGCTGAATGCCGAAAAGATCCTACAGCTCACGCACGACATCACCCATATGCAACACATGAACTTCGTGACTAAGCTACCTCGCGACTATCCACAAGCAGATGTGTTCTTCGTCACGCCTGACGAGCTGGACCAACTCCCTGCCAATTGTCGCAGCCTGTATGTGCTCGCCGATATGAGCGCCGAGCTTGCTAAAAGATTAGCCACGCAGCTACCAGAGCGAGCACTGGCCGTCGACTACACCTCCAACGAAACGTTCACCACGACCCTTCTGCCCAAATACGAACTTGAGAAGTTACTTCCCGTCGAGTGGCAGCACGTAGAGAACTTCATGACCGCTCACGGCATTGCGTTTCATGAGCTGGCTACGAATCCATACGGCGCATTGCAGCTCGACGAAGCAATTGATGTAATTTTAAACACAAGCAAGCAATTCCTGCGAGTGACGGACGATTTCCTGGAGCTGCTTGCGTTTTGCCAACCCACCAACGCCTCACACATCGAGCAGCGCGAATATGAACTAATTGCCGCGCTGAACCGCCGAATCGCGGCGCTCACCCCTGGAACTTTGAGCCAACAGTTTGCTCAAACATTTGGCGAAGACGATGCATCGCTGCACGATCCAGCGTTCGAGAATCAAGCTCTCCTGATGGCCGTGTTGTAACTATAACAGGCTTATTTGGGTCTGATCATCGCCTAGATCAGCTGAAACACCAAGTTGTTCACTCAGCCGATCAACTAGCTCAACCTGACCGCTCACAAGTTTGCGCTTTGCGGCCGCCAGTGGGAACCATCCAGCGCGATCGACTTCCGCAAATTCCTGTTTACGTCCCGTCTTGGGCGGCCATTCCATGGTGAATGTGTTACTGTTCACCCGCCTCGCATCAACGCTCCCCTGCACTGCCCACGCGGTCACGATTTTATTGTTATACTTCACGCTGCCAACCTCTTTAGTATCGCCAGCCGGCAGATCAAACCCGGTCTCTTCCTTAAATTCTCGCTTGGCCGCGTCCAGCGCAGCCTCGCCCTCAAGGTATTCGCCCTTTGGAATGGACCACGCGCCTTCGTCCTTCTTGGCCCAGAACGGACCGCCAGGGTGCACTAAGAATAACTCGGGACCTTGCGGGCCTGATCGGTATAGCATTATGCCAGCGCTGAGCTTTGGCATGTTTAGCTTCTACTCTGATAAAGTTTATGCTGTTTGATGTAGCTTGAAACTTCCGGGGCGATGTCGCGCTCCACCTCAGCCCGTCGTACGCGCGTCGAGCTCGCAGCCGCCATTGGGCTGTCGACAAATGTCGCTCTCGGGCGCGTCGCCACATCGAGGGCACGCAAGTACTTCTTGCTATCGCGTCGGGTGTCACCGACGCGCAGGCCGACAATCAGCCTTACCTCGCGAAACAGATCATCCAAGTTATTCCACCGTTCAGACATAGTCTTCACGACATCAGAGCCAACGAGCAAAAATAGCTCCGCATCATCAAACATGGCGCGCAGCTCAGGCATCGTTCCCTGCACACAGAATCGCTCGGCACTCAGCAGTCGCACGGCTAGCCCTTCGTACGGCTCAATGGCGCGTACCAGCAACTCAAAACGATGCGACAAATCCGTCACACTGGCTTCTTTCCCACGAGGAAGCTTCTCGGGGATGAATATAACCTCGTCCAATTTCGCTACTTCGAGCGCCCGCACCGCGAATCCGACATGGCCGTTATGTACCGGGTCAAATGTACCCGAGTAGATACCTATCCGCTTCTTCATGATGCCCTCATAGTAGCAGATTTAGCCGGCGTCTTCCTCTTTTATCTTCAGCGGCTTCTTGCTCTTGATCTCGTAACGGATGCCAGTCAGCCCCGACTCGACGTAGTCGTCGTTGAGCAGATTTACAAATATAGTCAGATCCTTGGCGCTGAGGATGATGATGGCTCCAGCCTCGTCGGTCATCAGTGTCAGTCCCAACACTTCGGCGTGCTCCAACAATTCGTCTTGGGAAACAAGCGTGGCGTCGACCTTCTGTAACTTGTTGATGATGGTCTTGTTGCCCATCACCATGGTCTGGAGGTCCATTCCTTCTTCGAAGCTCAGCTTGAAGTTCTCCTCAATTTCACGAACCTTTTTGTCGGCGATTGCTTGTTTCTTGATGTTGTAACCGAATAGCTGCTCGAGCTTGGTCTGGTTGAAAACATACAAATCGTCGTCCAGTACCATGAGCTGATTGTCCGAAGGAATACGTAGCACGCCAGCGACAATTGGTACGAAGTTATTACCCTGAGCCACCCAAGTGCCCTCGCCATCCAGCAGTTGTGCTGTCGGCAGCTTCTTGATCATATAAAACGTCTGCTTCATACCTGGCGCCGTGCAGCGAGCCATCACACCACGCATGCCTTTGAGGCCATGTTCTTCGCTGAACTGCTCCATGGCGTGCTCCTGATTCTGCACCCAATCCATAACTGTTACGAGATCACCAATGCGCTCGACGCGTGTACGCTGGATGACATTCTCTTCACTTTCGGCGTCTTCGAATCCGCGGACAATCATGCCACCCTCGATGCCATCCAAAACATATTCGAGCACGCTATCCACAAACAATGGCTGCAACTGGCGCTCGAGTTCGGCGTGGACTTTAGCGCGGTAGAGGACATAATTCTTGCTAATCAAGAATAGCTCAATCTTTAGGTCTTCTTTGTACTGGAACAGATTATTTGCCCAGGCAAAAATATCAGTTTCTTTATAGCCAATCGCACTCGGGTCGGGCGCTGGGCTCGGAGCTTGTGTGGCTTCGGTTTGTGGCTGGTTGTCGGCAGTTTCGGTCTCTTGATCCATCATGAAGATGCTCCAAAATTAGAAGTCGCTGAGCTCGGCAAGAGGCATCAGCGACCTGTTTAATAAGCTTACGCCTATTCTACCTCAAGCTACGCTCAGTAATCAAACACCCATCACGCCAATAATCGCGCCCATCACGACAAAGGTCACTAATTCGTGCGTTGTGTTGATGAGTGTCAACTTGGCGGGCCGACCCTCGAAAGCATCGTGCATTACAATGCGGAGCGCCGTAAAGCCCAGCCAGCCCCAAAATGCAGTCGACAACGCATCAGCAAAAAATGAATTATTGAAATGTGCATGCGCGAGGAACGTAAAATGCGCCAGAATATACGATGTACCCAGCGAACCGATAATCGCGAACACCATCGGCGCCCAGCCTCGCGCCTGTGCCTTCTTCATATCGACGCGCGCCAGCTTGGCCCATACATTCCCAAACGCGCCAGGCATATACCACAGCGAACCGACTACCATCGTTGAGGCTGCTGCTACTAATACGGCCCACCAGTTTATCTCGACACCACCCATAATCACGATCCCCTTAAATTATAAATTCAGTATAACACTGAAATAATTTGACGAAAAAACAGTATAGTTCTATAGTTGTGTAGTCCTGAATAATCGCTCCCGGCGACAAGGAGAGGTTCATGCCTTCCAGCGACAGGCGCCACGCGCAGCCTGAGCTGCACACCTTCTACATCCTGAACGAGATCGGCATTCCCATCAGCCGAGTCCGGAAAGGTACAACCCTGACCGTCACCTATCACCGACCGGACAAGCTGAAGGAGACCCTATACGTCCGTGTGCGCGTCATCAGCGTGAACAAGCGTACCGGCGTCATAAGAGGCAAGACCATCGCCACCAGCCCGGATAGGCCGGTCGATGTGATCATGTCGCTCTCCGAATTCGACATTCGGGTGGATTACCGCTGAGCTCGGGATAACTTCAAACCGTGAGGGCCGCCGGAAGCACACGTTTCCGGCGGCCCCACACCTACCCTATCCTTATTGCACTGAGGCGTCAGTGGAGAAATTCACTTTTAGCCGTAGATATCCCGAATTGGACCACGGAAATGCAGCTCTTCCACAGAGTATGTCTTGTCATTTTCGAGCTGATATTCGACGTCATAAATTGACTGGAAATAATCACCTGTTTCATCAACTTTATAATTCAACTTCGCTTCTTTGTGGCCTTCATGCGTCTGGCGTGGCCCGTTGTACACCATGTACTCACGTTCTTCGCCAGGGCGCAGATAGCCGCCCAGATTACGCGAATTTCCCATGAGCTCTATCTCTTCGACTTCTACCGCTTCAGTGAATCGATTCACCACGCTACAATAGACTGTCTGATTGCTGCCGCTCAACTGAGTGCGTGTGCGCTTGACTACGACGACCGGAAAAGTACTGGTCTGTCCTTTCACAACGCTCGATTTGCGCTCAGGCTCCGCTACTGGCTGACCCGGCTGTGGCTGCTGGGTAGCTTCCTGTGGCTGGCCGTTTTTGCCAACCCATCCACTTTGATCGTCATTCGTATCAAAGACCGGCTGACCTACGATCATCCGTTTCATACTTTCAAAAAATCCTGGCATAGCACCTCCTCGGTTAACACCTCTAATTGTAACAGCTTCCCTACTGCTCTTGTCGAAGTGGCCCGGCGAGAAGTTCTTTCACTCGAGCCAACAGACCGTAAGCTTCTTCACGCCCAACTTCACCGCTGAGATGGGTCGCCGCAACCCGGACGCCTCTCATTTTGATAAGTTCCGCTGCTTCTTTCTTTGTGAGCAGTTCGTCGGCCTTGGCCATGGCAATGAGCTTCCTGGCAGACACTGTGTCGGTATCATAGCCGCGCTTCATCAGCAGCAGCTCCTTCAACCTGATTTCTATAACTCTATACGCCTCGATGACGCCGGAGTTGTACATGCCGTTCTTGATAAGTTCTTCGGCGCCTTCGAGCGTCTTGGCGCTGAGCGTCTGGAGCTCCTTCTGCGAGGCAAGCTGCCTGGATTCGCGCTTCTCTCGCGAGTACGCATAGCCAATAACGAACGAGATCGTCACACTAGCCAACGCAACTGCAAGGCCGATCACGCTCTGCAGCGCTTCTGGCGTAACGTGCACGGCCAGCCAGCTCAGACCCCACACGAATCCAATCTGCAGCGGAAACGTCATACCCACAAAGTAGAGCGTATCGGCGGTCACCAACAGCCATCCGCCAAGTCGCTGCGAAATCGTGGACAGCCAGCCAGACCGCGATCGATTCAAAAAGTCGAGCGAATAACTCAGCGCCGCAACATACACCGACAAGCCGATCAGGCCGATCATCACCCACGCCAACGTCAACCACTCCACGCTGAACGGCCCGAAATATAGCGTAGCCTTCAGGTCGCTCTGAAAAGTTACGACTGCGAACAGCGCAGCCAGGAGGGCGACGATGTAGTTGTATTTGTTGCGGGATTCTTCGGTCATGAGAGGCGCAGCTCGCCAGCCAAATCTTCAATTTTCACCCGCTTCTGCTCCATTGAATCGCGTTCGCGGACGGTTACCATGCCGTCTTCGAGTGAATCAAAGTCGACAGTCACGCAGTATGGCGTACCGATTTCATCTTGGCGGCGATAGCGCTTACCGATGCTTTGCGTTTCGTCATACTCGATGTTGTAACCAGTGCTACGAACAAGATCTGTATACACTTTTCTTGAGAGAGTGCTCAGTTCTGGCTTCTTACTGAGTGGCAAAATGGCGACTTTCACCGGCGCGATTTGTGGCGCGAACTTCAGTACGACACGCTTCTCGCCGTTCACTTCTTCCTCAGTGTAGGCGCTATCCAGAATGGCTAGGAACAAACGCCCCAGACCGATCGCCGGCTCCACGACGTATGGCGTGAAGCGCTCGCCGCTCTCAGGATCAAAGTAGCTAAGATCCTTGCCGCTGGCCGCAGAATGCGCCTTTAGGTCAAAGTCGGTACGGTTCGCAATCCCCCATAGTTCCTTGGCATCACCACCAAAGAACTTGTACTGGATATCCCAGCTGTCGGCGGCGTAATGGGCACGCTCGTCTTCAGCATGCTGGTGCCAGACCATCTTTTCTTCCTTCACGCCAGCGTCCAACAGGAACTCCCAGCAGAATTTCTTCCAGCGCTCGAAGTCTTCCGTGGCGCGGTCAGGTCGCGTAAAGTATTCCATCTCCATCATGTCGAATTCTCGGACGCGGAACAGGAATTCTCGCGGGCTGATCTCGTTGCGGAAACCCTTACCAATTTGCGCCACGCCAAATGGTATTTTGCTGCGGGTCGATTCGCGCACCAGGTCATAATTGGTAAAGATAGCACCGGCGGTCTCAGGGCGAAGATAGGCGACGCTGTCTTCGTCCTCGAGCGCGCCGACAAATGTTTTGAACATCATATTGAAGGTGCGAACTTCGCCAAGTGGGTTACCATCTGGCGACTTCTTGTCCTTTAGGAGCTCGGTCAGCTTATCGATGTCGTTTGTGTCGACGCCAGCCAAGTGGTCGGCACGGTAACGCTTGTGCGTAACGGTGTCTTCAACCAAAGGATCGTTAAAACCGTCAATGTGGCCGCTCGCCTTCCATAGTTTGGTGCTCTGAATAATAGCACCGTCAATGCCGTATACATCCGGCTGCTCGCGCACAAACTTCTGCCACCAATATTGCTTGATGTTGTTGGCAAGCTCCACACCGTACGGACCATAGTCCCAGAATCCACCGATTCCGCCATAGATCTCGCTGGCTTGAAATACAAAGCCACGGCGCTTCGCCAAACTAACTAATGTCTCTAGGTTTACCTCGGTGTTACTCATAATGCATTGATTATACCAGATGAAAGCGCGTCTGTAACTTGAGTAATATGAGTAAATGTTCTACAATATGCACGCGTCTGTACCTGAGGGTTTCTCGCCCTTGCATATCACACACCGGAGGTCTGGCAATGACCGAACAGGATAGCTTCGCCGCACGTCGCGCCCAGGTCGGAGACCTGATCGACCGGCAGCACAAGCTGGGACCCGCCCGCCTGGCGGCCGCCACGCTCGTGCGCGACTACCCCACACGGGCTCAGTCGTACTTTCTACTCAATCTCGTCAACTGCCTCGGTAACTTCCAGGGCGGTGCGGTGAGCGCAGAGTGGCTGGTGGAAAAGGTACGTAAGTGCCCGGACCACACACTGGCGATCGAGGGCGACATGCAGCGTGATCGCATCATCGGCCTCCTGCGTTACAATCGCGACGAGGCCGGCTTCGCACTGGTCAGGCGACTGATGCAGGAGGTCGAACGATGCCACGCCGGCGACCTGAACCGTCTGGCTTGCCTGGTCGGCGTCAACGGCCGAATGGCATTCGCTCAAGGTCAGTATGCCGGTGCCGTGCGCCTCCACGCTCGTGCCGACGAACTCTGGGACCACATGCGAGACGAAGCCGATCCGGTCTGGGTCTACCTCAACCGGATTCAGTGGCTTCGGGCGACCGTGGCCGCCGAAGGGCGCAAGTCGCTGCAGGCCCACAAGCTCGCGACCCGTATCCGCCTCGAGGCGCCGAAAAACCAGCGCAACCGTGCGATCGAAGCGCGTGTGCTCATGGCTCCCCTGGGGCTGCGGGTGTATCGCATCGCCGAGATCCACCGCGGCTGAACGCACGACGTCCCGGGCCCTCACCGGCCCGGGACCAACAATCTATGAACTTATCCTCTATTGATTAAATGCTCGTACAAGCCACAAGCAGTCATCCAGAACCTGACTCAGCCCACTCACCTGTCGGAGAATAGCCGGATCCTTCGCGTGTGCCAGGCGAAGCAACTTGATGTGATCAGCACTAAACTTACCGCTCGGGTGCGGCGCAAATGCCATATCGTTAAAATCAAAATTATATCGTTGATCAGCCTGCAGCGCCTCACCATTTGCAGTGGCGGTGAGGTTCAAGCCAACCCCAAGCGCTGACGCGTACCGCAGCCGAAACCACAGCTCGACGATCCGATAATCGACGCTTAGTTCGTTCAAATATACGAAGCTGTCGCGCAGCAGATAGTAGAACTCAGCCTCGCCCACCATCTCGGTCGCGCGATTCACCAGCTTGACGAGCTCGTAGGCGAGCTGCATTCGATCGTAATCCTTCAAGATATCACCGTAGAATTTGATGAGCCGGGCCGAGCTGACGGTGCCCATGTCGCTTTTACCTTTTATGATTGTCACTTCGCTTGTAGCAAACAATTCCAATCCGCCTGCCAGCTTGCTCCGCGACTTCCGAACGCCTTTGGCGATGGCGCTGAGCTTACCGAGCTCCGGCGTCAGCAAATTCAGGATACGATCGGCCTCGCCGTAATTCGTCCGTCGCAGGATGATTGCCTCCGTCCTAAAGCTCTGCATGAGTACTCCTCAATGCACCCTTCACGGCCTGTAGCACCTGTGAGGGCTTCACGATAGTCTTATCCAGCGCAGCAACCACGCCATACGCCCGGAGCGTCTCCTCATCCAGCGTATCCGGTATGGCCGCGCTGAATAAAATTACCGGGATTGTTGCCGTATCGCGGTACGTTGCCAGCTCGTGCAGCAGCTGCGCACCGCTCACCCACGGCAACATGATGTCCAGCATGATGAGATCAGGTCGACCCGCATCGATACGCTCCATGGCTTCATAGCCGTCGCGCAGCCAGACAACGGTGTGCTCGCGACCAAGTAGGTGCGCGTAAAGCTCGCCCATCCACGGCTCATCCTCTATAAGTAATATCCTGCTCATATAAAGCTCAGCTGCCGCGAATGAAGCAGATCGACATGGAAATCTGCGCCGCGCCGCGACTTCCCAACACCGATGCGGCCCCCCATTGCTTCAGCCAGTTGCTGAGCGATATACAGCCCCAGCCCGCTGCCGCTACTGCGCGTCACCATCGGCTGAATTTGTTTGCCCAGACGCTGCTGGAGCTTGACCATATCAGATGGTTGAATACCAGGTCCATCATCGTGAACGCAGACGCGCACCAGCTCATCCCGGCGACGCAGCTGCATCTGGACGGTTGTCTGGGGCGGCGTGTGTCGCAAGGCGTTATCAAGCAAGTTGAAGATGATGTTATGCAGCAGCTCCCCATCCCCCACAACCAGCTGAGAGCGTCGACCCAGCCGCACATCCAGCGTTTGATCATGCACCCGCGCGAACGGCAAAATCTCATGCGCAACTTCTTCGCACACCTGGTTGATGTTTATCGGCTGGAGGTTCAGGGCAATAGTGAGCTGTTGTTCGCTCAGTCGATAGCTCGTCGTGAGACCCTGCACCATGCGCATGGTACGCTCAGCGGATAACTGAATACGCTGCAAATTCTCGCGGCGGGCGGCAGGCGTAAAAAGCGACTCATCCTCGAGCGCCGAAGCCAAATGAGCAATAATCGCCAGTGGCGTTTTCAGCTCATGAGCAGCGGCTGCAAGGCTCTGCATGTAGTCCTCGGAAGTGCTTGTGTTTACCACTTATACCCTCACTTTTGTCTTTATTCAAGTGTAGCATAGAACTAGTCACTGAATAACTTGCATAAATTCTTCAAAATTGTACAATATAGTTGATCGCACCCCTGAAGATTGCGAGGAGTTATGTCCGACGCCGCAATGCTCATGGCCCAGCTCAGGCCCGCCTTATCGCGTGTCAAGTTGCGCGGCCTACAACCCACATTTATCGTCGCCACAAGGATGAACTACAGCAAGGGCAAGGAAGTGGTGGGCTGTCGCTACGTCCTCAGCCCAGTAGGCGGTGGACGGAGCCAGCTCTTGGAGCTGCACACGCGGCCCGCCAAGGCAGCTCCAGCGCCTCCGCGCCTGTTGCAGCGGCTGACGACCATCGAACAAGGAGAGACGCTCTTCTACAGCCACCGTTCGGTGACATGGAAGGGCGTGACGTACACTGCTCTTACCTGGGGCACCCTACGGTACGAGATGTCCATCAGCGCCAAGAAGGGCAGCCTGCCATACGTTCGATATATCAATCGGAAGAGCGGCGACCAACTGCAGCTGGAGAACCTCGGTCGCGACTGGTCGCTCTACGGCCTGCAAGAAATCAGGCCCGAAGACATCTCGTTGGCGTAAAACGCGATTGCGAGTGGGGTGGCCCCATGATGGCCGCCCCACTCTACTCTAAGAACTTATTTATTGAAGATGAGCGTTGGCAAAATGATATTGTCGTAGTCGCTAGTGAATGTCGGCGACTGCGTGTAGACTTCGAGCGTCTTGTCGCGAACCTTGAAGAGGACCATCGAACCGGAGATATCTTTGCTGAATTTGCCGTCCAGGCGTGTGCCGGTCTGGCCTTGCAATGTTACTGGGCTGGACTTCAGATCGCCCTTCTTCACCAACTCCTGATAATCTTTCAGGATGGTTTCGTATGTTTTATTTTCAACGGTGACGCGCAATGCATATGGGGTTTTGCCGTTGATCGGCGGAACAACCCCAGCCGAGAAGTAGGCTTCGTAGTTGCTGC
>Ga0247769_1000024_pt1 | contig 23040 bp, 23 predicted proteins | sample UWRJL166409R6_FD_179942 | JGI IMG/M metagenome (GOLD analysis project Ga0247769, IMG submission 179942) | Plant litter microbial communities from Arlington Agricultural Research Station in Wisconsin, United States - UWRJ-L166-409R-6 | ecosystem: Environmental > Terrestrial > Plant litter >... | reverse complement strand
CATCGTGAGAAAAAATTTTTTATGTGGATTAGCAATCGTCACGTGGACCTTGCGAGATTTCCATCGCAATTGGAGTCCAGCTTGATAGACGCTTGTCTATCCATAATCGGGTTCTGTGAGGAAGCCAAAGGTCCCATGGGGATAAATCACTGGTTTCCGTGTCCGAACATCTGGGGCGACAAGAAGGGGGTTTTGAGCATCTGTCGAGAATTTATAGAAAAGTTGGGTGTGCAGGGAGCATGGGCCGCTTTGGCGCTGAGTGGGTCTCGAGCACCCTGAAGACCTCAGGAACCACCATAAGCGAGCATGAAGGTATTTGAACATGCTTACAAGTCTGCAACATTTGCCAATCTGAAGAGTATATTCCAGACTTAAATTCATTGAATTCTCTAGCTCCTATGGGTATCGCTACTAAAACGACAATGCCTAAGACAGCTTCGACATTTTGCTCTCCAAATCCTTGACCCATCCAGCCATGACGTGCATGTTCTTCTCCATTGCAGCGTCCCCATCTCTCATTGCTAGCTCTACCTTCTCGAGTCCATCCTTCCATTGGTGTATCTCGGCGGCCATCTCGGATTGTTTCTGCTCGAGACTAGCCAGAGTCTCGGATGCGGTCGCCGCATCCGCGTGGATCAATCGCAGAGATCTAAGACGGTCGAGCAGAGGAGGTAACAAAGGAGCCAAGCTCTCAATCGTTGGCAGCGTCCCATATAGAGCATTGATTTTCGCCATTTGCTCCGAGTCGTCGGGGGCGGCCTCCTCAGCCGTTGGGGGGGCCCCGGCGGCGATAAGTGCGTCATGTGCAGCTTTGGCGTTGCGTCGATTCTTCTCCAGTGTCTCCGCTTCCTGAGACAATATTCGCACTCTTCGGCTGATGCTGTCAAGAGACGCGGTCGACGCGTTGGATAGTGTGGAAACCTGCCTATTCAAAGTCTCTAGAAGAGGTATAATAGCGCGAGGCAAGCCGTTCGAGTCCAACTCAGGCATGGCAGCAGAGCCCACACCTAGGGACTTCTCAAGCATGACAAGACGACGGTCGAAGTCTGCTGCTTTAGCCAAAGCGTGTGTCTGTTCGTAGGTAGGGGAATACGTAACAGTAAAGCTTGCAAAGTCTTCCGAGCTTTCGAATTTTTCTGCGTCTTTCCCGGTGACAACACCGGCCGCTAGGGGAATGGATTTCGGGATCAGCGACTCGTCAAGCCGGGATATTTCGTCCAGCGTCTTGCTCAGAGATTCCAGTTCCCCTTCTTGCGTATCAAGGTCATCGTCAGCCCCAGCTGAGGCTGATTTCTGCTTCCCGTAGTCCTCCTTGGCTTCCTCGATCTCTCGCTTCAGGCGCGCGATCCGCCGTGTCAAATTTCCTGCGTCATCGTTGTCACTGAGATCGCCCAGCTCCTCTGTTCCGTCCTCTAATATCCGGTGCCGTCGATTTGACGCCTTGTAGGATTTCCGTTTCCCATCGAGACGATCCGAAAAGTCTACCTCAGTCGCATCCACAGCGGCAGGCATGAATCGTGCTCGAGCATCATCTATTCGGAGACGGGATCGCGAGATGCCTGCATCCTCGTCGTCGTCGTCATATCCATCGTCAGATGGTGAACGAACAGTCGTAGGCTTCGGTTGTGTTAGGCTGGGTTCCGCATTTATCATTTGATACTTACTGGGACCGTTGAGTTATCGTCCGTTAGTTCAGGGGTTTCGTAAATGTCTGGCGCGGAGTCCTGGCCCCGTTTGTCAGCAACCAACTTTTGCGAGCGGCTGTTCCGTGCGCTCACCAGATCTGGGAGCGCCGCGTATTTCCTGTTTGAAGACATTGTTTTGTCGCGGTGTTCCCCTAAGTAAATGGATAGCGACTGAGGACCATCGAGGTAGACTGCCCAAATGTATCCGTATTCGTATGTTGAGCTGCTTGGTGGGTTGCCCCCTGCAGGCAATTGGCACCCCTGCAAGATCAAGTGACTGCCCCACCACTGGGGCCAACCTTTGGCTGCCAAATCGCGTCTTCCTGTTCTGACCGCGTTCACACACCTCACTTGATCTACTCTATCTAAACTCCAACCTTTCCTTGGTAATTTTACAATCTCTCACAACTGCAGCGACCAGAAGTGATCAGATATTACTCAGAGATACCATCGACTCCTACACCTCTATTAGGCGGCCATCTCATCAAGGAGTTGGCTCAACATTGTGAAGGATGTGACATTGGCATCAGCGGAACAACAGCAAACAGTGTATTCCGAATGTTTGCATGGAAGCAGCATGCCTCTCTCCCAGAAGCCGATAAGGGCTGGCTTGAGCAACAAAGACAACGTCAAACCGCTGTTGAACACGGTCAATCACAAGAAGCGGAATGGAGGGAGACCAGCGCCGGCCGAGGACGACCCCCCGGTGGATGACGAGTCTGGTGAGGGTGGCATGAAGCCGAGTGGAGACAGACCAGAACCGGCAGTTGATGATCCGCCAATGGAAGAGTCCAGTGACGATGATGTGCCCACAAAGGGCCAAGTGTGCAAAACCAACTTTCTAAGCCTCGAGAAGGGCAACCGCACACAGTTTGCAGGTGTCCAGAGTGGCTATCGCGAGCGAGCGTCTTCACCCGAGGCGTCAAAACCCTACGAGGGCAGATACGAGGAAAGCGATCAAACTGGTCTGAATGTCAAGAAGGAGGTGTCCGAGGAGGACGATATCCTGGGCAGCCATCTGAGGACCGATGTTGACTGGGTTCTCCGTGGAAACAAAACAAAACCGCTGCTCCATTCGAAAAATTTTGCTGCCCGTCATTCGACGCAGAAGACAGCGCAAGAATCCAAACCCCAACGTATCCCAAAGCTGGAGGTTGGGTCTCCTCGTCCAGAACTAAAGCTCCCTACCGGGGCTACTTCCCGGCGAATATCAGAATCTCCAGATCGCCGTAGTACTCTTGCGGTACCACGAAAACTGCCCTTGGCGGAGAGTCCCCCTCGAAAGAGGTCAAAGTTACTCGAGAGATCAACGGGAACTCTCCATGACAGAAGACAGGAACCGACTCCTGAACCGCTCCCCACCCTGAAGCTCCCCACCCTCGCTCCCTCATCGCTCGACCTAGCCCCAGCAGAAAAGGATGACCCTGATGCGGATAGAAAGTCATTCGAGCTTTCTCTTAGGCGCTCGGCCTCGCCTGTGAGCGATCTTACATCCATAACTTTGAGTCCACCTATATGTCCCATGTGCTACGAGGAAGTGGACAGGAGACTTCTTGAAGATTTTAGAGTGAATCGGCCACGTATGACACTCCAGCATCAGCAAAGCTTCTGTATTCTTCACAGGAAGAGGTCGGCGAGAGCGGCTTGGTTGGATAGGGGTTTCCCTGATATCAAGTGGAACCGGCTAGAAGGGCGAATTCAACGGCAGTATGGCTTCCTCCGGGGTATCCTGGAAGGCGGCAAGTCTTTCTATGGAGAGATGTTCAGCCAGACGGTGAAGTCGGGGCGCAACAAGGAGCTTCTTAAGGCAGAGAGAAGTCTGATACCCGGTTATTATGGCATCCGGGGCCTGAGGACAATGTCAGAGAACCTTGTGGGGGAGTTTTCCTCGATGCTGCGGAAGAGGGCAGTACTGGACAGGCTGGTGTCAGCCAGGGGCCATATTGCATACGTGCAGTGTGTTCTGGTCCCAGAACTAGCTGTTCGGCTTATCATGGAGGATATGAATGTCAGTGCAGAGGGAGCGAGATTGATCATGAAGGACAGTATATGGGTTGGCGAGCTTCTGAACGAGGAGGTTGCGGATGTCATTGTTGACGACGACAACGACGATTCCTGAATCATCATAATGTACTACGGACTTTGGAGGAATCTGTTATATACCCTATCTTTCCGCACCCCTGGGAGCTGTGTAGCGTGTATTAAGGCCTGCATGTATGGCTTGGTGCTCAGGGTTGTTTGCCTTTCGACTCTTGTGTTTGATAATGTACTGACAAGCGTTGATAGAGGGGCTTGCGTCTACAGAACTCAATTCAGATGTTTAGATGGAGGAATCGAATTCGTCCGATCTTACCTCATATAAGGACTACTACGGCTTGGCCTGGATCATCAAGCCACGATAGGGAGTGGTCTTCACTGGCCCGTCATTCCGGAGCATGAGGCAGGCTTCTGATCTCACGGTTTCAGGTGAGGCTCGCAGATCAAGACCTTATACTTACCATAGTCACGGTTGTGTGGGTCTGGATCCTCTGCATCCGTCCAACTCGGTCCTGGTTTGTGACGGGAGTCCGCAACTGCCATGCTTGACTTCCAAAGGTGCAAATGAGTGTAACTGACGCTGCACCCAGTTCTATATGCTTCAATCAATAACATAATTGTCGACTCTCATGGCATAGATACCACCATATTAACGTCCAGAGAGCTTAAGCGTTTTGAGAGAGGATCCTTCTGTTGGAAGTGCTCGCCGGTGTCGACAACTCAGCGTTTTAACCCTAACCCTGCTCTCCAGATTCCTAACAACCCTCCCCCGAGCCTCCTTCAGCGAGCACAGTGCGACGATCAAACATGCTTCTGTCTTTGACTCAGTTCGGGACCGGGCCGCGCTCATGATTACCAATTCCCATTCACACCATTTCAAGCCCGTCTCCGCAACTGGCTAGCTAGTAGTTCCTAGGACCCAGCCAACGTGGCGGATTGCAGGCTTGCCATTGATTTGAAAACGGTGCGGGAAGGTCCTGCCCCGCTGTGCCACTGGGGAGGCTGGTTCGGGCATTGTCAGATCCCATCAGCCGGGGAAAGCTTGGCTTGTCGAAACGGTGTGGATGCGTAGATAACTTGGCTGTGACTGGTCACCTATCATTATTCATTTGTTGAGAGAAAAATACACCAAACAAATATCCAGATGCTTATGATGGTTGATGGAAAGTTTCAGACCGCCGTTGTTATTGTGGGATCCCCTCTCACCATTGACCCTGATCCTGAATGAGGTGAGGTGGTAATGTATTGTACACACGATTGGCGGCCTTCCTGTACCCAGACGAGTGGAGTGATCGCATCGGCATATTCACCGCACGGCTCACCCTCTGGCGTCAGATCGTCCAGGTCGGACCTTGCTGGCCCTCCTGAGGCTGAAAGGACTGCAAAGCTGCAGCTCATCAGACCATTGCACCAAGACTGGGGGTGGGGGAGGGGGACTTACTCCGTAGCTGGTGCAACAAGGTCGACTCCAGAATATATGGATCTGGTGCGCGCTCTGCTTCAGGCCATCGAAAGCACACTGACCTGCATATGGTTTGTTTCCCTGGTCTGCTTTTTTTGGAGCAGCTGCAGTTGCGAAGCGGAGGCGACACCCCTCTGGAGCCGCTTCGGCGTAGCAACGACGGGACCCCGGCCGTCGCGGCGTTTAGTTTCTGGGGCAATTGACGATGTGGTCAAGTCGGTTGGAGTCTGCTAAAACCGTGTGTGTGGTGCCCAGCCCCGCGTGGAAGCTCGGGGGTTGAGATGGACGCCCGGGAGAGAGGGGAGTTGCAAGCACCTCTCCTTCGGTTACGGAGCTATACCTCAAGGTAGGCGGTCCAGTTATCACAACCCTGGTGCTGGGTACCTTACTGTAGGTACCTTAGGTACCGTAGCGTGCTGTCGGTATTCAGTAACACCTACCACCTTTAATTCTGTATGATATGTCCGCTAGATGAATTGTGCCCGTGGGATACCTACCACAAACTCGACACCCGATCATCCATCCTTTCAGCTTGGGGCCTGGCTGAGTTATTGATTCTCCATGCGGCGGTAGACTTGTTGTATGCTAGAATGTCCATCTCCCAGCCCGTTCTACGAGCTACCAAATACGGTGTTTCGCGGAACCCGGCGTCCCGTCCGGCGAACGAAGCGGTCTGAACTACCAACAAAGGGGAGAGCAAAAGCCAAAGTAACCTATCGTAGCTTATGATTAATTGCGTTCCTCCTAATGAACGAGCCGTTTTATGCCACACGTGGCTTCTGTGATACCTCATGGGAAAACGAGCTCAAGAAATATCCCCCTGCTGGATCCTCATTACCCTGGTCGGGGCCGATTCGACAACAAGAGAGGACCATCAGGGTGGCAGCCGTGCGTAAAACTCGAGGGGTGGGAAATCTCTAGCCCACCACCCTCCCTCCACCCACGCCGCGCTGCGCCTGCTGTCCATGCCTACGCCCACGCCCACGCCCACACCCGCATGTTCCTGTCTCAACCCACACACTATTCGCCTAAAGCAGTCGCCGGCTCTCCTTGTCATCATTACCACCGTCAACATCACCATCGCAGCGGAGCCCGATTAGTTCTCGAAGCAGCAGAAGACGACTCAGCAAGCAAACCCCCGACAGGACGGCAGCGCCCCTTGCAGCCACCAACATCAACAGTCCCGCGATCCGCATCCCCGAGTCATTGAAATGACTTGAACACAAACCTGTCTCGCCTGATGTGGAATGGCCGTGGCCAAGTAGTTGGTTCTCTTGCTCGGCTCAGCTCCTTCTGGTGACAATGGGCAGGAATGACGGCTCCCGCTTCAGCTCCATGACGGGCTCCAGCACCGACAGTGCGCGCTCGAGCATCACGGTGAAGCCGCTGCCACCGACTCCTACTAGCGCGTCCGGAACCAATGCTTCGCGATCCGTCTCCCATGGGTCGCGCCGGGCTGCGCCATCGCGGCTGAAGACGGATGAGAACGGCAATCTGATGAGGTGAGTTGTGCTGGATGCTGGATGCTGGATGCTGCGTGCTGCGTGCCGGATGGATACAAGGCGACGCGGCTGCCCGCGCCGATGGCGCCCCATCTCCTCCGTGCCGCCGCAACTATCCGAGACTCTGCCCCATCTCCAAACACGAACTGACGGTTGCTTGCGCCTGCGCCTCTCCAGGCCCTTCAAGGATTCCGAGTCCCAGGTCTCGCCTACCTCCGCGTCGGGATCGCGCCTCGCCCTCTCGCCGTCCTCCACCACATCCACAACCTCCCTCCGCGAGCACCCCCACCGCATCAGCGACTTGGCCAACTACCGTCGTGACCTGGCCATCCTTGACCCCTCGGGCGGACGGCCGGCGCAGAACCACCAGAGCAACCCGGCGACCGGCTCTCTCAGCCAGATCGCGCCCTGGATGTCTGCCGGCGGCAGCACCGCCGGTTCCACCACATTCTACAATGACTCGACCGACAATCTCTCCATCGCCTCGCAGCTGTCTCCCGGCGTCCGCGGTCCGACGGGGCGCCCGTCGCATGGCACCTCTGGGAGCACCGAATCACCCGATGCGCCGTATTTCACCGATGAGCGACGGCCGTCGATTGCGAGCATTACGACAACGGCGAGCAGCCAGGGCTCAAGGACGAGCGGGACCAGGGGCGGCCTCAGGAAACTCCAGGGATTTTTTGGGGAGGAATTTCCGGGCCGAGACTCGTCAGAAACCAGCCTTACGCACCCGAGTGGAGGGAAGGACCGCTCTCACTCGTACAGTCACACCCGGCCGCACAGGGATCGCAACTACTCCAACGCTACGGATCATGGGCGGGATGCCTCCCCGTCCTCTCGACCGCGGACACCAGTCCCGGCCCCAGAAGTCGTGCCCTTCTTGTACCAAGAAGCCGATGTACGTCCGCCGCGCGCTCTATGATCCTTTATGTTCGATCTGTCCTGCTTGTGTTTGCCTTGCAGGGGCACCCACCCAGATGTACTTGCCGCTGCTGCGCTCCACCCTCTTTCACCCTTCCCTTGTCCTTATGCACACATGCATGTGCTGAGCTGACACTCGCTACTAGGATATAGCGCGGTATGGGGAAGCGCCGGTCCGGGGCGAACTCAGCGGGCCTGACCGCGATCGCTATGTGACTGAGGGTTCGTCGCAGAATCCACCCAAGACGTCATCTAGCGGGCGATCCGGCCATTCGATTGTCCACCTGCCGGGCCACCACCACAGGCACAACAAGAGCAACGAGGACCCGAGGGCTTTGAGGCCCTCCGTGAGCAGAGAAGACTCTGGGGCAAGCTTCTCGAAGGACCGGAATAATTCCGCAGTCATGTTCGGGTCTAGATCTCGTGCCCAGAGTCCTACTCCTAGTGTGAGTCAAGGGTATTGGGGTATCAAGAATGGCAGCACCGATGGGCAGGCGTCCCCCGGCCATCAAAAGAAAGGCGGCATCCTCGGCCGCTTACGCGGGAAAGCGCACAGAGATAAGGACGACAGCCCGGATCAACAGTCTCTCAAGAAGCTCACACCATCCTCTCATTCACTCCAGTCTCGTCCTTCCCGGCAGGAGTTCCCTCGCGTCGAAGGGCTGGCCCCACCATCCGAGTGGCCTGGCCCAATCGAATATCGAGACAATCGGGACGCTTATGGGCGCCCTACGAATGGGCGCCAGGCGACCTTCAATACTCGATTTCCCTTCACAACAGCAAGGAAAGGTCGCTCAAACCGGCATCACGACGATAGTGACGAGCATATCGGTCCGACAGATAAGCAGCATGGAGGCACGATGTATCATCTTGATACCAACCTCAGCGACATGGTGGGGATTCTTAGCCATCCCCCACCTCTGACACCTATGGATGCGGACTTCCACAAGAAGGTGGAACTGGAAAAGCTTCCCACCAAACCTTCCGGCGGCCCTGTGGGACTTAACGGTGCGTGGAACGCCCCAGACAGCTGGGCTGTGCGCCCACGAGACGAGGTTTCCGTCCATGTCCCCGAGGTCGACGAGATAGGAAGTCCGCCCAGGCCAGAAGAAAAGATGGCGAATTATTGCATTCGCGTGTTCCGTTCGGACGGCACATTTGCGACGCTCCAAATGGCGCTGGATTCTACGGTTACGGATGTTATCTTGCAGATTGTGAAGAAGTCATATGTTACGGACGGCTTGGACAACTACCATATCGTCCTTAAGAAGCACGATCTGGTACGTGTTCTAAGCGGCATGGAGCGCCCGTTGCTGATGCAAAAGCGACTTCTTCAACAAATCGGGTACGAAGATCGGGACAGGATCGAAGACATTGGCCGCGAAGACAACAGTTACCTCTGTCGTTTCCTTTTCCTCTCGGCGAGGGAGAGTGACTTCCACTCGTCGGCAAACGACCTGGGCTTCGGCCGCGTGACGAAGATCAACCACGTTGATTTGTCCGGTCGAAACCTGATAACTATTCCAGTCCCGCTATATTCCAAGGCCTCAGAGATCATCTCCCTCAATTTGTCGAGAAATCTCTCCCTGGACCTGCCGCGGGACTTCATCCAATCTTGCTCAAACCTGCGCGATGTTAAGTACAATAACAACGAAGCCCGGAAGCTGCCACCAAGTTTAAGCCGAGCGACAAAGCTTACGTATCTTGATGTCTCGAACAATCGCTTGGAGCAGCTTGACAGCGCAGAGCTTGGCGGCCTCACCGGTTTGCTGAAGCTCAGCCTTGCAAACAACCGTCTCCGCCGCCTACCACCATATCTCGGTGCGTACAGGGCACTGAGGACCCTGAACATATCGTCCAATTTTCTTGAGAAATTCCCTGATTTCCTCTGCGACCTAGAGAGCTTGGTGGATCTCGACCTCAGCTTCAACCTCATTGGAAGCTTCCCGGACAGCATCGGCAAACTACGAAATTTGGAGAAATTCGTCATCACCAACAACCGCCTTTCCGGTGCATTGCCACAATCTGTTCGCGGCTTAGGGAGCCTCCGCGAGTTAGATATCAAGTACAACACCATTACGGGGATAGATGTTCTCTCCGAACTTCCCAAGCTGGAAATCCTCGCGGCGGACCACAATCACATCTCCCAGTTCACTAGCACCTTCGAAAGGATCCGAAGTCTGAAGTTGAACTCGAACCCCATCACCAAGTTCGAGATCAAATCACCTGTCCCGACATTGAAGATTCTCAACCTATCACATTGCCAACTCGCGAGCATCGACGAGTCTTTCAACAACATACTTAGTCTGGAGAGGCTGGTCCTTGACAAGAACTACTTTGTATCGCTGCCCAACATGATTGGCAACCTGAAGAGGCTCGAGCATTTCAGCATTGCGCACAACACGGTCAGCGAGCTCCCGCCCGAGTTCGGTTGCTTAACCGAGCTTCGCGTGCTGGACGTTCGTGGGAACAACATCCGCAAGTTACCCATGGAATTGTGGTGGGCAAACAAGCTGGAGACGTTGAACGCTTCTTCCAATGTCCTCGACAACTTCCCTAAACCCGCTTCACGCCCACCCCAGCCGCCTGCAGAGCCGAGTAGCTCGACGAGCACCCTCAATGGCGCATCTGGGCAATCCGGTGCTTTGTCACACATGCCAAGTGCGGAGGAGTTGAATAGCGACGGGTCGAGGCGCCCGAGTCAAGCCTCAAGCACGCTTCTCAGCGTCGGACCCTCGCCCGTTCCTGGCGGTCCCGACAGGAAGAGTTCCCTTGTTTCCGTATACGGCAAAGGGGGCCGTAAGACCTCTGTCATTTCGAGAAGCACCACACAGAGCAGCACGGCGGGAATGGCAACCCCAACCGGGGCCTCCAGAAAGGACTCTGGTCTTTCTCAGCGCCTCACAAACACGTTTGCCGGTTCCCTTCGAAATCTGTATCTTGCCGACAACCGTCTTGATGATGAAATCTTCGATCAGATCACACTCCTATCGGAGCTGCGTGTCCTGAATCTCTCGTACAACGACCTCACTGATATGCCTCAACGTTCTATCAAGAGCTGGCCTCAGCTGGTTGAGTTGTACCTGTCTGGGAACGAACTTTCCACTCTGCCTGCGGATGACCTAGAAGAGTATAGTCTGTTGCAGACGCTACATATCAACAACAACAAGTTCACCAACCTCCCAGCGGATATCTCGCGAGCCAAGAAGCTTGCCGTGCTGGACTGCGGAAGCAACTCTCTTAAATACAACATTGCTAACGTCCCGTACGACTGGAACTGGAATTTAAATCCTAATCTGAGGTATCTCAACCTCTCGGGCAACAGGAAGTTGGAGATCAAGCAGATTTACCCCGGCACAGCAGCACAAAGTCGCGAGCAGTTTACTGACTTCAGCCGCCTCGTTAACCTTCGGATCTTGGGACTGATGGACGTCACTCTCACTCAGCCCAGCATTCCTGATCAGAGCGAAGACCGTCGTGTCAGAACGTCAGGCTCGCTGGCAGGATATCTGCCGTACGGCATGGCCGATACGCTTGGAAAGAATGAGCACTTGTCGACAATAGATTTGGTGGTTCCCCGCTTCAACTCTTCCGAGACCGAGACGCTCCTCGGCCTGTTCGACGGCCAAGCGCTCAGCAGCGGCGGCTCAAAAATAGCCAAATACCTCCACGAAAACTTTGGTCATATCTTCACCATGGAGCTCAAGGCTCTCAAAACCCGGCTGAACGAGACTCCCGAGGACGCTTTGAGGCGTGCATTTTTGGCCCTCAACAAGGAGCTTGTCACGGTGGCCATACAGCACACAGAAGAGCGACCGGTCATGTCGCACCGGGGATCAAACGCTCCTCCGGTGGTTTTGAGCAAGGAGGATCTGAACTCCGGCGGCGTTGCGACTGTAGCCTACCTACAAGGCCAAGAGCTGTACGTTGCTAATGTGGGAGATATTCAGGCCATGGTTATACAGTCGGATGGCACACACAGGATGCTTACCAAGAAGCATGACCCCGCCGATCCCGTTGAACGCTCGAGGATTCGGGACGCTGGCGGTTGGGTGTCTCGCAACGGACGACTAAATGATGTCCTGGAGGTGTCTCGGGCCTTTGGGTACTTGGACTTGATGCCAGCGGTGCAGGCGGCACCTCATGTCACGCACGCTACCATCCGTGAGCAGGATGACACGATCATCATCGCAACCCGAGAGCTGTGGGAGTATGTGCTCCCTGGTTTGGTCGTCGATATAACTCGCTCCATACGGGGTGATCTTATGCGCGCCTCGCAGAAGCTGCGGGATATCGCCATGGCATATGGCTCAACAAGCAAGATCATGGTGATGATGATCTCCGTGGCCAATCTGAAGCAAAGGAACGAGCGATCTCGGATGCATAGGGGACAGAGCATGTCGTGGTTTTCGCTGCCCCAGGATGAGATGCACCAGCAAGGCATGCGGAGAAAGAAGCCCAAGGAGGCTCCACTTGATTCGGTGCTGAGTCGCCTCGAAGCTGAAGTTCCCGCACCTACTGGGCTCATCTCGATTGTGTTCACCGATATCAAGAACTCGACGCAGCTCTGGGAAACCTATCCTGAAGCAATGAGATCGGCTATCAAGTTGCACAACGAGGTTATGCGCCGTCAACTAAGGCGGATCGGGGGGTTCGAAGTCAAGACGGAAGGTGATGCATTCATGGTCTCTTTCCCTACGGCCACGTCTGCGTTGCTATGGTGCTTTGCCGTGCAGACTCAGCTTCTTTTGATCGAGTGGCCTGGCGAGATGCTCAATTCGGTTAGCTGCCAACCCATCTACGACCGGGATAATAAGCTTATTTTCCGGGGCCTGTCGGTTCGAATGGGCATCCACTGGGGTGAGCCACTGGCCGAACCCGATCCCGTCACGCGCCGCATGGACTACTATGGACCGATGGTCAACAAGGCCAGCCGTATCTCAGCCGTGGCAGACGGTGGCCAGATCGCTGTCTCCTCTGACTTCATCTCGGAGATACAGCGGTGTCTGGAGACCTACCAAGAGTCCTCCACCACGGGGGACGATGGGCTGGAGGACGACAATTTTGCAAAGGCAATCCGCTCCGAGCTCAGGTCCTTGAGCAGCCAAGGGTTCGAAGTCAAGGACATGGGCGAAAAGAAGCTCAAGGGCCTTGAGAATCCCGAGTTTGTCTACTCTCTCTACCCGCATGCGCTTGCAGGCAGAATCGAGCAGCACACAGCACATGAGAGATTGCAGACAGCGGGAGCGTTCGTGCAGGATAAGCCGGCAATGTTGACTGCCGGCACCGAATCTTCGATCAATCCCGAGGACATCTGGGCGCTCTGGCGGGTGGCGCTGCGCCTCGAGATGCTTTGCAGCACCCTCGAGGAATACGGCGGCCGAGGGTTGCAGCCGCCCGAGACTGAGCTCTTGGAGCGCATGAAGCAGAGGGGCGGGGAAGTGACAGAACGGTTCCTGGTTAACTTCATGGAGCATCAAGTCAGTCGGATCGAGGTATGTGTCCCATGTTGGAGCTTGTGAACTGTGTCGGCTATGCCGATGGTCGAGAGCAACAGAGCTAACGTCATCCGCAGACATGTGTCACTACTCTCGCTATGCGCCATATCGCCATGGGCAGCGGGCGCATCAACTGTCTCGCCGACCTGCGAGCTCCCATGGCGATGGTCCTCGATAGCTTCACGGCCCAGCTCGCCGAGCTCCAGCGCTATCGGGCTCGGTACGGAAGCCTCGAGGAAATCGAAGACGGTAGCGATACGGAGCAGGAGTGACCAACGAATGCTCCCCGTACACAGAGCATCCGCCGCCGCCGACACGTGTTACGATGGACGTTTTCCTTCTTTTTGTTCAATTGTTGAAGTATACCCCTTACGCGACACTGGCTTTATATGACGCGACAGACTTTTCCCCGGCATCGGGCTGCATGACGGGCGAGTATTTCCATGGCCGACCGGATGGCCGACCGGATGCCCATCACGGCATCTACAAAGGGGCTGCCTTTTCTCTATCCATTTATTTTCGATGCCATTCCAAGACGACCCGGCAAGGGTTGTGAAGGGGGAGCAGGATGGTTGAGAGGTTACCAAGGGTTGACGATGGTTGACGATGGTTTGGGGCGGGCAAGGGGTTATATATAAGGGAGGTGTGCATCCCATTCGAACGACTGCTAGTAGCGATCACTTTGGCGTTATCTTGGAAGGGATACGAGCAGGGACTGGCTATCACGGGAATGGGAGGTCGGATTCGGGTAACGACCTATGTTCACGACGATTGCATTGGGCTTCCGTCTCGGCGGCTTGGTTGAGATCTTGGAGAGCGGCTATTGGGATATTGGTAGCAGAGCCCAGTTGTTAGACTCAACCGCTGTTTGCATTGTAACGGTAGCAAGTTCCGTGGCATCCCTGATTTGAGGCGCTGGGGCAACGGCTATGGTAGAGGGTTAGGGTTGAGTGACCGCAAATGGTCAGAGCTTCCAAACTTTCGGCGCAGTAGAACACCTTGTCCGTCTCCATGGACACGTCTTGCGCACCGGAACTGGAGTTTGAAGCCAGCCCAACCGCCATCAACGACACCCATACCTCAAACAACAAGAAGGAGCGAGTGTCTGCATCTCTCCGAGCCCAGGTCAGAACATAACAGCAGCGATCCATTACGATTCCTTGCCGCAGTTGAGACAACCGACCATCGGCCTCCACGGGCCACCACTGCGACTCGCGCCCCAAAATTAAGGGCTGAACAAGGAGAACACGAGCACAACCTTCAAGATGTACTACTTTGGGAATCTGATTTATGGTATGGGCTGACCCGTCGGACCATCTCTTCCTCGTGTGTCCCTTTTCAGTCCCATAGTGGGGAGAACGCGGGCTGACCATACTGTTTCTGTGCTCTCTACAGCTTCGGTGCTCATAATCAACGCTATCGCCATTTTGTCCGAGGATCGGTTCTTGGCGCGTAGTATGTTGTGTCCTTTACCCATCCAGGTCTTTCTCCGCGCTCCGTGGTCGTGGTCATGGTCAGAGTCTTTTACGCTCGGAGGAGGTACCAGTAGCCGCGCAATGGAGGCATACTACATGGCTAGCCTGGGAAGAGATATAGAGGGATCCTGTACTGGTCCCCTTGTCTCTTCCCGGAGCAAGTATCATCTTCTCCTGCTCACATGGTTGGCTTCCTCCACCGCAGGTGCTGGTGACTTCCGAGGCCCCCCCGGGGCGATCACGCCTCTTGCATCTGACCAACCGAGAGCACAACCCGAGAGGCTAACAAGAACGCGCAACAACAGTTGGTCTCTCTACCTCCAGCAATGAAGCGACCTTTGGACAGAACGCCGACGCCAGCGTGAGGTCGAAGCTCATCAACTTGATTGCCAGCGTGAGAATGGTCATGAGGAGTACGCTCATCTTTCCCCCAACGCCTCCACCCCCAACCAGATGGGACAAGAAAGAGGCCCCATCTGCACAGACGATAGATCGTGCTAACGTACGTTTCTGCTCATTATAGTACCTCTGATTGTGATAAACACATTTATCATAGTCTATGAACTCATCCTAGGATGAACACGCAGCTCCTGCCTAGGGAGCATTGAGCTCACCCTGGCATCAGTCCACCCGATTGTTCTTCTCTTGCGGGAGTGAAATTCAAGGAGGGAGACGGTGTGCTGAGGTCACCACCATGAACAACGGGAGACACACATGGAGGAATGGGAAGGCAAAACGTATCCGTAAATATGTATCATATACAGCTTACACAGGTCCACGCCGTCCTCGTCGGGAGATGACGTGGGTATGTGGCCATTCACCGCTGCCCTTTACTTGGTGGCACCATTGGCACCGTAGTTTCGTCTTATCCCGAACAAACAGATGCTCTCAGCCCGAGGGGTGATGAAATTTGACTAGGATTACGCATCGGCAGTAATTTGGAATGCCCTGCCTAGAGCACCAGTTGAATATACAATCCCCCTTCTGTGGGCGTGGGCGTCCCGAGATGGAACAAGAGGCGACCCGATTATATAGCGGCCACTACAGCATCACCAAGATCGTACAATACGCAGTACACCCAAAGGGCCAACGGTTTTACCGTGGCCCAGAACCCTCCCAGGTCCTGTGTTTCCTTCCATTTCTTCTGTTTGCGCTCTCGTCTTGCAGCACATGCAAACCACAAGGCCATATCAAACGAACAGCAGATCCGACTGCCGTGACGCACGCTTCATCCCAAAAGAAGGGAAATAGAGAAGCCCGCGTGCCTTTTCTTACAAACCATCACCTCGACCGCAACAACTCGTGGTACCAGGAAACCCAAATCGCCCGTCTCGCTAAGACAGGAATTTGCTACTCTTCTTCCTCTTGAGCCCGAAACTGAACCGCCCCTTTAGGGGCTTCGGTTCATGTTGCTCTTCAGCCGTGGGAGGGGCGCTGCTGGAGCTTGTTTCCGTCCTCTCGGTCGCTGTCGTCGCTGTCGTCCTGATAGGGGAGTGGCTTGTCGTGCTGCCACTGCCAAAGCCGTTTCGCTGTTCGGCGACCCCGTTCTGGCCATCGCTCTTGTCATTACGGCCATCCCTCTCGTCTTCCCTATCCTTGTCCTTGTTCTTTTCCTTATCTTTATCTTTGTCGCTTTTACCCAAGAAACCAAAACTCTTACGCGTCATTGACTTGCTGCCTCGGCTCGCACGGTTCAAGAACGCCACCGGGCTCCTGTCTCTGGCTTCTGTGGCCGCATCGGCCGCTTCCTTTTTTCGCTTCTTTTCCTCATCTGCTGCCTGTTGTTTGCTTTCCTGGAGCACCTTCTGTAATTGCTCTTGCTCGTTTTTATGCGTTTCTCGGACCTTGGCAAGTTTGTCCGAGCGCTCCTTTTCGGCGAGCCGTGCCTGCTCCTTTTCAGCGGCTTTCCGTGCCTTCTCCTGCGCCTTTAGCTCCTTCTTGTCTCGAGACTTATCCTCCTTGGACTTCTCTGGAGAGGTTGGGATGGGCGGAATCGCTGGAAGGGGCGGAACAGGTGGGAAAGTCGAGGCTTTGTCGGCGGCTGTCATGACAGTTGGGGCAGGAGGAGGAGCTGCGGTCAGCGGGTGGGTGAAAGTGCCAACCTGCTTCGATTGGACTGGAGAGTCGGTCTGCGTAGCCACGTCGGCACCGATGCCGCCGGGAGCTGATTTGACGTGGGTCAAAGCAGCCAGCTGCTCATGATCCTCCGACACCGTTGGCTGGGTGTTGAGTCTCGATAGCGGTGGGGGCTGGCTTGTCGCCCCATTTGCTAGAGCAATGTCGGCCTTCTCACTTGCGAGGCGCACCTCCTCCAAGCCCTCGGCATCCAACTCTTCCCTCACCTTCTCAAATGAAACCTCTTGGTAGAACAGTACGTATGCGCAGGCCATCCCGGGTTTGTCCCCAAAGAAATTCCGAACAAAATGTTTGTCGACTGGCTCAACCATCTCGTCATCGAAAAGGAGCCACCCTCGGTCCTTCGTCTTGATAACTGATACGTAATGGCCATGGTAGGCATTGCCACCAATATGGACAACCACAGCGTATAGTTCGTACATTCGGTCTGGGTCATCAGCATCGTCGGTAGTGTTGAACATGCGCAGGTGGTAGGGGTAAACGACCCTGTGGAAAAGCTTCTGCAACCGGCTGTAGTCTTCCGTGTACTTGAAGCGCTTGAGGTGCAATGCTAGGACTTTGGGCAGCTTCTTTATCTTCATGCGTTTTTCCGCCTCTTGCAAGCCACCGCAGTGATCGCAGTGAAACTTATTCCTCTCGCAGAGCATTTCTTCGGCCGAGAATTTCTGTAGGCACGAGGTTACAGATGAGTGCTCCTCAAGATCAATCGACAGGTCGAGAAACGTTTCGTCTCTTTGTGAGGCTGTCTCGCATGTAAGGCACTTGGTTTCCGATGTTAGCACGCCTTCAAAGATATCGTGGACCCAACCCGTCCCAGGCGTTCTTGTCCCGGACGCGCCGAGCCCTCTCATCACGGCAGACGAAGCACCCAATGCCGCCTCTATGGACTGGGCCAGGCCGTCCTTGTTCGCGCTTTCTTCCTTCTCCCGTATGCGCTTAGCGTTTGCTTCCACATTCGCTATGACGTCGTTGAGAACCAAGCCGTAAAACTCGTGGGCGTCCTGGTGCATCGAGTTCCGGAACATTTCGTTGTCGCGCTTGAAGATATCTAGAAACCGCTGAGGGCTGAGCACACCGGTCCTTGTGTTGCTCTCAATGAGCGCCGTAAATATGTCCTTCAGCCCGGTGAAAGTGCACTCCTGCATACCGTACGCATCTGGATTTTCCTGCGCCAGCTCCAGTACCGGGCCCTTGATCATAGCCTGCTTCTTCTTGTACTCCGGCGAGTCTGGTCTGTCCTCGGGTCGCACAGCCTGGCCAAGAGACGGCACCTGGCCGCTGTTGATGGCCTGTCGTGCTTTCATCGCCTGCGTGCTCGAGATTCCCTTCTGGCCTTTCCCTGGACCGGTAACGCCACCGTTGGGCTGTGCTGGCGCCCGTATCGTCACGTTTACCTTCCTCGGCTTCCCATTTGGTGTGTCCGAAGGCGTGAATGGTGGGTAGCTGACCACATTCTCTCGAAATGGTTCCGAGTAATACAAAGCCTGTACGATTGAGTTGCAATAGCTATGTCAAGAGAATCAGCGGCGATGTCCCAGTTGCGGGCCTAGCTGCACACATACCATGTGTTCCCAAACTACGAGCAGCGCAAGAGTCAGTCGCATGTCGCAGAGTATAGACAATGTGCAAGAGAGTCCTCACATTCTCCAGCCCAAAGAATTTGTCGCTCCCATCTTCTCGTATCGGCCCGACATTCTGGAGTATCTTGTCCAGAGGCGTCAGTTCTGGCGCAGGCTCGTCCTTCTTCTTGATGGAGGCATTGCTGTCGGCTTTAGAGCTCTACCAAAGACGGCGGTGTCAGTTTGTGTCCCACGCGGTCTTTGGATGAGGCAGTTCAACAGCATCTTGCCGCTCCGGCCGATACGATCGAGTCAACGTACAGTTCCGCCGCCCTTAAGTTTCTGGAAAAAGCCTGCCATGGCGGCCGCTGAGAATGATAGGGTGTGCAGAGGACGGCGAGCGAGGTCTGACTCTGTTGGCCACGGGCTCGAGATGCAGCGCAACGCTAGCTGGCGATGGCGCGTGCTGTTTCTGCTAACATTCGTGTCGAGGCTTTGGGGCGAATCTCCAGAGGCAGCTCGGTCGACCGAGTCCGCCTGATAGCGGGGTGTTGCGAAGGGGTTCGACTATCCAAGTTACGCGCGGTTGTGGCGCAAGTTCCAAGTCGCTCAATCGGGCGCTTTCTCGATGGTGCGTCGTACGGCGCGCGGTCTGCGATGAAGGATGAGGCGGAACACCGGGTTACAAACACGCTACAATGTCGTCTCTCTCGAGTTTGACTCGGCTGCGACTAGGCGACTGAAACCCGGAGAAAAAGAATAACGCCCGAGGAGGTGCTCCGTGGCGAGGGAGAAGGCAACATGCGAGCGAGAGTAGCAAATGCAGATGGAGGGCAGCGAAGGTTGGAAGTGGGCCTGCAGGCGGGATATCCTGAAGGCGGGCTCCCCTGCACTTGGCATTCTATTAACTATTGCCAAGTACCCGTCTGTTACCCCGTGGGCCGGCTCGTCTCCAGAATTGCAGCTCCAGTTCGCCAAAAGCCCACCAGACATAGCCCACTTTGGGTTCCATGAAGGCACCTCACCACCAAACATGTATGCGCAAAGCAGAACAGGGTTGTCCTGGAGCTGCTTCGTTGGTCCCATGTCGTCCTGCTGGCTACCCGCACTGTGTCGGAACGTTCGCAGTATTACTCGCAGCACTTGCTTGCCCTGTAGGGTAAATGTCTGACCTGCCCCACGCGTCCAATGGGAAGCCAGCGGGGAAGCATTCTCGAAGTCCACGAGAACCATATGGCCCGCCCTTTGCGGTGTTGGACGTTGGCCACCATCTTGACCTACCCGTCCGGATCTTACTCCCATCAGTGTTCCACCGAGTGTGCGCCGAGAGATGCAACGACAACCGCAAGCTTTGTAGCGGTCCGCCATCGCATGAGGCAACACTAGCAACGCCGTCTGCGGGACCGCTGCTGTTGTATGTACTGAACGGTAGCGCGCGAAACGCAAGCATCCCTTGTCAGCTGCCACAGAAGGCGCCCGGGGGTGTGGTTGCAATATCGGGTCGTCTTGGTCAGGGACCCCAGTGGTGTGGGATTCTGTCCTTCTGGTACTCTGTCGGCTTGATGGCGATCACGTCTTGACAGCGACAACCCCGCTACCTGGAAGTCTGGCTCCCCGGCTCTTCATGCGCCCCATGAACAAACCTCAGGTAGGTACATACTGTACATACTGCCAGTGATCCGTTACCCATTAGCTGCGTGTTGCTAAGATCCTGTTGGGGGGACGGGTCAGCGAGACATGCCGCTGACGGATTGCTGGGAAAGTGTGGGGTAGAGAAGGCTCCATGTTGGGCCGGCCGGCATTTTATCCGCAACCGACACACCGCTCACGCACGGCAGCAACTGGGCAGTCAAAAGCGCTCATGAGCTCGCCCTCGCAATGTGAGACCCTTCACTGCTTGATCAAGCCCTCAGTCACGGCTGGCGTATCAAAGCTCCAGTTTGTCTAATCCGTGTCTGCCTACTTACCTGTCTCTAGGGTTCACTAAGACGTCCAGAGAGCGGGCGATCCGGTCCGGACACGGAGCGCAGACCCAACCGCTGCACAATCAGCCAGATGTCGAGACCCCGTGTCGAGACCCCGCCGCGACCACGGGCCGTTTTCGCGGCAGCGTGTAATCAACGCTCATACCCGCTCAGATCGCCCAGGTGCTCTTTGGGACGCGCCTCCCAGACACCAACCCCAGGGAGGCATTGTTGCCCCCCCCCTTATTCGCGAGTCTACCGCTCTGGCAAGTCGCAAGTCATAAAGTGGTTATTTGCCTTTGAGAAGAAGTGTGACAGACCACCTCTCTCTCGCCAACACCCAGCCGACTCTAAACATCTCAGCCGTTGCGAGGAAAACCCAGCACCCATTACGAAGCACAAGCACTGGCGCCACGGTCAGCATACGAGAACAGAGGCGCCACAGCCGTGCGGCCAAAAAGTGTTTCCTCCTGCCTACCTAGGCAAGTGCATCGCGATTCGTCAACAATTGCGAAGAAGCACGCGAACTCCCGGATAACGATGCCCGTTCGCCCCTCCTTGCTTCCACGCAGTTGGAATCGACAACCAATATGACGTTCAAATACCTCCGATGGGGTACTTAGCTCGTCCCAATGCGAACAACCTGCCCGGCCATTGTGGTCTCTGCTTACTTCAAACCAGTCAATCTTTACCCTACTGAAGAGATCCATGATCTGCCCGTAAGAGTGAGAGTGGTACTGACTTTCCGGTCATCTCTTATGAGAGCAAGTGGAAACCCAGCCAACCGGCAAGGTGTGGAAGCCGCGTACCCAAAGACGACAGACTCAACGGGTCAACCAACGCAATCCGAGTTCTAATAAGGGGACTCGGCAGTCGAAATCAGTGCGTCCATAAGTGCCTAGCCAGTGCCCTGCCCCATGGACGGACCCTTTGCACGCTGACACCGACACCACACTTTGATGAGACAACCCCAAATTAAGAGATCATTAGGATAGATGATGGTATTGTACAACAGCCCGAAAGGATCTCACCGAAGCTAGACATGGGTACTCCAGACTTTAGTGAGATGGCAGTATCGACATTGCGGAATGGAGCAAATTTCATGTTACTTCCCCCTTTCGCCAAGCTCCTCTTTTATGCCTGGACGCCAACGAGTTTTGTCGATTTATCGCGATAAAAATTGGCTCAACTGCCACAGACTCCCCACCCCACAAGATCGTCTTGTCCACCATATATGATTCCCCGATAACGGGAACTAAAAGCCCCTCTTGTGCCTCCATCCGTTCAGCTCGAGAATCGGCGAGTGATCTTCGCGATAACTGAATGACAGCATGTTAGCTTGTGTACTGTAACAGGGCCCAAATGTGACACAGAAGCTCCTCTGTCATTGCCCTCTCCCGTCCAGCCATCACCAGCAAGGTAGCAACAAAACTATCCAAGAGAGTCTTACTGTGGAGCGCTACAACGCTGAAGATGAAGACCAGCGAAAGCACCAGCACAACAACGGGGTCGACCTTGAGACCGGGGGACTCGTCCGTGTATAGGCGAAGCATGGTGCTGCTCGAGCCCCCAGCGCCAGCAGCGCGCGTGCTGCTTGGTCGCACATTTGCAATCTTCTCCTTCTGATCGGCGGCCGCACGACGGCGGATAGCGGTCCGCGCGCCACCGGGGACCGCCGGGGAGGATGGACGACCGATACTCGAACCGGACGCAGCCGGCGCACCAACTGGCGATGAAGCGCGAGGGGAAGACTGCTGAAGGTCAGCTGCGTTGCCATGGAAAACAGTATGATTCTCCGGGCAAGACTGGGATGGGAGGAAGGCCAATTTCCAAGGGGGGGGTGTGATCGAAGACAATACCAGAAGAGGCAGTGGGAAAGAGCTAAACTCACCATATTCTGGGGGATTAAATGGGGGGAGTGGGAAAGCTTTGCGGCTCGAAAAGAAAGTGAACGAGTCGTTAAAGAAAAGGAGCGAAAAGCGAAGTGGTCTGAATTCGTCGCGTGATATCGAGTTCGGCGAAGCTGGGGATACGGACCACGATATCCCCCTTATTGCAAATGCGGACCCTGTCCAGCAATTGAGGCCACGGTGCCAATGCCTAGGAAATTTTGTCGCAATTACGTTATGCCGGGGGCCGCGCTAGAAACCAGAAGCATGTGGAGAGAGCCGGAATGGCCCGTGCAGCCTCGGATTGCCAAGCCACCCTATCACATTCCAGGGACCCTCCCAGCAGTCAGAAACGAGCGTCTTCACGGCCACCCGTCGCTCAAACATCAAGGTACAGGTTATCCTCCACGACTGGGAGTCTGACGATGTCTACGTTGGGAAATAGGTCCAAAGCCACTAATTGCAGAGGGGCACACTGATCATTCACTAAGCTCTTATGTCAAGGTGACCTTCGTCACATATCTGATTCCGCCCACAACTCCCCCATCGTCTTTCACTTACATCGCTGAACCCGACATCATCCCCGCAGGTGGAAGTGCAAGTCACGAACGAGATATAGGAAGCCAAGACAGTGTCAGTCTACGCAATAGTGTGGGGAAATGGACCATGAGCTTTCCCTAAAGAGCCTGCGTCTTCGCAGTCTCTCCCTCCTGTGATTGGTAACTACCTCAACTACCAGTCCACTCCAAATGCGACCACCGTCTTATGATCTCCGCTCTCTTGTCTCCATACCCTCAATACCCTCCCTCTACCTAGCCGCGAGAATGTGTTCAACTAATAGCGAGCAGTGGAAAGCGTAATACTGTCCTCGTGCTCGCATATTCCATCTCTCTGGACTCTGTCCAACAAAGC
>Ga0247769_1000022_pt1 | contig 23708 bp, 26 predicted proteins | sample UWRJL166409R6_FD_179942 | JGI IMG/M metagenome (GOLD analysis project Ga0247769, IMG submission 179942) | Plant litter microbial communities from Arlington Agricultural Research Station in Wisconsin, United States - UWRJ-L166-409R-6 | ecosystem: Environmental > Terrestrial > Plant litter >... | reverse complement strand
GAAAGTGAACGACGAGAACAAGAAGAATCTGATCCTCAAGATCATCGAGGGCGTCCTCTTCCTGGTTCCCTTCGTCGGCGGCCTCGTCAGCGGCCTGGGCCGAGTCGGGGCCGGGATAGCGCGGATGATATCGATCGCCGAGATTGCGGCCACGGGTGGCTTGGGCATCTACACGGCGGTGAGCGATCCCGCCATGGCGCCCGTGGCCATCCTCGGCATGGTGATGGGCGGCCTCGGAGCCCCGAGCGGGACGGCCTACCGGAACCTGGGCAAGGCGAAGCGGGACATGTCGCCCGACATGAAGGCGAACATGGGAAAGAACTTTGGGGCCATCAACCCCAAGATTGAGACCATCACCAGCAAGATGGGAGGGGCGTGCAAGCGGTGATGGTGGTCAAACTGGACTGCACTTTTTTTTGTAAATACTTCCAGACACCCTTAGTACCAGACCTCAAGGTACCTTGAATATTGCAATTGGTAAATTGCTCTTTAGTTGCCAAGTCTTTGATGGTGGGATGAATGGGAGCGATGTGTTAGTATTAAAGGTAAGGTAACTTGAGAGCTATTTAACAGCAACACCTAACACTGCATCGCTGAACCTTCTCTCGTCGCTCTTTTCCCTACTCTCTCTCCTCCTCGAATGTCTCTCCCAGACCCACTGAACGACAAAAACAACGGCGGTTGCCGGGAGGGCGAAAGCCCAATACAAGCGAAAATCTCCCCTGGGCCGACAATGGGAGGGAGGGCATGGCAAACAAGGCAGCCAGAAACGTCCCCGGAAGAAACAGCCAGTTCATGACCCTAAAATCGACACTATGAATTTCCCTTTCTTTCTTTGGAACTGAGCTAGGCTAAGCCAGACTGAGCCAGACTAAGCAAGGGGGTCACTATTCTGGCCCACCTCGGCTATAGTTGCCACGGTCCAAAATGGCTGTGGAGTTGTGAGGACCCAGTTTTGGGTCCTCGTATCACCACCACCACCACCACCACCACCACCACCACCACACCCTCCTCAAATACGTAACCGCGCTTTTCTTCACTCAAAAGACAGAGAGAAAAAAACCTGCCCTTTAAAATTCTCGCTGATCCCGTTGCGCCCAAGTTGAATTATCCATTTTTGTCAAAAACAACGGTTCAGCACTTGACTTGAGATTGCCAAAGGAGAAAGTCATGGAAAGGGAGTGCCTAACTGCTCTGAACGTCGGCCACTAATGCTGCTACTATGCAAGCTTACGAATACAGTAATAAATCGCCGCCTTTCAAAGTAAGGAGACGCGTCACAGGAAGCAGCTGCCTGAACAGGAGTTCGGCGAGCGCGGGACAATGACGATATTACCTTAGCAGCAAAATTTGGAGAGGGTTGTGGAGTTATATCACTAAGAAGATCATTCTCGATTTCATGAGTATCGATCATCGAATACTTATGATTCTTTTTGGAGAAGCACTTCCTGATGACAATAGCATCCCTGGTGGTGTCAAGGCTTGGTGATGGGTGCCCGCGCTTCTCAAGTGTGAGCAGAGCTCCCTTGAGCTAGTGCCGATCGCCACGCCGCGATGCACACCATCATGGCTGGCCTGTCGACTCCCACCGGCGGCCCCTTAGCGAGCGGCGGTAGAGGCCCAGCCGGGAAGGGCGACAGCTCAAGCGACCAGCCGCTTGCACTGCAATTTCGATTTGTCTGCTGTGGCAACCGTCGAGTTTCTCCAACCTCCTGCTAAATCTGCATCGTTACCTATCGTTTTATATGTGCTCCATAAAACATGCTAAGATTCATATGTAAGGGGCTCTGCTGGCGGCTGCACGTCAAATGGCAAGTCAGCGTTAAAGCGCCAAGGCATAAAACGCCGCGGTTTAGCCTGCTGCGCCTTCCTGAGGTCAAAAATATTGCACTCAGAAAACTTCTATTTAACCCTACCCAAGTTCAACGTCACCCAAGCAGATGGCAGGCATTTGCGAACACCAGGAGGCTTCCATGCCAGGAGGGAGCCAATAAAGGCTACAACCAAGGACTCAACAGTTTGTTGACGACACAACAGCAACGATGGCATAACAGGTGATGTATCAAACGCTTTTTGCAGACAGCCGCGTGCCCTTAGCGAAGAGCGCAGGGCTGTCTTAGTGGTGCTAACCTGTGTGGAAAAAGGAAGCCCCAATTCTGCTCGGTGCCAAGAGTAAAGGTCTTTGAGGGCCAGATAGAATTAAGCTAAGTTTTGGCCTGCTAGAATGCTAGTGCTGGAGTTGTTCTGTTATTAACCTTCCCCTTTGTACTCCGAGGAACTATATTGGCTGCCTCAGCCTTCAGGGCTCATGGACGCGTATTGAGTGTCATTGCAAGGCTTAATGGTGTAGACAACGCACCTCGGATTGGCTCCGGAAATGCATCCTGTTGATGGGGGTTGGAGTGGCGCTACCCGGGATTTACCGATGGGGCTGTGGCTTTCAGCTGTCCGTGTTTGCTCAACCATTTCTTCGCCGTGATACTCTAGGTCGCGGACTTTCATGGATTTGGAGTCTGGAAACTTGGCCACTTTATCACCCTTGCTGGTGGGCCGGTAGGTAGGAGCAGTCGTCTGTGTTGGAGATGGAGATGCATGACACACGGTCGATAATTAGGGCATCAGCGGTTGCTGATAAGTCCAAAGTCTGGGCATCGCGGTGGCTTGTTGTGTCTCTTTAGGTTGGGGGGCTTGAGGACGAGAGATAGTGGACAAGGGGGATGTGACAAGGGGCAACCACAGGGGGGCTGTGGGTGCGGCTTGGAACAGAATGTGGCCCTGTGGGCGTTGAACAAGTCTATTCTGAACACAATAATTGACTATGGCCTCGAAGGGCTTCTTGCCCTTCGAGATACATGCTGGGCCTGATGGCCATTCTAAATGCTGAGGTCCTCCGTGGACCGAAGCTTTATGGCTTTTGCTGGCGTACCTTCCTATCCTAGTGGCCTCGTATCTGCTCACTTGGCGGAAACAAGGTTCGCCAGGGCGAACCTTGATAAGCTCTCTCCGTTAGGGGCGTTCAGCGTGTGACAGGGGAGGAGTACTATGTAGGAGTCAAATATGTAAAATCCAGTCGTATAGTTTTATTCAGTACACGTCATCCCTTTTGGTCAAAACGTCTCCACCACCCAAATATTAAGGGTTATTTTCCAGAGTGTGGCAGGTTTCCTTTGGTTATTACTTTACACGAACTATTCTCAGCCCGACCCGCAATATTATCTACGAACGCCGTCTCCGTCTCTCAATATGGATGTCCGACTATGGAGTCTACGAAAAAAACATAAAGGGACTAAGAACTGTACAAACGAAAAGTGACTTGTTTGTGACGGAATGCTTTATAGCTAGCATGGTTGCTCTACCCTCCCCCCCCTCCTCCTCCTTTCGTAACCTCCTCGCCGCCCATATTAGCCTCTTCTCGTCCCCTCTCATACCCGAACCTCTGACCCTTCACAGGTGCTTAGCGTCGCCGTCCCTCAAGCATCAGCGTCCGTATTAGCATCGGCTTCAGTATCTGCGTTCGCGTTAACATTAGCGTCAGTATCCACCGTCTCCTTAGACATAATACAGAAAGCCGCGCTGTTGAACTAGAAGGTGACGTTACTATTTTTAGCCAGCTCGATCATGGCAAGGCGCTCCTGGCGCTGTACCTCAATCTTAGCTATCTGCTCCTCGCTCTGTACCTCAATCTTGGCCATCTGCTTATAGTGGTGGTGCTCCTGGCTTTGCGCCCCAATCTTGGCCATCCCTATCTGCTTGCGGTACTGGCGCTTGTCAATCTCATTGTCAGGGTTCTCGTTGTCGTGCTGGTCCTTTCTCATTCTGCTTTTCATCTTCTCTATACGCTCCCTGTGCATACGGTCACGTTCCTTATCGTCAGCTTGGATTTTGCCCATACGCTCCACTTTAGCGAGAAAATTCTCGAGGGGGTCGAGGGGTCCGACGGGGTACTGCTTATCAGCGGTAGCGTCATTGGCTTTGGTTGCGGCGGTGGCGGTGGTGGTATCGTTGGTGGTATCGTCAGTAGTGTTGTGGAGGGAGAGTCTCGGGAAGCGGTCTGGAAAGAGAGCAACCTGCAAGCGATCCTGCGGGTCAGCCACGGTAAGGCAATGAGAAATAGGTGATGAGAGATAGGTAATAAGAATTAGGGAGGGCTATGTTATATAGCCAATGTCCTGGAGACAAGGTTGCAATGTAAATGTGTAATGGGCAGAAGATTGAATTGCGATTTACAGGATTGTTACGATATACAGAATTATATATAGATAATAGGACTATTGTGGAGTGGATGATAGGGCTGTTCTGAAGTGAATGGCAGACGCTATGAAAATTCTGAAAATAATATGGATGAAGAACGCTTAGTCTAGGTGTAGGCTACTGTCTTAACCTTAACTTAGCTATGTGGCAGTTTAATTTTAAGCTTCAACTTGAATAGCCCAGGCTACAGGGCAGCTACTAGGCGGCCATCGATGGGGAGACGCCCAGCAGGGGAACCTTTTTACCTAACCCGACTACACATATATCGACGAAATGGAATCAAAGTTCAGCCTCACACACCTTGATTGCGGCATGATGGCCCGGAAGGTTCAGTATCACATCACGATGCCAAGGAAGGTTGCGCTAGAAAGTGCCTATAGGTCATCATTCAGAGTTATGGAATGACAGAGAACATTTGGTCTCCAGAGGACCTCTGTATTTAAATAGACCATCAGAACCAGACTACATCTCGAAGGGCAAGGACCTTTGAGGCCATATTCAATTATTGTCGGTTCAGAATAGATTGGTTAGCGCCCACAGGACCACATCTCCGTCCCAAGCCACTGTCACGACCTCCGTGACCGTCCCTTGTCACAGCACCACTAATAGGCCATGATCCGACTCTGTCTTCGCACTCCTCCCAGGTTCTCAAGCGTCCTCCCATACCACACCGCACACTAACCGAGGACCACCTACACCCACATACATCATATACCCTGCGCTTTCAGAAGCGTGGCCCGCGCCATCCTCTCCCGACACCCTCTCCCCCTGGAGTAGATGATTGGTCGGTGCGGAACGGACACGCCCAACGTGCGTAGCTTCATTTCAATCATGACTTTGCTGAATTCGCTCCTCATCGCCCGAATAACCTCTCCAGCCCACGATTGGTAGCAAAGGTGCCTTCTGCTGACTTGAGCTCTAGTAGTCGGGAGGATTGGCAGCATGAAAATATGCAAATGGCAAGATAAAACTCTGTATTTCGTGGAAGAGGCGTATGTTGACCATTTTAAGAAGCAGTGTGGGACTGGTTCTGTGTCTACTAGGCTAGAGTTAATTTAGGGGTACGCTGCGGTGCAGCCTGCCGAAACGATTCGCCATATTCTTGAAGTCTACCCTGTCAGAAATGTCGCGTAAATTGAAATGATCTTGAATAAAACAATTGCCTGTCTCTCGAAGGAAATTCTCTGATAATTCGCACTTGGAGACCAGGCGCACAACGCGCAGACCAACATTGCGCCTCCCGTCTGTAATGCAAACCCTATGGAAGAGGCAGCCTGGAGCAATTTGTGAGGAAAGGTAGGTAGGCCTGATCAAGGTGGTCACAATGGTAGCAGCGAGCAAGAACTGGCAAAGGGGTAAGACTTCAACCTGGCCTGAGCCAAAGAGGTGGGCGAGGGCCGTGGTCTATATACAGCGTAAGGGGCAAGGTGGCCACGCAGTGGGTGGCAACGGTGTGCGTCAGGTGGCGATGGTCGTGGCGATGGTGGTAGCGATTTTCTTACAGACCCAAGGGTGCAGGGTACCCAAAAGTTTAACAGTTATAGAAAAGTCTATTCCCCTCCCTAATAAGGTTATAATCCGGGTATATGTGCAATATATCTTCTAGGCCTTAATGAATGTTGGAGTGACAAAGTGTTGATAAGGCTGGTTTATATAGTTTGTATTACACGGTGGACACCCTCAGCACCCTGAGAGTTGGGGTTACGCCCCTGACGCCTTGTTTGGCCGTACCTGACGATAACTGCGCTGGAGCGCAGGCTTCAGCGCCTCAGAACGCCAAAGGCCAGGCGGGTTGCGCCAACAGTGTTGGCAAGCGCCACTGGTTAGGCAGCAGAAGCCAGGAAATGAATTGGAACCTCGGCCCCTGAAAGGGACCTCAGTATTTAGATAGCTCACCAGAGCCAGTTTGTATCTCGAAAGACAAGGACCTTCGAGGCCATAGTCAATTATTGTGTTCAGAATAGACCAGTTCAGCGCCCGCAGGGCCACAGTCTGCTCCAAACCGCACCCACAAGGCCCCCTGTGGTTGCCCCTTGTCACAGTTTAATATTTGGAACAATCTTTATCTCTGCCTTATAAAAGACCTTCACCATATTTATAAAATCTGGATAATGGGTTTTGTTCATATAGAGTACCCCTAACAACTGCCCGTCTTTTTATCTATAATAAACCCAGACAAGAGCTGTTGCGAAGATATATCAGCTCAGATAATACCCCTTCCCACATGGGAGAACAGTCCGGCTTACATGCATGGCTAAACAGGGGATGTCGTACTCTGTGCACAGCGCAGGCCATTCTTCCAACCGCTCCTGGGCGTTTCCGGCTGTCCGCTAGAAGCATTGTAGATCCTACACAGCAGAAGTCATGAGAATTGCCCAACCTCAGCATTTATAACATCCACATCTTGACGCCCTCGTCACCGGCTTTAGAGCCAACAACCACCTTTTCACCAACACCCAAATTTCCCTTCCCAATCCACCATCATACCATCGTAACACTAATTCCAACGCTTCAAGTGGGGAAGCGGAATTGCAAACTCTGAGTTTTGCTTTAGAAGGGATGGTTTTCATGGGATCAACAATCGTAATGTCAGACTTGCAGAGTTCCGCCTGCTGGTCTTTCGGCCAAAGCGCACTACTCCTGGTGCGCCAGGCAGGGATAGGCCTGAGCAAACATTGGATCTCACGATCCGGGTACTCCAAAACTTGCAGAATGGTTGAGAGGGGCCTGGGGATGACCCGGGCGAGTCTTCTATTGCCTATCTTCTGGGAGATTTTGTCGCAGGCAGTTGAGGAAGTACGCCTGAAGAGTAATGGTGTTCAAGACACTAATGACCTTGTCGTCTGAGGATTCCGACATCGCCAAGTCATTTCCAACAAGCGGACCGCTGGCAGGAGCCCTCATATTACCTTCAGTCTTTCCATCCTTCCCACATGCAACCCGTGAATCCTTCAGGGCACTTTTAAAGGCCCTCTTTGAGCGGCTTTAGCAGTTCGAGCGACCTCGGCTTCGAGCGCTGCGGCAAGGGCTACCTGCTCCTTAACTATGATTATGACGCAGCGAGCGCAGTCGAAGTGAAGCTTTGAGTTCGGGAGTGGACATCTGTCAGAAGGTAGGGCCTCTCGAAAATAGTAGAAGAGGATTCTCAACGACGCCGCAGCGGTGCATCTATACTGTATACTTGTCCTACTCCAGTCACCTCTCCAAGAGTGTCACTGGTTGTTTGCATGTGAATCGAACGGCAGACTTTGATCAAGCTACCAAGGCTACTAAGTGACTAGCGGTATCCTTGGTTCAATTGAGGTATGTGACTGACAACCCTCCCTGAACCCCTATTGGTTAGTTCCGTTCGGCTTGATCGGGAACAATGTCATTCACATGTTATCTGCTAGTCAAAACCTCCTTAATATCCTCTGCTTTTCTTATCACAGCAGAAGCTTCCCGAGAATTGGGGCCTTATGCCCACGCTATGCGGCACGTTACTGGCCTGTGCTGTCGCTTAGGTACCTGAGTTACGGCTTTTAACGACTTCTATGCTCACTGTAGTAACCTTCCTTATCTCACTGAGCACGCATCCTGAGAGCGTCGAGCTGCGTTGGAGCACTCGCCAGCGCCTGAAAAGTGAAGTACGTGGCTAATGGCAGAGTGAAGTTCGAGTAGCATCGGTCCTCTCTTGCTTCCTTTGGCTCTTCGCCATCGTACCGTAAGCCTTCCGCTGTGCCCACTGCAGGACCGTACAGGTACTACTTCCTAGGCCTGTCAGGTCACAAGCTTCAACAGGTATACATCCCCTCTGGCGGTAAGGGATTGGAACGTTTGAGCACCAGGTATAAAGTGCAGAGTTTATGTGTTCATGTGCTTAAATGGGTGGCCCAAATTCTGAGAAGATGGAAAGTTATGCCCCAGAATTGGGACCGCGGGTATATACTGGTACATGGTGCGGGATAGTACATAACGTCCTAGCCTAATTCGTAGCATAGTACATGGTATGCTGGCTTCAAAACTGGGATAGTATTTACTATACCAGTACATGATATGGCATGGTACATAGTATACTGGCACTTAGAATATAACAGTATGTGATATACTAGGCCTGAACATACGAGTACATAATACACTAACCCAAAATATACCAGTGTATAATATACTAGCATAGAATATACTAGTGCATAATATCCTAGCTTAAAGTGTACTAGTACATATAGCATGCTGGTATATGATAGAATAGCTTAGAAGCCGCACTAACAGAGGCTCTCTTAGGTATAGCTTTGCTTAAGGAGAAGAGAGGAGAGGAGTCAATTAACTACAAAGGATTAGGGAGTTATTATAGCGTGGACAGCTCTCTTCGAGACTGTTTTCTAAATACAGCTACTTGACGAGCACCAAGGGTCTCAACGCACGACATACCCCTTCATCTCCTAGCAGGCCCACGAGCAAGGTACTTCATGAACTTTGCCAATATCGACGATTAGTGATGGATATAATCATTCCCAAACGGAAGGAGGCACAGGTTGTCTATGAAGTTTTAGGTGGTAGCTATTGCAGATTCAATGTCCCAGTTCTGGGCGCCTGCTTACATGGGACCATTTTTAGGCTCATCGGTTAAAACTGCCACTTCTTAACAAGGCTGTGCTGCTCAATGGGCAGATATTAGCCGAAGCTGAGCCGGGACTGATCAAAGCTGACAAAGATCACGTGAAAGTGAGCATGGGTGGCTGTCGATTTTGGGGTGGTAAAACACGTATTACACCACCCTAAAATCGACACCACGAATTTCCCTTTCTTTCTTGGGAACTGAGCAGTTGCTGCCTTAGGCTGAGCCAGATTGAGCGAGGAGGTCACTATATTCTGGGCTGCCTCGGCTATAGCTGCCACGGTCTAAAATGGGTGTGGTGTTGCGAGGATCCTGTTTTGGGTCCTCGTATCACCACCACCACCACCACCACCACCACCTCCTCCTCCTCCTCCTCCTCCTCCTCCTCCTCAAACACCTAACCGCGCTCTTCACTCAAAAGACAGAGAAAAAAAAATCGGCCATCTAACACTGTCTCTGATCCCGTTATGCCCAACTTGCTGACGAATGAACGCAACAGGGCAGTTGCCTTTGATCGTACTTGTTGAGCTTGATGATCATGGCCCTTGGCTCCTCTCAAATTCAAGATATAGAAGGCCATCTACATCAATTTGAAGGAGAGGTGAGCGATCCTTTCAACATCCCTCCCCTCCCCCTCCACCGTCGCTTCTTCGTAGAAGCCGCTTTCTTTGTGACCTTCCCCGGCAACTTCCTCGGGATCTGAATCCTCGGCGTCGCGTTGGGTAGATTAAGAGTTTCTACTTCTTCCTCCAGTCTCGCCGTCCGCACAAACGCAACCTTGATGACCGTCTGGACATTCCGCTCCTTGAATTTATTGAAGAGATGGGGGAATTTGCCCAGCCACGACACCTCCATGTCGCCTGCTCCCTCTCCAAGTTTCTCCACCAGGTTCAAATCTATGATAAGGTATACTTGCTGCAGCCCCCCCAATACTTCCCCAAGCAGTGCGAACCATTCCTTTTCCGTGCGCGCACTCTGGAACTGCCGGGCGCTGAGGACAGCTGACCGCTCATCCGCCATTGCGTGACTGTTACATTTTAGAACCTGTGCAGCCAGACACTTGATGATATCGGCTGGCATAGAGGTATCCGGCGAGCAGGCATTGGTGTCGAGGGCCCAGACTGTGGGAATGTTGGCTGACGAGACCAGATCGATAAGATCGATGGCGAAATCCCGCAAGGTATGTCTCTTGGCAAAGGGGCCGTCGACGAGAATCTGGCAAGAGGTTTGAGACGCCCCCCATTCCTGAAGCAGAGCGGCATGATAGTCTGGGAGGAGGTTGGGGCCTTGGCCAAGCCGGAGACGCAGTTTTCGTTTCGCCGAGAGCGTGTTGCGGACTGCGTCAGGGTCTGGGAGGCTGGATGTGGAGAGAAAAGTCATGATCTGCGAGATTTGGATGTCGTTAAGTCGCTGGTTAGTGTTGATAAGACCGCTGAACTGAAGCTGTGCTCCTAAATCATTGCGCGATGTCAAGGTTTCTGGCCCTCCGAGTCGGAATTTTTGTTCAAGCAGCTTACCATCAATAACCTTCTTGATCTCGGCCAGCATAAGTCGGCTTGTCTCAGAATGTGCTACCTGCGCGGCTGCCAGCTCCTTCCGTGTCTCCTCAAGCTTCAACAATATTTGGCGTTGCTCAGCCTGGCTCATACTCAGCGCAAGCCGGTCTATTTGGCGAGTAGTATGTTGGATATCTTCCACGATATCCTTAAACCGAAGAGAATAAGGTTTAGTGATAGAAGTTATGGCATGCTTAAGCCGCGGCTCTTGATACCACTTAATAGACCGGATCGAAAAGTTGATGAAGTGCGCATAAAGATTGCCGACCTGGTCTTGCATCTCCTCGGTCGGGTATAGAAGGAGCTTCAGCTGAACATGCCTGACTGCTTACAGATTCGACAGAGTGCCTTGGAAAGCTCTTTGATAAGAGTTTCATGGTTGGTGACTACCTGTTTTCGCCCCTAGTCAGTACCTAAGTAGGTAGGTAGCAAATATTAGGCTCTTGCGGGGGGGGGGTTCCAAATGGAATTGACGACGAACAATAAACACGGCTTTCATGAGACCCCAGGCCAAGGACACATATTCTGGATGGTGTTGAACCATGACATCCATGACGTTGGAGTAAAGCATGACGGTAGAGCTCAGTCTCGTAATCCATTTCCACGCCTTAGATTCTTTTCTGGAGAGATATTCGGATTCTGCTTTGTGTATCGCCGATAGTAGTTCTTCTACTCTGCAAGCCTTTCCAGGTAGCACAGTCCCGGATATCCGTGGATCGGCGCTGCGTACAATCGCTTGAGCTTTTTGGAAGGCATCTTCGGCAGAAGATGAACTGAGCCGGCGCAGAGCTCAGGCTGTCAGTCTTCATGTTGGGACATCTGCCAAACATGCGGTACAGGAAGGGAGTATGGAACTGACACTCGTTCTGGTCGGTCTACAAACCACCCTGTCGATACCAGTGCTTCGACGACTGGGAGTCTGCTAACCCCCGGGGCGGACATCGTGCTCTGTGCGGGCTGGTGATGCAGCTGATGCGCAAGCTGGGAAGTCATGGAGGACTGGACATGGGGGAGATGGAGGGAATCAGAAGCGGGTCCCCGCTCGCCCCGTCTTTTGGGCGTAGCAGACGATTGGACAAGAAGGACCCTGTATCCTCGCCTCACTTTTGGAAAGGGCAGCTGGAGACTCACAGTGGGGCAATTGGCGGTGAAATGAGAGGCCGCTAACCGACGTGGTTCAACCAGGCAGCCCCACCCCGCATTGTCAAACCCGAAGAGTTCTCTCGCAACCCGACGGAGAGAGCAGCCCCAAGTCCTTGGTCATCATGATGAATGTGGGCCCGAATACGCCATCGAAGCGGCCGTTTTCAGCAACGAACTTCGCTAGCGAAGATGGAGACGGCAACCGTGACTTGAACCGCCCACGAAAGCATTTCACTCAGTCGAGTCACAGTCACGGTACCTTGCCGCAAGCGCAAACTTCGCCAAACACATCGATGCCGGGCTGGCGGAATCTCATACAGGAATCTCTTTGCCTTCCCAACGACATTGATGACTACGAATTGCAGGTTGCCCTCTTCCAGAGACTCTCCAATGGCCCAACACCAGCCTCAGCCCCTGCTTCCAAGTCTGCGGGCTCGTTTACTCCCAAGCCTCCCAAGTCCAAGCCGGCTATGTTTGGGCTTCTCCACCGGGTGCTTTGCTACAACTGCCCTAACCAAACTCGCACAAGTCAGGTACCAGTACCGCCTCAGTGCCAAACCAGGATGTACATCGACGAACCTTGCCTTATCAGCGTCGATACCGCCAACGTGAGCCATCTAGCAGGGCGACAAGAGATCACCGACGTTGCGAAACACGCCTACCGGCTACAGTCAGAGGGAACCTGCCATTTCATCGTGATATGGGAGTACCACTGCTGCGATGCGAAACTTCTTCCCAACCCACTTGGACAGCTCTCCGTGTCAGAGGAGACGATATATTGCGTCACCCGGGCCTTCTGCTCAGCATTCATGGAATTTCAAAGCCGAGAAGCCGTCTTGGAAGAAGAGCCCATGTTCCCAGACGTCAAAAGGAGCACTGAACTTCATAACCTCCACTACTGGCTCTACCATCAACAAGACGCCCTCGTGGACTTCGCTGCGAAAGCTGAAGGAGAATCCCGCGAAGCCCTTGATTGTTTGCAGAGCTATATCCGACGTGTCAAGGTCAAAGAGTACACCGAGGTGTCCAAGTTTCTCAAGGAAGGAAAGATTGTGCGACAATATCTTCGTTATCTATTCGTGAGTCCGTTGCCTGCTACCTCTTCACCCAGCACTAGTACTTTCTGAAGTGGCACACTCTAAGTCCAACCAGATACCGAGGGAAGTCATGGTAGTCAAAACCGTGGGAGACCGAGATCTCGATGGGGGCTATCGGCTGAAAGCGTGGCCCGAGATTGTCCATAAGTCTACTAAGTCCAGTATGTGGATCCCAATTGAACAGGCAGCTTACATCAAGAACGCTTCGCAAAAGCCTCAATGGGAAGCCGGCATGAGTTTTTTCTCCTGGATCCTGGACAAAAGTTTCCGGAAGGTGCATTGGACAATGGACACGAAGTTTCCTTGGGATCATCAGGACAAGGTTGTATCGATTACCGAGCTCGACGTTTACCCGTTCCGATATGCCACAACCGAAACCAAGGAGCTTTTTCAGAGGCGAGGGAGAATGTTCTGGGACTGCCGGTCTCAGAAACACATTGAATACTCTGGCTGGGATTCTAGTCATCGGGAACATTTCGTAAGCACCCTCTGCTCGACACGTTGTACGAGTGCCCATCTCAGTCCATCTCAGTCGCATACGACCTTGAGACATTACGAGGAGATCTAACTTCATTGCACATCAAAGGGCTCTGTTCGCTTCATGGTCGATAACCCATTTTGGTCAAGATTGCAAAAGAAACCAGAATCTGCAAGCTCAGACTCTCAAGTGGACCTGGAGCAGACCGAGCCACCGAGCCAAGAATTCCTCCTGCTTCTCCCTGTCTCTCTCTGGGCTTATCACTTGCAGGACAAGAATTGGCGTAGGTACCTATCAAGCCGTCGGTCCACTCGCCCCTTCTACAGAAAGGGTCGTTGACTGCCTTGCCCAATGCTGACCATCACTGCTTTCTGTCCTAGGGCAACTGGCTGTGGCCCGCATCAAACCTGTTCGATGGGACGACAACGCGTTTCAGAGACTTGTGCTGCCTGGTGACTCAAAGGACGTCATAAAGGCATTGGTAACGCGCAGGGTTAACAACACCGCCTCAACTGACCTTATTCGTGGCAAAGGAAGCGGTCTCATCCTCTTATTTCACGGGTAAGAAAGGGCAAGCCCTAATATCCACTTCTAATTCACTTGTCCTCCCCTGCTGACCCATGTACGCTCCTCTCCCATGCAGCCCACCAGGAACCGGAAAAACACTGACAGCGGAGAGGTAAATTACTTGTCAACCACGTAATTGAGTAAGGCTAGGTAGGTAGCTAACAATATTTGTTGGAACAGTGTGGCCGAGGAAGCTAGAAAACCATTTTTCCGTGTGACGTGTGGTGACATTGGCGTTACACCTCTGGCAGTTGAGAAAAACCTCAAGGGGATTTTGCAAATCTGCAAGAACTGGGATTGCCGTAAGCTCCCCCGCTTTGTTCTTGGCACTGGGTCACCCGTCGGGGCAAAAACAAACTGACTGAATTCTGGACATAGTCGTGCTCTTGGATGAAGCAGAGGTATTTCTCCAAGAGCGGTCTCTCACAGACCTAAATAGGAACGCCCTTGTTTCAGGTGCGATACGTACCCGCCGAGTTCCTCACCCATCAGACATTGTTTCCTGCGTAACACATGTAAGTGACTTCTAACTTGATGTAGTGTTTCTCAGAGCCCTGGAGTATTACGAGGGTAAGTAGTTTCCCGCCCATATGCGCACAAGATAGAATACTTCTCACTGTTATCCAGGTATAATGATTCTCACCAGCAATCGCGTCGGCACCTTTGACGAGGGCTTCAAGTCCCGAATCCAGCTCTCGCTCCACTACCCAAGGCTCTCCCAAAAGTCACGCCGGCTCGTGTGGGAGAACTTCTTCGACCGATTGGAGAGCGACCCCATCGCATCAGTGGAGCTCGACATTGATGACTTGCGACGGAATCTCAGCACGCTCGCCAAGTACGAGCTTAACGGCCGAGAGATCCGCAACGCTATCAATGTTGCACGTCCTCTCGCTCTAGCTGAGAACACACAGCTCGACTGTGAGTGCCTGCACAAGGTCATCAAGGTACAGCGGCGGTTCGACGAGTATCTGAAGGAGGTGAATGAAGGGTTAGGAGATGAGGAAGTTGCGAGAGAAGTGGGCAAGAGGTGAAAGATGCCATGGCTTGGACTGGAGTGGTTAATCTAGCAAGGCTGTGCTAGGACACAGGTACTAGGTATGATGGCTCAGGCCCGAAGAGAGGGGTCATCGACTCGGTGCGAAAAGGCATCTATCGAATCCTCTTAAAGCCGCTGCAATATCCAGAACGCATTATTATTATACACGCTTGAGGCATTCGGAGACGTAAGCAACGCCTTTGAAAATGTATTAAAGGCATATAATGAGCGTGATAAGGCCTTGGCTCGGGAGACGAGGCTATACTACAATGCAACAGATGCCTTTTCATAATTCTATCCGCGCTAGCCTCGACCGCCCCTTGCCCTGCGCTGCCTTCCACAAATCCTCGACACCGACAATCCCCTACCGCCTGCTACCGAAGGCGGTGCGCCGTCGAGAGACAAGGCGTTGACATCATCATCATTACCGCCGGAAACTCCACCACACCGATCCTCGTCCGCGGTGCCAACCTGTCCATGGAAGTATACATCTGTTGCCCACCAGCTTCGCAGCATCAATTCCTGGCCGCCGGTGCTGAGGTGACAAATCAGCCACATAGTCGTCGGCGCGGCCGTTGTCGCCATCGGCTTCAACCTGCACCGCGCCTGCTATCGTGGTATCGCCACCATGGAGGGCCATAACCGCGCATACTACGGGACGATACAGAGGCCAGCGTGGGCCAGGGTAGCGTCGGACAGGTAGTAGGCAACGGCGCATTCGTTCAAGGGTCTGCGGGCTCTTAGAGACTTGCCTTAGGCGCATATTATCGCCCTCACTTGTTGTTACTATCTACTTAAGAAATATGTATTGAAGGACCGCCACTACGTAGGCGTAGTTCTCAATTAGAGGTGGACTTGACCTAGCACAAATACATAATACTATACAATCTCCCCAGCGCCCCTTATATTGCAGCAATATATCCTACTACACAGCTCTCCTATATACTATAGTGACATAAGACCATCTAACAACATGGCCCTCGCCTGTAAGGACTTGCTCTAACATTCTCCCTTCCTTACACTCAGCCCATTGGTGGTCGCCTTGCGCCGTCGGACGTAACGCACCTCATCTCTCGGCGTGACACACCCCTGCGACTTTGTCTCTACCCTCGTTGGGTACAGGTCGTAACAGTGGTGGCTACTGCGGGCGCGAATGTCCCAATTCTGGGCCCTTTCCTTACACGGAACCATTTTTGGGCCCTTCGGCTAAAACTGCACCTTCTCGGAAGGCTATGCTGTTCAAAGGGCAGATATTAGCCGAAGCTGAGCCGGGGCTGATCTGGGCCGATCAGACGTGACGAAGAGTCACTTGACAATGAGCATCCGTGGTCGTCGATTTTAGGGTCATGAAACACCATGGTCATGATGGCGATGGACTTCATCGACGTGCTGTCCTTCTTGGCCGCCCGGGCCACGGCAAAGTTGGACGCGGCGTCGTAGCGGGCGATGTGGTTGAAGAGCACGGTGAGTTGATTCCTGGCCCGCTCGCGAAGGTAGTCGATGCGGACCTCCCACGAGTCCATCTGTTGCCTCAGGGTCTGAATTGCCGGTGCAACTTCGGCCGCCTCACCCGTGTAGCTCGGGATGCTTGCGAAGCCCGCCTGGCAGAGGGAGTCGGCCGCGCGCTGCAGTCTGCGCAGCTGGCTCGCGTAGTGTTCTAGATGAACGAGGAGGGCGCCGACTTTCCGCGATGAATTTCGTCATCTTCTCGAGGCCCTGATCCCCCGAAGCGGGGCGTCCGTTGGCATCACCTAGAGGCAGCGTACCAGTAGTGACTTGAAACGGGCTGAAGCCTGTCAGGCGCTCGACGCTGGCAACCTCACCTTGGCACTCGAGAATGCCGCGGCACAGGACTTCCATGGCCTGCATAGAGAGCGCGACGAAGGGACAGAGTGGGTGGTGAGCTATGCCGACCTGGGTGCATAAGGACTCCCAGAACAATCCGAAGTCGCGATTAGATCCATCAGCGCGACGGACCACCACGACACAGCTTGCTGATCCGGCTGCGACGCGGTATGTCCACACGATGCAGTACGTGAAGGAGCTTGCCGTGAAGTGTAATGTCTTGGCCCCTGGATCGTACGTGAGGGGACGGTGTTGGTTGAAGCCCCGGATGCCCTTGGTGAGGAGGTACAGGGCGGTTGGGTCCAGGTCGAAGAGCGACCAAAGGCGTGTCACGTCGTCCTGGGACGCATTGAGAGTTTGCGGACCCGCCAGCCGGTCAAGGGCAGGGTGCTGGATGCGCAACTTCACCAGTCGCAGGGTCGGCGGCGTGTACGCATCGTCATTGAATGTTTGGAGCATCTGTCTCAGAGGTTGGGCGATGCGGGTTGGTGAAGCGCCCGGTGATGGGATGGTGATCAGTTCGTGTTCATGTGGTGCGGGAAGGAAATGGAGTTGTTGGAAACCCGCGAGGGCTTGCTTGCGGAGGCCTTCCATACATGTACCTCGTATTGGCAAACCAAAGAGTACTACCTCACCTGGTAGGTTCGTAGAGAAGGGAAGCGGTGAAGCTCTGTATCTTGGGCGAAGATTCCCTCGACATTGCCAGCCTGGAGCCTGACATCCACATGCATGTCGGCCATCACAAGCCACCATGTTACCCCAAGCAAACATTGACATGATCCCAGCACAGGCGACCCAAGGTTTTTACAACCAATCGGACACAGAACCGCCGAGGTACAGCGTTTTCTTGTCCGTCAACGTTGGCTTCGAGGTTGAGTTCCAACTTTTTTGTTTCCGTGCTAGGTAACCTCTCCCGTCTGCTTGAGCTCATGAGCGGGAAGTTACGGATGCAGTACCTACCAGCTTAATTCAAGCCGTCGACGTGCGTTGAACACATGCACTCCTACCCACCCTCCTGCACGCACATTCATTTCTTCCTGGTGATGTCAGCGAACTTTGATTACAGAAGCCAGCGTGATTGGTGGCCTTGTGGGTATTTAACCCAAACCCCCTCACGAGCTGAGGTCGCAACATCGAAAAGGGAAAAAGAGGCGGCAATCAAATGCCCGCGGGGTCCAATGAAGACCAGATACCGCCCAAACGATCAGAGGGGGGGAGAGAGGGGTGCGGGCCATGGAGCTCTCCAGCGGCCCGATAAATGCTCGAGGTTTTGCGGTCTTGGCAATTCTTGTTTTCTTGTTCTTGCTTACCTCCTGACCACTGGGCAACCCCACCGCAGCGCGCACACCTGAAATCATCGGTTGGTCGTCACCAATCACACTGCAGAATGGCTCCAAGTAAATCAGCTAAATCGGCGCACGCTCTTCCAATCCGCCCGCAAAGCCTTCACCCGGATCATGCGTCCACAGCGGCGCCGCGCCCGGGCAGCGCGCCCGCAAGGGACCCGCCTCCTTGGACAAGCGACACAAGCAAGATGAAAGCCACGTTTGAGCGTGACAGCTGTTTGGCACCAAAACAGCACGGTATCGACTTTCTGGAAGACATCCAATGCCACTTCTTCGGCTGCGTTCCCACCAGCGAGCGGGTGCGTCTCATGAACAGTGAGGATTTCTGGACCAAAGCAGCGGGAATCGACAGAAAAGAGTACCCGCCGATTCCATGGATCAAGACGCAGCAGTCAGGGAATGACAAGAACCGGGGGGAGTTTATCCGTTACATCGCTGCCTTGGGTCTTCAAGCCGAGCGACGACGCATTCAAGTGATACGCAAACACATGTCGAGGCCGGGAGCGTCTTCTGAGCAGGCGCTTGTCATCAACGTACGTGACAGTTTGGATGATTGGCGAGATTCGTCAGAATACAAAAAGGGGCTGAAATGGATTCGCGAATGGAGATTGAAACGCCTAGCATCCGCTGCGGCTTCAAAGAGCAACCCCAGGCAGCAGAATGCCAAGGAGAGATCAGAGGAGAAACATGGCAGCCACGCACATCGCTTGGACTGGTGCAGCTGTTGGCCACTCAAGGTGAAGAACAACGAGGGCGGCCACGCAGGGGATGCGCCCCGTGAACGGATCGAAAGGGCTAGCCCAGCCCAAGCCAGTACAGTGTCTGAGACTTCAGAGGAAGAGAGAGCGAAGCAACAAGATGAAGAGTTTGACAAGGTATTGGTGGAAAGGGTCACTCAATTCCTAGAAGCTCAGGGGGTGGAAGTAACTGGGAGAGAAGAGACCCGCAAGCTCACCCCTTATAGTCTCGAAAAGGACGTCAAGGTGCACATCCTGCAGTTTAAAGGGGTTCCCACGCAGGAGGTGGATAATGCTGCCGGTCCGGCGGAGATGAAAGACCTAATGCAGCCGTATCAGGTGGATGATAAGTCACTTCACGACGGCACCTATAAAGGGCGGTTCCCGGACCAGGTGGGCGGGCGCACCGCAAATCCTCGTTACGTTTGTAGCTCCGGCTAACGGCTACTGCAGGTCATGACGCTCGAGAACTTCTTTGACCAAGAGTTCAGACAGCTGCACCCGTCCGGATCACCAGGAGAGGCTGCTGCACCTGACAAAGCAGGCGCGTCCATGGATGCGGTCGTACCCGCGACTGAACCTGAAGAATTGAGCCATATCCGGTGGTTCCATCTCCCATACAACAATATGGCGTGGGTTGAGGTACGAGCCATTCATTCGAAGGTGCTTACCCTCGTAATAGGAGAATGCGGACTCACCCATTGCAGACGGCGATGTCGCGCTACTTTGGCGAACGGGCGGTGCATTCCCCGGCAGATATGGTCTTGCGTGAGGAGTACTGGAAGGGTCAGGTACACGGCTCGAGCACCGAGACGATCGTGCACTCACGCCACCTCCGTCCTCTCTGTGATAGATTTTCCACGGGCGAGTCTCTCAGTGCGACAGCTAGGGGAAATTTTTCGCTGACATGCTTCCCAGACCTGAAGCTATCGTATACAGACAAGTCTCGGAAAAACATGGTTCTCTTCATGCCCTATTTACATTGGGATACCGACAGAAACCGGGCCAAAATGACCGAGGTGGTACGACAGCGGACGAATAGGTACGTCAGAGATTCTAGGAAAACGGACTCCGAAACGAAGGCGAATGATAAGGAGAGACGAGAATCGTTGCACCATTCATGTCTACCACGAATACGCCATGAGTTCCCAGATTATTACGACCGCGACAACCCCCAGTCAGAAGATCTTGTTCCCGAGACAATGGAAGAGATTATATGGCAAAAGCTCCGTAACGACACCAATAAGGACGCCTTGGACACCGCCGGCGGCTCGGAGGGTACAGGACTCGAGAACAGCCACATACTACCAGGCGTGGTGGTCGATAAATGGAAAAGACTTCGCCCCCATCACAGGCTGGGCCGGCTTCTGATCGATGCCGCAAGGCTGTACGAAGCGATCGCGACGTTCAAAGACCGACAAGTTCTTGATGAATACCTGTTCTCGGACAGCCCGGTACATCCGAGAAGGTCACTGGACCAAGGATACTTCTGGAAACTTCGAACCACATTCCGCCGGGACCGAGATCAGGTAGTCTACCGTTACACCAAGCCTGTATTCCATCATAGGTTCATCCCCCCGGAGAGGCAACAGCACCGAAATATGACCGAAATCAAAGCATCGCTTGGCGGGAAGGGCCTCCGGGAACAGGCGAAGCTCGCAGCCAAGGCCTTGGTAGGGGAGGTGCAGGTGATGCGGAGGCACTTCTTTGGGAATATTCGTACATGGAAATGGGAATCCAGTGAGCAATGCGACATCGCCCACCAGGAGTGCAAGGAACACGAAGAGAGATGGGATGGCATGAGGGGTTGGCAATGGACTCATCACACCAAATACGAAGATAAGCACGGCTGCGAGGAATGCAGAGCGGAGATCCGCAAGCTTTCGAGAGCGGTCATGGTAGACCAGCTCTGGATGTGGATTCTCGACGAGAACACAATCCTGACATGCTTCCCGGGCAGGTATGGCGTAGGGAAGAAGGATCCTTCCGGTGTCCATCACTCGATTCGGCGGCGTATGAAGGAGCAGTCAAACTCGGCCAACAATCTCCGTTCTGTGTTCGATCTCGGTCTCATCGTCCTCGAGGAGTGCTTCGACACCTTCTTTGACAGGACAAAAACACCCGACGGCCGGCCGCAGATTCTAGACATGTTCGCCGAGTCTATCGGCAAAATCGTAAGTTGGAACCACTATTCCCTCCGCTTCTATCCTTGCCGCGACTAACATGGGGTCCTGACAGTCCAATCGTCAAACAATTGCGTTCCGCCATCTCTGGGACCTAGCCCAAATGAAGATCCACGAAGCCGCAATGACCAAGGACGGTGTCACGGCGGAGAGCATCCTTGCGCTCGTGGGCGTAATGAAGGAGAGCCACCTGCAGCGGGAGATCCGAGATATCGTAGATGAGCTCGATATCATCATCTACGTGGTGAAACAGCAACAACAAATCATCACCAAGTATACCGAGTTGGTGTTGGAGATTTTGGATCCCCCTGAGAGCGATGCAATCTCAAAGGGCGCCTCTGTACCCCGGAGGGCGTTTCAGAAGCGCGCAAAGGCACTCGAAAGTGAGCTTACCTCCCAGATAGAAGAGCTGGAGGGGCTAAAGCGGAGCGCTGAGAGTACGGCCAAGAACGTGAGTGCGTCTAGTGGGCAGTAGGGTTGTGGTTGAGCCGGAGTACGCAACATGCTGACATAACCAGGTCGACGATCTGATCACGCTTAAGCAGCAGCAAGCCAGCATCGTCCAGGCGTACCAGGCCATGAAAGAGGGCGAGGAGACAGCGCGCCAGGGCAAAGCCATCATGCTCTTCACGGTCATGACCATTATCTTTGTAGGCCTTGTGATGTCCGCTGGTTCGACGGATTCCATGGTTGACACTATCCTCTAGCTTCCGCTTTCGTTTATGAGTAGCCTCTTTGGTATGAATAACGTTGAGCTCAGCAACCCCGGGGGCGACAGCGGCGCGGACAGCTCCACCCAATCGCCACCACTCACTCTCCAGTACCAGATCACCGACTTCTGGCCCGTCACTTTCGTGCGCCAGCTAATCATCATGTGTACGACTTACCTATCACCTGCCTTTCATGATCTGACACTTGCTGACACTTTTCGTGGTGTGTGGGTTGAACAGTCGGTGTCTCCGCCGTGGCCGTCGCAGTAGTCCTCACTGTTGCGTTCAGTCCGCTGTTTAGGACCATCCTCTGGTCGCCACTGCGATGGGCCTTGGGATTTGCGGTGGTACACCTGCAACTCTACCGACTCTGGCTCTGGTTGCAGTCCCTGGGCAACAAGATGTTTCCCGAGCAGCGAACTGCTGGCCTGCAGAGCCCAAGCGGGCAGATAACGCAGCTGGTCAACTCTTCCATCGAGACGATGCGTAAGGACGTGCGCCGTGGCCGGGCTGTGAGGGCCGAGAGAGAGTCGATCAGGCGGGATTTCCCTCAGGAGCCGAAGCAGAACGGGAAGCAGAAAGTCGCGGAGCCGCCGGTCTAGGGACTTGTTGCTCCGTGCCCCGCTTGGCAACGGCGAGGGCCAATCTTACGTGGAACTCGTGGGAGGGCCCGGGAGGGCGACCCGGGCCTGGGACTGGGTCGCTAAGATGAGAAATAAATTAGCTGCCCCATGTGTGGATGGTATGTTATGAAAGAGCTGGCTGGTGGGTGTCATTGCCACTCAGCCGCATTTCATGTGCGTGCCAACCCTTCGATATCTGGCAAAACTCCCCCCGCTTCGGAAAACGCGGTCCTCCTCGGCTCGGCTGCCAACCGATCGCGTCGCATCTTGTTTTATTCATTCACATTCCGGACCACGAAGCGTGTTGTAGCGGCCCACGACGCCAGGCGGGATAGGGCCAGGCAAGATGCGCATCCTCGGGATAATGACCCATCAACTTGTCTTGCTCCTCTTAATAACAGGCGCGACGCAAACGGAGACGGCCAGAGCCTTAGAAGAGGCGCCGGCGATAACGGCTGTGCATCACCAGGTGTTTTCTACGGATTCTCCCCCAGTTTACAGAAGGGCTCACCCAGCTGAGGCCCGCGCTGACTTCGTCGGATGGTGGCTCCTATCCGATGGGAGTTGTAAGTAATGAGTGCTGGTGTCTGGTCTCTCTTTGAGAACAAACCCTCTTTTGGGCGCCTAACTGGGAATAGTCTCAGCTTCGTTCTGCTACACCCAAGGCGAGACGGTCACTACAATCGGCACCATCATCGAGTGCTGCCCCCCGGCGCCGAGTACCTGCTATGTCGGCATCTCGTGTAGCAGCGGATACCAAGTCAGCACTGCGATTGCCACGCCCGCCATCGCAAGCACCCGGAAGCATGACTGGTCAGTCCACGTATCTCGTCCCTCGGGGGTCTCTTGATTTCGGTATTGCGATATCTCAGCGTGCATTTTCTCACAAGCTCACTGAGTGCAGCGCCGCCGGAGCCGTCATAGGAAACTACTGCACATCGGAATACCAGTACGAAATGGAGGGCAACACGGCTTCCCATCGCGTATCCATCGGCTGTATGGCTCAACCCGGCTTGTTTCCTCCGCGGAGGTACTACAAGACGCTGACGGAAGGGGCGGTTAGTACGTCATTCCCCGTGCATGCTCTTGACCCCTGAATGCGTGACCTTGCTCCAGGTTGGCTTGGCGGTAGGGTTTAAGAACTATCTTACTAATAGTACGAACACAGCAACGCTTGACGAACCAGCCTACTCCCCAGGCGAGCAAGCAACCACAACGCCATTCCCAACCAGGTCCAGCGGCGGCAGCAGCAGCAGCAATAACGGCCCAGCGAATACCGCAGCCACGACCGGGACGAGTAGTTCTAGAAGTGTCTCCACGGGGACGACCCCATCATCATCATCCCCGTCTCCCTCCCCATCTGGAGAACCAACTTCGGCTCCATCGTCAGGCGAGCTGTCTCGTTCCGACCAGATAGCCATCGGAATTGGCTTGGGCGTCGGCCTCCCCACGGTGCTGATTGGAATTCTCGCTTGGTTCTATCCCCGACAATTCTTTCGCCGCGGGAGCACGGCAGTGCCAGCGCCAGCGCCGGCTGCTGCA
>Ga0247769_1000020_pt1 | contig 24650 bp, 22 predicted proteins | sample UWRJL166409R6_FD_179942 | JGI IMG/M metagenome (GOLD analysis project Ga0247769, IMG submission 179942) | Plant litter microbial communities from Arlington Agricultural Research Station in Wisconsin, United States - UWRJ-L166-409R-6 | ecosystem: Environmental > Terrestrial > Plant litter >... | reverse complement strand
ACGAAGACGAAGACGAAGACGAAGACGAAGACGAAGACGAAGACGAAGACGAAGACGAAGACGAAGACGAAGACGAAGACGAAGACGAAGACGAAGACGTCGGTGAAGCAACCCGCGGCCAAGAAGCCACGCATCTTCGGCATCTCATTCGCCAGCGTCTATCCGCTCTACGTCCAGAAGGCCGAGAGCAAGGCACGGACAAAGGCGGAGGTCGACGAGATCATCGCCTGGCTCACCGGCTACAGCGGTAAATTCCTGCAGCGAGCGATCGACACCAAGCTCGACTTCGAGACCTTCTTCGCCGAGGCGCCGCGCATGAACCCGAACGTTCGGCAGATCACTGGTGTGGTATGCGGCGTGCGCGTGGAAGAGGTCGCCGACCCGCTGATGCAGAAGATCCGCTACCTCGACAAGCTGATCGATGAGCTCGCCAAGGGAAAGAAGATGGCGAGCATCCTTCGATCGTGACAGAGCCGAGGCGACTCCTATAGTCTTTGCCCGAGGGCGAAAAATGGGCATTGGCGGGTACATCATCATTGGGGCGGGGTTGGTTCTCGCGGTCACTTCGCTCTCAGCCTGCGGTGGCGCCAGTACGGATTCCGATCGGGCACTCACCGCGGGGGCGGGCAGTGGTGGCACGGGGAGCCCTGGAATGACCGCCGGCGGCGCCCAAACCGGTGGCAGCAATGCAAGCGCCGGCAAAGTTGGGCAGGGCGGCAGCAAGGCCTCAGGCGGCGCTCAGGCGACAGGCGGGAGCGCAACCGCGGGAACGAACGCCGGGGGCAATGGCGGCCGTTCCGGCGGGTCTTCCTCGGCTGGTGCTGGGACGTCAGGCGGCGGTGCCTCGCCAGCCGGTGGCGCGGATCAAGGCGGTGCTTCCGGGAAACTCTGTTCGGACAACGCGTGTACGTGTGACGGTGAAGCCTGCGGTCTCGTGTGCGCCGGGAGTGTGAGCAATCCGTGTAACTTCGATTGCCGCGGCGACGCTGCCTGCGACCTGGTCTGCCCCAACGGCCTGTGTGGCGGGCTTTGCCAGAACTCCTCGTGCGATCTGGAGTGCGATGGCGGCTGCGATCTCCAATGCGTGGCTTCGTCCACGTGCGACGTGAATTGTCTTCATGGCGGCTGCAAGGCAAACTGCCAGTCGGATTCGGACTGCACGACCTCCTGTGTAACGGGCGGCTGCACTACGCAATGCGCCGGGGCGGGCGCCGATTGCGCCATCAACTCGTGCCAGGGCGGCTGCCGAATGGTCTGCACGGACGAAGCGAGCTGTCAGATCTCGGAGTGCGGCGGGGGCTGCACGATGGAGTGCGATGGCCCGCAGTGCGACATTGGCCGTTGTGAATTGGGCTGCAGCATTAGTTGCGGCCGCGGAGGCAGCTGTCGAATCGGCGAGTGTTCGGAAGGAGGTTGTCACATCGGCCCGCTCGGCAGCGGTACCGAAAGCGCGACCTTGCTCATCTCGGATTGCCGCGGCGGCAATTGCAACATTCAATGCGACCCCGGCGACACCTGCACGGTCGGTGCTTGCGAAGGCGGTGGCTGCACCATTACCTGTGCCAGCGGCGCTACTTGCAACTGCTCGGCCACGGGCTGCACCGTGATTCCGTTCTAGGCTCCCTTCGCGACGGTCGCTCGAGCGCCGAACGAGAGCCCACCGAACTCGCGCACGCTCGTCGTGATAATCGAGCGACCATGCGCCTCCGCTACTCGAGCGAAAGCAAGGCTGCTCATTCCCAGCCGGAGCTTGCGGCTTTGGCCAAAACCGCGCTCACGCCATAGACTCGGCCGCCGTACATCTTGAATAGATGCGCGGCCGTGTATCCGCCGGTAAAAAGCGTGAAACCCATCCCGAGACCGGCTTGCTCATCGACCAAGACGAGCCGCGTCTTCAGCACGGGCGTGATCGGACCTGTCGCGCCGCAGGCCGTGGCTTGAGTGCACGGATACGAGCCGGAGCCGTTCTCCAGCCGCTTACAAGTATCGCTGGTGTCGCACATGCCGTTCGGGAACTGCGCGTAGTACTTCGTCGCCCAGCTCGTGAATTCCGCCTGCGTGTTGCGCATGTCGTCGGGGACGACCTTCTCCCACTTGACGTCGAAGTCACTGCCGGCGAATCCGATCGGGTCGGATGGAGTGCTGTAGTCGCCTGCTCGCACCACGATCAGCTCGCTCTCGGTGATCCTTTGAGCATCCAGCTTGAGCCGGAGTGCGACGGGCAAATCGATCTTGTCCTCTTGGACAACGGCAACGCTTGCGACCTGGCAGGCCTCGGTGTCGAGCAGTTTGCGCGACCACCTGAGCTCGCTCGGGCTCTTCCAAAGCCCGGCCTCACCCAACTTGCTCGCCTTGCCGTTCTCGGTATGTTTCACGCCGTCCGCGAGCGGCAATAGGGTTGGGGCGTGCGCCACGAGGGCTTTGAAGTAAACCTCCGCGGTCGCTTTGAGCAGCTCGCGCGTACACCCGGTAGTTGCGCCCGTACCGCCACTCCCACCGCTGCCGCCGACACTGCCGCCAGTGCCCGCGGTACTGCTGGCGGCTCCACCGCTGGCGGCTCCACCGCTGGCGGCTCCACCGCTGCCGCTCGTTGCACCCGGCTGCCCCGCAACCGCGAAGCTGCCGGCGGTGGGCGTGAGATCGCCCGTGCCGCCTGCGCCGCTCGCTCTGCCCCCGCCGCCATTCGCAGCGCCCGCGGCGCTTGGTGCACCGCCGCTGAGCGAACCGGCTTGCCCGTGACTGGCCCCACCCGTACCCGAATGAGCGTCGGTTGAGTTGCCACCGCAGGCGACAGCTAGCGACGAGCAGACAGCGATCAGCGTGAGTGTGTTGCGCATCCCCGTAGTGTAAGGGTTACGCGGATCGCGGGCCGCGTCCAGGTTAGTTGCGGATTCGCACCTCGTTCCAATCATATCTTTTGGGCAGAACCGCAGTCGATGACGCTCACCACGGGTGTTTGCCCAGATCGTCGGCGTGACCGTCGTGGAAGAACCCTGCCGTGGGCCCCATTGGTCCCAGCGTAGCAAGCCGAACGGCGATGTCCGCGCCCTCGCCGACGGTGCGATAGCCCTGATGGTTATTCAGATCGGTGCCGACGTAGCCGGGGTTGGCCGCGTTGACCTTGACCCCGTATTGTGCGAGCTCCTTGGCGAAAGCGACGGTGATCATGTTGAGCGCGCTCTTCGAGGAGTTGTAGCCGAGCAAGTTCACTCCGTAGGTGGGGCTCGTCATGTCGAGCTGGCCGGCGATCGAGCCCAGGCTACTGCTCATCATCACGATACGCCCTTGGCCCGATTTTTTGAGGAACGGCAAGAAGGCCTGCGTGACGCGCACCGGGCCGAATACGTTCACCTCGTAGAGGGTGCGCATGTCCTCGACGGAGGCTTCGCTCGGCGAGGCGTACCCACCGATGGCGACACCAGCGTTGTTGACCAGCACGTCGAGCGTGTCGCTGGACGCAGCGAAGGTCGCCGCGGCTTCCTTCACTCCCGCGTCGCTCGTGACATCGAGGCGCAGTGCGCGCGCATCGATGCCCTCGGCGCGCAGCTCCTTGGCCGCATTTTCGCCGCGTTCGAGATCGCGGCACCCGAGCCAGACCGTGTGCTCTTTGAGCCCGAGCTGGCGCGCGATCTCTCGTCCAATTCCCTTATTGGCGCCCGTGACGAGCGCCATCTTGCGAGTGGTCATAGCGAGTATCTAGGGCCTTCGGGCGGCGAGATGCGCTCTCGAAGCTGCCGGACTCTTGCCCGATCCTGTCAAATCGTACTCCGAGCCGCTTGCGCGCGCGCCTGCCGTTCCCGATGATGACCGCGCATGGACGATCCGTTGACCGAGCTCCGCCAGCTAGCGATGCGCCATGCACCGGCCTTCGCCGTTCGTTCCACGACGGCAGTTCCGAACCTCGGCTTTTGGGCGAGCTACTCCCCTACACCGCCGATGCCCTTCATCTACGAGCCGATGCTCTATTTCGCGCTTCAGGGCTCCAAGCGAATCATGGTCGGAGACCGAGTCGTAGAGTCAGGCGCAGGGGACTTCGTGCTTGGCTCACTCGATCTGCCAGTGATGGGGCAAGTGGTCCTAGCGAATGCTCAAAACCCGTACTTAGCGGTGGCGGTGAAGCTCGAACCGGCATCGATCGCCGCGCTCCTGCTCGACCTTCCTGCGGGGGGCGAAACCGAGTCGGCCGACGACGACGGAAAGGCGCTCATGGTCAGCAAGGCCACCGCGCAGATGCGCGACGCCTTGCTGCGCCTGATCCGCCTGCTGGACGCGCCGCAGGACATTCCGCTGCTCGCGCCGATGTTCGAGCGCGAGTTGCTCTACCGCATGGTGCAAAGCGCCGGCGGCGGCGTGCTCCGACAAATCGCGCGCTCGGACAGCCGCCTGTCGCAGATCCAACGCGTGGTGAAATGGATCCGCGCGCACCTCGCCGAGCCACTGCCAGTGGAGACCCTGGCGGGCATCGCCTCCATGAGCCTCTCCTCCTTCCACAGGCACTTCAAGGCGGTCACCGGGCACAGCCCGCTCGCATTTCAAAAGCAGATGCGACTGCAAGAGGCGCGCCTCCGTCTACTCACCGAATCTGGCACCAGCGTAGCGAGCGTGGCCTTCGCAGTGGGCTACGAAAGCCCCTCGCAATTCAGTCGCGAGTATGCCCGTCAGTTCGGCATCCCGCCCGGGAAAGACGCAGCGCGCCTTCGTGCGGGCTGAGGGCGCTGTCGATCACGTCAAATCAAGGAGCGACCCGCCCAAACGGGTTCGGCTCGGCCGATCCGCGTCGAGCAAATCAACAGGACCGATGACGCCACGGGTCGTGTGGTTTTTTGATGGTCACTCAATGCGCGCTGGGCGGCGCAGCCTTCGGCGACTCAGGGCGGCCGCTCTGCGGGGGAACCGCGCGCAGCGCGAGGTGCGCTGCTGGTTCGCGAGCGCCCATCTCAGCATCGCATCCCGTCGAGGTGACAGCACTGTCATTGTTGGCGGGCAAAGTGCCGACGCTTCGTTGATTGAATGTTGATCGCGCGTTGATTGCGTTTAGATAGAGCCGCAGTCTGCATGCGAATGCACGGATCGCACGCAGGGCTCAGACTGGACGCGGGTGGAACTCGTGTTAACAACAGATCTTGCCGCCGTGCCGCTCGAGGCCCGAGGCTAGGTCCGCCGGCGATGGCGTCGTTGTCGCTGTCGCAATGACACGAGTGGTTTCCCGCTCTTCAGTGTGTGTGAGGTCGATGTGCAGAAGACTCAATTTCATGGCTTCGTATTGGCGAGCGCGCTCGCGGCGTGTGGCTGTAGCGAGTCCGCACCGAGCGGCGGCTCAGCGGGCAGCCCCGGCGTGGGCGGCACGCTCGGCAGTGGCGGTAGTGGTGGTGCCGGTCCGGGCCTCGGCGGCGCGCCCGCACCAGGCGGCGGCCAGGGCGGCCAGGGCGGGCAAAGCGCCCAGAACGGCGGCTCTAGTGGAGCGCTCGCGGGCGGCGGCGGGGCCTCGCTCGGCGGCGCGTCAGGCGCGGGCGGTACGACCGATCCAGGCGGCGCGTCAGGCGCGGGCGGTCCGAACAACACGGGCCCCGCAACGGTGCAGCTCGCTCAGGTTCGGCAGCTGATCCGCGGCTTCGGCATCAACAACAACTGGGCGCCAATCGGCAGCGACGCGGAGCGCCTATTCGGCGAAGGCGCTGACGCGCTCGATTTGAACATCCTGCGCATCGGCATGGGCCCGACTGGCGAACCGTACAACGGCGCCAGCACCTACACGGACATCGATGCGGCATACTCGCGCGGAGCTCAGTACATCATCGGCACACTGTGGAGCCCACCCGCGAATTGCAAGAGCAACAACAGCATTGCCGATGGCGGGCACCTGCTCGCGAGCTGCTACGAATCTTGGTCGAATACGATCGCGGCGTTTCCAGCCAAGGTCGAGGCCAACACGAACACCAAGTTGTACGCGATGTCGCCGCAAAATGAGGCAGATTTTGCTTCGTGCGGCAGGCAAGAGCCGTGCAACGGCAACTACGATACCACCGTCATGAACGGCGCCGAAGCGGCGGCATTCATGAAGATCGTCGGGCCCAAGCTGCGCGCGGCCGGCACCATCCCCATGTCGCCCGAAGCGTCGGAGTGGATCCACGTCTGGTCGAATCAATCGGCGAGCGGCTCGTTGCCCTCGAATTTGGGTAGCTCCGATCCGCTCGGCTGTGGCTTCCCCACCGGCGCCGAGAAGACCTGCAAGCCCGGAGCCCCCTTCGATGATGGCTATGAGTACGGGCACGCGCTGTACGCCGACAAAGCCGCGTGGGACGCGTTCGACATCATGGGCACCCACCAATACGACACACAGGTCGGCCATCCCTGGCCGTCGAGCGTGCCGCAAGGCACTAAAGAGGTCTGGCAAACCGAGATGTCCGGTGTGAAGTGGTGGCCTGAGCAGGGCACGCTCGCGCAGGGTGGCGGCTCGTCAGTGGGTGGATACAACGTGACCCCCACCACACACATCGAAAACGGCGTGGCCGTGGCGCGCTGGGTGCACAGTGGCCTGGTCGACGGTGAAGCCAACGCTTGGCTCTACTGGTGGTACAAGGCCATCGACACTGACGACAACGAGGGACTCTTGACGAAGAGCGGCACCACCGCCAAGCGCTACTACACGTTTGGCAACTTCACCCGCTACGTGAAGCCCGGCTATCGCCGGGTCGTGCTGTCCGGCGCGGTTCCCGCGAAGGTCCTGCTCTCTGCCTACAAGAGCGATGACGGCAAAGTCGTGGTCGTCGCCATCAACGAGACCACGACGGCGCAGACGATTCCGATCACGATCGCCGGCGGCACCGCTCCTGCGTCGATGGTTCCTTACCAGACGACAGCCACGGCCAACTGGGCCGCACAGACGGCAGTACCGGTCACCGGCGGCATCTTCAGCGCCGCATTGCCCACCATGAGCGTGACCACGTTCGTCAGCCAGTAATCGGTCCAAAGACTACTCCGCGGAGTGTCCGTTCACTCCGCGGAGTAGTCAGTTGGAGAAGGGCGGCGTCTGTGGGCTCGCAATCCTTTGGGGCGTCGCGGGCGCGCTGAGGCTGAAGTCGCTCGCGTTGTCGGGCGAGTCCGTGCAGTTGCCGGGCCAGCCGCCAGGCTTGCGCTCGAAGCTGACGTCTTGGTCGGTGGCGCTGGTAGTATCGTGCGGGTTCGCAACGGCGTAACCTTCGCAGGCGATTTTCGACTGAAGCAGCGTCTTCGTCGCGTCGTCGTAGGCGTAGCACACCCGATCGATGAGCTGGGCGGGCGGGCCGAGCGAACTCGGTATTGCCACACCGTCGGAGTGCCAGAGCTCGACGCTGGAAGCGTCGGGGATATCTCCCGAAAGCGGTTGGTCGCCGGAAAGCAGGCTATCCGGGCCCGTGAGCAGAAAATGCCCATGTGCGGGGATGTCTTGTAGGGCAAGGCCGTGTTGGATGCGGGCACCATCGAAAGTTTTGCCAATGCGCACGATCAGCCCCCAGAAGTTATCGTAGTGGATGGGGCTATCGGTGGGATTGTACAGCTCGACGAACTCGTCGCGAGCTCCACCCTTTCCGCGCGTGCGAACTTCGCTGATGAGGAGTGTCGAAGCAGCGCACGGAACGGAGCGAACCAAGGTCGCGCTGGCGGAGGATGTTCCGCGGGTTGCGGTTGCGATCGCTCCGGTGAACAGGCCGCCGTCCGTAAAGTCGAACGTCGCTGCGACCTGATTCTCGGCAACGGTCAGCATCGTGGGGATCGTGCCGGCGTTGGCGGGCGCGAGGGCGAGTTGCACTGCGGCACCTCCGGCCAACGCCGGAACATCGAGGGTGACGGTCAGCTGGCGCGAGCCGTTGATCGGGAAAAAGGCTGGATTGGGCGATACCGCTGAGACATTTCGTGGTTCAGCGTCCCCCGCGACGCGCACGTGCTTCTTCAGCGTCAAGCCCAGCGTCGCGGAAAGAATCACGTCGTTCGTTTGCGCCAAAGACGTGACCGGCACGAGCGCGCTCGTCATGCCCGAAGGGATTGTCACGTTGGCCACGCTCAGGTGCTCGGGATCGTTCGACGTGACCACGACCACGGTATCGCCCTGGGCAGGAGCCGAGAGCGTGACCGTGAGCGGCGGCGCAGTGTTGGCCGCGACCCGCCCGACGTTGATGAACGCGTGATCGGGAGTGAATGCCACGAGCTTTACGCCGCTTCCGACCGATCCAGCACCGGCACCGCTGCCAGCGGTGCCTCCGTCGCCACCACCCTCGCCGGCCGCTCCCTCGCCCGCGGGAGCCTCGCCGCCTGCACCCTCACCGACGCCGCCCGCGGACTTGCCGCCCGACTCCAGACCAGCGCCTCCATCTCCCTCGCCGACCGGCGCGCTGCCGCTCACGTTCACGCTGCCGCTCGCGTCCACGCTGCCGCCCGCTCCGCCTTTCGCCCCCGCGCCGCCCGCCACGTCCGCACCACGCGGCGTCTGCTCGACAATCCCCGAGCAGGCCGCCGCCACCAAGACTGCACTACCAAGCAACGCCGGGCGCATTAGGCTCTCTCGCTCGTCGACCGGCCAAAGCTCTGCATGACAATCGGGCAACTGTGCCGCGATGTCGGTGCTGGGGCGCTTCCGGCGCATATCCTTCGCGTTTCGTAGGGGCCGCGAGTCCGAAGGACGGTGCAGGCAACGGGAATTGATCCAGCGCCCGTAGCCGCCACCTATTAGACGCGCCGCCGAAGGCTGCGACGACTCGCAGCGTGGCGCGTGACCATCACCCCCCCTAGCAAACCTGGATCGTTACGACGGCGATGCTGATCGGCCCAATAAGGCCCAGAATCCATCGACCAGCCGTGTGGCCGGCAGGGAACGCTGCTCGAGAAAGCAGCGCTGGCCGTCGCGAGCCCGTAGAATACTGGTTCCTCCGATGAAGCGTGATCCGACTCCGACGCCCGAAACTGGCCGGCGTTTGGGCGACTACAGAGTCGTCCGGTTGTTGGCGCGCGGGGGCATGGGCAGCGTTTACGAAGCCGAGCACCTGCCCTCGGGACGCGTGCTGGCGCTCAAGCTGCCGGACGCTTCGGCGACCAGCGACACGACCGCCCTGCGACGGTTTCGTGCCGAAGGGCGGCTACTGGATAGCGTTCGTCATCCCAACATCGTGCGGGTGTACGAGGTGGGCATCGAAGAGGATTGCCCGTTCATCGCGATGGAGCTTTTGCGGGGCGAAACGCTGCGCGAGAAAGTGGAGCGACAGGGAGCCTTGCCGTACGGCGAGGTGCTGGACCTGTTCATTCCCATCTGCCGCGCCGTCGCCGCGTTGCACGACGCCGGCATCGTTCATCGCGATTTGAAGCAAAGCAACATCATGTTGACGGAGCGCTCCGGCGCTGTGGTGCCCATGATCCTGGACTTTGGAATCTCGAAGGATCTGGTGCTCGCCGCAGGGACGGCGGGGGTGCAGACTCAATCCGGTGCGTTCGTCGGAACGCCCCGTTACTTATCGCCCGAGCAAACACTGAACCCGAAAGCCGCGAGCTCGCTCAGTGATCAATACGCGGTCGGGATCATGCTCTACGAGTGCTTGACGGGGAAAAGTCCGTTCGAGGCTGAAGTCCCCTACGCGCTGATGCACGCGATCTTGAACGCGCCCGTCGTTCCTCCGAGTCAAGTAGAACCGCGCGTCGATCAGCAGCTGGATGCGATCGTGCTCCGTGCCATGGATCGCGACCCGAAGGGGCGGTACCCCAACATGCGCGCATTGGTCCGAGCGCTGCGCGAGCAAGTCAGCCCGGATACGCGCCCGAGGGAGCGCATGAGCAGCATCCCGCCCGAGTCGAGCCGTGATTCGTCAGCCGGCGAGCCAGCGAGCAGCCCCACGCCACTTGCGACGCAGCCGTTTCACGAGGTCATGCTGCTCGAGCCGCAGATCGTGCTCGTGCGCCGTTCTTCGCGTAAATTCGTGAACGACGCCGAAGTGGCCGAGGAGCAACGGAGAATAGGAGCCGTGCTCGACCAGTTGGGGCGTCGGCGCAAGCGACTCTTGGTGGATTCGCGGCGCGCCCCGCTCAGTACCGATGACCACCTCAGCAGCGCGTTCATGGCAATGCGCGAAGAGATCGGGCGTGACTTCGAGCGCACCGCAGTGGTGGTCGATACCAAGATTGGCATCTTGCAGGCCAACCGCCTGAACCGCCAAACCGCGGTCGAGGGAGCGCTCGCCGCCTTCGAGAACGAGACCGAGGCGCTCGCCTTCCTCAAGAAGTAATCCGTTCTCTCGCGTTTTGGCGCGGTTTTGGCGCGTTCCCCCGCTCCTCAGTCGATGGCGAGCAGGGCTGCCGTGACGGAAGCGATATCCGTCGACTCGGTGTGAGCGATCAAGCTGCTCGCCATGCCCAGTGGCCCGTCTGGCAGGATGATACGCTCGGCAAGCAGGGCGACTCGGCGATCCAAGCTCAAGATCGAGCGAGCGCGCTGCTCGGCGGGTTCAGCGGCCAGGCGTGTGGCCTCGTGCCACGCCTCGTCGCGAGCAGTGTTGATGGAGAACGTCACGAGCTGCTCATCGGTACGACCTCCGACCCGGTCCAGGATATTCAAGAGCGGAGAGAAGCGATCGATAGTCGCCTGCACCGGATCGAGCAAAGCCGCGAGTATGCGGTTGATCGCCTGAAAATCCTGTTCGAGATCGAAGATGTTCCCCCCGTTGGCGGTCGCGACCACGGCTAGGGGTAGATCGAAATTGATGTGCGCGTTCATGCCCAAGAGAACGTGCTGCAAGATCATCGTGCGCTGTCGGGTTCCGGCATCGAAGGTGACTTGCCAAGCCCGCGCCGGATCGCTGATCCCAGCGAGCGGGGCTTCCTGCGTCGCCAGGTAACGGTTCGCGAAAGTGGTCGCCAACCGCTCCATGCGAGCACCGTCGACAAAGGTGCCGCTCTGAATTCCCGCTCGCACGCGCGCGGTCGTGGCGCGATAGACCGCAGGAAAAAATGCAAGCGGACTGCCGCGGTCGCGGTAGCCCTCGATGATGCCCTTCAGTATGACCAAAACGTCGTCGATGTTCGTCGCTTGCATGCCAGAGTCGCCCCTTTGCTTGGAGCCCGCATGTTGGCGCACGCCAGTGCGGATGGCCATAGGTGCTTCGACAGACACGACACAGATGCCCGACGTGCCGGCAACGAACAGCGAAGTGGCTGCGAGCCGGCCAGCTTGATTGGCGCGCCGAGTGCTAGCCCTACGGGTCCAGCTTGCAGGCCTCCGGTGGGAACTGCAGGTAGTTCAGGTCGATAGACTTTCGCGTCGGCGCGCCTTCCGTCCGGTCGTATTTCACGAACGGCAGGCAAGCGCAGGAAGCGCCGCCGTCCGACGGCAGGTCGGGAATGCCCAGATCGAATGTGGGTGGTAGCGTGAAGCGCACGAGCCGCGAGGTGGACTGTGCCGTGACGACGATCTCGACATCACTCCCGATCAATGGGCCGCAGCTCACCGCAAAGGGCTCCTCCGGAGATTGCGTGCAACGAACGTGAAGCCCGGGGAATCCGTCGCGGAGCACGCCGCCCTCGGCGGGCAAATCGGCGGAGTAGTCGCAGCCGCTCGAACAGGGGCGGCAGTTGAACAGGCAATGAAACTCGAGGTGAAACGTGAAGTCGGTCGGACTCGTGGCAACGAAGTGCAGAGTCAGAGGGCCTTCCGGTGACTTGGTGGGGTGCGGCGGACGCGTACAGCGAAAGCCACGAAGCTTCACGGGCGGGCCGATGAAATCGCGAGCCGCGGCCGCCCCATTTGCAATCGGTGGGGCCTCAGAGGCCGGCGCGGAGTCACGCTGGGCCCCGGTCGCTGAGGATCCCGGTCGGTGAGAGGCTGGAGCGGGCGCGCCACCGTCGCGCACGCGAGTGCAACCGAAGGCTGCAAGGACCACAGCGAGCGCCCCAAGCGAGCCCCTGGCAAACATTCGCGACATGAGCGCGATCAGCCTACGCTGACATCGCGCCCTGATCGCGCCGTTTCTGTTGCGAAATGGTCAACCAGCGCGATCTTCGCACGAAGACCTTGGTTGGCACCCGGCTACGCTGCGTTGAGCGCTGCTAGCGCACGAGCAGCAAAAACCCAGTCGCGATGAACGCGATGAGCGACCAGACCAGCAACACCGTGTCGCGCCCGCCAATCTGATAACGCTCCTGGTCCATCAACTGATGGTCGGAATTGGTCATCACTTCCGTGCTCGCCATGGAATTACCCTTTCGCAGGTGAGCCGCGCCTCCGAGGCTCACAAAAGCGAGCCGGCGCTGAAACGCGCGGCCCGCGGAGGAATGAGCGAATCCCGATCAGTATACCCTCCATCACTCGATCTGCCAGGAGCGTGAGGCTGCATCAAATTCGGCGGCGCGACGCCCGACCTCGAGGAGGTGCAGCGCGAAACGCCACAGCGCGTCACTGGGACCCAATTGCGGCGCCGGGGCAAATCACCCGACGTTCTCGGGAAAGGCGGCGCTGCATTCCCGGCGGCCCGGCGCTTTAGGGTGCAAGCTAGTCAGCAGCGGGCCCTCTCGCGGTGTTCGAGGTCAGGGACCTGCATTCAGTTCCCCCCATCCGCTTCTTTCTTGTTCACTTCCGACGGCGTGGGCTCTCGCACAGGTTCTTCGGGTGGGGAAGGCGTTTGCGCCGGCAACGGGTCCGCAGGCAAAGTCGCAGCATCGCTCAATGAGGGTTTCTCGGGCGGGGACGAAGGTGCGCTTGTCTTGCGGTAGTTCGCCAGACCTTTTCCAAATTTCAGCGACGATGCCACGACCAGGATGAATGGCCATAAGTTTAGCTGGATGTATGCCACAACGGGGTCAGGGCTCGACTCCTTGGCCTTCGCTCGCTCCAACCTAACCTGATCGAGCTGGCTGCTCTTGTCCTTCTGATACGTCTTCCATTTGTCGAGGGCGCTGAGATCTTTTGTCGGTGCCACGATGCATGGGTATAGCCCCAGGAGAATGCTGCCGGCGAGCTTCGCATCCGCTTTGTACGTATCGAATACGCTGCGGGTGAGGTCGCTATTGTCATCAAACGCTAGGCGCAGATGCTCGGTCTTGGCGACGGTGCGCGCACGAAATGCGTCGACCTCTGTGCTAACTGCGTCGTACTCGAGAGCGCCATAACCCTGACCGACTAGTGCTCGATATTCGTCGGCCAGGTCATCGGCAACAATATTCGAAAGCGCACGCTTGGCACGAATGTCATTCAGCAGCTTTGCGCCGGCACTACATATGACGAGTAGGCCTTCTTCTTTTGGTGAACCAGATTCAGCTCGCACGACATCGAGAAATTCCCGAATGTGCGCTTCAACGCCCCTTGGCCCCGAGCAGTCCGGCTTCGCCGAGGAAAGTCTCGAACACGCCTGCCCGAGTCCAGCGATGGCCTCGAGACCGCTGAAGCTTGCCTCAACCAAGCCATCGTACGGCAAGGACGAAACCTGCGGCCTTTTGGCGTTGATTGCCGTCAGCTCACTCGTGAGCTTGTCGGCACTCGACGTTAGCTGCAGTAATTTCCTTTGATTGGTATTGCTGAGAAAGAGCAGCGTCAGGCCGATGACGACGAGGGGTTCGTAGAACACATCAACGACACTCCAAAACCGCGCACCACTATGTCGATAACCCAACACCCCTGACACGCCGAACATCACGAGAGCCAGGATGATGAGTAACAGCATGACCCGACTCTTGTCCGCCGAACCAAGGCAGGTCAACTCCGCGTTCGTGCGTAGCGCCTAGCCCGCGTCCCCGATCGCGCCGTCGAACTTTTGGCTCGGCCAGTTTTTCTGTCGAAGGCCAGAGTAGGATGCTATATCTGGGGTATTGCAATGAGGACGATGCTCTCGGGTTCTTTGGGTCTTGTAGGGTTGCTTCTAGCCGTCGGGTGTAGCTCCACCTTGATGAATCAACCGGTGCACTCGGAGGCGCGTGGCTGGGAGGTCACGGTGAGAGAGGTCAGCGACGGTCCCAACTCACTCAATGTCGAGGCGCGCCGCTACGTGCCTGCGGATGGCGACCGCTTCATCCATGTCTTCCTAACGCTCAAAAATGCCTCCGGCGCGAAGCGCGAATGGAACTGGCCACGCTGTGACCTCGACCATGGAAGCGACTCGGTACTGCCGACCCTCGACCTCTACGACACGCTGATCCTGGCCCCGGTGAACGCGGTGGAAAGCGTGGACGCGGGCGACATGATCGAGCGCCGCATCGTCTTTGCGTTCCCTGAGCAGGGGCCGCTGCCGACGCGGCTTCGCTGCGGCGATGTCGTCGTGCCGCTCGCATTGAAGACAGGCTGATCGGGCTCGATTCATGGCCGGACGCGCTAACGGCCAGCCCAGACCTCGCCGCCGGCCCAGACCTCGAAATCGACGGGCAGGTCGCCTGCTCGAGACACTGCACGTCGATGAGATCAGAAGCTGATCGAGAAAACGGCTCCCGCACCGCTACCGAGCGCCAGACGCAGCGTTGCGCCCTTCTGGGCCTGGATGCGGCGCGCGAGCGCACGATTGTACTGGCGAGCGAAGCTAGTCGCCGCGGCCACATCGGTGACTGGACCGGATATGGCAGTGCCCACGTTGCTCATCACGATCCCGCCCAGTAGCAGACTTCCCGTGATGACCAGGTTCTTCGTTTTGAACACCTCTTCAGCATCTCCGAGGAAGAGCGGGTAAGCGATGCCACTGACTGCGATCAAGACGCCCCCATAAAAGAGCACGTCTGACCAAGTGTCCGTCGAGCGCTGCTTGCTCGCGAGATCCGCCCGGCCGACGCGCTCGAAGAAGTCCGCGCGCGAGAGCTCGTAGCGAAATTTTCCGCGCACCGGCCGCCAGGTCTCCGTCGTCGTCAGGGGAATGCCAAACAGAACGGCCTTTGTCAGGCGCCCGTGCACTAGCTCGAGCGCATTGAGCTCGTAGGTCTCCTGAGGGTCTTCTCCCCGCACCAGCTCTCGGGGCAAGGAGCCGAGCTCCTCAGCTGGCGCGAGCCCAGCCCAAGTGATGGTCAGCACGAACGGCAAGAAACCAAACCAATAAGAGCTCATCTGCGGCCACTATTAGCTGAGGTCTCTCATGATTGACAATCTCGATATCGTCGCATGAAGAGGGAAAGCCTCCCCCCGGTACGGATCGCCAGGCAAGCGATAGCCGTCGAACGGGCTGCGCAGAGCATCGCTGCTATCGTCGCGACCGTTTCGAGAGGATATCCGTGTCGAGTAGAACCTTAGTCATCGACTGCGCGCAGATGGGCCATGCAGGCCGGATGCGCCGCGCTTCGTACGCGAGCGAGCACCCCTGGTCGACGCACCGCGTCCAATTCATGAGCTGGTATCTCACTGAATTCGTCAGGTTTCGCTGGAGGCGCCGGGAATTGAATCTGGCCCGGGCCAATTCGAAAGCACGAAAGAGCATCAAAACGGCTCGATCGGCACTGACTCCGGTTCGGCCATCGTGCCAACTAGCGCATCTAAGTGCGCGATTGCACGTCGGGTTGGGACGGAATCGTCCAAGCCATTCCTGGTCGACGAAGAGCGCACGGCAGCGCTCGCCGAGCTCTTCCTCCGCGCTTGCGCCCTCGGCGCTCCGTGTGACGATCTCGCCCTCGCGCTCGCCAACGCCGTCCTGGACGCCGCAGGCGCGCGCCTCGCGCTCGAGGTCCTGGACGGCGGCGAACATCGCCTAGCGCGCGCAACGGAGCTTGCCGGTCGCGTTCTGGATTCCGTTCGCGCTGAGGCGGACCGCGCGGGGAGGGGTAGTGGCTGAGCGCCCGTCACTTGCGCCAGCAGTGGGGCTTCGGTCCTCCGTGCGCGACCGCACGCTGTCTGGCGGCGTCGCGCGCATGCAGGTGCTGCGCCGTATGCGCCGATCATTTCCCAAGGCGCCGCGCGCTGCGCTGGACGACCTCGTCGAAGACCTGGTGACGCCGTGAAGGACTGGTCGAAGGAGCGCTGGCGGAAGCTGTACCTGCGCGAGGCGCTTGAGCAGGGGCTTTGGCCGGTGATGGCGCGCGGGTTGCGGGATTACTTGATTCGGCTCGCCGACGACGATGGGGCCCTGATCCGGGATGCCGACGACCCCGTCGGGGCGCTGTTAACCGTGCTGGGGGCCCATGGCGACGAGGCAGAGCTTGTTTTTCGTGCCATCGAGCTTTTGCGGCGGGATGGGTTCCTCGACGGAGGGGCACGGTCGCTGCGGGTGCGAAATCTGGCGGTGGCGCAGAGTTGGGAGGCACGACCGCCGTCGGCGGTCAGCGGACCGGAGCGGGCGAGGGCGGAGTTTCCCTCACCCACTTCGTCTACGGAGCGCGTACGCCGCTATCGGGATCGGCTCCGAGAGGCGGCCAACGGAGCGCCCACGGTAGCAGATGGCAACGCGGCGGAGCCTGCTTCGGGTAACGCCGAGCCCGTTACATCGGCCGTTACAAGCGGCGTTTCATCGAGCGTTCCACGTAACGTTTCATCCGGCGTTACAGCCTCGCGTGGTTCCGGAAATCTCGTTTCTTGTGGGAGCTTCTTAGATTCCCAGAAAGACAAACAAAGAGATCTTCGTCCATCCTCAGAGCGCGCGAGCGCCGTTGCATCGGCCGTTACAGGTGATGTTTCGTCGAGCGTTACGTTGCGCTCCACCGGCGAGGAGGAGGTCGACGACGAGTCTTTGCAAGTTCCTCGGAGCCGAGAGGAGGCACTGAAGATCCCGATCGCGACTCGGGCAGCGCTGGTGGTGAACCAGCCGGCTCTGGCGGCAGTCACGCAGCCTGAGCGGTGGCCAGAGGTGATCAGCGTCGCGCAGGTGTTCGCGCGTGCCACGGGCCTTGGAGAGCAGCGAATGGGGCGATATCAGAAAGATCCGGGCGTTCGTGCGCTGGTCGATCTGTACGCGGTGGGGTTCACCCAGCCCGAGCTTGAGCGCGTCGTGCAGGTCGTTACAAGGCAGCCGTGGTGGTCGGCGCAGGGCAAGCGGCTCGGGCTTTCATCATTCAGCATCGAGGTCGTGCGACGCAACCTGCCCGGCGCTGGACCGCGCGAGCACAGCGCGCAGGTCGCCAAGGTGCTCGAGAGCGTGCGGCAACGCCGGGAGGCTGGCTAGCCATGGCAGACAGGATCCGCAGTTCGGGACCGGAGGCGTACCCGTACGACCCAGGTCTGCAGATAGATTCACAGCGCGGGCTCGATCGGTTGCGCTGCGTCGCCGATCGGGCGCTCGCCGCGATTCTGTTCGTGCTGTTCGAGGCGGCGGAGCGGAACAGCGCGGCAGCCACCGCTGGCGCCAGCGAGCTTGAGACCCGCCGCATAACGGGGCTAGAGGCGTTGAAAACGCTTGCAGCTCGTGCACACGAGGGCGGACTCGGGGCAGAGCCGAAGGAGCTAGCTGACAGCCTTTTGCTTGACGAACGCGGCGAGCGCGTGACCGAAGAGCGCTCGCTGCGCGAGTTCGCCTTCGCTTTGCGCCAGCTTCGAAGACTCGCTGGATAACGTGCCTTCACCACGGACGAACGAAGCCAACGCATAGAACAACATGGATGCACAAGTGAGGGTTTGCTGATTTGCTCGAGGCGAGGAACCATGAATAAGTTTGGCGAACTCATCGAAACCTCCGCTGCGATTTGCGATGACGTTGCGGATTTTGCAACGGGTGCCCAGCACCGTTTTAGCGAACTGTCGCGCCTACTGCGTGCGCTCGCGGCGGACGAACCGCCCGCAGCCAACGCTGTGCCATCTAGGATCGAGCGTACTCGGGCGCGTGTGGAGGCTGCGCGACATGGCATTCGATTGGGGAAGGATGGTCGTTGAGGGCGCTGCCCTTCCCGTCATTGTTCGTGAGGTGCCGAGGGCCTGGCCGTCAACGCGCTCGCTTGGGTGCGTGGAAATGGGAAGGCTCTGATGAGACTTCCCAAGGCGCCGGCTTGAGCTCGACTTCAGAACACCGTGTACGTCCCTCCACCGATAGATCAAGTCCCTGCCGCTGTGCGTCGTCCTGATCAATGCCCACCCGAGAAGCAACGAAGCTAGTAGAGATCGCGAACATCGTGTGGTGTGACGGTTATTGAGCACCGCCGTTGACTATGGGAGCTCCGTCAAGAACCATACCCCCACTGCGGATGCCCCATTCTGTTCGAAAGAGTTCACGTGTCGCGGCGGCTACGTTTCGTGGCTACTACTACCAGACGTTGTACACGGTACTCAGGTGGCTAGAGCTTCCGGAGTCCTCGCGTTTGATTGTCGAAGGGAACGAGGACATTGACCGCACAGAACTTTCGGCGGACGGCTCGCTGATTTTTGTTGAAGAACAAATCCGACTTCGTGCGAGCTCACGCCCAGCAAGCTCGACGGAGCTGACGAAGACCGTACTTAACTTTGTGGAGGCGTTTGCGTACCATCAGCGGAACGGTACCAAGTTCGAAGCGATCCTACGCACCAACGCCTCGCTATCTGCAGGCGGGCGCACGTCAGCGGTGCGTCAGTGGGCGGCGGGCAATGAGCCAGACGAGCAAAAACTTCTTGCTGAGATCGCCGCGGCCGCGTCCAAGCTCGACTCGAGGCATCTGAATGAAGCCGTCGCCATGCTGAAACGTACGGGACAAATCAGTGCATTCATCAAATCAGTCGAATGGGCGCGAAACTCGCCGGTCCTTGCTGAAGTTGAGAACCTCGTTCTGACTCGGCTCCGCAGTCTCACTTCTGCTGTGCCGGACCACCGCGCGCTCAGTGCCTATGTCTGCGCCGTGTTGAAGGCGGCTTGCTGTGACGACCCTACGAAACGCACCGTATCGGCGTGGGATTGGGACCTGGTGCTGAACACCTTGCTCGTAGACCAGTTGGCGACCGAGTTTTCGACAAGCGCCGCCGGTCAGTTCTTCTGTCTCTCAGTCAGCGAGAACGCCCTGGCGACTATGGCTGCGGTCGTTTCGTTCGACAACAGAGACAAACTTCTTCGCGTGCTCAAACGGGAACATTCCATTGCCGAGGTGGAACAGCGTCCGGCTTTTTCGGACGGATTTCTGACCACGCTCGACTGCGTGATGTATGCGACGATTCGCCCGAGGCCATCGAACCATCCGGTACGTGTCGCTGCTCGGGATGTACTCGAGCAGGCCACCTGCCGTTGGCGTATCCGCGCTCTTGATCTGTCAACCCCACCTTGAATCCAGATCGGCCGTACATCGCTGAAGGTTCGCGTGCGTCTTGCACACCCGCTCGTCTCGCAACTGCTCCAGAAGGTGGGGGACGAAATACTCTCTGCGTACGCGAAGTCGCCGACACTTCCGTGTCTACCCAGACTCAAGGGAAAGATGCGTTGGATGCATATCTTAGGGGAAGACACCTATGTCACTGCGCAAGATGCCGTGCAGCGAGGCAAGCGCGGAGACGCCCGATCCACTCGTCGCAATTAAGCGGTTCCACGCGCCGATAAGAACAACACAAGCCTGCGACAAGCGTGACGCCCGCGCGGCCACGAGGCTTCTTTCTTAGTTCGGGAAACGCTTTCACGTAGGCAAATTCGAAGTTTCCGTGTTTCTCGAGCAAGTGAAGAAATGCCTCGATCGAGCGACGCACTCTGCGCGGCATCCGGGGAGAATCGCCCGATACAGACAACCCCGTAACATATTGCCCCCGCTGTCGGTGCATCCTCCTCACGCTGTCAGGTCTGATGCGCAATCCCGCGCTTGCTACCCATTCCGATAGCTGAGGCGTTTCGGGTACTAGGTCAGGCGGACCCGATATTGCTAGATCATCGGCATATCGCGTGTATGTGCAGTTGCTATCTATAGCGCCGAGAACGATCTTATCTAATCGCATTGCAAACAAATTGGCGAGTGCCGGACTGCACCTGGCGCCTTGAGGCAATACTCCGCGGTAGCAACAGATCCTCGCCAGCGTGATGGCAACCTGGCGTGCCGCTCCAAGACTTTCGAATACATCACAAACGCCGCCAATCGGTATAGTTCCAAAAAAGTCGTTCAGATCTGCCGTCAGCACGCACTCCTTTCCGACGTGAGCGCGTGCATTGCTGAGAAAGCACCGTGACGGCCTAAACCCATGAACACAGTCGTCCATTTCGAGAAGATGTGGACGCAGCCAGAGAGCGATCGTTCGGTGAATTCGCCTCAGCGGGTCCATCACGTCGAAGACGAACCGCGGCCTCGAACTGCTCGCGCGGCGACGAACCGTCAACGGGACGTAAAACTGCTCAGGATTGACGATAATGTCTCGGATCTGATCGCCCGAGCATCGCAGCGCCACACTCAGAAACTCCAAGTCTGTGAGGGTACTTAGATTCATCTAGACTCGCGCGGGAAGGAAACGCCTTTAGGCTGCTTTCGTCAGGCGAACTTGCCGCCAACGCAAAAATACGTCGAAAGTGATTCCCGCGCGAGCGCATGAAACCTATCAACGGCCCGATCCAATTTCAATCCTATTTCCGAAGCCGATCAGCTCAACGCGACGTCCACGTACCGCTGCACCTCGGCACCGACGGCATCGAACTCGTCCTCTTCTAGCAGGTGGTGCTTCCGGTTGAGAGCGATCGTTTTCCCGTTGAACTCAACGTCCGCCGTGTCCACTAGCCCGAGAATGAGCTGCATTCCCGACGGGGAGTTCTCCCGGATGAATGTGAGGATGCGACCGAGGTGCCCCGGATCTTGATCCTGCTGGTTGGGGGAATCAATTACGAGAGGGGCAGGAATCGCCACACCGAACCTCTGGGCAGCATGTAGAAACGCGAACTTGTACGCGAGCAAGGCTCGTGGCAGTTCGCTACCCGTACCGGTGATCGTTGCGTCGACTTTCTTGAAGCTCGCCTCGGCCACGCCATTCACGTCGAGCATTTCAAGGAACGACTTCATCTTGTCGTAGAAGAATGCGTTGACGTCTTCCCGCCGTGCCTTGCCATCGAGCTGCCGCATGCGTTTCTCGGACGCCTTCGCAGCGACTCGCCGTTCCCCCTCCTGAACCTCCAGGGCTGAAATGTCCCTTTGCATCACCTCCCTCAGTTCTCGGCGGCCCTCCTGACGAAGCAGGTCGCCAAGGGCTATCTCGCCCTCCTTCCGAGCAAGGAGGCGCTCGATGGCCAGAACCTCGTCTGTGACCCTCTTCGACTCCGCCAGCTCGCGATCGATCTTGTCGTCGGTCTCGTTCACCTCGTCCGTTAGCCTGACGATGAGAGACGCGCAGTTGTCCTCGTCCATCGCGATCGCGAAACGCTCCGTAAACGAGTTGTCGTAGCTCGCGCCGCAAGTCGGACAGTCCACGACGTCGCCGTGTTCAGTCGCGAACTCGTAGTCCTTCAACGCTTCGTCGCGAGCGTGCTGGGTGATGTCGAGTTGCGTCTGGAGTACCTGTCTCTGGTTTCGGAGTTGCGTGACCTTGTGTTTGTAGTGCTCCTCGCGTCGGTGCAGCCGGTCGCAATGAGTTAGGAGTTCTTCCAGCTCGGACCGGTAAGCCCCGAAGTCGACGTCGAAGTAGGTGGCGTCGAAGCGTTCACGAAGACTCGTGTAGATCTCCTGCAGACCCTCACGGCGCCGCACGAGCTTGGCAGCCTCGGCCTCGGCGTCTAGCTTCGCTGCCTGCGCCTCGTAGTACTCATTGCCGCGAATGCCGGCGTGATACTCGATGAGGCCCTTCTTCCAGTTAGCAAACTGGCTGAGTCGAGCAAACCCTGTCCACTGATCTGTCCAGCTACCATCCTGGTCCATGTAGGAAGGCAGAAAATAGTACGCCGGCGGAAGCACGACGAAGTTCCCGTCGCGGTCGGGGAGGCGGAGACCAAATTTAACCAGCGAGGCAAGAACTGGGGCGAGTTCGCTAGTCACCCGCTGGAAGCGATGCCTCAGGTTCCCGGAAGCGTCGAAGAGCGCGAAGTGGTCCCCATGCCGCAGAAGCGCATAGGCGACACCATTCACATCGAACCTTACCAGGGAGCGCACGTCCGCGTTCCTCCAACCGGGATGGACCTTGGAAGGTTCCGCGCCGAAGGTGCGGAGGATGCTCTTGAGAAGCGACGACTTACCCGTCTCGTTTCCTCCCCTGATCACGGTCACCTCGGGGTCGAAAGTGACCTTCCGCGCCTTTTTCTCCTTGAATGACACGAGCAGGATCTCGCGGAATTTGAAGCTTTTCATCGAGTCCCCGCCGCATGTTCCGCACCAGGCGCTTGAAATTGCCGTCCTTCAAGGATTTTGAACTCAAACAGAATCGCTCCTTCCAGATACTCCGAATTGAGTTCGACCGCGCCAAACGTCGTGACATAGGCATCACGGACGGAACGGGCAAGCTCGGTGAGTGTCGACCAACCATTACCAGCGAGAAGCCGGTCAACCAACGGTATTACTCTGCCCCTGAGTTCTTGGACGGTAGTATTCGATTCGTCCATTCGCTCCACCTGATAGCGACGCCAACCTTGCGCTATGAGCATCAGCTGCCTATAGGGCACGTTCTCGCGGGCGAGTTGGTCCTGTACGGCTACGAGCTGCTCTTGCGGATCGAAGCGCGCTTCTGCCGCAGTGAGAAGCCTATCCACGTCCGCCCGATCGAGTCCCTTGCGTTTGCACAATTCGGTGAAAGACGAGGGCTGCCACTCGTGCGTCGCCCTTCGGGTGAGCTCGTCGCAAAGGGCCCGGTAGAGCGGCTGTACGGCAAACTTGCCTCCTGGCCTTCGACGTTCAAGAAAGCCGGCGAGTTCACCGGCACCGTGCGTGGCGTGCTCAGTGAGGCTGATCCCTGACGTCAAGAAATACACGTTCTCCAGGGACGGCTCCTCGTCCAGCCCTAGCTCTGCTTTAAGGTTCGCGCGGATTTGCGCGATCGCGTCGGCCGCAAGCTCAGAAACGCACGCCTTTTCCCTCTCGCGACACGGCGGGGGAGTCGCCACCGACAAGTCAAACTTCGCGTTCGACACAATGTTCAGCGTCCCGACGTGTGGAGCTGCAAAGCGAACGCCATGGTCGACAAGCTTGCCGAGAATAGATCGCGGACTGCCATTCTTCCCAGACGCGCCGGTCTCGACGTCGGCCGCATCGCCGCTCCCTCTACTCGCGATCTTGGCGGCCTTCCTTGTCGGCCTTTTTGTCGGAAGCGCCAGCAACGCCTTCTGCCTCCACATGTCGTCGGTCAACGTTTTCAACTGGAAGAAGTCGGCCGACGTCGGGCTGGATGAGGAATTTAGAACGATCACGTCGTCATGGAACTCCATGATCAGAACGTAGTCGTTCGCAGCCTCGTGGAGTTGAAGGAGACGGCAAAGAGCCCAGGTACGCTGATAGGCGAACCTGTTCGCGGTAGGGCCCCCACGCGTCTCTCTGGGGCGAGTGGCAAGAAGAGCATCGGCAAGGGAGGTCGACATCTACGCCGCCCGCCCGGTCTCGATTTTCTTACGCAGTTTCAAGACCGCCTCCCGGCTATAGCAACGATAGCCGTTCACCGGGTGCCGATGCGGGGAGAACTTCCTGCTCTTGTCCCAGCGACGCAAGGTGACCTCGGAAACGCCGAGAAGGTCGGCGGCCTCTTTAATCGTAAGCACCTCGGGCCCCCCCTTGGGCAACGGCTTCTTGGTGGCCACCCGACAACGCTAGACAACCTTGATCACGCAAGCAAGCCCGCGTAACGTCGGAGACTGCCGATGCCCTCCAAACGCGCCGTCCTAGAACTCCTGTCCCGCGATGAACTGCTTGGCGTTGTGGATCGTCTTGAGCTGGCCGTCTCCGACCGGCGGATGAAGGTCGGGCTTGTCGAAGCAGTGGCCGCGTCCAAGAAGGCCACGCTCGCGGACGTCCTCGTCGAGCTGCCGCGCGACCGGCTGAAGGAGATGTGCCGCGCCCTCGACCTGGATGAGTCCGGCAGGGAGAAAGCGGTGCTGGTAGAGCGCCTTGCGGGCACCAAAGCCGCGGGCGAGACCAAGAAGCCAGCCAACGGCGCCCATGCGAAGGCGAGCGGCTCGCCTGGCGCCGCGCCACCCGCGGCCGAGCCAATCGATCTGGTCCCAGGCGAGCGCCTCTCGATCGCGCAGCTCGAACTGTATCTCTGGTCGGCGGCCGACATTCTCCGCGGCTCGATCGACTCGTCCGACTACAAGAATTACATCTTCGGCCTGCTCTTTCTGAAGCGCCTTTCCGACCGCTTCGACGAAGAATGCGAGGCTCTCGTCAAGGAGGGCGCAGACCCCGAGGACGTGGACGAACATCAGTTTTTCGTCCCGAGGCGCGCGCGGTGGGGGGAGATCCAGAAGACCGCGACAAACATCGGGGACACCCTCAACAAGGCGTGCGCCGCGCTCGAAGAGAAGAACGCCGGCCTGGAAGGGGTTCTCGCTGGCATCGACTACAACGACGAGCGGAAGCTCGGCGACGCGAAGCACCGCGACGCCGTTCTCGCTCGCCTTGTGCAGCACTTCTCGAAGCTCAACGTCCGCAACGCCAACCTCTCCGAGCCCGACATGCTCGGGAGGGCGTACGAGTACCTAATTGAGAAGTTTGCCGACGACGCCGGCAAGAAGGGCGGCGAGTTCTACACCCCGCGGATGGTGGTGAAGTTGATCGTCGAGATTCTCGCGCCCAAGGAGGGGATGAGGATCTGCGACCCCACGTGCGGCTCGGGCGGCATGTTGGTCGAGTGCGCCCATCACCTGGAGCGACATGGTCAGAACCCGAAGAACCTGTCGTTGTTCGGG
>Ga0247769_1000018_pt1 | contig 24870 bp, 25 predicted proteins | sample UWRJL166409R6_FD_179942 | JGI IMG/M metagenome (GOLD analysis project Ga0247769, IMG submission 179942) | Plant litter microbial communities from Arlington Agricultural Research Station in Wisconsin, United States - UWRJ-L166-409R-6 | ecosystem: Environmental > Terrestrial > Plant litter >... | reverse complement strand
TCTCTATATTAAAATGGCCCCGTCCGGGCGCGCCTCCTCACAGCGAGGAGGCGCGCCCGGACGGGGCCATTTTAATATAGAGAGACGTTACTGGGCGCGTTCGAGCGTGATCATCAGTGCCTGACCTTCGACTTTCACATCGGCCACATGCGCGTAAGCGGCGTCATCCGAGAACTCAACGGCAAGCGTTTCCGCCATCAGAGTGTCGCGATGCGCGCGTACAGCATCGTTCACGTCTTTATCATCGCTCTTGAGGCTCAAGCGAATTCGGTCATCAACCTGCAGACCAGCATTCTTGCGGGCGTTCTGTACGTGGCGCACGACGTCGCGCATCAGACCTTCAAGCTTGAGATCACGCGTGATTTTGACGTTCAGCTTGATACTCTTGCCGCCAAATTTCACCGTTTTGACGTTCAATTCTTCAGCAATAACATCGGCGTATGCCTCTGGCAGATCGCCAACCGTCACGCTACTCAGCGGCTGACGGACCTTTACTTTAGCATCCGCACGTTGCGCCAGACCAACAGTAATAGCTTCGCGAACCGCAGCCATATCGGTCAGCGTTTTGCGGCTGACTTTACCGGCTTCCGGCCAATCGCTCAGGTGGACCGAAGGCTGTTCCTTCATGTCCTTCGTGAGCTCACGCCATAAATGGTCGCTAATAAACGGCGTCCATGGAGCAAGCAGCTGCGAAATTCGCGCCAAGGCGTAGTGAAGCGTGGCGTATGCCGCCTGCTTGTCGCCATCGTCCTCGCTCTTCCAGAAACGTCGGCGTGAACGACGGACAAACCAGTTGCTAAGATCGTCGATAAGCAGCGCCAGCTCGCGCATCATGCGCGGCGTGCGGTAGGCGTCGGCTTCTTCTGTCACGACTTTGATAGTCTCATTCAAACGAGAAAGCATCCACTTATCGAGAACATTGCCGCCGGTTGGCTCAATGAGCGTTTCGCCTGGCTTCCAGCCATCGACATCGGCGTACATTTTGAAGAAACTGTGGACGTTGTTGAGCCGCTGGATGACATTGCGTTGGGCTTCGGTCAAGGCTTTGGTGTCGAAAATAGCCGTCTCACCGCTAAACAGCGCGCTACCGAGCAAGTAGAATCGAACAGAATCGGCGCCAACAGTATTGAAAACCTCGTCGAGACTCGGGTAGTTACCCAGACGCTTACTCATCTTGCGACCGTCAGTGCCAAGGATGATACCGTGAGCCACATTATTCTTAAACGCTGGCTTATCAAAAAGCGCAACACTCAAAACGTGCAGCAGATAGAACCATCCGCGTGTCTGACCGATGTATTCAGTAATGAAGTCAGCCGGGAAGCCTTCATCGAAAAGTTTTTTGTTCTCAAAGGGATAATGCATCTGCGCAAACGGCATGGAACCGCTCTCGAACCAACAGTCAAAGACATCATTCACGCGGTGCGCAAGTTTGCCATCCTTTGTCTTGAGAACTACATCATCGATGTATGGACGGTGCAGGTCGTCGCCGACTTTACTGGGGTCAACGGCCATCTTCTTGAGCTCTTCGATACTGCCAATGACAATCACTTCCCCATCGTCGGTCTTCCAAACCGGGATTGGAGCGCCCCAGAATCGTTTGCGGCTGACGTTCCATTCGCGGGCGTTCTCTAGCCATTTACCAAAGGCGCCGTCACGGACGTTGCCTGGGATCCAGTTGATCTCTTGGTTAGCGCTGAGCATGCGCTCTTTGATCTTTGGGACGTCCACAAACCAAGCGCTCATGGCGCGGTAGATGATCGGCACGTCGGTACGCCAACAGTGTGGATATTTGTGTAGGTACAGGGCTGACTTGAAGAGTTTGTGCTGCTTCTCGAGATCGGCAACGATTTCATTGTTGGCGTCAAAGACCAGCCGGCCAGCGTAATCACGAACATCAGACGTGAAGCGGCCTTCGTCGTCAACAGGACTGATCACCGGCACTTGCTCGCGCTTACCCAACCAGTAGTCATCTTCGCCATGACCCGGAGCAATGTGCACGATGCCGACACCTTCATCAGTGTCCACAAAATCAGCAGCAACCACACGGAAACCGCCAGGCGTATCAGCAAAATAGTCGAATAGCGGCTCATACGTATAGCCCACCAAGTCGTGGCCCTTCATACGTGCCACGACTTCAGCCTCGTCAAGCTCTGGATAGCGCTCGAGGGCGGCTTCGGCCAGGATTAATTGCTCACCCTCATTATCAACCTGCACGTAATCGATTTTGCTGCCAACTGCGAGCAGTAAGTTAGCCGGCAACGTCCAGGGTGTGGTTGTCCAGGCGAGCATCTTGCGACCGTCGGGCAAATTGACCTTAATAGTCGCCGTGATGTCTTCACGGTCACGGTAGCTGTCGTCCAAGCGAGTTTCAGAGTTACTGAGCGCCGTCTGTGCACCGTAGCTGTATGGAACCACACGCTCCCCTTCGTAGACAAGGCCCTTTTTATAGAGTTCCTTGAATGCCCACATCACGCTCTCGGTGTAGCTGGTGTCCATGGTGCGATATTCATCATCAAAGTCTACCCAACGACCGATGCGTGGGACGAATTTGCGCCATTCATCAGTGAATCGCAGCACTGACTGGCGACAATAATTATTAAACTTAGCGACGCCATACTCTTCGATGGCTTTCTTGCCGGCCACACCGAGCTCTTTCTCGGCAAGGAGTTCAGGCGGCAGGCCATGGCAGTCCCAGCCGAAACGACGGGGTACGTAGTAACCGCGCATCGTCTTGTACCGGGCTTCGGCATCTTTCAGAACGCTAGTGAGGGCGTGGCCCCAGTGCGGCAGGCCATTCGCAAATGGCGGACCATCATAGAAGCTAAAGAGCGGCTGGCCTTTACGATTACTAACGCTTTTCTCAAAGGTTTTTTCCCGGGCCCAGGTCTCAATGAGCTCTTCTTCCCAGGTTGCGAATGTTGATTTTGCAGGTGGTTGAGTGCTCATGTTCGTCCCTTCTTGGTTCGTTTAGATAATAAAAACACCTCTGCTTGAACGCTGGAACCCGAGTTTTCGGGCGGTACCATCCAGCTTCAGATGAGGTGTCTCATAAGCGCTTTGTTTGTGCGATCTAACGGGTCGCGTGCCGTCGAGTTCTACTCTGCCCTAGTGGGCGTTTCTTCCCGCTGCGTTGTGGTTGATAGCCACTTACCTGGAAATTCCAAGATGCTTTGCTACCCTGGATTGTAGCGTCTTCTCTGTTAGATTGCAAGACACTGCAACTTGATCAGCCAGAAATAATGACAAGGATTGGTAGTGCCCGGCGCGCTAAAACTAGCGCGCCGGGCACGTGGCGTCAGCGCCTGGGGGCCCGGGCCAGGAACTGCGCGGCGAACGGCTTCGGCAGATGCCGTTCGAGGGTCTCCTTGACCCTCGGTACGTCGATCTGCTGCGGCCTGCCGGTCATGTTTCCCCGACGCACGACGTCCCAGAAGGAACCGATGGGCTCCTTGGGAACGACGACGCCGGCGAAGTGCTTCGCCATGGCCGCTCGAGCGCCGGCCAGCGACTCACCGACGACCTTGGGATCGGCGTTGATGTCGTGCGCGTAGGCCAACGCCCTGCTGGCGATCGCCGGACGGAGCGCCCGCCCCCTCCCCAGGTCGTCGGCCGTGTTGTTCAGCATGACCACGATCCACTGGATGGGCAGCGCGATCAGCTTGGGCGGGATGTGGGTGCGCTCGTGGTCTCGCTTGGTACGGGCGACGTTGCTCCGGTACCTCTCTGCCTGCTTGCCGGTGAAGCCGGGGACGATCCCCGCCCAGGTGTGCAGGAAGTGCACGTCGCCGGGCACGCGCGGTCGGGTCCCACCCTCGATCGGCACGTTGGCCGGCCCCAGGAATGGCGCCAGGGCCTTACCGGAGGCCGGATCGCCCATGGCGGCAGCCGTGAAGGCCACCCCCCACCGGTTCAGGGTGGGCTGCTCGAACAGGAAGGAGATGAGATCTCCTTGCGTTGCGGTCATAGGATTTACTCCCTTGCTAGTCGTGACGCTGCAACAACTAAACCACAAATGATACCTAATCGCAATAGCGGATTGCTAGCTGCTAAAAATCCCTGGGAATCTGACCAGCACGAGTGCAACCATAGCCACTATCCAGCCAGCGATAGCCATCTTGTCGTAATCTTTGGCCACAAATCGTTCCAGGAGTGCCTGAGTCTTTGGCGCGACGTAGAGATTTTTCTCCAAAATATTATAGCGAGTCAAGGCTGCGAAAATCATCGTGCTGCTAAACGTCACCGCCAGACAAAATGGGCACAGCACCTGGATAACAAAAACGCTGTCAAAGAACAGCCAATACGCAAACAAAATCTCAATCGTCACGCCCAGCTGAGCAATCATCATAAAATTCTTCGGGAAACGGACGCCGAAAAGCCCCGCAATCGCCACAGTCAGCAACACCGAATAGGCCATCATGCCAATGAACGAGTTCGGGAAACCAAGCAGCGACGCCTCGGGGGTGTTCATGACTGTCGCGCAGTTCAGGAAGGCGTTGACGGTACATGGCAGTTGAGCGTTTGGATTTTCTAGCAAATGTAGCTTCTCGACGGAAAGGATCAGCGAACACAACAAGCCCACCACTGCGAACACGGCGATGACGCCAAAAATCCAATGCTCCTTGCGGATACGATCACGATTAAATATATCCTTCAATGCCATCACGCCTCCTGTATGTAACGTTGTTGGTAACCGTAGCGGTCGAGGTCGGACTGAATATCTGCGTAGGACTTCCCTGCCAGCTTGCCGCCAGCGATAAATGCCTCCTGCGTCACGTCCGCCAGACAGAAATCAGGCATTTGAAATGCCAGCTGATCATCGCGATCAGTAAACTCAAAATCAACGACAACCAGCCCTTGCAGCTCACCTTCAAAGACATCAATCTCGGCTTTGCGCCCCTGGTATTCATAGTCGTAGCGGCGCTTGGTCACGCGCTTGCCCGGCGCAGCCGTCAGGGCCACAAATTCCTCAGACGAGAGCACAATCGTGTGCTCCAACATGTGCGAAGAGTCATTGCCTGCCGCCACCACCTTCTTCGTAATCTCGTAAGCATCACCCTTCTGGCGAATCCGGAGTAACGGATGCGGCGCTTCGGCAGGATAATACACGTCAACCAATATTTTACTGGGTTTGGCTGTGAGATCCACGGGAAGTTCCCGCGCGAGATAAGTCAGTTCGAGTTCGGTTTCAGTCACTTACACTATCTCTCTACGTAATAACTTACTTCATCGAAACGCGGCAACAGATCATCCTGCCACACTTGCAGCATTCGCCCCTCATCATCGGTGGCGACAATGCTCGGAAATTTCATCAGATCATACACCTGTGCTTTGGCCGCTCCGTCGCGAGTATTCATGTCGATCATCGGCAGATCCTTGCCGGTTTGACGGGCAAAATCCCGGACATAGTCATCCACTATTCGCTCGTGCTCGGAATTAGGCCGGTAGAAAATCATTGCTTTCATTAGATTAAGCGTAGCATATCATAAGAATTATTGACAAATATAAATTATAATTTTAAAATATATAAACAAGCCCTGGACGGAGGCGTGTTTTGAACCCGGATAAGTGGACACTGTCAGCGAGCCGCGACAACGGAAGCTGTCTTCTGGAACCCACAGAAAGTCAGCACGACTCGGAAACGGCCGCCAGAGTAGCGTGGGCCGGTATGGCCCCCCACGACGACTACTTTGACGCCTACATCTTCCCGCCCCAGACGATCGGTGGCAACGCCATCGTTCTGAAGGCGCCTGGCGCCTGAACCCCTGTCCCACTCGCGATACAGACAAAAACCTGCTCGCGGTTGCGGGCAGGTTTTTGCATTTTAGGGGAGTTTTTTGGTTTAGCTACAACCGCTGGTCGAGCCGCAGCCCTGACAGACGTAGCAGCTACCGGCACGCTGGGTTTGGTTACCGCAGACGGTGCACATTGGCGCTGTTGTCTCGCTAATGACATACTTCTTTGGTCGAGCAGCTTCAGCGGCGACTACCTTTGGCTTGGCTTCAGCTTTTGGAACTTCGGCGGCTGGTTGCGCAGTTGAGGCAACTGGCTCCAGTAGGCTTGTCTGCTGACTCTCGTTCTCGGCCTCGAGGTCGTCGAAACTGGCTAGGCCAAGCTCCAGACGGTCATCAAAGCTCAAGTAGTCACGAGCAAGTCTGCGGAAGATGTAGTCGATGATACTGCTAGCAGTGCGAATCTCTGGGTCATCGGTGATGCCAGATGGCGCAAAGCTCATGCTGCTGAGCGTCTTCACGTAGCTCTTCAGAGGGACGCCGTACTGCAGGCCATGGCTCACGCTGATAGCAAAACTGTCCATCAAACCGCTCAAAGTTGAACCCTGCTTTGCCACACGGACAAAGAGCTCGCCAGGCTGGCCGTCTTCGTACTCGCCGACGGTTACAAATCCCTTGAGGTCAGCAACATGGAATTCAAACGTTTTGCTGACGCGAGTGCGAGGCAGCTCGCGCTTCATAGCCTTCACTACAACCTGGGTTGGAGCTTCAGCGGCAACTTCTTTCTTCGCGCTGCCTTCCTTTTTATTGCTGAGTGGCTGCCAAGCTTTACAGTTGTCGCGGTAGATTGCGACCGCCTTCAGCCCAAGCTTCCAGGAGTCAGTGTGCAGCTGTTCGACGTCTTCGACGGTGACATCTTCAGGCATGTTCACGGTCTTGCTAATAGCGCCGGAGAGGAAGGGCTGGACGGCACCCATCATTTTGACGTGACCAGTGTAGTGGATCGCGTTCTCACCAACAGCGCAGGCAAAGACATCGAGGTGCTGAGGCTTGAGGTGTGGAGCGCCAACAATGGTCGAGTTGTCGTGAATGTAGCTCACGATTTCGTCAGCCTGCTGCGGCGTGTAGCCAAGTGTCTTCAGGGCGCGAGGAATCGTCTGGTTCACAATAACCATCGAACCGCCGCCAACCAACGTCTTGAACTTCGTTAGCGCAAAGTCTGGCTCGATACCGGTCGTATCGCAGTCCATCATGAAACCGATGGTGCCGGTTGGAGCCAACAGTGAGGCCTGTGAGTTGCGTACACCGTACTTCTCTCCCAGCTCAACAGCTTCGTCCCATGAGCTTGCTGCTGCGCTGAGGAGCTCTTCGCTCACCAGGCTAGCGTCGATGTGGCGAACAGCGTCGCGGTGCTTGCGCAGCACACGATTCATGCCGTCGCGGTCCTTGTTGTAGCCAGCAAATGGACCAACGCGCTTTGCGATCTTGGCGCTCGTAGCGTAGCTGTAGCCGGTCATCAGTGATGTGATGGCAGCAGCTTGGGCGCGGCCCTCTTCGCTGTCGTATGGCAAGCCCTGGGCCATCAGCATAGCGCCGAGGTTAGCGTAGCCGATACCGAGCTCACGGTAGGCGCGAGCATTCTTGTCGATTGCTTCAGTTGGATATTCGCTGTAGCCAACCAGGATTTCCTGAGCCAGGAAGATGACTTCGACTGTGTGCTTGAATGCTTCTATGTCGTAGGTGCCGTCTTCGTTCAGGAATTTCAGCAAGTTGATGCTGGCCAGGTTACAAGCTGAGTTGTTGAGATGCATGTATTCAGAACATGGGTTGCTACCCTGGATGCGGCCGGCATTTGGTGTGGTGTGCCAGTCGTTAATCGTTGTGTCGTACTGCACGCCTGGGTCCGCGCATTCCCACGCCGCCTGAGCGACCTTGCGCCAGAGTTCGCGAGCTTTGACAGTCTTATAGGTCTTGCCGTCCTTCACACCAATCAAGTTCCAATCCTTGTCTTCTTCAACGGCCTTCATGAAGTCGTCGGTAACGCGGACTGAGTTGTTAGCGTTCTGATATTGGATCGAAATCGAGTCTGATCCGTTCAAGCCCATGTCGAAACCAGCTTCGACGAGCACCTTGGACTTGCGCTCTTCACGTGCCTTACATTCGATGAATTCCTCAATGTCTGGGTGATCGATGTTGAGAACAACCATCTTAGCAGCACGACGAGTCTTGCCGCCGCTCTTGATAGCGCCAGCAGAGCTGTCGGCACCACGCATAAAGCTCAGTGGGCCGGATGCCTTACCGCCGCTTGAGCTCAGTGATTCGTATGAGCTGCGGATAGTGCTGATGTTGAGGCCGGCACCAGAGCCGCCCTTGAAGATCATGCCTTCTTCGCGATACCAGTTCAGGATCGACTGCATTGTGTCCTCGACTTCGAGGATAAAGCACGCGCTGGCTTGCTGGGCTCGCCTTTGGGCACCGATGTTAAACCACACGGGGGAGTTAAATGCGGCGCGCTGCGAAGCGAGAATGTACTTCAATTCGTGATTGAAGACATCGGCCTCGGCCTCATTTGTAAAGTAACCTTGTTCGTAACCGTATTTCGTAATAGTGTCAGCAACTCGATCTACGAGTTGCTTGAGTGATTTTTCTCGCTCGTCCGTACCGGGAGTGCCGGTAAAGTACTTTTGCGACACGATGTTGATCGCGTTCAGTGACCATGTGTCAGGAAATTCAACTTGTTTTTGCTCGAAAGCCTTCTTGCCAGTAGCCGGGTTAACGATTGCTGCATCGCGCTTAGTCCAATTCAGCATGTCGTACGGGTGTACCCCAGCCTCTGTAAAATGACGCGTTAGAGATAACGCTGCAGTGTTCTGCGCCATTGTAGTAACCCCTCCTTAATTGGTATTGCCAGGGGTGCTTAAAGAAACGCCCGAATTTGCAGGCGTTGATGCACAAGCATATCCGCAGTTTATTTCGCTCCCCAATCTACCCTCATAGTGGCGAGCAACTGCTTCTTGCTTGTCTGTAAAGCACCTCTTTTAGTTAGTTTTGTTTTTGCGTGGAGCAATAGCGTCGATGCCGAGACGAGTTTTGATCCGGGAAAGTTCACGTTCAAAGCTTTCGATATCACTAAAGCTACGGTAGACACTTGCGAATCGCACGTAGGCTATTTGATTTTCGTCAGCCAGGGCGTCCATGACGATCGTGCCGATACGGGTTGAGCTCATTTCCAGCTCCCCAGCATCATAAACCGTCTTCTCGATGCGTGCTACTAACTCCTCGAATTGAGCCCCTGTGATGGTCGTCTTCTCGCAAGCCTTCTGTAGGCCCGAGACCAACTTGGACCGATCATACAACTGCCGGGTGCCGTCTTTCTTGATAATAGTAATGCACGGACGCTCCAAACGCTCATACGTCGTATAACGATACAGGCAGCTCAAACACTCACGCCGACGCCGAATGCTTTCGCCATTGGCTACGTCGCGAGATTCAATCACCTTCGTTTCTACTTGTTGGCAGTTTGGACACTTCATCCAGCCCTACTTCTCCTCTGTAAACTCGCTTGACTCGTTTACGCTTTTAAAGCTCCGACCTCTACACACCGCTTGTCTCTCTATCCCCGCGTGGTGTAGCTAATAAGTACTATAGCCCCACATATGGTGAGCAACAAGCCGTTTTTTGTACAACATATAGTGTGTCTGCTGATTGACTTTCAGCCTCCACATCTGTATGGTGAGATCATTCTGTCGGGTGTTCCTCAAGGAGGAGTTGTGGGCGATTTACGACGAAGCGTCATCGAAAGCAGTCGTCGCATACGGCGAGCCGGTATCACCGACATCGTGCTGGGCGAAGTAGACAAGCTCGATAACTTCCTCTTCTGGATTCGAGCAGATGGCGGCATCTACTGGCTGTATTTCCTGAAGCCAAGCAGTGGAGAAAATCCGAAGTCCGTCCAGCTGAAGCGTCCACCACAGCCCAGCGGCCGCCCAGGTCGAGCCACGTACGTTCTCACCGTGGATCGATGGCGACTCATCCAAGAACTGGGTCGGCCCGTTCCGATGAGCTGGCTGCCCTAATCGCACAGAAATGGCCCGCCCCACATCGTGGGCGGGCCATAGAAATTTCGAACTTATTCCCTACTCTTCGTCTTTTTTGCGGCGACGCAGGAATGCTGGCGTATCATCGTCGTCATAGTTCCAAATGTTCTTTGGTGTTTCTTCTTCATCGGTAAAAGTCGACTTCTTTGGCTCATTATCAAGGTCCATATCAACTTTATTGATGTCTTCTTCCTTTACCTCATCGACAGCATCATCCAGCGAAGCGGTTGCCGTCGGAGCCGCGGTAGAGGCGGCTTCAGACTCTGGTGCGGCATGTCGAGCCTGGAAGTAGGCAGAGTCAAACCCGGTCGCTATAACCGTTATAATCAGCTCATCTTCTAGATCTGGCTTGAGCGTTGCACCAAAGATAATGTTCGCGTCAGGAGCAACAGCGTTGGTGATAACCTCTGCCGCTTCGTTAATTTCATGCATCGACATGTCATAGCCACCGGCAATGTTGAATAGTACACCGCGAGCACCATCGATCGAAACTTCCAGAAGGGGCGACTCGATAGCCTGCTGTGCGGCCTGCACGGCGCGGTTCTCGCCGCTTGCGCGACCAATACCCATCAGGGCCGAACCAGCGTTTTGCATAATCGTCTTGACGTCGGCAAAGTCGAGGTTGATCAAACCATGTTCGGTAATCAACTCAGAAATTCCCTGTACACCCTGGCGCAAGACATCGTCGGCAATCTTAAAGGTCTCCAGCAGCGGCGTACGGCGATCAATCGTCTGGAGCAATCGATCATTCGGAATCGTAATAAGTGTGTCAACTTGTTGGCCGAGCTTGGAGATAGCCCAATCAGCGTTCTGACGGCGCTTCTCGCCTTCGAAGCTAAACGGCTTGGTCGCCACGCCAACAACCAAGATGCCCATTTCGCGGGCGACTTCGGCTACGACGTGACCGGCACCGCTACCCGTACCGCCGCCTGCCCCAATTGTAATAAAGACAAGATCAGCACCTTGCAAGGCTTTCTTAAGTTCTTCTTTTGACTCTTCGGCAGCTTTCTGGCCAACCGATGGGTCGGCACCGGCGCCCAGGCCCCGGGTTGTTTCTCGGCCAATGTGGATTTTGTGTTGTGCCTTGGAATTATGCAATGCCTGCGCGTCTGTATTGACGGCAATAAATTCAACGCCCGTCACGCCAGCTTCTACCATGCGGTTGATGCCCGCACCACCGGCGCCACCAACTCCCACGACTTTAATCGTTGCGAATGTTTGAATATCGGCTGGTTTTATTTCAGGCATGTGACGTGTTTTCCTCGCTTGTTCACATTAAGTATACATGGCATTTGAGTGAGGTCAAAACGGTTGTTCGATGTGACCTCTGTAGGCGAGTTGCTTGTATTTTCTTTCTCGGCACGTACGGGTCTCAAAATGTGTTGAGTAACACATTTTGAGCTTCCGAGCTGCCTTGAAAGAGAAATACAAACACCTCTCCCCAAACATTAACTTTTAGACTTTAAATTTCTTGAAAAGAGAGTTCGCGCGTTCGACGAACTTGCCAACATTTGGCATCGAAGGGCCGCCAGATTTCTTGCCAGAACCTTCAGCAGGAGTGCGGTGTTCCTTTTCGAAATCGAGCAACATTAGACCCAGTGCGGCGGCAAATTCTGGTTTGTTCGTCTTATCACTGACACCGCTCATCTCGGTAAATTTCGCCACGCGTGCTGGCAGTCGCAAGGCCTGTTTGGCAAATTCAGCAATATTCTTCAGATTAGCACCGCCACCGACAAGCACAACACCACCTGGCAATTTGCCCGAACGATCGATCTGCTTCAGCTCTTTATCAACCAATTCCATAATTTCCTCGAGGCGAGCTTCGACAATCATATCGACTTCTTTCACCTTGAAGGACAACTTCTCGCCGCCGTGCGTCAACTCTACTTCTTTTGACTTCTCCTTGCCAGATTGCGGAGCAGCCGTGGCGTGACCGAGCTTGATCTTCTCAGCAACATCCAGGTCCGTGCGAAGGCCAATCGCCAGATCATTCGTAATGTTGACACTCCCAATCGGCAGAATCGCGACATGCTGCAGGTCACCTTCTTCGTAGACCGCAATACTGGTCGTTGTGCCCCCAAGATCAATAACCGCAACGCCATTCTCCATCTGCTGCGGACTCAGGACAGCTCGGGCAGCGGCTAGTCCGGACACAACAACGGCATGTGGCACAGTTTCAGTCATCTGCGCCGCTTTCAGCAGGTTCTTCACATGCGGCGTCAGCGCGGTAATAACATGGGCATCGACTTCCAAACGAATACCGCTCATACCTAGCGGATCTTTAATATTTTCCTGGCCGTCTAATTGATAACTTCGGGGGGTAACTTGCAAGATTTCGCGATTAGCTGGAAGCTGCACGACGGTCGCTGCTTCTTCAGCTCGCATGAGATCATCTTCGGTGATCTCATGTCCTTGCGCTCCAACGGCAATAACGCCGCGTGAAGTCATGGCCGAAATATGCGCACCGTTAATATTGATAGCCGCACCATGGATCTGGTGGCCACTCATACGCTCTGCATCTTCCAGTGCTTTGTCGATGGCCTGAGCAACATTCACAATGTTAACCACCATCCCCTTCCGCATACCTGAATTCGGTGCTTCACCAACGCCAACAATATTAGGGGTCATCGAGCTGCCGTCGACGTGACCAACGACGCAGCGGACCATAGTAGTACCTACATCGATTCCGACGCCGTAACGAGACATTTCTTGCATAATGTCTAGTATACCGCTTACGGTTGGATCAGATCAACACCCTGACGCCTGCTTACTTCCAGTCGGTCAGGATATCGTAGCCGTTATCAGTGATCAAAATTGTGTGTTCAAAGTGTGCAGCGAGGCTGCCGTCGGCCGTACGGATCGTCCATTCGTCATCATCAACGCTGATATGCTGAGTACCCAATGTCGCCATCGGCTCAATTGCGATAGTCATGCCTGTGCTCAATTTTTGCCCAGTGCCAGCAACGCCATAGTTTGGAATGTTTGGGTCTTCGTGCACTTCGTGGCCCACGCCATGACCAACGAGTTCACGAACGATGCCAAGCTTTTCGTGCTTCAGCACTCGCTCGATTGCAGCGGCAATGTCACCAACGCGCACACCATTCTTGAGCGTCTCGATACCGGCGTACATTGCCCGCTCGGTCCCCTTCAATAAGCGCTCGGCATCCTTGCTTGGCGCGGCGTCAATAAACTTACTAAATGCGCTATCGGTAATCATGCCTTTATAAATCACACCAAAATCAAAACTTACGAGATCGCCTTCCTTAAACGGGGTATCGGTCGGGATGCCGTGCACAATCTCGTCATTATTCGAGATGCAGATAATATCAGGAAACCCCCCGTAGCCGAGGAACGGTGCTTTGCCGCCGAGCGCCTTCAGTTCGCGCTTGGCGATCTCAGAAGCATCTTTACCACTCATACCGGCGACAACCTCACGGTCGAGTTTCTGAAGCACAGCAGCAAGCATACCGCCGCTGATGCGCATGGACTCAATCTCTTCTGGTGTTTTTACGCGAGTGAACACGCCTCAAGCTCCGCTTCGATTCGATCATGAACCTGGCCGACCGTACCAGTGCCATCAATGTGCGCCACATGAACGCCTTGCTCCGTGAGATAACTGAGAATCGGATACATTTCTTTGCGATAAATATTGAGGCGTTCCTCGATTACCTCGGGGGTATCGTCAATACGACCGCGCAATTGTAGGCGGCGAGTAATCTCGGCCTTAGGCACCTCAAGCACAATAACCACGCCGATAGAGCGCTGATGCCGAGGCTGCGAATCAATCAACCATTTAGCCTGGCTAAGTTCGCGAGGAAACCCGTCCAAAATGACATGGTCGATATCCTTGGCACGTTCCAGCGCGTCACCCATGATTTCGCTAACCAGCGCAGGATCAACCAATGCGCCAGTTTGCATCTTCTCAAGTAGATGAACGTCGTGCGCATCGCGCAGCAATTGGCCGGTACTGAGCCAGCGCCAATTATGGCGAGCAGCTAAGATTTGCCCCTGTACGCTTTTACCTGCGCCAGCGGGACCAAAGAATACGATCATGCTACCCTTACGATCCTAATTTAGTTTTAACTGCGGCAGCAATCCGTCCGCCGTCAGCGCTCGCACCGACCTTCGCGCGAACCGCGCCAATGATCTGGCCCATCTGAGCGCCGTTACCGAGCGAGCTTATAACTTCATCGACGACCGCCGCAAGCTCTCCGTCGCTTAACTGAGCTGGGAGGTACTCTTCTAGAATGGCTTTCTCGCTCATCTCTTTGTCGGCACGTTCCTGAGAACCGGCCCGAACATACAGTTCAGCGCTTTCCACGCGCTTCTTGACCTCTTTGCCGATAAGCGCCAAGACTTGCTCATCGCTAAGGCCCGTGTCACGGACGCCTTTGGCGATCTTTTCGTTCAGCAGAACGCTTTTCAGGCCACGCAAAACCTCGGCGCGAAACTTATCGCCGCCGAGGAGGGCTGATTTGATATCAGAATCGAGCTTCTGCTCTAGCATTAACGTCCCACACCAAGGCGGATGCGCTTGAGCTTGTCTGCCTTGCGAGCCTTACGAATAATAGCCTTTTTGCGTCGTTCGGTCTTGCTGATTGGCTTTTCAAAATATTGCAGGCCTTTAACCTTGGCAATAACACCAGACTGCTGGACTTTGCGGTTGAAACGACGAATAAGGTTTTCGTTGGCTTCTTGTGGGTCTTTACGAGTAACTTGAATCATACCCCTGCATTCTATCAGAACAGAGGCGAGCTTGCAACGCTTATCTGACATAAATCTTGACTAAATCGATAACACGCACTACATTTGAGCAAGGTTTCGGCCCGGGACATACTCACCGAGGAGAAAAGCATGCCGAATTTGCAGTCGGAGCTCATCGCCTTCATCTTCGTCGATCCGACAAAGCTCAAGGTTGGTGACACCGTAGACAGCGCGACGACCATGACAGTCATGGCCTGGTACCAGGGACAGAACAGCCTCGACGGCTTCAACTGGCACCAAAACCCGCGCATGGTCAGCCGCTTCCTGAACGTGGGGCTGGCGCCCGAGCGGATGGTCCATCGCAAGGGTGATCTGGAGCGAGAGAGAAGGAAGGCCGGCGAATACTTGACCTTCTACTACTGCTCGCGCTGCGCACGACCCTTCCGGGACAGCTCTCGGTGCGCGTACTGCAAGATCACCTTCACGCTTCGCCAGAACGACAGCACAACCATCGTCGGCAAAAATACTCCCACGATCCCGCCAAAGATCGTGATGTACGCCCGGCGCAACCGCAAGACATTCGTGTACTCGCCCCCGTCGGCCTGACCCGGTGGCGCCCGTAACAAGGCGCCACCATCCCCAAACTTATTCACTCCTTGACGAATCAAGATTCAATCAGTACAGTTGTCTCGGGTCAAAAACCCGACCAGATAGCAATCCGTCTATTGGAGTCACGATGCCGACCTCGTTCAGAAATAGCACGTACGTCATCATCTTCCAGTTTCTCGACCCCATCAGAATCGCGATGTCAGTGCGGGCCGACGAGGCAATCGTCCGCGTCGTAGCCGGCCTCGTCAGAGGTTCGTCGACCACGCTGAGTGGACTCAGTCCGAGAGCGCAGGTCAACCTCGTCAACTGCAACCTGATCGAACTTGCCAGCACGATGCAAGCGCGCCGGCGCCTCGAAAAAGCTGCGATCGAGCCAGGCGCCATCATGGGCTCGTACTGCTCCCGGTGTGGGCGCAAGTTCGTACAGAACAGATGCAAAACCTGCAAGATCGAATTCCGCCTGCGGTCGCCAAGCGACAACGTCATAGGCACGTTCCCGCCAGTTCCGCCGCGTGTGTTTCGCTACCTACTGGATTCCCACTACAAGTTCCAAAAGCGACTTCCGCGATTCTGAGGTACGGTGGCGCCTTCGCCGGCGTCACCACTTCATATACTTATTTCGGCTCAGCTCGCAGCAATCGCCCCTCGATACTCACCCGCCCGCGCCACTCATTCTCAATCAACTCAACCCACAGCTCAATCACTTCGCCAGCGTCCGCCGATACCTTCTCCGCAAGGTTGAAACCAATAACACTAAATGGCCGCTTGGCGCTATCGCAGACTTTCAGTTTCAGATGCTGTTGTTCTTTGCCCATCAATCGCCGTTCGAGCACGGTCGCTTCCGGAATATGGAATACAGGTGATGGATTGCCGTTACCAAACGGCTCAAGTGTCTTGAGCTCAGCAATAAGCTCCGGACTCACATGCGCAAACTGGACAATTGCCGCATCGGCTTTCGGTTGCAAATAATGCAGCTGATCCCCAAGTTGAAGCGAACGATAGAACTCGTTAATCGCCTGACGAAAATCAGCAATATTCGTCGTCGGCAGCGTCACGCCAGCTGCGAGCTTATGGCCACCGCCCCGAGTCAGCCATTGCTCGACAGCCCGGATGCCTTCTACTGCGCTGAAATCCCCATAACTTCGTGCCGAGCCTTTACTCTCCTCCCCCATCTCCTGCAGCACAAATGTCGGTTTCGCATAACGCTCCAACATCTTCGCGGCAACGATGCCAATAATACCGTGCGACCAGCTTTCTCCAGACAGGACAAGTACCGGGTGATCAGCAAATTGTTCAGCCTGGACGATCGCTTCTTTCGCGATACGATCCTGCTCTGTCCGACGGGCCTGATTCATATCGTGCAGCTGATAGGCGATCTCGAGCGCTTTCTGCGGGTCGGTAACCGTTAGCAAATCCAAACTCAGCTGAGCCGTTTCGAGCCGGCCAGCCGCGTTCAAATGCGGTCCGATCACAAAGCCAAGACTGCGCGCATTCAGCTCTTCCATCTTCAATCCCGCTACTGACGCCAACGCACGAATACCTACACGACGCGTCCTATGCATGACCTGCAGCCCCCAAAATACATTCGCCCGGTTCTCATCCACCAGCGTCACAACGTCACAGACCGTCCCCATCGCAACGAGATCAAGCAGCCATTTTTCCTGGCCTGGAGCCAAGCCGTCTGTTCGGCCTTGCATGGCCTGCACCAGCTTGAACGCTACGCCCACGCCGGCAAGGTCAATGAACGGATAATTGTGGTTAGGGCGTTTCGGATTAATCGTCGCTACTGCAGCCGGCATCGTTTCGGCTACATTGTGATGGTCGGTCACAATCACCTCCATGCCGAGTTCGTTTGCACATTCAATCTCGGCATGCGACAAACTGCCACAGTCGACCGTCACAATCAGCTCCGCACCACGATCTTTTAAGGTCTGAACCGCCGATTTCGCCAGTCCATAACCCTCGACGAAGCGATTCGGAATGAATGACTCCACGCGAATGCCAAACGCCGTGAAGGCTTCAAGCAGCACGGTTGTCGCGGTCAGGCCGTCGATATCGTAGTCGCCATAAATGTAGACGAGTTCTTGCTTCTCCTTGGCCACGAGCAAGCGCTGCACAGCCTGTTCCATGTCAGGCAAAAGGTAGGGGTCATGCTTCATGCCCTCATAGTCAGGCGCCAAAAAAGCAGCTCGAGTTATTGGATCCTCGAGCCCTCTCACCCTCAATAATTCCTCAAATAGCTGGCTGGCCATGCGCTTATTTTAGCGCTTTGCCTTCTGCTGTGCCTGTTGTGATTTCAAAACGATACTTTGTAATTCTTTAAAAATCGCAAAATGCTTATTCGTGGAATACATCTTCGTATTGCCCTGTTTCTCTGAGTGCAAAAATCCAACCTTTTCAAGTCGCTTTAGTTCACGCTGAATGTTACCTGGATCTTCTTTGATCAATTTTGCGAGGCCGCGAACATGAGTCTTGAAATCGGGATACTTAGCATACACAACCACAATCTTGCGGCGCACTCGAGAAGTGATAAATATATCCAGCATGTTTTATTCGCTCACCTTTATCTGACAGTTGTTTGCTCTGTTGCTAATAATTCTACATTCTTCCGGGCCATGCGACAAGTACCGGCTACTGCCAATTGTGGACTATATCGTTGATTTTAGTGACAATTTCCTCGTGTGATGGCACGTCATTGATGTCGTAATAATGGTTCGTCGCGATATAATTTTCCGTAACGCTTAGGCAGTGCAACTCATCGGCCATAATATGCATCCGGTCAACTGCCTGGACAGACGCGATCGGGGTTGCTACCACGAGCTTAGCGATCTTAACATGCTTAAAGAATTCTGCTGCTGCATCCAAAGTCGTACCGTATTTGAAGCCGTCAGCCACCAAAATGATAATGTGCTCGCGCAATGTGGCTGGATCGATCAATCCACCCTGCCCCAGTAGATGGTTCATCTTCGAGAATTTCTCTCGCCTCTGATCATCAATAAGCCCATGAAATTCACTGTAATACTCGTCAATCTCACCACCAGATAGCGACGTGTTGTACACGAACTGCCCGCCCTGAGTTACCGTCCCGAGTGGCGTGTGCTCCCCTGGCATTTTCAGGTTTTCGCTGAGCAGCATCGTAAATGTGGAATGCAAAGATTTTGCTATCTGCTCGGCGACCATAGCAGCACCATCACTGAGGGCAACAACGGCAACGTTTTCGTAGCGGAATTGTTGAAGTTCAGCGGCTAATTTTTGTCCTGCTTCGGCACGAGAATGGAAATACATACTGTATAAAGTGTAGCAGACCACTTACAATCAATACCACCATGTATTACCTAGTGGCCCCCACCACAGTCGTCCGTGCCAACGAGCCGGCATTCACCTACCACAGCGATTTAGACCTTCCTGTGGGTACGATCGTAATGGTGTCAGTTGGTAAGAAAAAGTTGCCTGGTGTCATTATTGCCACAGTCAAAAAACCTACATTTACAACGAAACCTATTGAACACATAATCGTCGAAAGACCGCTCCCAACTCCTCTCATATCACTCGCCACGTGGATGAGTAGCTACTATGCAACGCATTTAGCCCTCGTATTGCAAACGCTTTTGCCGAGCGGCCTTACCAAATCTCGACGCGAATCAAAACGGGCAGAATCACGTGCGACACGAATGCGAACAAATATTGTACTCAACGACGAACAATCCTCCGCTATAGCGACCATTATCGAACACCCGGGCGGTACGCTCTTGCTGCACGGCGTGCCCGGCTCCGGCAAGACGCAGGTCTATATTGAATCAGCCAAACAAGCGTTAGCGGCTGGGCGCTCTACCATTGTGCTCGTACCGGAGATTGCCCTCACGCCGCAGCTCGTCGCCGAATTCACTAACCACTTTCCTCGCGTCATCGTCACCCACTCGCACATGACCGAGGCAGAGCGTCACAAAGCATGGCTGGAAGTACTATTGGCGGACGAACCACTCATTATTGTCGGCCCACGCTCCGCGCTTTTTATGCCTGTGCGTGACCTGGGCTTGATTGTCATCGATGAAGCACACGAACCAAGCTACAAACAAGACCAATCCCCGCGCTACTCCGCGCTGCGAACCGCCAGTGTCCTCGCCAAACTCCACCAGCACGCCAAAGTAGTCCTCGGCAGTGCCACGCCGGCCATCGGCGACTTCTACCTTGCTGAACAGACAAAAAGCCCAATCATCACCCTCACCAAGCCAGCCGTTGCCACAGAAAAACCGAGTGTCGAGCTCGTCGATCTGCGCGGCAAAGAGCTTTTCCGTGAACACCGTTTTTTGTCCGATGCGCTCCTTGCACGAATGCGTGAGGCGCTGCAAAATGACCAGCAAATCCTGCTTTTCCATAACCGTCGCGGCACAGCGCCGACCACACTGTGCAGCGATTGCGGCTGGTCAGCGCTGTGCGAAACCTGCTACATCCCGATGACGCTGCACGCTGACAAACACCAGCTGCTCTGCCATATTTGCGGTCGCACTCACAAGGTTCCGCCAAACTGTCCGGAATGCGGCAATCCGAGCATCGTTTTCCGTGGCATCGGAACCAAAATGATTGAAGATGAAGTGCGCAAGGCCTTCCCGAAAGCCGCAATCGCCCGATTCGACGCCGACAATACGGCCGACCAAACTCTCGACAAACGATACCAGGAAATCTACGATGGCAAGATCGATATCATGATCGGCACACAGATTCTCGCCAAGGGCCTCGACGTGCCGCGCCTCAGCGTAGTTGGCGTGTTACAAGCAGACAGCGGCCTGCATCTCCCGGATTACCAAGCCGAGGAACGCGTCTTCCAACTGCTCTACCAGGTAGCCGGACGTGTGGGCAGAGGCAAACATGAAAGCCATGTCGTGGTGCAGACCTTCCTGCCAGATCATTCCGCGATCAAGCAGGCGCTCGAACGGGATTACAAAAATTTCTACCAGGAGCAGCTCGCCGAGCGGCGGCGCGGCGCGTTTCCGCCATTTACGCACCTGCTCAAACTAACCACTAGCTATAAGACCGAAGCTGGTGCCATTCGGGCCGCCCGTACTATGGCTGCAAAACTGCGCGCCGAGCATCCTGATGTAGTATTACAAGGTCCAACGCCAGCGTTCTACGAACGAATGCATGGGAATTATCGATGGCAGCTGCTGCTCAAGAGTAAACGGCGTGCGCAGTTAGCCGAGATCGCGTCCACCATACCTGTCGGCTGGCAGGTCGATCTCGATGCGGCAAATCTCCTATAAGTGTTTGGCTTGATCTGTTAATTCACGTATACTGAAGAGTAAATGAATAGAAACAGCATCATCACACTGCCCAACCCGCAGCTTCGCGAGCGATCCGCCAAAGTCCACGTTGTGACCGACGATGTCAAACAGCTCATCAAAGACATGGAGCAAGCCACGCTGGATTGGGAGGATCACCGCCCCCACGAACTCGGCGTTGCGCTGGCGGCCGTCCAGGTCGATAAGCTCTCACGCATCGTTGTGGTACGCAGTGATTTCGACGACAAAGACAACCGTACCTTTTTCCCGCTTATTAATCCAGAAATCGTAAAACTCGAAGGCGCAGTCCGCTATGATCACGAAGGTTGTCTGAGCGTCAAAGATATCTACGGCCTCGTGCCTCGCTACAGCAAGGTTCGTGTCCGGGCAATGGACATCAACGGAAATGAGGTTCGGCTCAAGGCCGAAGGCTTCCTGGCTCGAGTGTTGCAGCACGAGATCGACCACACTAACGGCCTGCTCTTTATCGATCACATCAAAGATCACGATGCCTTCTTTAAATTAGATGACGACGGCGAACTAAAGAAAATACCATATGAAAAAATCACACAGTCTCATATTCTTTGGGAATGAGCGGCTGAGTAGCGGCTTTGTCCCGAACGGTGCCCCGACGCTCCAGGCGCTTATTGCTGCTGGCTACGACGTAAAAGCCGTGGTGGCCAATTACGAAATCGGCCAGTCGCGCAAAGCGAGAGAGCTCGAGATTGAATCAGTTGCCCGCGCACACAACATCCCTGTACTTCTCCCCGACCGACCAAAAGATATCGCCGATCAATTGACTGCTTTTGAGGCTGAAGCCGCAGTGCTCGTAGCGTACGGACGAATCATCCCACAGAGTATTATCGATATCTTTCCGCACGGAATCCTAAACATTCACCCATCGCTCCTCCCCCGCTATCGCGGCTCAATCCCTGTTGAGCAAGCCATCCTTGATGGTGTCAGCGAGACTGGCGTATCCGTGATGGGCCTTGTGCGAGAGATGGACGCCGGCCCTATTTTCGCCCAAGAACGCCTGCCGCTTACCGGCGCAGAAACCAAACAAGCACTCACCGAGAAACTGCTCGCGCTCGGCGGTAAGCTCCTGCTACAAGTACTCCCTTCCGTTCTCGATGGCATTGCCATCCCGACCCAACAGGATGAGTCGAGCGCTACCTACACGAAGCTTATCAAAAAGACCGATGGCGTCATCGATCTCACAAAACCAGCCGAACAACTCGAACGCGAAATTCGTGCGTTTGCCACCTGGCCTAAAAGTCGCCTGGATATCCATGGATATCCAATTATTGTCACAAAGGCTCGTGTCGCACAACGCACAGACGATGGCGCGCTCACGGTTGCTACTAGTCTAGGGCAGTTAGAAATCCTCGAACTTATCGCACCCAGCGGCAAGACAATGTCTGGCGCCGACTTCCTGCGCGGATATGTTCGATAGCCTACGTTGATTCCGAGCCTAGCAATCTATCCTTGCTGGCAATAATTTCTTCCTTCAGTTTCGCAAGCTGCTGCTTCACTACCTCTTTGTAGTTAGGACAATGAGCTTCGAGCCACTGCAAAGCCGCGTCTTGATCTTCGCCTTCCGCCAGCTTCTCGAACTGCTCGAGCTGCTCGTCGCTGAGCTCTTTTGAAAGTTCAGTTCCAACGCGAAGCTCAAGCTCTTCATATATATAGGTAAGAAAAGCATCTTTTTCGTCGGTTGGCATGCCGCCAAGACCAACACTTTTTAGAAAATCTTCGTCTAGTTGAAACATATGTAATACCTAGTCGAAGTATAGCGTAGCAGCTACAAAATTGCCAAGATTAGGCTACGTCACGGGCGGCAAGCGCCTCGAGTGACTGGCTGTGAAGTTCGCTGAATCGACTGTATTCCTGGCGGAAAGCTACTTTTTCATACGCTGTCATGCGGGCAAATCGATGAATCGCATCATGAAATGGCGCCATGAACGACTGCTCTTCTTGCTGGGACATGTCAGGGAGATTTTCGGTAAGTTCGCGGAGCATTTCCTGTGCTGTTTGATCGAATGCATGTTTCACTCGCTCGAGCTTACCAAGATCCCAGCCTGCTCGCTCGATTGCGTCGATCAGCCCATCGTAATGAGCTGCCGTTGCCGAGAACTCGTCTAGGAGCTGCCTGTTGCCGACGAGGGCATCAACCGCGTGAGCCAGGCTTGATGCTAGGCCGCTCCAGGGCTGATGACTAGATGTTTTTTGTGCTTGTAGCGTTGTCATGTTTTTGTATACCTTTTACTTTTTTTATTTTTGTGAAGTAACTACTTACTTTTATAGCATAAGCGTCACCTTTTTTCAATAGCATTTATACAATAAATCGATAATCTAGCGCAAAAAGCCGCCTCATTACAAGGTGGCTTCAGATTGAAATCGATATTCCCTACGCCAGTATGTCTTCCAATGCTTTCTTAGCAGGTCGCAAGTCCAGGCTCTGACCTTCCAGCAAGAAGCCATTTGGCTGTGCCTGCGGACGAAGACTGTCGATAAGTGCGCTCATCTGATTAGCACTTGGGTGTTGCACGCCAGAACGGATCAACATCTGACGGCTAATGCCCGTCAAGCTACCATCAAGCGTCTGCGAATCCCACTGGCTCACACGAATTTGGTCAGGAAATGCCTCGACGTGCGATGAGCTACCAAAGAATTCGCTGGTGTTATGCGCACCAGTAAGCGTATCACCACCGCTAGCACCTAAATGATCAGCCGTAACTGTACTGCCTGCACCCAAGTGATCCGGGTTCGATGATGAACCCAGGTGGTCGACAGATCCCCCGTTCGCACCAAGATGGTCAGGAGCCGATGCCCCACCACCTACATGGTCAACTGGTGAGCCGACACCCAAATGGTCAGGACCGGATGAACCCAGGTGGTCTGGCATTATAAAGTCAGCAGATGCTCCCGCATGCGTCGGAGCACCGCTACCGAGATGGTCAGGAAGGCCGTTGCCGAGATGATCTGGCATAAGCGGACTATCAGAACCGGCCAAAGTATAATGACCGGCAGCTCCGCTCGGGCCGTGACCAGAGCGAAATGCTACGTAGCCCGCAATCCCAGCGATAGCCACGCCTGCAGCCGTACCCCAGAAGGCGGTTCGGCGCTTCTCGGCCGTCATGTTGCGAACTCGATCGCTCACATTCATGCCGGCGATTACTAAGCGAGCGCTAATTGCATTCGGTGCGTTACGAATTTTACCAGCCAGACGCACAACGCCGCCAACTGCTGCACGGCCGATTCGAGACAATCGCGCGCGTCGTTCGGCACGTAGTTCGCCGAGCTCGGACTCAATGTCGCCCATCGCATCTTGAAGATCATGATACTGCTCATGCGCTGCTGCAAACTCATCGCGCTGCGCAGCATTCATACCCAAAATAAGTGCATAGTCACCGATGCGCTCTCGCACGGCGGCCTCAATCTCATCGGCGGACCACTCAGGATGTACCGCTGCAAGCTCGGCCGTCATATTCGCCTCATAACGAGTCGCGACATCATGCGCCATTTCGGCGCGCTGCTCATCCGGCATATCAGATGGGTCAGCAAATCCTGCCTGCTCTGCGACCAGCTGAAGGTCGTCAGTCAACCCGGTCCTGAGTTCGTCAGAGAATGAATGCTCTTCCTGCCTGGCGAGAGCCCCGGCATAAGTACTGTCAATTTCGCCCATAGTAGTGCGAGCTAAACGCAAATCCTCACGCGCGAACACAATACCGGTGCTAAGGTTAGCAAGCGACAGATTGCCGTCGGCCATGGGCTCGAACCCTGATCGAATGCGATCGCGATACGACAAATTACCCGAATCAGGTGTCTGCTCTGGGTTTTGTTCAGTTGGTTGTGTGTCGATTCCCGAATAAAATTCCGTCATATCTCTCTGTCACTCTCTACTGGTCTCTTTATATAACTTTATTGTCAAGTATGCAAGTTAGATCATTACAATTCACTATTGGGTTGTTCCCAAGCGGAGTAGCCACTAATAGGCCCGAAGGCCCAAAAAGAGCTAACTCCGCTTGAGGATGGCAAGTGAACCACCCTCGGCGGTGCAGGTCGGTCCGCGGATGGACCGATCCTGCACCACCGCGAGTCATCCCGGTCGGACTAGAAGTCCGTCGTCCGGATGATGTAGGACGAACCGTCGTCCATGGTGATCGCCGCGTAGCCGTACGAACCCTGCTGGGTCCAGGCCTTGAGCGTCACCATGACGGTCACGTCCTTGCCGTACGCCGCCTTCCAGGTCATCCACGAACCGTCGTGGCAGACCTGGAGGTGACGAGCGGTCTTGAGCTTGAGCGTGGACTCGACGTCGACGACCTCGGGATTGACTCCCGGGATCTTCGGGTCGCTGTCCTTGCACGGGTTCTCGACCGTCGACGAAGTCGAACTGGTGTCGGCCGAGGGGCTCGACTCCGGCGTGGATCCCGTCGTGGGCTCCACCGAAGT
>Ga0247769_1000017_pt1 | contig 25583 bp, 31 predicted proteins | sample UWRJL166409R6_FD_179942 | JGI IMG/M metagenome (GOLD analysis project Ga0247769, IMG submission 179942) | Plant litter microbial communities from Arlington Agricultural Research Station in Wisconsin, United States - UWRJ-L166-409R-6 | ecosystem: Environmental > Terrestrial > Plant litter >... | reverse complement strand
TACGGCCGCTCGATTTGCGGCAGTCGCACCTTCAGGCCGAACTCCTTTTTGACCTCCGCGGCGAGTGTACGGACGATGTCTCGGTAGGTGCCGCCTCCGCTGTTTGTGTTGCCGGCGATAATGCCGTTCGTGAGCTTGCGCCCTTCCTGGAATTGCACGGTGATCACCTCTCGGTAGTTGACGTCGACATAACTATATACTCCGATAATACTTTAGTCAAATACGCTCAGGTATTCAAAAACCGCCTCACGAGGGGCGGTTGATTGGTGGGGCGGCCCGGCACTTTCGGCGGGCCGCCCCCTTCGCTCAGCTCTTGGGTACGATGCTGGTGGGTGCACCAGTCACGCGATGACGTGTGATCTCGTAGTCCGCTGTCTTCAGCGGGTGGAGCGTTCGCGGCGTCTTGCGTTGCCACGTTCCGCCTCCATCCTGTCTGGGCCGGGGCACCAGCATGATGCCTTCGGCCCCCAGGTCGATTGAGACCCGATGTGGTCCAGGCGAAACGCTTCGGACCTTCAACTGCAGGACGATCTGGCCCCGAATCTCGGAGGCGTTGATGACGTAGACGCGGACGTCAGCGCCCCAGGTGATGTAGACCAGCTGCTGCACACCGACGGTGTAGAACAGCGACGGCTGGCCGACGATTATCCGGGGCGATGTGCCGGTGACGTAGCGCGTGCCGCTGGCCGAGGTCATCGGCGTTCTGCGGCGGCGGAACCATTGTGACGGCCTCACGCCTGCGTCAGCCCTTGACGAGCTGGGCGTAGAGAACGTGGAAGTTCATGCCGCTGACGACGCGACTCTCGAAGATCACCCTACGGTTGGCCGGCACGAAGGCCCACCAGCCGTAGTCCAGCTCGATCTGCTCGCCGTTGACGATCATGGCGCCAGCGCCGTTGTTGACGCGTACCGCCATGCCGTGAGGGCCGGCGGTCACGATCTTGCTCGACGCGCGCTTCGGGATGTAGCCGGTCGACGACCACTTCTGGCCGTCCATTCGTACGGCCAGCGAGAACTGTTCACGGACCTTGGCCACGACCACCCGGAGCCGTTCGAATTCGCCTTGCTCGATGATGGCTCCCCAGCGGTGGCCACCGTGGATCACACCATTTCTCGGGGACACCTTGCCGTCCTTGATCTTGCTGTTACTCATCATGCCTCACTTCAGTGGAGTGCTCTGACGTGCAATATAGTATAACTTTGCTGATTCTATGTCAATTGCTATGAGACAGCTGCTATTTGCGATCGCCAGAGCCAATCTGCTTATGCTACAGTAGATGCATATGGCAAATCTACTGCGCGATTTATTGGATGCGAAGGAACCGCTTTTCAGCCTGAGTATAAAACAGCTCGAGGAAGCTTCCGGCAAAAAAGGCATCGACGCTAAACTCATCGGAGATATCATCCAGAAAGTTCACGAGGCAACTCGCAAACTTGGCATGGACCATGCCGACACGACTGGCGAAGAGCTCTACCATGCGTTGCTGGCTAAAATCAAAGAGCACGATGAGCATTTGGCGCGCGCAATCGGCGGCGAAAATGCCGAAGATGTGCAACAGTTGTTGCCGCTGATCAAAAAAGCAGTCGAGAGCGCCGACGTGCCTAAGAGTTGCTGGGTTCTGAAGAAGAGCGTTGCCAAGGAGATGCTTCGCAAATCGCCACCACCGACTATCATGAATCTGCTCGGTTATCGATCGATCGATTCTATGCTCAAGCACGAGAATCTGGCCGAAGTGTACGGCGCGCTGCGTTTTGCCGAAAGTCCTGAGTGGCTCAATAAGTTCAACGAGCAGTACAAGGGCCTCAAGCCAAGTGACTTTGAAACCCGCGATATCGAATTTGTAGTTATGCCGGGCGAACGCTGGGGCGACATTGCGGCTGGGTTTGTCGAGAAGAAGCGCCACAATATCACGCACCTCAAGGAGCTGGGCGTTATCCTGATGCTGCCGATCAAGCTGCAGAAGCTGCCGGGAATTACGATTACAGCTATGCCGCTGCTATTCCATTACATAAATGAGATTCGATTGTATAGCGCATTCTTCAAGCTCGAGCAGGTGAAGAAAGACTTTGGGCAGATTTTCGTCAACACCTTGATTGCTGATCCGGGCAAAGCAGCAGTTATGGCGGGTAGCCATGTGCACTGGCGGGTTATTCAGCGCTATTTCGGTAAACTCGAGAAGGAGTATCACCCAGAGATTTTCGAGCCACACGTCCAACCCGAAGATCTGCATTGGCGCAAGGCAGAAGAAGCCCTGTACCAGATCGATCCTGAGCTGGAATTTTGGAAGGGTATGGACTACGTGGCGCGCTATGACGATGGTCGGCCGATCGCCTTCAATCTCATGGACGTGTCGGTAGGGTATTGTACGAACGCACCTTATGACAAGCGTGTGATTTACCATTTCCGCGAGAGTCTTTGGAACGAGATATTCATGCGATATTTGGGCGAGAAGACGCTCGAGCAGCAAGTGCTGCAACAGCTCGATAATGACATGATCGCGCCGGAGTCCCTGTAGGGGCCTCCGAGCTTGTCGCTTATGGTTATAGACCGTATACTATAGATATATGAGTAAGTATCAAATCTGCGTTTCAGGCGCAGCGCAAGGCGAGACCGTCGAGTACGCCCACAAATTGGCGTACCATCTGGGATCGGAAATTGCCAAACGAGGCCACGTGCTTCTCACTGGTGCTACTTCTGGACTGCCACAATTTGCTGCCGACGGCGCACACGATCATGGTGGTATCTCAATTGGATTTTCGCCAGCGAGTTCGTATCGGGCTCATATTCATAGCTATCGATTGCCATTCGAGGAATTCGATTACATCAATTTTACAGGTATGGACTATGTGGGCCGCGACATTCACTTAGTACGGTCTGCCGATGCGGTTATCACCGTTGGTGGGCGGATGGGTAGTTTGCATGAGTTTAGTACCGCCATGGAAAGCCATAAAGTTGTCGCCGTGCTGACTGGCAGCGGTGGCTTGGCTGACTTTATCCCAACGCTTATCGAGCGCGTCGAGACGGCGGGCAAAGAAAGCATCATCTTCGATGTCGACCCTGAGCGAATTGTCCAGCGTGTAATCGCCGAGTTGGATGAGCGCTATGCTGACTTCCGGCAGGATATAGAGAATGCTCCGCGGCCGGGTAAATCGTCCCGCCACGCAGGCTAGATAATTTCGAGTGAAGCGGGCCCGAAGGCCCGCCGTATCACCTCTTTCGCATTGTTCGCAGTGGATCAGCCGCCGTGCTTGGGTAGCAGCCGTTCGTCGCCGGCGATGCAGTGCGCCAGGGCGCTGGACGCGATCTGGGGGTAGAAGTTCTTGGCGTGGACGCCGACCGACGCGTCCACCGCCGTGTCCGCGTCGCGGGAGTTGACGCTGGGGACGGTGAGCCAGAGTTCGCCCAGCTGGTAGGAGGCGGCGGGCGACCTGGGTACGTCCGTGAACGTACCCTTGACGTGGGCGCAGCTGCCCAGCCGGACGTAGACAGTGAACATCTTCGTGTCGCTCTGCCACGAGTAGCCGCTGTCGATGTCGTTGGGCATGATGGTGATGGCGCCTTGAGTTTCCTGGCTGAGCCGGTCGCCGTACGCGACCACCGCGGCGTCGCGCGCCCGGCCGTCGTCGTTGTTCTTCTTGGCTGACGGGTAGACGACCAGCCCGCCGCACAGGCCGATCAATGTCAGCAGGATGGCGACGACGCTCAGGCCCTTGATGTGCTGTCGCCAGAACGGTCTTCCTTGCGAAGTCACGGGAACCTCCGTTGCTTGGATGGGTGACATGCTATTATTACCATTTATGTATGATTTACGCAAGGTGTCGGGCAGTGGTACAATAGATGGCGAGATGGCATTATTTAAACTGGCAAGTGAATACAAACCTACTGGCGATCAACCAACTGCGATCGCCAAGCTTGTGAGCGGACTCGAATCGGGCACGCGCGAGCAGACGCTCCTCGGGGTGACCGGCTCGGGTAAGACGTTTACTATGGCGAATATTATCGTCCAGCGACAGGTTCCCACGCTTGTCCTGGTGCATAACAAGACTTTGGCGGCGCAGCTCTACAGTGAGTTTAAGCAGTTCTTCCCTGAGGCCGAAGTCCACTACTTTGTGAGCTACTTCGACTACTACCAGCCGGAAGCCTACATTGCCAGCAGCGACACCTATATCGAGAAAGACAGCGATATCAACGAAGAGATCGACCGTCTGCGTCATGCGGCAACCAGCTCGCTGCTGAGCCGTCGTGATGTAATTATCGTGGCTAGTGTGAGTTGTATTTACGGCATTGGATCGGTGGAAGATTATGGTGCGATGGCAATTCACCTCAAGAAGGGTGAGCAGCGCAAACAGGATAAATTTATTCGTCACCTGAACGACATCCAGTATCAGCGCAACGATATTGATTTTCATCGCAGTACATTTCGAGTGCGCGGTGATGTGGTGGATGTCTTCCCGGCTGGCTCTGAGCGCGCCTATCGAGTCGAGTTTTTTGGCGACGAGGTTGATCGCATGACCGAGATCGACCCGCTCACTGGCGAAATAACCAAAGAGATGGACGAGATCGCCATCTTTCCGGGCAGTCACTATGTCACCCCGCGTGAGAAGACACTTCTGGCCATCGAAAAGATTCGCAAGGAAGGTCAGGAGCGAACCAAATTATTTGAGTCACAAGGCAAATTACTCGAAGCGCAACGCCTCAACCAGCGCCTGAAATTTGACCTAGAGATGCTCGAGGAGACCGGATTCGTAAAAGGTATCGAAAATTACAGTCGGTATCTGACGAACCGCGCCCCAGGCGAACAGCCGGCAACGTTGATGGATTATTTCCCGGACGATTTCCTGCTGTTTGTTGACGAATCTCACCAGACACTGCCCCAGGTTCGCGGCATGTACAATGGCGACCGAGCCCGCAAAGAAATCCTGGTAGAGTACGGCTTCCGACTGCCAAGCGCATTGGACAATCGTCCGCTGACATTCATCGAATTTGAGCGCCACATCAACCAAGTGATTTATGTGAGTGCCACTCCCGGAGAATATGAGCTGAGCAGGGGAGGCGAGCCGGTACCGCAGATCATTCGTCCGACCGGGCTGCTTGATCCACCTATCGAAGTGCGCCCGACAGGCGGGCAGATCGACGACCTTATCGCCGAAATTCGTGACACGATCACAAAGGGCCAGCGTGTGTTGGTGACGACGCTCACGAAGCGAATGGCAGAGGATCTCAGCGAGTATCTTATCGAGATAGGTATTAAGACTGCCTATCTTCACTCGGACATCGACACACTGGAGCGGAGTGATATCCTGCGTGATTTGCGTACGGGTATTTATGATGTATTGGTTGGTATTAACTTGCTTCGGGAAGGGCTCGACTTGCCGGAAGTAAGCTTGGTTGCAATTTTGGACGCAGACAAGGAAGGCTTCCTCCGCTCGGCATCTGCACTGATCCAGACGGTCGGCCGCGCCGCTCGCCACATTGACGGGCACGTTATTATGTATGGCGACGTCATGACCGACAGTATGCGCCGGACAATTGACGAGACGAACCGTCGCCGCAGCATTCAGGAAGCGTACAACACGGAGCATGGCATCACGCCGTACGGTGTCGCGAAGAAGATCGACGAGGGCTTGCGAGCAATCATTCCGCAGCAAGCAAAAGACGCCAAGCGCGACCTGAAGAAAATTCCAAAGGAAGAGATCCCGAGCGTTATCCGCGATCTGACATCGCAAATGGATCTGGCATCTGCCAACCTCCAGTTCGAGGAGGCGGCTGAGCTGCGCGATATAATTTCAGACTTAAAGGGTAAATTGTAGCTGAGTGGCCCGCCACGCTCGAGAAGAGCGGGCGGGCACACTCTAAAATCCTCGGTGCATATTCTCGTGGAGTATCGCACAGAGGACTTCGATATCGCCCTGGTTGAACATCCTGCCCCGCGTGATCAACATCGAGGCACTGTCTGGCTCCGGAAACACGACCTCCAGCCACTCGGTTCGTCCGTTCCTGAGGTAGCGGCGGAGTTTGTTGCCGCCGACTAGATTGACGACGCACAGATTGCCCTCGTATCGTGCCGATGCGCTCCGTTTTTCGAAAAGCATGTCGAACTGGTCGAAAATTTCCAGGGACATTTCGACTCCTCTCGAGATACATTCTCCGGAGGATAATGATATAGCATTTACGCATACTCTGCCAGCGAGTGATATACTGAACGTATTAAAAGAGATACATATATCATGGCAGAAAATATCGAATTGGCGGCCAGTACATCAACCGAAGATCGTCGTAAGGCTGTAGCCCGGCAGCTGAGCGGCACGAGCTTTCTGACACTTGAGCACATTGGTTATTTTATGCTTGTGGTCATCATGCCGTCGTTGCTTCTCGCGGGCGCGTCGATCGCGCTGAGCTTGTGGCAGAACGGTTCCGTGAGCACGGCAAGTGATAACGCTTTATACGGCTTGGCGGTCCAACCAGTTATGCACTATATCGACACCACGGCAGCCGTTGCGTTGACTGCCGCTTTCCTAGTACTGGCGCCGTTGATGCTCGTTCTGCGGCGTCGCACGGCCGCTGAGTACGCCAAGCGAGCCGGCTACACTGGTCGTGTTGCGTACAAGTTGCCGGTTTACACTGCTCTCGGTATTCTCGCTGCTCAGGCGCTCGGTGCGCTGGTTGGCATGCTGACGGTGTTCCTTAATTCGCTCGCGAATATTGGCGTAAAGGGTATAGATATCGGTGCTATGTATACTGCTCAGTTTTTGCCATCACTCCTCGCGTTCGCAATCTTTGTCACGGCAGCATGGTATGTAATGTGTTTCGCTAAGGGCAGGGATACGAGTCGAGTATTTGTTGGGGCTGTTGCGCTTCTGTCGGCTGTCATGACAATTGCACTTTTCGTAACGGTTTTGACGTTGAACCATAACACCAAAACAGTCGAACCAGTTTCGCCTCAACCGTACCAGTTCAACGACGATTACTACCGCTACTAAACCTGGAAATTTTGCAAGCAAAAATCAGTGGGCACGACACGGTTCCCTCTGTTATACTATGGATTAAGCTATGACTGATTCTGATTCAACAACGATTTCTATTAAAGACGTACACTATATCGCAGGGCTCTCGAAGATCGCAGTGACGGACGAAGAAGCTGCGAAACTTCAGGCTGAACTCGACGCCATACTCGGCTATGTTCGTCAGCTTGATTCGCTGGATACTGCCGGTATTGAACCAACCTATCAGGTGAGCGGGCTGAGTAATGTCGACCGCGACGATGTGATTATCGACTACGGAGTGAGCCAGGAGGCGCTTCTTCAGAATGCACCGCGCACACAGGATGACCAGATTAAAGTGCCGAAAGTATTATGACTAAGACTATTTCCGAAATACTGACCGACCTTGAGGCTGGCCGTACCACTGCCGTCCAGCTCGTGGAGGCTGCGCTGGAACGACTCGACGCAGTCCAAGAGGAATACCATGTTGCGTTGAGCACAGCCCGGGATCGCGCCCTGCAGCGTGCCCGATCGATTGACGAGGATCGAGCGGCGGGCAAACAGCTCGGCCGACTGGCTGGTGTGCCGTTTATCGCCAAGGATAATTTCCTGACATTTGGAACGACAACGACCGCGGCGGCTAAGATTCTGGAGAATTTTACAGCTCCGTACCAAGCGACGGCCGTCGAACGGCTCGAGGCTGAGGGTGCAATTATGATCGCCAAAGCTAACCTTGACGCTTTTGCCCATGGCTCCAGTACCGAGAATAGTTATTTTGGCCCAACCAAGAATGCTGTTGACTCGACGCGCGTGCCCGGCGGTAGCTCCGGCGGTTCGGCAACGGCTGTAGCGCTGGATATAGTGCCATTTGCGCTGGGGAGCGATACGGGTGGCTCCATCCGTCAGCCAGCCAGCCTGTCCGGAGTGATTGGCATTAAGCCGACTTACGGTTTGGTTTCGCGCTATGGCGTGATTGCGATGGCAAGCTCTACTGATACGATTGGCGCTTTCGCTCACACCGCCGACGATATCGCACTTGTCATGGACGTGATGGCTGGCAAGGACGACCGCGACAGTACTACGCTCCCCGAGCCCTCACATGCTCTTATGACATCCATGGGCAAGCCAGCAGGTTCGCTCAAAATTGGTATCGTCAAAGAATATATAACTGATGCCGTGCAGCCAGAAGTTCGCGAGGCCGTCCTGCGGCGTGCCGAGCAGCTTCGGGCGCTTGGTCATACGGTCGAGGAAATCAGCATTCCGTCTGTCGACCTTGCGCTGGCTATTTACTACATTGTTGTGCCGGCAGAAATCAGTTCAAATCTCAGCCGCTACGATGGCATAAAATACGGCCTCAGCGTCGAGCAGGCCAAGAGCCTGGACGAAGTCTATGGCCTGAGCCGCGACCAAGGATTCATGGCCGAGAACAAACGTCGAATTCTTATCGGCGCCTACGTACTGAGTAGCGGCTATTATGACGCCTATTACCGCAAGGCGCAGACAGCTCGCACGATACTTATTGGCGAATTCAATAAAGCTTTTGCCGACTATGACATCCTCCTCGGTCCGGTTTCACCAACCACAGCTTTCAAGCTCGGCGAAAACACCGATGACCCGCTCAAGATGTATCTGGCAGATATCATGACAGTCGCCGTTAGCCTGGCAGGGTTGCCGGCTATCAGCGTGCCGTCTGGCGTTGACGGTCAGGGCCTGCCAATTGGCGTCCAGTTGATCGGCAAACAGAAGAGTGATGGCCAATTGTTGGCTGTGACCAAGCAACTCGAGGAGGCCGCTTAATGGATTCACTTCTGATAATCTTTTTGGCATTGATTGTCGTGGCTGGATTGGTCCTACTGGCTGGTTTGGGCCAATTTGGCCGACGTCGTAGCGGGCTTGATGCCAAGTATTACCGCGATCGTTGGACTAAGATCGAACAGGTCCAGAAGATGGGTGAGGCCGGCTGGCAGGTCGCAATCATTCAGGCAGACAAATTGCTCGATCAAGCACTCAAAGAACGCGGATTCAGCGGCGAAACAATGGGCGATCGCCTGAAGAGCTCGCATGCTGGCGATAAGGTCTGGGCAGCACATAAAGTTCGTAATCGCATTGCGCACGAGGCGGACGTCAAGCTGAATCCTGTGATGGTGAGCCAGGCGCTGCGTGGCTTTAAGCAAGGACTCAAGAACGTAGGGGCACTCTAGTTATGATTACCAAAGAAATTCTGAACAAATACGAACCAACTATCGGCATCGAATGTCATGTGCAGCTCCGTACTAAGACCAAACTGTTCAGCGGCGCTGACAATGACGCCCGAGATAAAGCGCCGAACACAACCGTGAGTCCGATTTGCTTCGGTCTGCCCGGCACGCTGCCAGTTTTGAATCACGAGGCGGTTGACCTGGCTATTCGCGCTGGCGTGGCACTGAACGCAGAAATCGCCCGGGTGAGCAGCTTTGATCGTAAGCATTATTTTTATCCAGACTTGCCAAAGGGTTACCAGATTACGCAGCTCGAGCGGTCAACGGTTGGCCGCGGTGAAATTACCGTCCCGCTGAAAGATGGGAGCTTCAAGGTGCGCATTACTCGTGCGCACATCGAGGAAGATGCTGGCAAGTTAACGCATCCGGATGGTGCCGACTATAGCCTCGTCGACCTTAACCGCGCCGGTACGCCGCTAATCGAGATTGTATCCGAGGCTGACATGCACAGTGCCGAGCAGGCCAAGGCCTATGTGCAGGAGCTTTACTTGCTCATGAAGTCTGCTGGCGTGACGCTGGGTGATCTGTATCATGGCAATATGCGGTTCGACGTCAATATTTCTGTTGCGCCAGCGGGGAGTGGCACGCTCGGTACTCGTGCCGAGGTCAAGAATCTCAACTCGTTCCGCAGCGTCGAGCGCGCTGCTGAGTATGAATATGCACGTCAAGTTGAGCTGCTAGAGAAGGGCGAGAAGATCGCCCAGGAGACTCGCGGTTGGCACGATGCCAAGCAAAAGACCTTCAGTCAGCGCAGCAAGGAAGAGGCGATGGACTATCGCTACTTCCCTGACGCCGACTTACCCCCGATCGAGCTGACGGATGAGCGCATTGCTAAAATTCGCGCCGCTGTCGAGCCGACGTTGCCGGTAACGCTTCGCACAAAGCTGCGCGAGCTGGGCGTGCGACAGGCCGATGCCGAGACGCTACTTTTGAGTGATGCAATGAGCAGCTTGGGCTACATCCGAACAGTTATGGGTGTTGACAAAGCCGATGCTAAATTCACGGTGAATTTCCTGGTGAATCGACTGGCTACTTCTGGCGACGCTGACAGTGGACTGCCAACTGCGGCTCAATTTAGCGCGGTATCAGGCATGTTCCGTGACGGATTGCTCAGCTCAAACAATGCCGATCTGCTACTCATGGAGCTTCGTGGCAAAGCCGACGCTGACGCCAAGGCAGTTGCCGAAGAAAAAGGCTGGATTCAGGAGACCGACACGGCTGCAATCGAAGCTATTGTCGACGAAGTTCTGATTGACCCAGCCAGCGCTAAGGCTGTCGCCGACATCAAGGCAGGCAACGATCGTGTTATTGGCTTCCTGGTCGGACAGGTCATGAAGAAATCACAGGGCAAGGCCAACCCGGCTATCGTCTCGCAACTTATTAAGCTACGCCTTAGCTAGTCATGCTACGCTCCGACGACGGAGGAATTCTATAATGTCACGAAAACCCCTGATGATCATCCTAAGCGGCGCGCCCGGTTCGGGCAAAACAACGTTGGCCAAGGCAATTGCCGACTACTTACGCTTGCCGCACATTCCGCGTGATGATGTGCTGCGTGGCATGGAAATGACAAAGGGCGGCGAAATTAACCGCGGCGGTGAAGGTGTCCAAGCATACTTCGCTGTTCTGGAGAATTTGTTGAACTCTGGAATTAGTATTGTGACAGACGGCACGTTGTACCGCGGGTTGTCAGAGCAAGATGTGAAGGAGCGATTTGTGCCTATTGCCACTATTATCAACCTTCACACTCGGGCTGCTAATGAGTACGATCGATTCGTAGAACGCGAGCGTGTGCGCGAAGGTTGGACGGATGAGTGGGTACAATCTCACCTGGATCGGCTCAAAGAGATTTATAATGATACAGTTGATCCGCTTGATTTTGGCGTTCCGCTCATCGAAGTCGACGCAACTGACGGATATGACCCGTCGATCCATGAGATTGCGAGTAGGATCCGTGAGATTTATCCGGATACCCGCCCTGGCATTAAACAGCATCGGTAACAAACTCTAAAGGAGAACATGACCATGAAAACACCAACTAAAGCCATTATTGCCGCCGCCGGCCTCGGTACTAGGTTCCTGCCGCAAACCAAAGCGATGCCGAAGGAGATGCTGCCAATCGTCGACAAGCCAGTGATTCAGATTATCGTGGAACATCTGGTGGCTGCTGGCGTGGAGACGATTATCATCGTGACTGGCTATAGCAAGCGCGCGCTGGAAGATCACTTCGATCGTTCCGAAGAGCTCGAACATGAACTGCGCGCCAAAGGCAAGGACGAGCTGGCCGAGCAAGTCGAGAAGATTGGTAACCTGGCTAACTTTGTGTACGTTCGCCAGAAGGGTACACCAAAGGGGAACGCTCGCCCGGTTCTGAATGCGCGTCATCTTATTGACGATGATGAGCCATTTTTTGTTATTTTTGCTGATGACTTTTTCCGCAGCGAAGTGCCGTACCCATTGCAGTTGCTTGAAGCGTATAAGAAGACTCAGAGTTCGGTCATCTCTCTAGTAAAAGTCCAGCCCGAGGACACCAAGCGACTTGGCATTGCCGTAACCGACGGCGATGAAGAAGGCGGTACGGTCAAATTGAGCGGATTTATGGAAAAGCCCGGTCCAGAGAACGCACCGTCACTGTACGCTTCTGTCGGCAGCTACCTTCTGACGCCTGATATCTGGGGGATTCTGGAGCAGGAAAAAGTTGGCCACGGCGGTGAGCTGGTACTTGGCGACTCAATTGGTGAGCTGGCGGCGACTGCCGCGGTGTATGGTCAAGTCATAGAGGGTGTCTGGCACGATGCCGGTGATAAGTCACGCTATCTCCAGGCGATTGTCGATCACGCATTGGTTGATCCAAAGCTCGGCCCGGGATTCCGTGAATATCTCGAGCAGCGGCTCAAGCAACAAGACTGAGCTAGCGGTCGCTCTCTTTATTTTCGGTGCAAATGCGACTTTTGGTTATGAGTGTGCAGAATTCGCGAAGCTTCTCTTTCTTATCCGTAGGAGTGGGCGGGAGGTCGGATGATGGCGTGCTTGACTGCTGGGCGGGTTGCGGTGTGGAAACCGACGATGAATCTATGGTTGTTGGCGCAGAGCTCGCAGCGTTTTGTGCTGAGGGAACAGTTTCGACGGGGTAGGTAATGTCGAGGGGTTTGATGGCTGTTTCTGTAGTACCGCTCGGGGTGCCGATGGCTTCGGCGACAGGCAAATGAAGAAGGATGCCACCCGCAATGACCAGGCTCGCGAATGCCAGGGCGAATTTCGGCCACCATGCTGACCGACGTCGGGTAGATGATGTAGCAAAAGGCGAATAAGCTCTTGGTGCTGGTCGATTATTTCGAAGTGTGGATTTTTGTTTTACAGATTGAGCTTGCTGCAAATGCCGTCGTCGCTCGGCGTCGTAGATGTTGCGCTTGAAGGTGTCGGATAGTACGCCGTAAGCTTGGTTAATCTGGGCCATTTCAGCTTGGTCACCACCACGGTCTGGATGGTGAAGCTTACTAAGCGCCCGATAACGTGCCTTAATTTCGGCTGCAGTTGCTGCGGCCGGCAGACCTAATAATTTGTAGTAGTCGTGAAACTCAATGCTTCTCATGTCATCTATAATGATAGCGCGTTCTGCTCGATAAATCCTGAGAAATTTTATGTGGTACTGGAGCGGGCCGTTGTTGGACAGCCCGCTCCATCGGTTCCTGTTACTTGTCGCGGAGGGCGCTGGTTGCCGCGAACATGCCGTTCATCTGTTGCCGGTGCGATTTCCATTGGCCCATGAACATATCGTGAGGCAATTCTCGGGCATAGCTCGTTGCGACCTTGTGCGCGCGGGCCCGTCCTTTGTCGGTGGCCAGCAGGCGGTAGCCTCGCGGAAGGAAGATGCGGTCGCTGGCGAGCATGACGCTGTCGATCAGCACTACCGTCAGCATGTCGCTGGTCTTCAGGATGGTGTTGATGCGGCGCTTCTGGTCCGGCCACACGCATACCGAGTGCGCGACTGCGTACTTTCGGAGTGAGCCGCTGGGGCTGCGAGCGATGAGGTGGTACTGCGCTTCGTTGACCGCACCGCAGAACTTCAGCGTGTGCAGGATGCCGTTGCCGGTCCATCCTGGACGGGTGCGGACGTTTTCCTGGACCCAGGTGAGGCCGAGTAGCAGGAGGTCGAACAGCTCTTCGTCGGTACGTGTCTTTGTCATGGCTACTCCCAACGCTAGGAACACTGCTTATACGATGGCATTTTTTGGTTAGATTGGCAATATGGGTGTATGGAGCGAGTGTGCAGGGGGCACTCGCCCTCGCGTATGTGAAATCTTTCACAGCCCACACTTTGGATATCTTTAGTATAATAAGTACACAAACCAAAGGAGGTTATACATGGGCATTATAAGTTGGATAGTTCTCGGCGGCTTGGCCGGATGGATTGCTTCGATGATCATGGGTACAGACAAATCGATGGGCGTTATGGCGAATATTTTTGTCGGCATAGTAGGTGCGCTTATCGGTGGCTTCCTTCTGTCGGTGTTTGGCGGCTCGGGTGTGACAGGCTTTAACATTTGGAGCCTCGCCGTCGCAATCTTGGGCTCAATCATTCTGCTTGGTATCGTGAAGGCCGCTCGTGGTGGTGGCGACCGCTCCTAGAGTGGTATACTGAGCATAACGAATTAACAAAAAGGACGACATATGGACGCATCGCAAATTCTCGTGGCAATTCTGGCAACAACTCTAGCAATCTTCCTGATCCTGGCTATTGTCCTGGCTGTCATCCTTATCAAAGTTGTCCGGCAGATTCAGCGAGTCACTAGCTCGGCTGAGCGTGCGGCGGCAAATTTTGAAAATATCGTCGGCAGTGTTCAGAAGGCTGTCGCACCTGCAGTTGTATCGCGCTTTATCATGGAACAGATTGAACGATTCACTGATCGACAGAAAAAGCACGGCAAATAAAGTAAGTAAGAGAAGGAGCGACACGCTATGAGTAAGAAAGCAAAATTTGGAATTGGACTGGTTGTAGGCGCGATTGCTGGTGTTGTTGCAGGTCTCCTGACCGCACCAAAGAGCGGCAAAGAAACCCGCGATGACCTCAAGCGCAAGAAGGACGAAGTTCAGGACAAAGCAACAGCCAAGGCCGAAGAAGTCAAAGGCAAAGCAACTGACAAAGCCGAAGAACTAAAGGGCAAGGCCCGTGATGCCGCTGATGAAGCAAAGACGCGCGCCACCGATCTCAAAGATCGTGCGACTCGCGCTGCCGAAAGTGCCAAGGAAACTTGGGAAGCCGAGGACGGTCGCGACGAGCGCAAGGCCAACAAGAAGTAGGTCCGATTGTGGCTAAAAAGGCGCTCCAAAAATTTAAGGATGACCAAGCCCAGGGGGCGACCCGAGGTTTTCTGGAGGACTTGTTTGACGATTATTATCGCCAGCGGTATAAAGTCTATCGGATGAATTTGGTCCGCGGTATATTTTTTGGCTTCGGAAGCGTCGTCGGTGGCACACTCATGATTGCGCTGCTGCTGTGGCTGCTGACATTTACGAACGATATTCCGTTCATCGGTGAATTCTCGCAGAAAGTGCAGAATTCTATCGAGGCTGGCAAGAGTAAGCCAGTTAACCAGCAGTAAATTAGCCAATTTTACTACAAAACAAGACCCATCCAGGTCTTGTTTTGTTCTATACTAGGTATATGAAAGTCCGGGCTCTAAACCTGGCGAAAGGGTAGTAACTTCGTGACGGCAGCGGCTGATTTGAAGCCATCTGATTACGTGCACTTGCACAATCACACGCACCACAGTGTCCTAGACGGTTTGCAGAAAGCACCGGACATGGTGAAGCATGTGAAGTCTTTGGGTATGGAAGCAATTGCCATGACAGACCATGGCACGCTTTCGGGGACAATTGAGTTTTATAACGCCTGTGTCAGTGAAGGTATCAAGCCGATTATCGGTATGGAAACGTATGTTGCGCCGCGAAAACATACCGACAAGGACCCGCAGAAGGATAAGTCGCGCTTTCACCTCATTATTCTCGCGATGAACATGCAGGGTTATCAGAATCTAATGAAGCTCAGCACAGAAGCCAACCTGCACGGGTACTATTACAAGCCGCGTCTGGACCACGATCTGCTCGAGAAATATAACGAGGGACTCATCGTCCTGTCTGGGTGTATTGGTGGTGAGGTTGGCGAAGCCTTTCGCTATGATAATGACGAGAAAGCCTACGAAGTAGCCAAATGGTATAAGTCTGTCTTTGGCGATCGCTATTATCTGGAGGTTCAGGACCACACGCACTGGGATCAACAGAAGAAGGTCAACGAGAAGCTTTTCAAGTTGGCCAAAGATTTAGACATCCCCCCCGTCGTTACTTGTGACGCGCATTACCTGAAGCACGAAGATCAAGACGCCCACGAAATTCTGCTGTGTGTGGGTACTGGTGCCTATCTGAGCGATCAAGACCGCATGTCTTTGAAGGACACGGATCTGTTCGTGACCAATCCAACGGATCTGATCGACAGATGGGGCGAAGCGCACCCGGAAGTTATTACGAATACCAAGGCTATCGCTGATCGCTGCAATGTTGAGCTCGAATTCGGCAAGATCTTGATCCCGAAGTTTCCTGTCCCAGATGGCGAGACAGAGAAGAGTTTTCTGGACAAGAACGTCTACACTGGCGCGATGTGGCGCTACAATGCTGTGCCCGAGGAAGAAGCCTGGGAAATGAGTATCGATGATATCAAGTCCAAACTTTCCGACGAAGTGAACGGTCGCATCGAGTACGAGCTGGGCGTCATTGATGGTATGGGCTTTAACGGGTACATGCTGATCGTGTCTGATTTTATTAAGTGGGGTAAGGGGCAGGGGATTATCTTTGGGCCTGGGCGTGGTTCGGCTGCGGGATCAATTATTGCCTATACGCTGAAGATTACCGACCTTGACCCGCTGAAGTACGGTCTCCTGTTCGAGCGTTTCCTAAATCCTGACCGCATCTCCATGCCTGACGTGGATGTTGACATTCAAGATACCCGCCGTGACGAAGTGGTACAGTACTGTGTGCAGAAATATGGTAGCGAGCGCGTGGCGAACATCGTAACGTTCGGCAAGATGGCCGCGCGCAACGCGATCCGCGACGTGGCGCGAGTAATGCAGGTTCCGTATGCCGATGCTGACCGCCTGGCAAAGCTCGTGCCGGCGCCAGTGCAGGGTCGTCATATTCCCCTTAAGGTCAGTATCGTTGAAGACCAAGACCTCAAGAAAGAATACGAGACTAACCCGACCAGCAAACAGGTGATTGACTTTGCCATGATCCTTGAAGGTACGATCCGAAGTCATGGTGTTCATGCCTGTGGCGTGGTGATTGCGCCGGACGATATCGTGAAATTCGTGCCGCTGGAAATGGCCCAAAAGGGCGTTGTGGCGACCCAATATCCAATGGGTGAGATTGAGGCGCTGGGCCTGCTGAAGATGGACTTTCTGGGTCTGTCTAACTTGACCATCCTTAAGAACACGCTGCGTATCATCAAGAAAGTCTATGGCGCAGAGATCGACCTCGATAAGATCCCACTCGACGACGAAAAGGCCTACGAATTGTTCCAACGTGGCGACACGACCGGTGTGTTCCAGCTGGAATCTGCCGGCATGAAGCGTTACTTGCGAGAGCTGAAGCCGACTGTTTTTGATGACATTATCGCGATGGTGGCGTTGTACCGCCCGGGCCCAATGCAGTTCATCGATGGGTTCATTAACCGCAAACATGGCCGCGAAGAAATCACCTACGTGCACCCGCTCATGAAGGACGCGCTGCAAAACACCTACGGTATCTTGGTCTATCAGGAACAGGTGATGGAGATCAGCAAGACGCTGTGTGGATTCACGGGCGGTCAGGCTGACACGCTTCGCAAGGCGATCGGTAAGAAGAAGATCGACGTGATGAAGAAGATGAAGGTCGATTTCATCGCTGGTGCTATGAAGAATGGTGCGCGCGAAGATCTGATGGAGAAATTCTGGAAGCAGTTGGAAGACTTTGCGGCGTATTGTTTCAATAAGTCACACGCGGCGTGTTATGGGCTGATTGCGTATTGGACTGCGTATTTGAAGGCTTACTATCCGGCAGCATTCATGGCTGCGCTGATGACGAGCGACCAGGACGACACTGATCGATTGGCTATCGAGATTACAGAGACTCGTCGCATGGGCCTGAAGGTTTTGTCGCCCGATGTTAACTTGTCGTTCGAGGAATTCGGTGTTGTGCCGGAGACAAATGATATTCGTTTTGGACTGGTTGCCGTGAAGGGGTTGGGCGCAGGTGCGGTCGATGAAATTGTCCGTGTGCGCGAAGCGGGTGGCAAATTCAAATCGATCGAAGATTTCGCCAAGCGAGTCAGTACCCGCACTGTTAACCGCAAGGGCTGGGAAGCTTTGATCAAAGCCGGTGCCTTCGACGAATTTGGTGATCGATCCGACCTGCTTTTCAATTTGGATAACATCCTGGCATTTGCTGCCAAGCTGCAGAAAGATGCGGCGAGCGGGCAGACGGATTTATTTGGTGGCGAAGCCGCCCAGGCTATGGCGCCGGTCATGAAGATGGACCCCGCGCCGACCAAGTTTTCCGAACGCGAACAGTTGCAATGGGAGCGCGATTTACTCGGGCTGTATCTCAGCGCCCATCCGCTTGATCGATACGACGTTTATTTCCGCGAGCAAACCGTAGCAACGACCAACATCAAGAAAGAAATGGACGGCAAGCAAGTGATCGTTGGGGGCGTCATTACGACAAACCGCGTTATAAATACAAAGAATGGTTCGAAAATGTCCTTCGTCGGACTCGAGGATAAGAGCGGCGAGATGGAGATTATCGTCTTCCCAAGTCTCTACGAAGAGATTGGCGAGCAGCTGGTGCAAGACGCGGTAGTGAAGGTAAAGGGCAAGATTAGCGCCAAGGACCGCGATGGCAAAATAACTGATGATGTTAAGTTGATTGCTGATGAATTGATTTTGGTTACAGAAGAAGAATTGAATAATTACAAAGCGACTGGTAAGCTTGCCAAAGCTCCAAAAGGCAGGAGTAGCATCGTCGCAACAGCGGCGGCTGGAGCCGGGGCTAAGGTAATTTATCGTCCGATTGAGGACGAAACCTCGAAGCAATTAGCACCGCCAAAGCTGTACGTGCACGTCAAAGACCCAACCAATGAGTCTCATCTCATGCAGTTGAAGCAGCGGTTTAATGAATTTCCTGGTTCAAACGAAGTGATTTTGGTGCTGGGTGAGGCTAAGAAATCCGCAGTCCGAATGCCCTTTACCGTGAACCCAACCATCGATCTCCAGCAGACCATCGCCTCACTTCTTGGGAGCGAATGCGTCGCTTTGAAATAGCCTTAGGCAAACCAAGGCAGGTCTCGTGACGGACCGTATATGTGTCCGCCAAGGATCCGAAATTGACCTGAGTGATCAGGCCCCCATACGACACCCGACCGATCGAGCCAAAAAAGACCGTCGTATCGCGGTCCATGTATGCTGTTTCCTTGGATATAAAATTGCCCACCATGAGTGGGCCCATATATATAGTTATTGTTGACGTAGTACCCCGTGTCCATAAACTCCTCCTTTCCCGTAACCCTAGTGTACGCGCGGATAGCATACTGTGCATAGGAAATATTTCACACATAAGTGGAATGAGTTGACGATAGTTAGCTTTGGGTGTATGATTAGCCGCGATTCACTCTATCCGACGAAGGAAAGGTCTAGCATCATGAGTGATGCCCCGCGAGTCATCGAAGGTCCGCACGTCGTTTTCTCGACCGGACGGTCGCCTGCTGAGGCCGCCAAGGTCAAGCGGTTGTTGTGTCACCTCGCCACGCACGTCAAAGCGCCGGGACGTGGCAAAAGGCTGCTGGTGTCCGGTGGCTACGAGTATGCCGCCGGCTCCTTTCTGTTCGACCAGGGCCTCGTGGAAGTGGATTGTCAGTTCCTGTCGTCCGGTATCAGCGAGGCCGACATCAAGGCCGGTCAGCTTCCGGGACGCCTAGTCGGCAAAGCCAACCTTCGGGTATTGCACCTGAAGGGTGGCACCGCAATTGCGGTGAAGGTCTGCTACTTCCCGCCGAAACAGGGCAACGGACTCGGCCCTCGGGTGACGATTCTGCCGCGCAGCAAGTTCGAGAAAACGCTGGCCGCCAATCTCGCGAACATCGGTGTACCGCGAAGCGACGTCGCCCGGGTGGTCGAGCATATCATCAAGCGCGTGCGGGCCGAAGAGAAGTGACAAGACGCGCGGGAGAGGCTGAGCCGGACTCAGCCCTCCTGCGCGCAGTATGATGAGCTTATTTGATTTTATGAGTGCATTGATGTAGTATTGCTTCGTTCTGCCAGTCGACCAAGGAGTTGAAAGCATGGCCCGGAAAATCAGGGGTCCAGTGGCCGTCATCCGGACGTGGGGGCCGAATGCTTCCACGAATCAGCGAAGGCGACTTGAGGTTCACGTTTCGGATGGGGTACAGATCATCCGCGGTCGTCGTCGCAAGCTAACCAACGGCTATCCGGACGGGGCCGAGGTGCACTTCCCCGGGGGTCGCATCGAGATCATCTGCGAGGTTCTGCCGCGCGGACTGGGCGAGCAGGATGCTCGCATGGGACGATGGCCGGCCGGCAGCATCGTCGGTACTAACATCGAGATCATGCGTCTGCCGCTCGGCCGTCGAGTGGGGGTAAGGGTGCAGCGGGTTGAGGTGACCCAGCGCCTGAGCATGGGTAGCCGAGTGGGGGTCGTCGGACGCTCAGAGCTCGATGAGGCGCTGCCGCCCGAACTGCGCTACATCGGCGTCCAGAACGAAGACCTCGAGGTTGTCATAGGTCGATTGGCCACACTGGTCAAGGCCATCCCGACAGTCTGACGGGCGAGTGGAGTTCCCGGGGCGACGTATGTTGCCCCGGGAACTCTAAAGAAATGAACTTATCGAATAAATCCACCAGCTGCTTGTACTACAACCAACGCAATGCCCAGCAGAACTGCGGCGTCAACGGTCGGATGGACGATGGCATATCGCCGTGCATTGTGCCAGCCCAGGCGCAATGTTTCCAGGTGTGTAACGAGAAATCCTAGGACGGTGGCACCGATCAGTGCCAAGCTGGCGTATGTGGCCCACGGTGCATTGCCGCTAATGATACTCGTAGCGCCATAGACATGCTGAGCGACAGAGGGAGTGTGGGCGCTGACCGCCAGGGCTGACGCAGTCGTGCCGATGACTGGTTTTTGGTCGTTCGGGAGGCCGTAAAAAGCAACGATCACGGTGTTTTTGCCGCCTTGGTAATTCGTCCCATTGGCCACGCCGAATCCGATATCCTGGTAGTTGCCAAGGATATTATCGCGATGTTCAACGCTATTCATCCAGGCCGTGACAACTTGATCGCTGGTGCTGAAGCCGTAGGCTAGATTTTCGCCGGCAACCGAGTACTGATAGCTCACTTTCTGAAAGTAATACCACGGCGTGGTGCCATCAGGAGCGACGTGACTCCAGTAGTTTTGGGCCACCATGCTCTCGGCCTTTGCCTGAGCGGCGCGGGAGAGGTTAGCATTGAGCTTAAGGGCTGGGAGATTCGATTTATCACGGTACGTATTCGTGTCGCTGAGGAGCACTTGCGTGTTCATATTGGTGGCGTAGCCCAAGACCTGGGGACGGCCTAGGCTGTGAAAATTGTAGGCAAATTGAATTACGAGCAGCCCGGCCGCAAGTACGCCGAACCAGGTAATGCGTCGCCGATGCAAAGCCCGCTGCGCCTGACGGTGCATAGGATCAACAGCCCTCTGTTTGGTTACGGGTTTTTGTTTTGCCATAACGTTTACTATAGTATGCCGGAACTGTCAGGCTTTGCATAGGTTTTTATGGGGCCTTTATGAAGTCGTCAGCGCATAAAGAGCAATCCCGGCTGCGACACTCACATTGAAGGATTCTTTGCGTCCTCCCATGGGGATTTCGAGGGTGACGTCGCAGAGCGCCAGAAGCTCAGGCGTAATACCGTGAACCTCTTCTCCGAGAAGCAGCGCAAGCTTCGCAGGTGGCTGATAGGCAGAGAGAGCGATCGAATCAGCAGACTGCTCGAGGGCGGCAATTGTAAAGCCATCGCCAGATAGCCGCCGAATGAGCGTCATGGGATCTTCCCCGTACTCAACTGGAACGTGCTGTTCGGCGCCCAGCGCTGTTTTGGCGATCTGTCGAGTGAGTTTTTCTCGGACGTGCGGGAGGCGCATGTCGCCGGGCAGCGTCGGATAAGGTGTGTAGCCAGTGGTGTAGACTTTCGTGACAGCAAATCCATCGCCGTTGCGCAAAATAGCGCCAACGTTGTGGGTACTCCGGATATTGTGGGCGATGACAACAAGTTGCATAGATTTTATTATAGCTGACAAGGTTTGGCCCGAGCAGGACCGGTTGGTGGGGCCGGTGAAGGCCCCACCGTCGCTAGTAGGCCATCTCGAGAATGCCGGTTCGTTGGGCCAGGATGCTTGCTGCACCACTGGCGTATGAGCACCAGATAGAAGTGATGTGACGTTCGAGGTAGTTCAGGACTTGCTTGGGAAGATCGTCGAGCTCACTCGTAGTCAGTTTGCGGCCCCACCATGTGCGGGTCCGAATCATCTTGCGGCTGGTGTAAAATTGAACGGTGAAAATCCAGGTCTTGGCGCCGTAGAAGCCGGTGTAGCTGTGGACATCTTTGATGCAGAGGGCACGGGATCGACGGTTGCAGAGTCGGGTTTTCTTCAAGAGGACATCGATGAGCGGTTGGAGGATGAGGAGGTAGACGGTGAGGGTGCATTTGAGCTGAATAACGCCGCGACCATGGTCGCGAACCCGGTCGTTGTAGACGCAGTGCGTTGCGGTCAGCTCGTATGCTGCCAAATGCATACTCCTTTCTCTGCTCGGGGCTCGTTGATGAGCACCGCTAGCATGGCATACCGAGGTGTGGGTGGTCAAGAAGATCTTCACGGTCGCCGTCGTTCTCATTTGAATTGGCCACAACATTATACGGGTCATAACGCTTGTGATTTGCTATAGTATTGATATATGACAGCGACAGATGACGCCGCGAAATTTCGCGAACAGGAAGAGCAAAATACAAAATCTCGGTCAACAATGCTCGGGCTTCAGTATTTCGATTCGAGAGAGCTAAAAGCCGACAGCCAGCTCTATCCGGGTTTATTGAACATCCCAGAGATGTATCAGGCTCACATCGTGCCGCTTTCCGACAACGGCGAGAATGCACCGCTAGTATTCGGCATCACCATCAATACGCCACAACAGGTTTTGCGCCAGATTCGTGAGCGATTTGAGGGTCGCATGGTGCAGTTCGTTATCATGAGCAACACTGGCTTCCGAAGCTTGATGTATCGTTATGATCCGCCCAAAAAGGTAGTCTACAGCGATGTTAAAATCGCCACCGAAGGTGACAGTGCGACTATCAATGAGGTGAGCCATACGCTTGAAACAGTTCGCGCAGACGACGTCCTGAATTACTTGATCAAGCAGGCCGATAGGCTGAACGCCAGCGACATTCACCTGGAGCAGCAGCGTGATGATATTCGCATTCGATTTCGCGTTGATGGTGCGCTGCATCCGATTGCGAATTTAACGAAAGATAAATATCGAGTGCTCTTTGCCTCCATTGCCACGCGCGCCAACATTTCGACGGCTGCTGGTGATGCCCAAACCGGCCATATGCAGCAGGATATCAACGAAGCCGATGGAACACAGCGAACGCTTAATATGCGTATCGAGACCGTGCCAACAGTGTATGGTCAGGACGCAGTCATTCGTCTCTTTAACTTTGACGCAAATCTGCTGCGCCTCGACAACTTAGGTATGACAGATGACCAGCAGGCAAGGTTTGCCGAAATCGTCCAGCATCCGCATGGCATGGTTCTGATGGTTGGTCCGACCGGATCTGGCAAGTCGACGATGCTGTACAGTATTTTGAACGCGTTGAACGACCCGAGTCGCAAAATTTTGACGCTGGAAGATCCTGTTGAATTCAGTATTCCTGGCGTCAGTCAGATTCCCGTCAATACGCAGAACGGCGACAGCTTTGCCGATAAGTTACGCGCCGTGTTGCGCTTGGACCCGGATGTGGTGATGGTGGGTGAGATTCGCGATGTCGACACCGCTAAGACGGCCATTCAGGCTTCAATTACGGGCCACTTGGTACTGAGTACCTTCCACGCCAGCTCGGCTGCGACGGCATTCAGCCGGATGATCGATATGATCGGCCAAAATCCAATATTCTCTACGGCGATTCGACTGGTTGTTGGCCAGCGACTGGTGCGCCGCCTGGATGACGAAACCAAAGTTCCGTATCAACCGGATGAGGCGACTAAGAAGTACATTCGCGAGCAGCTCAAGGATCTTCCGGAACGCATTCAGATGCCGGATATCGATAATCTGACTCTTTATAGGCCAGGCAAATCCGAGGACGTACCGTTCGGCTATGTCGGCCGTATGACGATTATCGAGCAAATGGTTGTTACTGAGGAAATCCAGGCATTCCTTCGCGGCGATGTCGAGGACGTCAATCCTGTCGCGATCGAAGAGGCAGCTCAGCGTGCCGGCATGGTGACGCTCATGCAGGACGGTATCCTGAAGGTAATCGCTGGCGAGACGACGCTTGAAGAAATCAACCGTGTCGTCTAGCTCGCGCGAGCAAGCCAGAGGTTGATGCTGATCAAGACGATGAGATAACCCAGTTCGTAGAAAAGGCCGCGTCGAGTCTCTGACCACTGAATGACGCGGTGAAACTTGAAGTACCAAAATGATGACTCGCCTTTCACGACGAGTCGTTCGTATAGCCAGAAAACATCTGGCAGCTCTGCGCAAAATCCACCGACTATAACTGCGAAGGCGAGCGAAGGCTGAAAGGTCGCCAGGACCAGTATGGCGATACTGCTCGCTACGGCGTCGATGGCCCAAAGTGTGCGAAACTTCCAGCCGGGCCACTCGTAGCTAAAGTGTGGAATGGCGTCGAGAACGAAGTGGCTAAGGAATGCGAGTGGTGCGATGAGCAGTGGCTCTTTGACCGCGAGCGCAATGGCGGTCCCGGCCAGGACATGGTTGAGTGAAATCATAGCTTCATTTTAGCATTTAGTCGAGACCTCATGAAGGTGCTGATCGTCAGTTAAAAACCCTTCCATAAACAGATAAGATATGCTAGAATATTATCTGACTATCGAAGTAAGTAAAACAAGGCGATTGTTCTAATATGTTTGAGTTAATCCAAAAAGTCGAACAGAAGTACCGCAAGCATGCGGTTGTTGATGTTCGCACTGGTGACACTGTACGGGTCCACCAGAAAGTCCGTGAAGGCAGCAAAGAGCGCGTTCAGATGTTTGAAGGCGTTGTTATTCGTACTGACCGCAAAGACAGCCTGAATAGCACTATTACTGTTCGTCGCATCGCAAGTGGTGTTGGCGTTGAGAAGAGTTACCTGTTGCATTCTCCGCTTGTTATCAAAGTTGAGATCGTTAAGCGCAGCAAGGTTCGTCGCAAATACCTGACGTACCTTCGTGAGCGTAGTGGTAAGTCTGCTCGTCTTACTGCTGTTTCTTTTGACAAGGACGCGGTTAACACCGTTCCTGAAAAGCCTGCCGAAAAGATCGAGCAACCTGAAGAAGTATTGGCTGAGACAAACGAAGCACAAGAAGCTGAGACCGAAGCCAAGAAGTAGGTTTGACTGACCGCTCACTAAAAATACCCGTTCAATCGCGTGCGGGTATTTTTTACTGTCGTGTATTGTTGGGTGGTACTGGTCGGCGTACGATGACGCCGACCAGTACCATAGCTCATCAGCTGAGCGTGTATTCGGTAACCGTGCGGACGCCGATGCGACGGGACTGGCCCGCCTGAAGGGTCGTCACGCGGGCAATCACGGCCCTGGCCTTGGTCATGGGCACTGTGTTGGTGTGGAAGCCCGCCCCTCGGGTTCGTCCCTGATAGCTGAAGACGAATCCCGCGTTCTCGTCGGGGTTTTTATCCAGCCCTTCCACCAGTGTTCCGTGAGTTGCGGCGGCGACGCCGAGTTTCATCAGCTTCGCGCGGAATTCTTCTGGTGTTCTTGCCAGCTCTACCCGAACATCGGGCATGGTTCCTCCCTGAGGTTGTCGATACCGCGGCAACTATAATTTATGGGCGACAATCTGTCAATATCAGGGCAACATCTGCTATAATCCCCATCATGATTGTGGGAGTAGACGAAGTAGGGCGTGGGTGTTGGGCTGGGCCTGTTTGTGTCGCAGCTGTGGTAATGCATGATTCGCTCGAGGGTATCGTTGATGACTCAAAGAAACTTTCCGCAGCACAGCGCCAAGTGATTGCTCAGCTCGTGAAAGAGC
>Ga0247769_1000016_pt1 | contig 26683 bp, 23 predicted proteins | sample UWRJL166409R6_FD_179942 | JGI IMG/M metagenome (GOLD analysis project Ga0247769, IMG submission 179942) | Plant litter microbial communities from Arlington Agricultural Research Station in Wisconsin, United States - UWRJ-L166-409R-6 | ecosystem: Environmental > Terrestrial > Plant litter >... | reverse complement strand
CATTTGGCGAGCGGATAGGGAACATCGAAATAGTCATTGAAGAATTCCAGGTAGCGCACTGCTTCGTCGAGCGCGTATCCAAGTTTGGCTTTGTTGGCCGGAGTGGCATAGGCACGAACTGCAATGCCATCATGCGTAAACTTTTCCTGATACTCCAGCTTGCCGACGACCCAGGCGAGAAGGTAGGTGCTCATGATGGGCGTTGTTTCGAACGTGGTTGTCAGGTGGCCGTCTGCTTCGATCTGTTGTTTAATTGGCGTATTCGACACGGTCGTGACGTGCTGCTCGGTGGTAAGTGTGAGGTCGAAGGTTGCCTTGGCCTCGGGCTCGTCGACACATGGGAAGACATCGCGGGCGTGATGGCTTTCGAACTGTGTTACCAGCAATTCTTCCTTGTGGTCGTCGAGGGTGAAGTAGCACGGATAGAGGCCATGCATGGGGTCGGTTATCTCGCCGGCGAATTCGATGCGGACGGTGTGTTTGCCTGGCGCAAGAGTTGGAACTGTGAGCCGCAATGCGTCGTGATCGCCGTGGCTGTATTCGGCGAGCTGATCATCAATGGTGGCATGGATAATGTGGAGTTTGTGTGCGTGAAGGGGGATGGCCGTCGCGTCGGCTGTGGTCGTGCCTTCGATCGTCACGGTGCCGCTAAACTGTCGTTTTTCTCGTTCTAGCACGAGATGTATATCGTAACGGGTCGGCTGAAATAGTCGGAATAAGCGCAAATCGTTCATATAGTATTCATAGTACCATGGGTTGCCGGCAGGCGTGGGGCACGAAACCGCCACGCCTGCCGGGGTTGGTCAGAGGCTGAGCACGTCCTGGGGTCGCTGCGATCGCAGGACGGCGAGAACTCGCTGTACGACATCATGCCAGCTGGTGTTGTAAACGACATTGCTGACAGGCTGCCCCTTGTCCTTGTGGAGCACGCTCAGGATGACATCCCGAGCGCTGAACGGCGTATCACTGTCCCTGACTAACTCGAGAATGGCGCGAGCGACGAATCGAGCCTTGCGCGTGTTCCGCTTGGTAATCCGAAGCTCGGCATTCAGGGTGGTGAGGATTGGGCCGAACGCCGGCCGCCAGCGCAGGCTGATCGGCGCTGTTGGGCTGAACTGGGTCATGTCGTGCTCCTTGCTCCTCGGGAATTTGACCGTGGGATAGCATACCGCAAGATGATTCGTCTGCCAAGAGTAAAGAGGTGGAATCCGGGCAGCCTCATTTTATTGACAATAATTTTGCACGCGGGTATTATATGAGTGTACACATCCGGCCGGCAGGTCGGATTTTTGCTAGGAAATAACAAGGAACTCATAAATATGCAAGATCTAAATCTTAAGCAGTTGGCACTCGGCATCAAGCAGATTGCTGACGAAAAGAATCTCCCCGAAGAAACCGTTCACGACATTATCGAACAGGCTATTGCCGCCGCGTTCCGTCGTGACTTTGGCGATCGCGAACAGGAAGTTCGCGCTGAGATGAATCCAAAGACCGGCGAAGTCACGGTCTACACCTCAAAAGAAATTGTCGAAGCAGTCGGTGATGACGCAGTCGAAATCAGTCTCGAAGACGCCCGCAAGCTCGATGACAAGGCAGAAATCGGCGGCAGCGTCGAGATTCTAGATCACCCGACCAGCTTTGGTCGTGTGGCTGCCCAGACCGCAAAGCAGGTTATCCTGCAGAAGCTGCGCGAAGCTGAGCGTGAAGTTGTCATGGAAGAATACGAAGACAAAATCGGTACTGTTATCGTTGGTACTGTGCAGCGTGTTGAGCCTCGCGTTATTCGCGTCGAGCTTGGCAAGGCTGTTGGTATTATCCCGCAGTCAGAGCAGATTCCGGGCGAGTATTACAGCATCGGTTCTCGCGTGAAGGTCTTCCTGAAGGACGTTGAGCGCGGTAACCGCGGCCCACAGCTTATCCTGAGCCGTTCCAACGAAGCCTTTATCGAATATCTCTTCCGCCAGGAAGTTCCTGAAATGGAAAACGGCGCCGTTGAGATCAAGGCTATCGCTCGCGAAGCTGGCAAGCGTACCAAGATTGCCGTATATAGTACTGTGCCTGGAGTTGATCCAGTCGGTACGTTCGTCGGTGGTCACGGTACTCGCGTTCAGGCCGTCATGAACGAGACTGGCGATCAGGAAAAGATCGACATCGTTACTTTCAGCGACGACATTAATGAGTTCATTACGAACGCGCTGAGTCCTGCTGAAGTTAAGAAGATTACTATCGATGAGGCCACAAAGCACGCTCGTGTTGAGGTTGGCGAAGACCAGTTGAGTATCGCTATCGGCCGCGGCGGTCAGAATGTTCGTCTGGCATCACGCCTGACTGGCTACGAGCTCGACATTGAAGCTAACAAGAATGGCGTCGCCATTCCAAAGCAGAAGAAAAATGTCGAAGACTCGCTGATGAACGCGATCGAAGAAGTTCAGAAATAAGTTCACTGATAGTTTCTTGCCAGGGCGGGCCTCGAGTTGAGGCCCGCCCTTGGCGTTTAGAGGTCGATTCGCATGACGCTGTGCCCGCCGTAAGCCACGCGGAACGCGTCGATGGAGAAGACCGCCAGACCAAGACTGCGACGGTTGTATGTGAAGCCGCGTCCGTCGCCCATGCCGATGAAGGTGTAGATGATGCTGCCGTCTTGTTTCACGAGGGCGCACGGCATGCCGGCGGTTACCTCGCTGGACTGGACGACTTCACCGGGAAGCGGGGTGTCCTCGTGGATCAGGATTCGTTGGCTCTCGGTCACCCGCTCAATGAGGTTGCGGTGACTGAACGTCATCTGCGGTTGAATGAATACCCGAGCGGCGTTGAAAAGTCGCTGTGCCGCAGGTCTTGGCAGCAGAACTCGACGCTCGTGACGTGCATTCGATACGATGTATCTAGTCATCCACATGCTGACGAGACTGATTTCGCCAGGCATGCCCGACATACGGAGCGCGATGGTCGATTCGAAGTGGAATATTCGCTTCGCTCCTCCATCGGTCCCGATCTCGCGACGAGCATCCCTGGTGACGAACGTCAGCGCTGCATTGGTCATAACGCACGACCTGCCTCTCGTAATGGGCGAACAATATGATCTTAAAAGGAAAAGCTTGCTACGTCAATATGCGTGTGAGCGCCCCACCACTGATGTAGCAGGGCGGGGCGCTCATTGTCCGCGGGCCTTACGGCTGTACGTGAGCCTTCGTTACACGTCGGATTGCGGTGGCGCCGTAGGCTGCCATCAGATCGGCGGTGCGGCAGATCACGAGTCGGCCGTTCTTGTCCAGTACCGTGATGCAGAACCCGCCCGGAAGTGCGACGCAGCTCGTCACCGGCACTTCTTTGCCGGTGACGAGGACATAGGGGGTGTGCGGTGTGATGCTGTGGAGCCCGGCCGGCGTGCTCTTGAAGCCGATTTGTCGTCCAACCGGCTCCTTGTCGATCAGCCCAGCGAGATAACAGGTGAAGCTGAACTGGTCGTAGCCCCGGCCGTCGCGAACGAGATGCGCGCTGAAGAAGTTGTACAGACGCAGCGCTCGATTGCGACTCTGCAGGCCGATCGTCTTCTTCAGAGGACTGCCGGGATACGTTTGCTTGCTGTTGAGCGGCGTTACGCCGGCGATCGCCACGCTGGTGACCGTCAGAGCTGGGAGCTGCCGGAGCTGTGCCCCGGGAATGTTCATCGGCACTCGTGCCTGCATGAACCCGAAGAGGACATCGCTGTCGCTCATGGACCTACCCTTCTATGAATCCGAACGCGGACGATCGCATAGTATAGTGTTTTGCTCTTCAGGTCAATCCGAGAAAGCGGCAATCATGGTAACAAAAAAGTGCGCTACTCGCCGGCATCCTTTCGGGGTGCCGGATTGCACTACGCTGGAAAGCCTTTTTATTACCATGTGACTGCCGCTTTTCTCAGAATAAGTTGGCACTCTTGCAGATCGAGTGCCAATTTCTTATACTAATAACATAGCCGCGCAACATAACTGTGCGCGTGAGATAGGGTAGAATAAAAGTATGTTACCACAGGGTGACTTTACCGAATTTTTGAATCATCTTACCGATAATGCTCGATTAAGTTTGCAACATGCCGATGGCATAGCACGGAGCCTTGGTTCGGCATATATTGGCACTGAGCATATTTTGCTCGGGGTTCTTAGCCAGGATAGTTCAGTAGGCGCAAAGATGTTGGCGACCGTTGGCGTGACACTTGATCGCGCTCGGCTGGCGCTGAACCTAACGCCGCGCGCCTTGGTGGTGAGCACAGGTGCAAAGGGTCTTAGCGAAACTGCCAAGTTAACGCTCAAGCTCAGTTGGGACGTTGCCCAGGAATTTAACCAAGACTATTGCGGCACGGAACACATTCTATACAGCATCCTTAACCAGAAAAATGCACGGGCAACTGTTTTGCTGCGCGATATGAACGTGAACATCGACGAGCTGATGAACGAAATCGAGCAGTATCTCAATCGCCAATCATATGAATATGACAGTGCCAATGAAGGATCGACGCGAACGGCGCGCAAGCGTCGTCCGAAGACCGCGCTGGACTTCTTTGGTGTCGATTTGACCGAGAAGGCTAAGAACGGCGAACTCGACCCAGTCGTCGGCCGCGAGAAACAGATTCGACGCATCGTAACAGTGCTGGGCCGCCGCACGAAGAACAATCCGGTTTTGATCGGCGAGCCAGGCGTTGGAAAAACGGCCATCGTGGAAGGTCTTGCGCAGCGCATTATTGCCGAGGAAGTTCCCGAACATCTGATGGACAAGCGCGTCTATACGCTCGACCTCGCTGGCATGATTGCCGGCACGAAGTATCGTGGCGAATTCGAGGAGCGACTGAAGAAGCTGATCGATGAACTTGTGACCGACAAGAACATCATTATATTTATTGATGAGCTGCATTTGCTGGTTGGCGCTGGTGCGGCGGAAGGCGCCATTGATGCTGCTAATATGCTGAAGCCGGCCCTGGCGCGTGGGCAGATCCGTCTGATTGGCGCCACGACACTGGATGAATATCAGAAGCACATCGAGAAAGATGCTGCGCTCGAACGCCGCTTCCAAACGGTGATAGTTGAGGAGCCGACCGTCAAAGAGTCGATTGCGATTTTGCGCGGACTGAAGAAACATTACGAGGCTCACCATGGCGTCGAAGTCGCCGACGAAGTCATCTCCGACATCGCTAATCTGGCCAAGCGCTATATAAATGATCGCTACATGCCAGACAAGGCCATTGATGTGCTCGACGAGACCGCATCACAGGTGAAGGTGGAGCGTGGCAAAAGTCCGATCGAAGTTCGCAAGCTGACCCGTGAACTCAAAGTAGTAACTGATCGTATGGAAGAAGCTGTCGAAGCTGAAGATTACGAGCGAGCCGCTCAATACAAGACGCGTATGAGTCAGATCAATGCCAAACTGCGTGAGCTGCGTGCTGACAAGGACGCCAAGCAGAAGCTGACCGTTACCTCTGACGATGTTGCGCACACGATCGCACAGATGACCGGCGTGCCGGTGCAGAAAGTAATCAAGGCTGAGGCGAAGTATTTGCTCGGTCTAGAGAAGCATCTCGGCAAGCATATAATCGGTCAGGCAGATGCGATTGCTGCTGTGAGTCGTGCAATTCGACGGAACCGTTCAGGTATTGCTGATGAGCGTCGACCAATTGGTTCATTCATCTTTATGGGTCCGACCGGTGTGGGGAAGACTGAGCTGGCGCGGGTTTTGGCCCGAGAAGTGCTCGGTAGCGCGGACGCGATGATCAAGATTGACATGAGCGAATTCAGCGAGCGGCACACAACTGCACGACTCGTCGGCGCACCAGCTGGCTACGTTGGTTACGACGAAGGCGGTCAGCTAACTGACAAGATTCGCCGGCAGCCATACAGTCTAGTGCTCTTTGACGAAATCGAGAAGGCTCACCCTGAAGTGCTCAACATGCTGCTCCAGATTCTGGAGGACGGCACGTTAACTGATGCGAAGGGTCGTAAAATCGATTTTACGAATACGATCATCATCCTCACCAGTAACCTTGGTGCCGAAAAGATGCAGAAAGAAGCAGCGCTCGGCTTTCGCGCTAGCAGCAGCGTGGATTTCGGAGAACTGAGCAGTGTCCATCAGCAGAATCGCGAGGCTGCGACCGAGGAGCTGAAACATCTCATGCGCCCTGAGTTGATCAATCGTCTCGATAAAGTTATCGTCTTTAAGGCGCTGACAAAGCAGGAAGCTAACAAGATTCTCGACCTCCAGCTTGCGGAGCTCAGCAGACGCCTGGAGCGTAAGGGCATCGGTGTCAGCCTACAGTCCGGGGCGAAACGCATACTACTAGATAAGGGTTACGATGCCAGTAATGGTGTGCGGCCGTTGCGTCGTATCATCCAAGATATGGTAGAAGATGAAATTGCTGACGGTTTGCTGGATGAACGCTACGCGAAAGGTGATATCATAAAGGTATCAATTAGCAAGGGCGCGTTGGTCTTTACGCCAACCGCTGGGTAGAAGAGTTGGCACACACACCATCACAAAATAGTTCAGGCAGATCCCTTGTCCGGGTCATTATGAGTTTAGCGGTTCTGGCCGGGGCTGCCTGGGTTATCGCCAATCGGCAAGAGGTGGTTGATCAGGTCCGGTTGCTGACGTACACGCCAACGGCCGAAGCTCGTCAGCTTGCTGATAACGACCAATTGCAGGATCACGGCCGAAAGCTATTGTACGTTTCTGAGCCGGCGGTACAGGACAGGGCTGCGTTCAATAAATCCTGCACGTCGAATGAGAAGACGATCGTCCTTGGCTGCTATAAGTCGCAGCGAATTTACCTCTACAACATTACCGATGCGCGCTTCAGCGGTGTCAAGGAAGTGACTGCCGCTCACGAAATGCTCCATGCGGCGTATGAGCGTATGAGCGATGCTGAGCGTCGAGATGTCGATGCTATGCTGAAGCCGATCGTCGAAGGCATGACTGACAAGCGCATTCTGGAATTGATTGACCTCTATAATAAGTCCGAGCCAGGTGAACTCTATAATGAGATGCACTCTATCCTCGGTACCGAATACGGGACATTAACGCCAGAGCTGGAGACGTACTATCAGAAATATTTCAAGAACCGCAAGGTTGTCGTAGGGTTTGCCAGTCAATATCAGGCTATCTTTACCGAATCAAAGAATAAGATCGACGATTACGACCGCCAATTGGGCGAATTGAAGCCTCGTATCGAATCCAATAATGCCGCACTCCAGAACGCGCAATCAGAGCTGCAGGCCGAAAATGATCGATTGGCCCAATACCGGGCGAAGGGGCAAATCGAACAGTACAATCAGGGTGTGTCGCCATATAACGCCAAGGTCGCTGCCTTTAACGCGCTTATTGAAGAGACGCGCAGGCTGGTCGAACAGTATAACTCGATGGTGGAAGAGCGAAATAATCAGGTTGCTGCGCAAGACGATCTTTACCAGAGTATCGATAGTAATTATCAGACCGTACAGCGGCAGTAAACATTAAGTGCAAATGTGTGGGGAGGGCACCGAGGCCGGCGCCCATGAAGCTCTCGACTTGCAGCTTGGCGTTGGCGTAGAGCTTGCTCCCGAGGTAGCGGCCGATCTTGCCCGCCGGAACCCCTTGACGCAGCCACTCTGCACGCATCTTCTGCGGGTCGAGGAAGTCTCTGGCTGACGTGCGTCCCACATCGATGAAGGTCAGTGTGGGGAGCGCCGTGGCCATTATGCGCATGCCGTCGGCGATCTTCATGTGAGTACGCGCCCGACGCTTGAGGCGCTGATCGAACGTTCGAGTGTCGAAGTCCGGTCGCAGAGCGCCCCCCATGATCAGTATCTGGGCGACCATTGCCGCTTCTCCGGCGCACCTGTCCCACGCGACCAGGTCTGCCTCGAGGTGCCTTTTGAATGCCATGTCTCCTCCAAAGGAGTGTGATGGATAACCTGCAATACTGTACCATATAGATACAATTTGCGCCAAGTATCCAGACGGATGCTACAATAAAGGTCGATATGGCCAAGAAACCAACAACTCAGTATGTCTGCCAACAGTGTGAAACGGCCTACGCTAAATGGGCAGGACGCTGCGAAAATTGCGGTGCCTGGAATAGTCTCGTCGAACAGGCCGTCCAAACGGGTTCAACCGTCGTTGCGACGAGCAAAGGCCGTCCGCTCGTTGCTCAGCCGATTACCGAGGTACAGCCAAGTAGCGCGCTTGGGCGTATTATGACCGGAATCTCTGATGTGGATGCGGTGCTAGGCGGCGGAATTGTGCCAGCGAGCGTCGTGCTCATCGCTGGCCAGCCGGGCATTGGTAAGTCGACAGTCCTCATGCAGATTGCCCATGAAGTCAGCAAAACTAAAAAAGTCCTCTACGTGAGTGGCGAGGAGTCAGCCGGACAGGTGAAGGTGCGTGCTGACCGCCTCGGCGCAGAACATGAAAGTCTGCACCTAGCATCCTCGACGTCAGCTGACGACATTGCAGCGACAATTGCCGCGAGTGAGTATGCGCTGGTGATTGTCGACTCGATCCAGACCCTTGTCATGAATGACATTAGCTCCGCGGCAGGCAGCGTCAGCCAGATTACCAATTCGTCAAATTTGCTGACACAAGCCGCCAAGAAGAACGACACAGCGCTTATCATCGTCGGTCATGTGACGAAAGAGGGTAGTATTGCTGGCCCGAAAATCCTAGAACACATGGTGGATGTTGTCGTCAACCTCGAGGGCGATCGTTACGGGGGCTTTAAAATGCTGCGTGCTATCAAGAACCGGTATGGTTCAACGAGTGAGGTCGGCATATTCGAGATGAATGACAGCGGATTGAAGCCAGTTGAAAACCCTTCTGCAGCACTGCTTGAAGAGCGCACGACCGGTGATGGTGCGGTTATCTTTGCGACTATGGAGGGCAACCGTCCGTTGCTGGTTGAGATACAAGCCCTTGTCAATAAGACACATTTCGGGTATCCTAAACGCACGGCATCAGGTTTTGACCTGAATAGGCTGAACGTCCTGGTTGCGGTACTCGAGCGCCGGACGAAGTTGAACTTATCGGATAGCGATATCTATATCAACGTTGTCGGAGGGATAAAGTTGCAAGACCCCGCAGCAGACTTGGCAGTATGTATGGCCATAGCCTCGGCAAGCAAGGAGATGCAGCTTGACGCATCAGCAGTTGTCTTCGGAGAAGTCGGCTTGAGCGGTGAAATTCGCTCCGTAGCCCATACCGACCGACGCATCGCTGAAGCGCAGAAACTCGGCTTCACCTACGCTATCGGACCGAAAAGCTCAGCGAAGACATCATTTCTCAAGCCTACCGCGTCAGTACGCGATGCCCTAAATACTTATTTACAAAAGACGTGAGGCGATACTAAACATGACCGCCAACCGTCAGGAGAACCAAAATAATATGAACCCATTTAGACGCAAGTCTGATCAAACATTGTCGGTGGTACTTGATACGAGCGGCATTATTGACGGTCGGATTATCGAGATTGCACGAGCTGGCTTTGTGCCACAGAATGTTGTTGTCCCACAGTTTGTGATTGCTGAACTCCAGTTTCTTGCTGACCACGGTGATACCCATAAGCGCGAACGCGCACGATACGGCCTCGATATTGTCCGTGAACTTCAGGATGTCCGTCGTGTCGAGGTAAGCATCTCGCGCGAGAAATTCGAACACATTCGCGAAGTCGACGATAAACTCGTGGCGCTTGCCAAGCAATACGGCGCGTTACTGTACACGACTGATTTTAATCTGAACAAGGTCGCCCAGATCGAAGGCGTGCAAGTATTGAACGTCAACGAACTCGCTCACGCACTACGCCCTAATCTTTTGCCTGGCGAACAAGTAGTCCTGAAGCTGACGCAGGTCGGTCAGGACAGAACGCAAGGTGTGGGCTATCTGAATGATGGCACGATGGTTGTTGTCGAGCAGGGTAGTCGCTATGTTGGCCATCAGGTGCAGGCAACATGCACCCGCATTCTTCAGACGCAGGCAGGTAAGATGATGTTTGCTACACTCACCAATGCTCCGTCGCTTTCGAAGGCTCAGGAAGCTCCTCGTAAAGATCACAAGCCACATATTGAACCACAAGCGCCTCCGGTGCCTGCTGCTGACCCATCGCAGCAACCTTCAAGCAACCGTCGACGTCGTGGTGGCCGTGGCGGACAACACAATCGACCGCAGGGTGGCGAGCAGCATGCTGTTCAGCAGCCAGCTCCACAAGCTCAGGCTACGCCGCAGCGCACCCCAGCACAGCAGCCCCCAAAGCCTGTGAAGTCTCAATCGCAGCCGAAGCCAAAAGCGAGTACCTCCGCTCCAAAGCAGCCAGCATCTAAGCCAGTCAATCGCCGGAGCGGCAACAAGCGTCGTCTGTCTCCGGAAGATTCATTGTTAGCTACGTTGAAAGAAATCGACTCCTAAATACATTCGCAAAACCGAATGCCAAGCCCGAAGGCCGCTAGAGAAATCTAGCGGCCTGCTGTTGTAACGGCGTTTCGTTGTGACCAGGAGCGCGTGATGCTGGCGAGTGTCGCCTGAGTACTGGTACTTGCAACGACATTAAGGGTCTTCGTGTCGCTGGCAGTGTAGAACCCTTGGTCTGTGATGGTTGCGACGATCGCCTTGCTACCGCTTGACGTGAAGGTGTGTTCGACTACGACTGATCCGGCGCTGGTGATGGATTGGTCGGAGATGGACTGTCCCTCTGCGGAGATAGTGATCGACTGGAGTCCGAACGTACCTTGGTTGGCAGTAGCTGTGATGCGGTATTTGCCGCCACCGAGCGGTGATGTGGTTACTGATACGAACGGCTTAACATCTTCACATTTGTGGGCAGAGTCATCGGCGCTAGCGTCGTAGCCATCTGGAGCGGTGTAGGTTTTCTTCTTTTCATCGATCGGGTCGGTCAGAACCTGAACTGTGAGCTCAACCTTGGCAGTTTCTGGAGTACAACTTGTTGCTTTTTTCTTGGATACTTTGTCAAATGTCATCTTGATGCCAGCAGCGTCCTTCGGCTTGACGTACCATGATGGCCAAATGTCAGTCTGTCCGTTTACGGTCAGCGTCTGGATGCCGGAAGGTTTCGTAAACCAGTCTCCAAGTTTGTAGCTGCCATCCGGGACGAAGACATTCTTATGGGCGTCAGCCATGAACTGAGCTGTAACTGTACCCGGAACAGGGCCAGCGATCGAGCTGAGCGGGCCGCCATCATGTCGGCCCATCCATACGCCTGTGGCGAGTTTGGTCGAGTAGCTCATCATCCAGTTGTCTTTGGCGTGTCCGTTGCCATCGTCCGTCGTACCAGTCTTGGTGCTGGTCTTAACTCCTGAAATATTCGTACCAATCGCGTTGTTACCGAATACCCGTTGGCGAGCTGCTGGGTCGGCTAGGACGTCGGTAATCATGAATGCCACCTGTGGGTCCATGACTCGTTTTGATTCGTCTTTCCATTGCTTGATGGTCTGACTCTGGGCATTCTTAACTTCGAGAATGTAGCTTTCCTGCTTGTAGACGCCGCCGCGGGCAATTGATGCGTAAGCGTTCGTGTGCTCCACTTGGCGGACGTGACAGCCACCAATGGCCGCGCTTAGCCCGTAATCCTCGCCGACACAGTAGCTGTGGTCGCCCATGTCTTGGGAAAGTTTGATGACATTATCGATGCCGGAAATGTAGGCAGCCTGCACAGCGGGCGGGTTGCGTGAGTTGCCCAGCGCTTGTCTGATCGTGATATTGCCGAAGAAGCGGCCGTCGTAGTTGTAGAGCTTATTTTTGTAGATGTCGCTGATATCTTTGTCGGGCAGGATGCTACCTGGACCGTAGTTAGTGCCCGGGCGCTGAGCAAAGAGCTGGCCGTAGTCAAAGACCTTGATAGACGACCCAGGCTGTAGAAGCGCAGTTGCAGCATTCACCGCGCCATACTCTTTGTTGCTAAAGTCGTGACTGCCGACCATGGCTATGACTTGACCGGTTGCTACGTCGATCGAGGAAAGGGCAATATTATCAGCACCATTTATGTTCTTGCCTGGGGCGAGGTACTTGTCGTAGGCATCGTGAACGGCTTTTTCGGCTGCTTGCTGGACGCGTATGTCTAGCGTTGTCTTAACTGTGAGGCCGCCTTCGCGGACAAGTTTCTGCCCGAATTCTTTCTCCAGCTGTGACCGAACCTCCAATACGAAGTGCGGTGCCTTGATGTTTTCGGTGCTCGTAATTTCTGGTTTGATGGTATCGATAACGGCAATCTTCTTGGTTTCGGTGGCTTGCTGCCGAGTGATGTAGCCTTGATCGGCCATGGCGTCTAGTACGAGGCTCCGACGATCGAGGAGAGACTTATTGTAGTCAACGTTGTAAGGGTTGTAGACACTTGGATTTTGCGGAATCGCAGCGAGCAGCGAGGCTTCGGCAAGGGTAAGATCCTTCGCAGATTTTCCAAAATAGGTTTGGGCTGCGGATTCCACACCGTTGCGCCGACCACCGTACGGAGATTCGTTCAGATAGAGCGTCAGGATTTGGTCTTTGTTGTACATGCGTTCGACTTCAAGCGCCAGGATGATCTCTTTAATCTTACGCGGAATGCCGCCGATGCCACGGTTCTGAGACTCGTCGCTGAAGAATACTTGTTTCACGAGCTGCTGCGTAAGAGTGGAGCCACCTTGTGTGTCGCCGCCGGTGACGTTCGTGAAGACAGCGCGAAGCGTACCGCTCAGGCTAACGCCAGGATGTTTGTAGAAGTCTTTATCCTCAATCGATACAGTGGCTTCCTTCATATACTTATTGATATCTTTGGAGTCAACAACAAGGCGATAATTGCCGTCGCCTTTATCTTCCCAGATGAGTTGATTGTTGCGGTCGTAATAGCGAGTGACTGAAGTTTGGACACGTTTCGCCAGCTCGGAAGGCCGGATTGCGTCAAGCTCATTGCGGTAGTAGGCAAACAGTGCCGCGATAAAAATCGCCAGAATAATAATGCCCACACCAGAGAGTTTCAGGAGCATGATCGCGCCATCACGGCTGAACCAATAGCGAAGCACACGCTTCGGGTGCAATCGATAGAGGAATCGCTTGAGTGGCTGCTTCGGAAGGGTTGCTAAGTATTCTGCCTTGCGACGAGACTTAGTATCAGCCTTTGTCTTGCGACGTGCAACTAAATTAGAGTACACGCTGAGGCCGGGCACACGCCGTTGCTTCTTCATACGTTGGTTCTCGCTCCTTAAACCATTAGCAAATCTACAAACCATTATAGCATTCGTACTTCGCACGTATAGCGATTTTCGTTATAATTGAGAATAGTCTTAATTGATAGTCTAATAAGGATTTATATACATGACACTTTCAGAGGAATTAACGTGGCGCGGGTTTGTAAACCAAACCACATTGAAGGATATTACCGAACTTGATCGCGCTCCTCTGACATTTTATTGGGGCGTTGACCCGAGCGCATCTTCTATGACTGTTGGTAACCTTGCGATGGCAATGATGGTGCGGCACTTTATTAATCACGGCCATAAGGCGATCTTGCTAGTGGGCGGCGCAACGGGCGTTATCGGCGATCCAGATGGTAAGGCCCAGGAGCGCGATTTGAAGAGTTTGGACGAAGTCGCCAGGAACAAAGCCGGCATTGTTTCCCAGTACCGAAAAGTATTTGCCGGGCAAGACTTCGAAATCGTCGACAACTACGACTGGTTTAAGGATCTCGGTTATCTTGATTTTCTGCGAACGGTTGGCAAGCATATGTCCATGACGCAACTTCTTGATCGCGAATTCGTGCAGAGTCGCATCGGTCAGGGTGGAAGCGGCATCAGCTACGCCGAGTTTAGTTATTCGCTCATTCAGGGTTACGATTTCCTGCATCTCTTTCGTGAGAAAGGTGTAACGCTGCAAGTGGCAGGTGCAGACCAATGGGGTAATAGTATCTCAGGCGTTGAGCTCATCCGTAAATTGGAGGGGAAAGAGTCACATGTCTGGACTGGCCCACTGGTGGTTAACAAATCTACCGGCATAAAGTTCGGGAAGTCCGAGACGGGCGCCATCTGGGTTGACGCAGAGCAAACTTCAGTTTTTGACTACTACCAATTTTGGTTGAATGCTGACGACGCCGGTGTTATCGAATACATGAAGATGTACACCCTCCTTGGTAAGGACGAGATTGAAGACTACGAACGTCAGCTCCAACAAAACCCCGCCGGTCGAGCTGCTCAGAAGGCGCTCGCGTATGAAGCGACTAAGATCGTGCATGGGCAGGAACAGGCCGATGCCGCCGTGGAGGCTACCGCGCAGCTTTTCTCCGGGGGTGAGAGTCAGCTCACGCCAACGGTAGAAATCACGCCGGGTACCTATCCTGTCGCCGAACTTGTCGTGAAAGCCGGCTTGGCGGCCAGCAACTCGGAAGCACGGCGCCTCTTCGAGCAGGGCGGTATCAAGCTTAACCAACAGAAGGTCGAAACTGCAGAGCTAACAGTTGCTTCTGGTGATCTTCTCCAAGTCGGCAAGCGCAGATTTGCTAAGATCGCCTAGCTGTCTGTTTTAGCACTCACCAATCTATGCAGTTACAAAGTCCGATTTCTACCGTAAAAGGCGTTGGGGGTGCAACAGCAGAAAAGCTGGCCGCACTTGGTATTGAGACAGTCGAGGATATGATTTATCTGTTTCCTCGGAAGTACGACGACTTCAGTAAAATCATCAAGATCACCGACATTCAGCCCGGAAATGTGACTCTCAAAGCACGCGTCGAAGCTGTTGTGGGGCGCTATGTGAAGCGTCGCATGCACATCACCGAAGCGATTCTAGATGACGGCACGGCCAAGACTAAAGCAGTGTGGTTCAATCAGCCATACCGCGCCGAGCAGCTGACCAAGGGCGAGGAATTTTACTTCTCCGGAATCTATGGCTTGCAGCGCAGCAGTTACGTACTCAGCAATCCCTCAACCGAGAAAGCGGCTGATTTTGCCGTCAGTACTGCTCGAATCGTGCCAATCTATCCCGAGACAAAGGGCATTAGATCGTTCAAGCTCCGACGTATACTGAACGAAGTATTGCCGGTCATTCGAATGCTACCCGAAACATTACCAGAGGCGCTTGTCAGGCACGAGAAGCTTATATCGCTCGCTGCGGCTCTTGAGCAATTGCATTTTCCGGAGTCAGCTGAGAAGCTTGCAGAGGCCCGAGCTCGGTTGGGGTTCGAGGAAGTGTTAGAACTCATGACGGCGTCGCAGCTTAATAAGCAGGATAATGCGCAGCTGGAAGGCTATCATATTCCGTTTGATGCTGCGGCTGCCCAGAAGTTCACGCAGCAGCTGCCGTTTGTGATGACTGGTGCCCAGAAACGTGCTGCATGGGAAATATGTCAGGACTTCGAGCAGGCGCGGCCAATGAACCGCCTGCTTCAGGGTGATGTTGGGTCGGGCAAGACTGTAGTTGCGGCTATGGTTGCCTTTATGGCGGCTCGGGCTGGCTACCAGACCGCATTTATGGCCCCGACTGAGATTCTAGCGAGCCAGCATGCTGAGACGATTGCTCGATTGCTCGAGCCACTTGGGGTGAGAGTCGGACTACTGATCGGTTCCATCAAGCCAGCAGCCAAGAAGCAATTGCAGGAACATATCGCCGCCGGAGACCTGGATGTCGTGGTGGGCACGCATGCGCTGATTCAGCGGCACAGCCAATTCCATCAGCTCGGTTTGGTTGTGGTGGACGAGCAGCATCGCTTTGGCGTGGCTCAGCGCGCGGAACTGCTGGGACGCTCGCAGCACATGCCGCATCTGCTCAGTATGACTGCTACGCCGATTCCGCGGAGCTTGCAGCTGACACTATATGGTGAGCTCGAGGTTTCCATCCTCGATGAATTGCCAAAAGGTCGCCAGCCTATCAAAACGAAATTATTTTCGGGCTACACACGAAAAGGCCTGTATAAAGAGATCGACAAGCAATTGGCCGCCGGCCGCCAGGCTTACGTGGTCTGTCCGGTGATCGGCGAAGGCGCACTGGCTGAGCTCAAGAGCGTGGACGCTGAGTTTGAGCGGCTCAGTCGCGAAGTCTTCACACATCGCAAGCTGGCGAAGCTCCATGGCAAGATGAAGCCGGACGAGAAAGATGACATCATGCGACGGTTTAAGGCAGGTGAGTTCGACGTGCTTGTGGCTACAACTGTCGTTGAGGTCGGCGTTGACGTGCCGAATGCGACGATTATGTTGATCGAGGGGGCCGAACGTTTTGGCTTGGCGCAGCTTCACCAGCTCAGGGGACGCGTCGGCCGTGGGGAACATCAGAGCTATTGTTACCTCGCGCCGAGTGAGGGTAAGAAGCCAAGTGAGCGACTCTTTGAGCTGGAGAAGTCTCAGGATGGGTTTTATTTGGCCGAAGTTGACCTTCGCCTGCGGGGGCCGGGCGAGATTTATGGTCGCATGCAACATGGTGAGCTGAACCTCAGAATTGCAAACCTCGCAGATGTAAAACTTTTGAAGCAGGCTCGGTCGGCGGCAGATTGGCTTCTGGGAAGTGGTGTTGATCTGGTACAATATAAACAGTTTTATAAGCACGTCTCGCGATATCGCGGCTTGACGTCACTCAATTAGAAACAAAATCATGTATTCGGGCACCACATTTCGTAATAGTTCAGGCAATATACTGGGAGCACACCAGAAGATTGATCGTATTGCTCGCGTCAGTCTGGAGAAAGCATTGCCAGAGAACGAGTTTCCTCGCATTCGCGATATTTTGTATTTCGAGGGCAAGAATGGCCCTGACGGTATTAAGCGCAAGTCACCATCCAAAGATGAGCTGTGGCATTACATCGATCCGCTCAATCCAAACGATACAGCGCTGCTGGATATGATCCAGGATCATCACGATAATCTGGTCAAGGCATTACGCCGTCAGAGTTACGAGAAAGCAGCCTTCGAAGCTGCCTGGCTGGCGCACGCCATTGTTGATGGGCTGACGCCGGCGCATCATTTCCCGCTCGCTGATAAAATCGAAGAACTTTGGGGCCGCCCCAAAGACGAACGAACCTCCATCCGCGACAAAAACATCATTCGTGGTGATAGCTATCGCGATACTGTGTCGCGTAACTGGCAGTATTGGGGTGCAAAGGGGATTATGACCACGCACGGTATGTTTGAGTGGGGCTTTGCGGTGACTATTGCGCCGCTGAAGCTGCGCCAGGCGAGGCCCTCAGGGAACGATCTCGTGCGCGTGCGCAACGAAGGATTTCTGCCACTGTACAAAGAGGCCGTGCAGCATGTCTACAGCCTGAAGATGTATGAGCGATTCCAGAAGCGCGGCTGGACACGCACGCTCGCGAAGCAAACACGTGAAGATCTCGCGCCGCTTATTATTCGTGCTGTGACGTTGGCTTGGTATAGTGCAGCCTACAAGGTTTACGGCGGCAAAAAATGAGAATGCGGGTTATTGCTGGTGAGCTCGGTGGCCGTTTCTTTGCCGCCCCTGATTCAAGCGCTACGCATCCTATGGCCGAGCGTGTTCGGGGCGCGTTATTTAATGCGCTGGGTGACATCGAGGGCAAGACTGTACTTGACGCCTTCGGCGGGAGTGGTGCGCTGGCATTTGAGGCGCTCAGTCGAGGTGCTGCGTTGGCCATAATCGTCGAGCGAGACAAGCGAGCACAGCGGATTATTGCCGAAAATATTAAGTCACTGGGGGTTGAGGGGCAAGCGAAATTAATCCGAACGGGAATTGGTTCATGGAGTGATACAAATGACGACGCGCTTTTTGATCTGGTGCTTTGCGACCCACCATATCACGACATGCAGTTTTCCACAGTTTCAAAATTAACTCACCATGTCAAACCAAATGGGCTTATGGTATTATCATATCCAGGTAGGGAGTCAGCGCCGACCGTTAATGGAGTTGTTGTGGTGGACAAGTCTAAAAGCTACGGAGACGCGGCGCTGGCGTACTACCGTAAGACTGCCTAGACTCTAGGCAGTCTTTTTTGGTATACTGACCGAAGTCTACAATATGCGCGAGTGGTGGAATGGTAGACACGCATGCCTTAGGAGCATGTGCCTTCGGGCGTGGAGGTTCAAGTCCTCTCTCGCGCACCATGGTCTGATCCAATTTATTCCAGATAGAAAGGGTTCCAGAATTTATTTCTGGGACTTTTCTTTTTGTCTTCGCACCACTTTCTAGTCTGTTGCATGTGGTTCAAGTCCTTTCTCGCTGATTCTGCTATTCTTAATAAAGATGAGAAACATAAAAAATCATGTGCTTCATGAAGCCAAACGACTAAAGCATATTGTGCGACCGCTCTCAATACCGGAGCGTTTCGTTCATGAAGGCGTGCCCTACTTTTGCCAGTGGGAGTCCCGTGAACTTGCGAAACAGCTTATTGAAAAGAAGATCACCACAGACGACGACCTAAATTGGAAAGCTTCCGGCGCTAAAACCAAAAAGGAATATCACGACTGGAGTTGGAGTGCGTGCGGCATGGCCTGTACGAAGATGATCCTCGCGCATCGCACCGGCAAAGTGGTTCCTATCGTAGCCTTAGGCAAAAGATGTGCCGAATATGGCGGCTACACCATGCCGCTAGAGAATTCAGCCGGCCTCTATTACAAGCCGTATATTGTCTTTGTAGAAAAAGAATTCCAATGGAAAGCCAGGATCGTACAGGGCATGACCTTTCAGGAGTTGATGCATGAACTCGGCAGGGGCAATTACGTTATTGCCGGTGTCAGCCCGCATATTCGATACCCTGACAGTAAGCCTAAAATTAAGGGCGGTCATCTTGTCCTTATGGTTGGTTACGACAAAGCTAAACAAAAATTCTATCTGCATAACCCATCTGGCATTTCTAAAGAAACTCAAGAATATGCGACCATAAAGTTTAGCGACTTTAAAAAGTTTTTCAGTGGCCGCAGCATTGTGATTCAAGGCGGTTCAATTTTGCCATCACGGTAAGTAAAACCTAGATCTTTCAATTTTTCGATACATTAACAGGATGCTGTCATGAATGGGGTTTATCTAATGTCTGCATTGGTGCACCAAGAGATCATTATAGATAAGAAAGTAGTGGACTCAAGCTGCATTCTTAAGGTGGCCTGACTATAGGCGCCAGTTAAGTCATAGACCACGCGCGTAGCTGTTAGCTAACTTGACTTTATAGAAAATAAGCAGTATAATAAGCACGCTCTTGATTCTTCTCCCTCAGCGATGGCATCGCCTTATCGCTCGGGCGTCAGGAGAACTGAGCGCATCCGTTGATTTCCATCGATCAGGGCGCTTGGCCCTGGAAAGAGGCCGTCATGGTCATGACCCGTCACCCCCAGCGCATCGCCATCGAGGCGCTCGGTGACCACATCGATAGCTCCAACTGGAGCACCGACGATCCCTGGAGCTTCGATGACGCGGTGTTCTCCGCCGCCGACGAGATCAAGCGCACGACGCTGACTGCTCGTGAAGACGAGCGGCTGATCGCCTACGTCGGAAGTGGCGAGGACTACCGCCGGACACTCGCGGCCGTCAACGACAAGAACGTCGGTGCCGGCGCGTACTCGGTCGCGCAGATCATCGTCGCCATGCACCGCTACGTGATGAGTTCCTCTGGAAAGTAACGGTCGCCCCTATGCCAGCACCCGTGCCGTATCGGTTCGGGTGCTGGGACCACCTGAACGCTCAAGCTCTTAGTTTGAACTCTCAGGCGGTAATAGAAAATGAGTCGAATTTAGCTTTTGATGAAATTGATTTAAGCACTTCGTACAAAAATGAAAAAGACCCGAAGGGGATGAGATAGCGTCGCACTGCGACCCTATGTAGCCCGCGGCTACGGCTCATCCCCTTCGGGCAACGACACGCTGGGCCATATTTCTAGAGGGCCCCGGCACGTGCCGGCGGCGGCTGAACGCTGGGTTCGACCACACATATAATATATTAACACATTATTTATTCTAAGTCAATGATCGTAGATCATGCTGATACGAGCGCAATCATGATTATCTGGTACTGATCTTAGGTCGCTGATATACTGACCCCATGCTTATATCACCCCAGAAGATTGCTCCATCTCAAGATTTTCTAAAAGAAAAAACAGTAAAATTTATCTTTGCCTGTCTACGCGACGGTAATGTTGACGATCTGCCGCCTATGCCTCTCGTGCGTGAAGACGAACAGGGTAATCTGGTGGCTATCGACGGGCACAATCTTATTGCTGCTAGGCAATTTCGCGGCGAAGACGTTGAAGTGATTGTCGCTGAATCGTCTATCGATGGATTGCCGCCAACATCAGAGGCAAATATCATTCGTAATCAAGAGCTCGCCGCTAAATATGATTCTGTATTGGATGAAAAACGAAAAGTTGCCGCTGAAGGCATAGTAACCTTTGCTGACCTCGTTGCACGTTACCGGCCTTTGTTTGACGAAGTATCGGCTGTATAAATCCTCAGTCAGGATGGGGCGAGGATATTTGTAATTGTCTAACTATTGTTTTATGATACAAACTGCCCTGAACCCCGACAACGATGAAAGGCAGGTCATGTCCTTCTACAGCAGAGAGCAAATTCAGCGCATCGCCCGACGGGGCCCTGTGTTGAGTTTCTTGAAGTCACAGTCCGTCGCCAACGCCGTGGCGAAGAAGGTCGAGCTCAAGCTCAAGGAGCTGCGGGTGTCTGGCGTAGACGTCGAGGTCACGCCCGACCGGCGCCACACCGGCGCCTGGAAGGTACGGGTGATGCACATGCCCCTGCGCGCTTCCCGGCACTCGGATCTCACGCACGCGTTCCGGGAGAACAACAGCCGAGAATCGCAGGCAATCGGGCAGGCGCTCGACGTGTCGTACACGTCGGCCGATCTGCTGACCTACTGGTCCTCATCGCGCTGACCTGAACCACGCCCGCCCACTTCAGTAGTATTTGAAGGTGGGCGGGCGTGGACATAATGAAATTATTCAATCAATGCTTTTCAAGACATGTAGTTGACCATATATAAATTTAACTATTATACTTGATACGTCGCGCATCCGCGTGGCATCGATTCCGCAAGGGCCCTACGTGGCCCGAGAGGAGTACAATGAAGACCAAGGGAATGCGAGCGCTGGTGGTTTCGGCGCTGGTCGCCACCATCGGTCTCCTGGGGCTGTCCGCCCCGGCTTCCGCAGCGGCGAACACCATCGTCGTCACTCAGGGTCCGACCGGAATCATTTCGGTCTCCCCGGCGACGGCGCTGGCGGCGCAGCTCGTGAATTTCGAGTTCAGCAGCGTCTTCAACTACACGGACGCGCAGGGCAAGAGCTACGGCGGAGACCCGGAGATCTTCCAGGCTCGCGACGGGAGCACGCTGACCAACGCCAAGCTGACCGAGCTGGACGCCAAGCTGGCGCAGGCCGGGCAGGGCGGCGCGGCCGGAAGTGCCGGGATGCAGTGGATCCTGAGCAACTTCACGTTCTTCAGCGGCGACCCGTTCACCGGGGCCAACAAGTTCGGCGAGATCCTGTCGGCGGGCACGTACTACGTCGCCCAGTTCCAGCTGGTGCCGGACCTGAACCTCAAGCCGTCAACCACGGTGAAGACGTTCAAGGTCACCGGGCCGTCGCAGCAGATCCTGCCGGTCGTGGACGGGAAGGTCTCGGTCACGAACACCAACGGGCCGGACGTCTTCACGGCCTACAGCACCACCGCCGGCACCGGCAAGCTCCGGAACGGTCAGGTCGCGTTCGTCAACAAGACGGGCAGCATCACCAGTCCGGCGGAGCTGCACTTCTTCGCGCTCTGGCAGGTCGTGTCGGGCACGACGGTGCAGCAGGCCTGCAACTGGTTCAACACCGGCACGGCGAGTCCTTTCGTTCCGAACGGCGGCAAGGCGGCCTTCGGCACGATGAGTTCGCAGCGCCAGATCAATGGGTGGCTCAACGTTCCGCTGGGAACCTACTTCGTCTGGAGTGGGATCCCGGACCGGGACACGGGCACACCGCACGTCAAGGAGTGCGAAGGCCTCATCGTGCAGGTCGTCGCCTGACGCTCCGCATCGTGCAACTCCGGTCGGCCCCTGCAAGATGGGGGCCGACCGGCCAAAAAGCACTTATACTATAACTATGTCTGAGAATATTCCACCAACACCTGACATGCTGGTCGTTCTGGGCAAGAATATCGGTATTGGTTCGCCTCCTGAAGCCATACGGAATAATCGCTGGCATCTGAGTACAGAAAGTCGCCTGAATGTTATAGCGGCTGGCGAGCTCTATCGGCCTGGTACGGAGCTGCTATTTGCTACTGGCAAGACAGCCGGCGAGGACGTGCCGAGCGAAGCCCGCGCAATGCGTGATTATTTTGATCGTCTTTTTCCGGACGTACCCGAAGAAGCGAAACAGCTTGCAGAGAACTCAATAGACACAGCCGGTAATGCAGAGGAAGCTTCGCAGATGCTTGCGGGGAGTCGATACGGGCATATCGGGCTCTTGAGTGTTGGCTATCACGTCGAGAATGCGCGAATTTTATTTGAAAATTACGGTGTAACAATCGACTGGGCGTATGCCGCAGAAGAGATCGTCAAGGAACGCTCCAGCCATCATGCGGCGTATGTGCTCGCCTGGAAAGGTCTGAGCAGGGTGCGAGCAGAACGGCGGAAAGAGCGTGTGCGGAAGGTACTGCTACGCACAATCGATCCAAAGGGGAAACTATTGCGAGTTGTGACAACGCGTTCAAGGGCGTAGCACTAGACTTTATGAAATTATCTTATAGTATATAGAATATTGTCGTTCCGCCAATACGAAAGTAGCTGGTATGAGAATTACAACCGTTCAGCAGGATCAACTGCGTGGCCTCTGGGCTACCGCGAACAGTGCGCTGGCCGCGTATGCGGATGCCTTCACGGAGCACCAGGGCGTACGCCAACGCCTGGAGGCGGGCGTCTCAGATATCACCGAGCCGGTGGTGATGATGACGCTGGATGAAGTCGGCAAGGAGGAGGCGACTGCTCTGGTAGCGTTTACGAACGCTTTCGAGCAGCTCGAGGAGACCTATCGGCGTTTCTTCGACAAACGAGGAGCCGCGGCACTACGGAACTACTTCGCGGCGCTGCGGGCGGCCCGCTACCCGAGCATGCAGGGTGTGGGTGGTGAGCTGCCGAAGCATCTGCTGGAGCTGAGTGACAAGCGAGCCCTTCTCGTGGCTCAAGTCGAACTCGACAGCTATGCCGGCGCGCAGGTTCGCACGGTCGGCCGATGACAAAGCGGCCCGGGAAGAACTCCTGGGCCGCCATTCATTTTTAAGGTATATTTCTAGACGACAATGTTTCGAATTTCGCGCAGGGCATCGATGTTCTTGGCGCCGCCTGCAATGTCTGGCGATGCCAGAATACTGTCGATGTTATCACGCACCGTTTGTCGCTCGGCCATAGTCAGTCCGCCTGGGCCGCTCATCATGGCTGCACGTGTTGCTGGATCCTGCAATGTTGCCCGCGTTGCATTGACGAACGACGCTTTCATACCGGCAATATCTTCACCAGAACTAGCAAAACTGCCACGCAATCGCGCAATGTTGACGTCACGTTGCGTGCCGGCGCTGCGGCCATTGGCCAGGTTGAAGTTTGTGGCCAAGTGGTAGCCGCCCTTACTCTTAATGTCGCCCTCGTTGCTGCGGATGACTTCATCGAGCATTTCCTGGTCAACGCCAGCAGACATACGCCCTTGTTCCAGGGTGGTAATCTCGCCAGCCTGAGCAGCAGAGGTGAATGCGCTTCGCATGAGATCTTGCCGTTGGCTGAGGTCGATAGAGCGCATCGACCCGTCGGGATTACGAACGGTGCCTTGGATTATATTGTTCGAAGGATTTCGCAAGTAGTCGGAGAAGCCGTTGTTGAACTCTTTCGTGCTCAGTCCAACCTGGTTTAGCTCGTGCTCGAACATCGCGCGTTCGTTGGCTACATCTTCCTTGCGAGCCTTCTCCATGGTATTAAGAGCGTTAGCTTGCACTCGGGTTGCGCCTGTCTGGCCGCCAATACCGGCTGCGGATTGGGCAAATCGTGGATCAGAAGCCCTTCCCGCCAGGTACTGCTGGCGAGCTCGCTGAAGTTCTTTCTCACGCTGATCTCGCTTGAACTCACGTCGCATGCCTATGCCAGCTAGCTGCCCTACGCGACCGCCTCGCCGTGCAGCTCTCATTTGGAGCTCGTCGCGCTTTGGCTTAATGACGTTAGCACCGAATGATTTGCCAGGCTGCTGGGCAAGTTTGCGGGCGGCAGGGTTGTTGGCGAGCATTGAGTAGCCTTTGGACATAAGCCAACCCGACGAAGCAAACGTCGCCGGCACCACCGTCAAAGGCAACACATACACAAGGAACTGTAATATAACCCGTATAGCCTGTGCTACATCATCAGTCACCCCATCCCCAGCTAACTTAAAGTCTGGTTGCTGTAGCACAATACCGAAGATCTTACCTATGGCGAATGCTAAGACTATCTGGGGGTACATAAGGAGGAGTTTGATGATGGTGCTCCACCATAATTTAAGATACTCTCGAGTATTCGGCAGCATGTATAGGACGAATGGTACCGGCGCGACCACCACAAGCCCAATGAATAACATTTGACGAACAACCAAAATAATAACTACGGCCCCCACGACAAGTGCCGCCAGGCCAAGGAAGCTAAAGAGCCAGCCCAGTGCTGCTCCGCCGGACAGTAATATCGTCAGCAGTGCTGCGCCGCCGAGTACAAAGATACTCTGAACCGGCCCGGCTGATGTACCGGAATTCAGCTGCGTAGTGCCAGCGTTTTGCAAGGCTGCTACAACGAGTTGTGACACTCCTGCACCGAAGATGTTAAAGGCGTCCGCAATGAATGCCACTACAAAGTAGCTCAAGTTCACGCCGATTATCGCTATGAATATGCTGGGCAACAGCCGCTTAAAGCCGTTCTTATTGAAGAGGGAAGTGAAGATGCTGACAAACAATAGGATAACGAAGCCGAAGTTTGCAAAGTCACGAAATCGCTGCCACAAGATATAGATCGGATTGTTCTCATTCGTCGTCAGCGGCGAGATGGTCATGAACGGAATGATGATATTATTTTCGAAGAAGGTGGTAGCGCTGGCGATGAGCTGTACGGCTGGGCAAATTACCCATGCCAGTGCGCCGGCAATGCCATCTCCGGATGTGCAAACCTTCTGGTTTGGTGGCGCCGTTTGCTTATTCTGGACAACCAACTTCACATTTGCGGCTTCGCCATCGATTTTTGTGAAAGTCACACACTGTGCGCCTGTGGTGCAAGCCTTGTAGTTGCCTGGAGGCATGTCGTCGAAGACGGCAATCAGATCCATGGTTACTTGAACGGTACATGAAGCGTCTCGCTCTCCAGGGAGTGTCGAGGCGTGTCCTGGGGGCGTGAGTTTCGTGTAGGTTTGACCGGTTGGGCCAGTGAGTGTCACGCCATGAGGGCTGACGTCCAGGTTGGTTCCACACGGACGTTCGGTGTGATACTCGATGGTCGCATTAATTCGTTTTTTATCTGGCGTCTGGAACGGTTTGCCCAACTGAATGCTACTGGGCTTGTATTTTTCTTTCTTGAACTTTTGCGCTGCCGGCGCTCTGGCGTAGTTACATTCTTTGGCGACGTAGGTGTCGCACACCAGATAATCACCCGGCTCAAGCGTGAAGGTTACACGGAGTGCTGCCGGTGTCTGGTCTGGCGGCCAGTTTGCCTGGCCACTGTCGTCGTGGAACGGCGAGGATTCTGAGCCGACCTGCGTACCGTCGCTTCGATAGATAGTAATCCGATCGCTGGCAGGTGCTTTGCTGAGTGGATCAGGGGCAAAGACATAGACATCAAAACGTTTCTCTTCGTCGCGTTCTGCGGCATTAGGGTCAGCTGGACGGGTGCCGCCAATCGTAATCCATTGGTCGTGCAACGGGGGATCCATCTCTGGCGCACCCGCAAGTGCACAACGCGGCGCGGCATTTGGGTCGCCGATCCCTGTGCTGTCATATGGCGGCGGGTTCCAGACGCGTCCAGAGCCATTGCCGCTCGACTTGAAGAGGTAAATTTGAATCGACACCGTACAGCCCTTGTCACCCCGTCCCTTGTTGTAGAGGATATTGCCACTCAGTACAGCTGCTGTGTCGCCGGAAGGTGCTGTGTTGGTCAGTAGTATGTCGCTCGGTGTTTTTACATCACCGCCGGTAACCGTGATCGTGCGGTAGTCTTTCCAGGTGTATACTTCACCGGCTGCTGCGGCGGGAGACGCGTGCAGCAAGCCGGCTAGCAAACTGAGCGCCAGTGTCGCGCCCAGGGCACCGATGAGCTGCTTCAGGTGGCGTCGCATTATTGCAAGTACCCTCCACTTACTTCGTTGATTTTCCATTCGTTATTCTCGCGGAATACGACGAACGTCAGGCGGTAGGTCGTGTTATTGACACTGAAATCGTATTCGTATTGGGTTGCTTGCTGGTTGAGCCGAGGGTCATAGCGATTCGGCACGGAAGCACTTGCTGGTTGTACTGCGCCTTTGGCATGGAGTTTTGGTGACCCCTTGTAGTCTTTGAGCTCTTCGAAGATTGTTGTCTTCCAGTATGCCTCACTGTAGTTAGCGGTCAGGCTTTGGCTGAAATTGGTCATGGATTTTTTAATGTCATGCGCAACTACGGCAGCAACGAATTCATCGGCAATTTTATCGGATGACACCTGATAGGCCTGTTGCTTTTGACTGATTTGTATCTGTTGATACGCAAAGTAGCCGCCAGCCAAAACCACAACGGCTAGCGCA
>Ga0247769_1000015_pt1 | contig 26916 bp, 31 predicted proteins | sample UWRJL166409R6_FD_179942 | JGI IMG/M metagenome (GOLD analysis project Ga0247769, IMG submission 179942) | Plant litter microbial communities from Arlington Agricultural Research Station in Wisconsin, United States - UWRJ-L166-409R-6 | ecosystem: Environmental > Terrestrial > Plant litter >... | reverse complement strand
ATCTCAGCTTGCATTTTGAGCAGCCTTTGTCTCCATTCTTCCTCGGCCTTCTGCTTTGCCTCATCAAACCGACGGCGGTCATCGTTCGTCGGCATGGTCTTGGAGGTGTCAGCCTCCGCCTCGCTGAGAATCCCACCGTACGGCTTTCCTTTGAGCTCATCCGTCTCCTTGTCATAGAAAGAGTAGAATGGCTGCGAGTAACTAGCCGATGTGAACGGGGTGGCAAGTGGGGGCGGAGGCAGGCTGCTCGTATGCGAAGCCTCCTTCCTGGATGAACGGCTACCATTCCGGTGCGAGCGCTTCTTTTCTCTCCGGGGTTTTCGGGAGAGAATCTGCGCTAGGTCGGAGGGGTCAACGCGAATCTTGACGATGATGCTCGTCCGCGACTTCTTGACAACAGATGCAGGCGGGACAGTTGTCTTGATTCGCAACGATCTGGCAGAATGTGGCCTGGTAGATTCGTCCTGGCCATTCGCGTCATCGTTGCTCTCGTCCGCTGTGTTCCGACGTCGCTTCCTGAAAGCCAGGATGCCGTCGTCAACTTCAACAGATGAGGTCTTCCTCTTCCGCAGCACGCGGGAGCCATCCATTGGATCCTCATCGAGGACCAGCTGGTTGAAGACGGAGTGGGAATCTGGTTTGATAGATCCCTTCTGCGATGGTAATAGGTCTCGTGCAAGCTTGGGTGCGGTCGCACGCCGTGACGACGGCGAAACGCTGACGTCTTTGCTTCCATTCACCCCGTTGCTGGATCCTCCATCCATCTCCGGGGCTGCGTCTGACTCGTCGGAGTCATCCCCGGCGCAATCGGGGCATTTCCAATTCCTCGGCCCTAGGTTCACATTAGCCACTCAGGAGCAAGAGACCGGGGAGTCCTACGCACCATCCTCGTTCAGGGTAGCCCCGGCTTCTCGCGCACATTGCTGGTGAGCTGTTGTGTGTTAGTATAAAGGATGAACCTCAGTGACTTTGAACACGTCAGGACTGACCATTGTCTCCACAGGCAGCACAGGCAAGGAATGCCTCGAAGTCTTCCGCTGGGTCGTGCTCTTCATCTTGCTTGCAGAAGATGCACGTGTTCGCATGCCCATTCTCTGACTCTTCCTCCTCTTCATCTTCCTGGACTCTGGCCTCATCCCACTCTGCCTCTTCGTCGGATTCGCCGTCGCTGATATTAGCTGAGCTTGCGGAAGAGCTTGAGTGGCTCTCGTCTTCGTCATCTGTTTCCCCTGGCTTTATTTTCACGGCACCAACACCCTCATCTTCGTCATCCTCATCTTCGTCATCCTCATCTTCATCGGGGTCAAGTACCGCGCCTCGACTTCGGCGTTGAGGGGGGGATACCAAGCGGGCATCTTCGTCGTCCTCTCCCTCTACCTCGGCATCTTCATCGCCAAAGACGTCGTCGTCGTCGTGGTCCTCCGAACCACTCTCGTCCTCCGACTGTGAAGTGCCGTCGCCGTCGCCATCGTCCTCCTCGTTCTCCTCTTCTCCACCGCCCATATCCTCGTCGCCCCGGTCATCTCCGGTCGCGCCTTTAACGTCTATCTGCCTGTTGGAAGAGAAGGCGACATCATTTTCCATGGAAACATCCTCGTCGGCATTGGCGTCCTGTTCCGACATGAGGACGCTCTGCTGCAGCTCTTCCTCCATAAGTTGGGCATCCGCCATTTTGTCTATGGTTTTGTGTAGCCGGCAGGAAGGGCCCAAAGGCGCATACAGTGTGCTGCGGACTGTTTAAGAACCGCCAACCAAGGTGCTGATCATGCCAGCACAGCGTGGTCAAGCGGTTCTACAACAGATCATATCTGGCGCACAGCCCTTGCGCGCAACTCGGTCGCGGGTAGTGAGGACTGGCGACTGGAAGCTGGAAGCTGGGAACTTGGGAGGAAGGGTAGCGTCGATAAATTACTTGGCAGGTTCGTTTCGTCGTTTCGTCGCGCGATGCGCCGAGCATCTATAGGTCGAGAAGCTAGTCGCGAATCTTGTCTCTCGTGATCGGTGCAATGCCGGCGGTGAAACGCGCGCTGTCCGCTCCCGGATTGTGCTAGATCAATATATCTCTACAGATTGTGATATTTCGGGCAAAGAGACGCGTCTAAAATGCGTCTAAAATGCGTCTTTGGCGGAGAATTCGACGTGGAAGGTGTGGGGGAATCTTGCGCTTGCGGTTCGCGACTGCTGGCTGCTGCTGCTGCTGCTGCTGCTCCCTTGGTCGCTCCGAACAGCTGCACTGTGCGGGTGCTGTTGCAGCAAGGCTGCCGCGCCCTTAGTCATTACAATTGTGGGCCGACGACAGGGGCTGTTTCATGGATGCACGGATCACAGAAGTGGGGCATTTCCCTGGATCAGCTCCCGCACGGCTGTTGGGTCTTTCGCTGCCTGAGGCAGAAACTTGGGCAACTCGGTCCAATTCGCCAATGTGGACGGGAAGCTTGGTCGCGATCCCACCATCGTCGTCACACTGTAGAATTCACTCCGACCACACGAGAGCACCCGACTGCTTCCAGGCTTCGCGTATGACCTCCCGCCAGAGAACCATCGAAGTCACGGCTAACCCAATTGACCAGGCCGATACACTGCCGCGATGCCGATCCCCTTCGAGACCTTGATTCCCTACGGAATCATCATTGCCGTACGTTACTGCTCAGTCACTGGCAATTCACTGCATGGCCGAGGCTAGCGACTAAGAGGAAGTAATAGATGTTCGGAGTCACAGGCGCCGGAATGTCCAAGATCCGACATGCCCAGAACGGTGGTAAGAGGCAAAGACGTGGGCTGGATCAGTGGGATCGGGTGAGTACTTCGTCTATGCAGAGACTCGCGCACCTGATTAGACTGGACCTGAAGGCCGGCTAACCATCCGAGCAGCAAAGTATGGCTACCCCCCGATGACCATATCAACAACTCGGAAGGAAGATTCTAACAGTACAACCACACAGTGATGGACCGCGACAGGAGATTGACGGGATACCTTCGAGGACAGTCGGATAATCCAGATGCGCCGTCTGGATACGAATTGAACAACCCTTGGAGAGTATGTATTCCTCTCGGAGGCACAACTGCCGGCATGGTACTGACATGGTGGTTCTTCAGGTTGAGAAACGGATGTCATAGGCAAAACTGGGATGCTTTCTGCAGGTAGATCTTGCTACCTTTGACAAGAGTGACAGACAATTTCAAGCAAGCCGTCCCGCGACGGTGCTATCGTCTGGCAGTCGGACACAACAATAAACAGCTCGCTTGCTCGCTAGCAGTGCCAATTCTCAACTACAACCTAGCTATATCTGTATCTGTGGCCTGTTCTTGTTCAGGCCTTCTAGCAGCATGCAAGCCTGACAGATGTCTTGACTGGACATGTAACCACACAACTTGCACTTTCCGAGAACCTGCCGGTTGATGGGTTTGGTATTCCCATTAACGGTTCTGATGGGCAAGTCCTGTTTCACCTTTCCTGGCCCGCTCGCAGACAACTTGTTGGTTATGTTGGTTTCCATTCCTTGGTGCTCTTCGTTCTCTCTCAATTGCTTGTCCATGGCGGCCATCTCGCCACCGGGATGCCTCCCGTTCTGAGAGCCACACCCACCAGCCTCTTCTTCCGTGGCCACGGCGACTTCTTTGCCCTTGCAGCTGCAATACGACGAAGCCTCGCCCGGGACAAGTCTGGCCATATCCTCTCCGCTTCGGACGATATCCAGAATGGCGCTCGGCCGCACCCTCTCCAGCTGCTTAATGAGACTCCTCGCGCTGCCGCGAAAAGCCTCGGGGCTGTAAATGCACTCGGTGCTAAAATAGTCAAGCTTCTTGTGGTATGCGTACAGGACAATCTCCTTCTCGTACGAGTATTTCAGGGGCTTGCTCCGTTTGACCTCGGATCTATTGTCGCCCGTGATGATGCTGGTGCTCCGTGAAAGCCGGGCTAGGTCGCCGCGAAGAAGATTCATCAGGACGGTCTCGGCCACATCGTCGGCGTTGTGGCCCGTTACAACGTGCTTGATCCCGAGCATCTTAGCACCGCGATCGAGCGCCTGCCGCCGGAAGACGCCGCAGTATGTGCAGTTGCCCTTCTTGCCGATCGTCTCGACAACCTGGTCCATCGTCCATCCGTACAGCTCGTCATAGCCCACAACTTTGAGTGGCATGTCGTACTGTACCGCATTCCGCTTGACTGTTTCCAGGGAGTCGTCCCGATAGCCCTTGATACCTTCGTCAATGCTGAGAAGAACAAGGTCCAGTCCGTAATCATGACGCTCGTTCAGAGTCTTGAGAACAGAAGCGAGGACGGTGGAATCCTTGCCACCCGATGCCCCTATTGCAACCTTCTCACCGGGATAGAACAGCCGAGAGGAAATGATCGTGTGGTGCACCTCATCTTCGAAGACGGTTATGAAGCATGCCTTACAGAGCTTGGCATGGTTCTTCGGCCGCTTGATGAGAGCCCGCGACGTTTTACAGAGTGCGCACAGTGATGGCACCATGTTCTTGACAGGGACGATCTGTCGGGCTACCAGAAAACGGCTGTCGCCCACGTAGGAATCGTTCGTATAGCTGGCCGAGGGCCAGGTTAAGGCTTTTTGAGCATAAACCTGAGATGTTGTTCGGATTTAAGCTCCCAGCCGTGACTCAAAGGACTGAATGGAGATCAAGCCTACCTACAAGTTTTGTGAGATGCAGTCACCCTCGGGCGTGGTACCAACAAGGCCCAGGGTCAGACTCCAATTGCCCCACCCCACACATTATTTTCTGCCGAACCATCACTCACCGCCCTTGCCCTGCGCAAAGCCACAACCTTTTTTTTCCTCTCCCCACTGCCAAATTCGCTTCCCAGTTCTGCAACCTCACGACGAGACAGGCCCCGACAACCCGCCTTCTATCACAATGGTAAGTTATTGAGAAGTACGAACTACTTTATGTTGTCCCAGGACGCATATTTGCATCATGCTCTCGAGCTTGCCTCGAGATGCAGCATTTTCCGCTCGCTGGTCGCAAGACCGTGGGTGAAGATTTGGCTTGAGCTGGTTCTGTGGTGCGGCGGCAACGCTCACCCAGCCGCTCTCTAGAGTGCATGAAGACTACAGTCAATGGACCAAAACATTTACTGATGTCTTCTCCTCAATGATAGCCTCCCAAAACTGGAAAGAAGGCCGCCCCGGCCCCCTTCCCTCAGGGAAAGGCTGGCTCCAAGAAGGCTCCCAAGGTCAGTGACAAATCTACCCTGTGGATCGCGGCAGCGCCATTTGGCAACTGACGGTCAGCTAGAACCCTCTCATTGAGAAGCGGTCCCGGAACTTCGGTATCGGCCAGGACATCCAGCCCAAGCGCAACCTCTCGCGCATGGTGAAGTGGCCCGAGTACATCCGCCTCCAGCGCCAAAAGAAGATCCTCAACCTTCGCCTGAAGGTCCCTCCCGCCATCTCCCAGTTCCAGCAGGTTCTCGACAAGAACACTGCTGCTCAGGCTTTCAAGCTCCTCAACAAGTATCGGCCGGAGACCAAGGTCGAGAAGAAGGAGCGTCTCCTCAAGGAGGCCACCGCCATTAAGCAGAACAAGACAAAGGAGGACGTCAGCAAGAAGCCCTATGTTGTCAAGTACGGTCTCAACCACGTTGTTGGCCTCATTGAGAACAAGAAGGCCTCGCTCGTGCTTATCCCCAACGATGTTGACCCCATCGAGTTGGTCATCTTCCTCCCCGCCCTCTGCCGCAAGATGGGTGTCCCATATGCCATCATCAAGGGCAAGGCCAGACTCGGCACTGTCGTCCACAAGAAGGTGTGCGAAAATACCGCCTCTGAATCGAGAGATTGTGCTAATAAAAACGATACAGACTGCCGCCGTTCTTGCCATCACCGAGGTCCGCTCCGAGGACAAGAACGAGCTTGGAAAGCTCGTTTCCGCCATCAAGGACGGTTATCTTGAGAAGAACGAGGCTGCTCGCAAGCAGTGGGGTGGTGGCATCATGGGCTTCAAGGCCCAGAAGCGTATTGAGAAGCGCAAGAAGGCTCTCGAGTCGGCTATCAAGGTCTAATGGGTGCCTGGAAAGGAACGGTTCGGCGTGGGTTGCACTTTCGGATGGCGCATGGAAATACCAAAACCAGTTCAGGGTGATATGAAGATTTCTTGCCTCCGCCGCTTGCGGAATTGCCAAACTCGATGAGAGTCGTAGCATCTGGTGACAGTGCACACAAATAAACTCGCGAACCTACCACGATGACATATATCATTGCTTAACATGAACATCCCGATACCAGCCTGACAGGGTTGTGCAGGTTTCTCCATACCAAGGCTATACTTACAATCCCCAGGCTGTCCTTCGAGTTTCAAACAGTCGAAGCCCCGTGATTTATATGCGTCACCAGTGAAGGATCGGCGCAGCGCCGGCGGCTCTCGCCAATTGAGCCGGGGTTTGCAGGGGGTTGCGGCTCTACCGAGCCCTGGGGAAGAACTCCCGAGCTCTCTGAACTCGGCGCGGCAAAAGAGACTGTGATTCAAGAAGCGGACCCTCAAGTACGGATATGTCCCTGCCGCTGCGAACAACGATTGGCTCTTGGACGATCCGGGTCGTGGGCGGTCGAACGTGTACTGCAATCTCCCATTTTCTCTACTTGGTATCAGACAAGATGGTAAAGACCACATCAACATTTCCGATGACACTACGTACACACCGACGAGCGGCACGCCTCCGGGGGATGGGAGATGGGGATTCTCGGGGGGCGTTTGGCTCTTCTTCTTCTCCATCTGGTCATTCATTTCAAGGATAGGTGTGGATTGGATTGGGTTGCGGGAATGGACACTTTTCCCTTTTATTTATTTATTTATTTTATACTGCCGTCTTGGCCAAATCCGGGACAAGTCTCTGTGTCCGTCTAAGCGGGGATTGATGCCAACATGGAAAATGGAAACCTACCGATATTCCCCCTACATAAGGTAAGGTAGGTAGGTACCTATAATTCACAATTCACAATTCACATACATACATCCGAGGAGGGAGAGCATTGAGGCATTGGGGCATCATAGGTATTGTTATTGTATTGTATTGTATTTTGTATTTCTACGAAGTACGATACCTCACTGAGGTTATCAATTCCCGCTTAGACCATTGGTTTTTTTTCTTTCCCCATTCCCTGTCCGCTCGGCTCCCCTTCTTCCCCATGAGAAAGAAAGATGGGATGTGTTGTTTGTTCGTTCGGGTGCCGCCGCCAGCAGCGCCGCAGCCACCTTGTTTCTAGAGTTTTTTTCCTCCTTCGTTTCCTACCTTTTTTTTTTTGGTTGATGTCCGTCCGGGGGCGTAGGACGGGGAAGGTAGGGTAGGGGGGGGGATGAGGTTGCTGATACAAGCTCTGCCCCCCCCGGCGCCCCCTCCCTACAGCAAAAGGCGGAATTTTTGCGAATGTGCTGCTTTCTCTCTTTCCAGTAGGTAGGTAGGTAGGCAGGGGATGTGTATTGTGTTTTAGTGTATTGTACAATACATTGTACAATACATTGTAATGTTTTCTTGGCTTATCTTAGGAAAATAGGAAGAAGGAGGAGGAGGAGGAGGAGAAGGAGGAGGAAAAGATAACCCCTTGAGTTTCAACCGCCATTCTTCAGCATCCCAGCTCCCCAGGTATCCAGAACCTAGCAAAATGTGGCTGTCTGGAGTGGTAAGAAGGAGGAGGGAGGGAGGGAGGGGGGTAAAACACACGGTTACCATACGGTCGCATCGAAATTCCCAACCACATACGCTGAACCGCATCCCGGGGGGGGAAGAGGGGAGACATGGCCAACTCCCATCCCGCCGAGCGTGGCCCCCCCCTTTCCCAAAACCCCCATGAAAGATCGACGAAGCTCCTGGATCGACAAGGGTTGCGGGTTAAGGTTCGAGATGTGATGGGTGTGAGAGGGAGGAAGGATGGAAGGGGAAAGCCCGGGGGGTGGTCGGTTTCGCGACAACACCCAGCAAAAGCACCCGACCCAAGATTCAAACATTTGCTCTTTTAAAATGTCCCGTCCTTCCCCCCCCTCCGAATTCGATGTTCTGGAGAAGAATTCCTATCTCACACTTTTTCTCTCGACTCCCTCTTCTTTGCCGACCGACCGTTCTGTCTGTCTGTCAGTCAGTGAGCCGCATATAGACTTTGTTGGCTTCGGCTATATTTCAACCATCTGTAAGAGCTAACCCCAAGACCTGGGCATCGCCATGTCCCTCATTCACTAACACGCCCCGTCCTCGGCAGGTCCTTTCCAGACGAAATATACACCTCACTTCGCGAGACGCACCTTTCCGTCTCACATCCAATCTCGGAGCGTTGTAGTGTGTGGCAGATTTAAATCAGGAGACAGCGAACCCGTTTTCTCCAACCACAGGCCTAGCTACTTCGAAAACTTGTCATACTCGCATACATACCCATCTTACATATCTACTCGGGTTCGAAAAATCCCGCGGCCACGGCAACCCTCCGTATGAGCGTATAAGTTGCGACCGAATCGGACCTGCCCCCAAGAAAAGCCATACACACCTACAACCCTCCTTCTTTTCTCCCTTGCCTAGCATCGCCGATCTTACCTTCCTTGAATCCCCGATTCTTTTCGCAATATCTGGAATTGCACGTGGTAAAGAGACGTAGAGATGGCCCAACAACGTAGGTAGAGAGCTTGAATCGCATCCCTGGCGCACGAACACTTCCCCATCAATCTACTGTGATATCTTGCCCACCTTGGCTCTCGTTTCGCGAGAACCAAGTCCCATGCCTACAGCACATATCCAGGACGCGGCGCCACCAAACATTTCACAAGGCATGAGCTGACCAGAACCAGAGGACACATTCCTTTACGCCCTGAGCTCCAACAACGCTTGGGCGGGGTACAAGGCGCATCAGAATCCCAACTTCTTCCCCAAGTTGGCTAGCGGCCAGTCGCCGCAGATCCTTTGGCTCGGTTGCTCCGACTCTCGTTGCCCAGAGACGACCATCCTCGGCCTCCAGCCCGGCGATGTGTTTGTGCACCGCAACATCGCCAACATCATCTCGCCGACCGACATCAACACGTCAGCCGTGATCGAGTACGCGGTGGCGCATCTCAAAGTCAAGCATGTGGTGCTGTGCGGGCATACGTCGTGCGGCGGTGCCGCTGCCGCGCTTTCGGACTCTCGCGTAGGCGGCGTACTCGACACGTGGCTGACGCCGCTGAAGGCGGTGCGAAATGCCAACAAGGACGAGCTTCAGAGCATCACAGATGATAAGAAGCGGGCGGTGCGCATCGCCGAGCTCAACGTCCAGGCGGGAGTGAATGTGCTCATGGCCAACTTTACCATTCAGGACGCCATCCGCGAGCGTGGCCTCGAGGTGCATGGGTGCCTGTTCGATATCGCCAGCGGGCGCATCAAGGACTTGGGCTTCGGCACCAAGGGTGGCTTTGGCGGATCCGAGGAGGTTGTGCGCGGTAAGCACGCGCAGCTCGTGTTCCGTGGGGGGAATGCCTCCATGACGATTCGATGAGGGAAAAGCATCTCCTCGGAAGAGAATACTCGGAAGTGGCGGAGGCGGCACTAAAGCTCGTCTCTCCCGGCGAGGCCCATCATCCGGGTTGGTCGCATGCTCGTTTTCGAGAAGGTTTGGGACGGTAATGCTGGGTTTTAGCGCGAACACAATTTGGTTTCCCGGGTTATCATGGCGAAGGGATTGGAGCATGGCAAAGATATCATTGTATTGTAACACTTACACGAGGTACGAAGACGAATACAGGCATGCAAGAATGCTTAGAAGTAAACGCAACTCTCTGAGTCTGCCCCTGGTCCATCCGAACAGTGAGTGGGACGTTGGCTTGAGAGAGAGAGAGAGAGAGTTCAGACGGTTGACGAGATTCCAGCCCGCCTTCCCCTCCCCCGCGAATTTGCCCCTCGTCATATCATATCGGTGCCCGCTCGTCAGGCGTTAGAAGCTGGGGGAGGGGGGTAAAAGGGGAACTTCAAGAGTGGGAACACCTCTCTTTCGAACTTCCCTTTTCTCTTGGAAGGCGGCAAGCGCCGGCAAAGACAATGAGTGGAGTGATGACAACCCGACTTCAACTGCGTATACCTGCCTGCCTTCCCTGGGAGCCTGGATAGGTACCTAACAGAACAACCCCCCTCCCTTCCTTCCCGTCCTTCTTTCGTATTTTCTTTGCTTTCCCCCCATCAATAAAAACCACGATTTACATGCCGTGACGACGGAACTGTGTAAAAATATATACCAAAAACCGAACGAACGAACGAACGAAAGAGATAAACCAAAAACCAAACCTGAATATCGTTTCAAATCTCCTCGATCCTTCAACGAGTTGACGAACGTCGTCTCTTATCCCTTGCAAATTTTTGGACGAGACGACGAGTCGGCGACGGGGTTAGCGCAGTCGCCAAGCGGGCGCACACTAGAAAAGGCTTGAACGGTCTTGACTTCTTACATACCTTGTAACTTGAGTAACTGACTGACGGCTTTTGAAACGTCGGGTCCCTCTCCCCTCTTCCCTCTCGCCCACTTTGGAAGCTTGATATATTTCTGAGAGTGACGGTTTTCACGTCCGTAAGGCCGATCCACTGCTTCCTAGCTGGGAGTTATCCCCTTTTATTTTTACTCCTTTGTGTTCTGGTTTTTCTTCTTTCTGCTTTGCTCGTTTGCAAACAGTGAATTGTTGTGGGGTTTTACTTGGCTTTGTTTGCCTTCCATTTTCTAGGTTGGGTACCTCACCTTAGCTTCTAGCTCAGGCGGTTGGCGCAGTCGGTCATCCCCATCTCAGTCAGCAGAACGGAAGCGGAGAGAAAGAGAAAAGAGGGTAAAATGACACTCTCGGTTCTCACCGATACTCAAATCCAGTCCCTTCTCGAAAACCTCACAGGGGAAGAATTGGTCGCCTTTCAAAAAGGGCTGCAAGATGCGCTGTTCGCATACTCGAATTCGACACCGGGAGGCCCGGAGACAGGGTCGGGGACCGAGTCCCGTGAAGGAGCAACGGGAGGGTCGGACATATCCTCTACCCCTGAGAGGACAACGGTGAAGAATGCGAAGACGGGAACGAGTACCCTCTTTATGCCGTCTTGTAGTGAGATTGGAACTGGAGTCAAGGGTGAGTTTTGCCGTTCCCGAGCGTTTCGCTGGCCGGGAGGAAGAAGGTAGTAGATCTAACTTCGAAATAGTCATCACCTTGTCATCAGTGAATGCCAATGAGAAAGATGCGGACGTCGAGGAGCGCCTTCCTGTAGTCCGGCCGACCGGGGCGGTAACCCTTTTCTCCCCGCTCGGCGAGCCCGTCGGTATCCTACACGCAAGCACCCTAACCGCCTTCCGTACGGCACTGGCTTCGCTCTGTCTAGTCAGCAAGCGCGCCCAGGTACGCACCCTGACCGTCTTTGGCTGCGGCGAGCAGGCTTACTGGCATGTGCGTCTTGCCCTGATGCTTCGCGGTTCTACCATCCGTCAGGTCAACCTCGTCAACCGCCGGTTTAGTCCCAGCTGCTCAAGCATCCTCAAACGCTTCTATGCCGTACAGGCCGCTACCAAGACACGCGAGGGCTGGACGGACTGCACATTTGGTGTCTTGACTCCCGGATACGGCGAGTTCCGCCGTCTTTTGGAGAAGCAGGTGTTGGCAGCCGATGTGATCTTCTGCTGCACACCCTCTACAGAACCGCTTTTTGACGGCGCCTGGCTTACCACCCACGAGGCTCGTCGCAAGGGGAGGTTGATTGTGGCGATTGGGAGCTACACACCACAGATGAAGGAGATACCAGCCGAGGTCATCCTTCAGGCGGTCAAGCCCCACGAGAAGGGGCATGCCCACTTTCACAAGCATGTTATTGAGGGAGGTGCCGTGGTTGTGGATACCCTGGACGGAGCGTTGAAGGAGGCGGGTGAGTTGATTGCTGCCGGGATGTTGCCAACTCAGCTTGTCGAGTAAGTCCTTGTCTCTCTCGCTCCCGTGTCTTGTTACCTGTGTTCTTGCCTTTCAACAAAGCCGCATACCTCTATATATGTGACCTCTGACCAAATCTGTCACCCAAAATTAGGCTGGGAGAACTGGTCATGCTCCACCAAAACTCGCAAGCAGAGTCAGCAATTGAAGAGGACGCCACATCAACCGAAACAGCTAGCATAGTCAGTGCAGCCAGCGACCCTTCCAACGACATGGATACTACCACCGGCCGCTCAGCCATGTCCAGCCTTTTCGGGAGATCCTCGTCGGGGACAGGCGGAGGGAGTCGGAGCTCCTCTCCCAGCCGGATCGCGAAGTCGCCCTTCTCCTTCCACAGGCGGTCCTCCAGCCAGGGATCTGCCGATCGGCAGAAGAAGAAGAAGGACAAGGAAGATGCTCTCGCTAGGTGGTTGGCCGGTGGGAATGTGATCTATAAGAGCGTCGGCCTCGGATTGATGGACTTGACCGTGGGCATGCAGCTGGTTGGGTTTGCTAGGGAGAAGGGGGTCGGTAGTCACGTTGATGGGTTTTGATTTTGGCGTCTGCTTGAAACTTTCGGGAGGCTCCGGGCTCTCGGGGGATTTTATTTTCAGCAGCCGTGACCGTAGGAAAAAGAGTCGAAGGAGAAGAGAGAATGGGGGTTTGAAAGATGAACGTAAAATGTTCATGACGAGGTGGAACGGAACGAAACAACATGAGACGACATGAAATGATCTATCTTCACTGCATTTAGAGAGACGACTTGGGGGGCTGACGTCTCCGGAACTATCCAACGACCTGGGGTACATCTAAGGAAAGGAGGTTTATTGACAATCATGAACTTTATCTCGTCGTGTTCGTACATGCTGCTCTCACGGGCTGCCTCTGTGCCACGCGAGTAGAATTAGAAGTAACATCATGGCTTGTACGCAGGTAGTTGTGTGGGCATACCACCAATGCAACAAAACGTCAGCCAGCCGGCCATCCCTGACCACACAAGCAGAGACATTGCCCACTGTCCAGAGAATAAGGAAGAGATTACTTGATTTCATCGACAGATGTGGCGCCGGTTCTTAACCTCTCTGGCACCGCCCGCTATATACCTCGCTTGCCCCATCATCCTATGCCCAACCCAACTGAAATGCTCTTGTTATTTGCCTCACCGCCCATGTCAAGAATGACCCTTCCCCATGTCCGTCCTGGCGGTCCGCCCTCCCAGAACCCGAACGTCCGCATAGATGGGTGGCGTTCGAGAACTGGAATCGACGCTGACCACCGTGCAGACCGTGAGGCCCCGGATGGCCTCGGTTGTGTCTTATCCCCCTATACGTAATTACAAACTGCCCGCACCCCATACTCTCTAAGCTACGCGGCTGAGCCGCGTGATCATCGACTCAGGCCAGAGTCTAGGAGCCCCTATATGTGGACTCGGGTGACGGGTTGTGCATCTCCAAGCGTGGGGTATCGAACGAGAGCTCGCCATACGAAAGAAAAGTAAGCCAAATGAATCGCCAAACCTCATATTTGAAGCAGGAGAAGTCGAAAGATCCATCGGGACAATCCGGAATCTGACGCTGACGGGGGGACCCTTCCTTCTGCTACGCGGCTTATGCGTGTTGCAAACGCTCGCAGAGGAATCGGCCGCCCCTGGATCTGAGGACGATCCGATTGATGGTGCTGAATGTGTGTGCATCGGGTCTCTCTTCAGCCGATAACGACTCTTGCACCCTCCTTGCCCAGAACGCCTCGCTCCTTCGGTTTGGGGCTGTGTCCTCGCCCCTTCTTCCGGTTCAAGAAGCCGAACACACCACCTGAAGCCTCCGGTTTACCACTGAGATCATTGTTGGCGCCACTTGCGTCGGCGGGGAGGGTGGCGTCCTGTCGGGCGAGGTCACTCCAGCTACTGCCACCGTCCAACGTCACCTGTACGCCGCCCGTAGGGCTGCCAACGATCATGCCGGGTGCCCCTGAGCGACCCGTCCTACTGGAATTGCTGTTGGTATAACTCTGCGGATACGGTGGGAGCGGTGGCGGGCGCCCGGGCGGACCCCGTCGTTGGTGATTGCTCGACGGACGTGGCACCTTGTGGCCACTTGAGGGGCTAGTGCCCGGCTCGCTGGCCGAGGAGAGATCTGGAGAAGGCCGGTAATGAGCCTGCTTTGCGCCGTTGGCACTGGATATCGATGGCGCGGCTATCGGCCCATCGGTAGTCAATGCCTGCGGTTGCGCGTGGTTGTCCACTCCATTCGTTGCCGGTTTGGACTCGGCTTCTTGGACAACAATCCTGATTCGCATTAGAAATCACCATGGGAGTCGATGGGCAATGCAGGCGGTGACTGAGAACTTACTTCTTGTACGCGGCGACAGTGTAATCGAAGTTCCGGAAATCTGTCTCAATCATACGGTAGAGCTCATCCTCGCGGATCTCTTTGTCGGTGGCGTCTTCCTTCAACCTCTCACGGGGCTTCTGCCGTCTGGCCCGGGCCTCGAGCGGCGCTTCTTCGAGTAGCAGCTCCTCGAGATCGTATGTGGCATCGAAGTTTGTCTTTTCCGAGGACGGGATGAACACCGGCTCGATCTGTTTCCTCTCGAGGGCCTCAAAGTCGATGACGGCGAAGAACTCGTGCTTGATGAAGCTCTCCCACGTATGACCGAGTCTCTTATCGGGATTGTGTTCCAGCGCATCCCTGATGGCGTAGAGGCAGAGATACGACACCGGGGGGTTGGTGACTGGGAATTTGGGTTTTGCTGCCTGGATAACGGTGCTGAGTGACGATTCCGAGTTGCCCTCAAATGGCCTCTGTCGTAGCGTCAGCTCTGGTGTATCTGGTTGGCCCGCCCAGCAAGCCACTCAGCAGAACACGCGGGACAAGCCGTGGCGGCACTGAAAAGTTTCACGGGACGCATGCGATCGGCAGACATGAAAGGACTACGAACCTTGTTGTATATGCACTCATAGAAGAGAACACCCAGCGACCACCAATCTGCGCGAACATCGTAGCCCTGCCCTGCGTACACCTCTGGTGCGAGATAGGCAAGCGTACCCGACTTACTTGTCAGCACCTTGCCCGGAATAATGTCAGAGGCGACATTCTAGACCAGTGGTTAGCTATCTTGCCCCGGCTCACTCCAAGCGGCGGAAGGAAACTCACAAAGTCGGTCAAGTGCACATGTCCATCTGCATCAAGGAGAACGTTATCAGGCTTCACGTCTCGATGGATGATCCCTTGTCCGTGAATATATCTCAGAGCACACCCCAGTTCTGAGATCCAGAACCTTACGGCATCCTCTGTGAAAGTTTTTCTCGAAATATGGAATCGTAGGTCGCCACCGCTCATGAGATCGACCACCAGGTACCTACGCATCCACATTAGTCTCTCCATATTTCTTTTGTTGATGCGGAAGGCCGGGGTCTCATACATGTACTCAATGTCCTGAAAACTGTACCGCAAGTTGCAGATGAAAGGGTGGTTGACATGCTCTAGCATGCGCCGCTCGCGAATGATGTTGCGGACACTCTCTGACCGTACAACTGAAAGAAAGGGGCAGGTTAGCGACCAGTCCGGCGCCTCAAATGCCGTGCTTTTCTTTTTTCAAAGCAATGTACAAAAACATACCTTCATCTTTGCGAATGTACTTCAATGCGAAGGACAAGCCGGTATCTTTCCGCTCCACGATTCGAACTTTTCCGAAAGCGCCCCTGCCGACGACTCGCAGGAGACGGAAGTGATTGAGGTTCACTTAGGGTTCAGAGGTTGTCAGCAGGACTGCACAGGCCCGTGGTCTCCCCCACGAGGAAGCAGACGAGAGCGCCTCACCTTCGCCGTCGAGATCGACGGGCTTTCCTTGACTATTTCCCATCGCTCTAGTTGCCGAGGGCTCTTGACAGCGCAAGCAGATACCAATCAAGCGTTAGAACGACGAAGGATCATTATAGCCTGCGAGTGGCACGGGGATCGCTCGAATTGAAGGCGGAGAGCAGTGGTGGTAGCTGGAAATGCGGGACCGCAGAAACAATCGGCATCCGGACCCGCTGGCAGGAAAAGCGGTGGGAAGAGCAGGCCGCCGGAACAGAGACCTGCGATCCAGCGCTTCGGGTTGCTGAGAACCACCTCGACGGAACAGATCGTGAGAAAAGCGATATGCCGATTAAGAAGGTTTCACCACATCGGTCGTGGATGCAAACTTGCAGCGCTGAGTCGTAGCGGCCAGGTCTGGGGTTCCTGCTTCTTCTTCGGTGTAAGGTACTGTGTGCTGTGTGCTGTGCGCTGTGTGGTGCAGAGGGGCCGGACCGGGACGATTGAGCAACGGCGGACAACGGCTCCGCTACTACTTCAGTATCGGGCCACTGCGTACACTGGCAGTTGGCGCTGATGGAATTGAGGGGTATCGAGTAACCAGAGAACGAAAAGAGATGCTGGACGCCGAGGCAGGGCAGGGCAGGCGACGATGCCAAAATCTATCGTTGCAGAGACGAATCGACGTAAAGGGGGGTATCGACAGCCACCTGGCACGTTAAGGGGGAAGCGTGTTTTGGGACTGCAGCTCTTGGTTTATGGCGAGAGGCCGTTGTAATAAGGGGGAAGGGCCCCAAGACGCTCGCAAGATGGAGGTGGTCCGTGGTGTGTATCTATGTGGAGCTGGACGCTGGAGAGGTGTGGCCGGCGTCAGCGTGGGTTGGCTTCGCCAAGGATGTGTGGGTAACTTCTACGCTAGTGTCACAAGGGGTACGACTTCAGCCATCGCCGATTTCCTCAAAGGACCCGACGTTGGAATCTAGAAAGAAGAACGACTTGTCAATCCGATGGAAAAATCACCGGACCCTTTTCCAGGTACACCCACGCGACGGGCTGAAAGGACCGTCCATTGTCATTTCGTCTCGGCACGAGGTGGCTGGAAGTTTCAAAGCTGTCAATCAGCCTGCGCAATGCATTGCCAAATCCCTTATCCAGTTAGGTACTGGGCAGGAACTACGCCCACCTATCCGTACCGTGCAAAGTATCCGATGTTCTCTGTTACCTGACGAACTCCAGCGCTGATCATCCCCGATCCTGGTGGGCGACTCTTCAATGCCACATGGCCAGGCGCTGACTGACGCCCTGCGATTCGACCATTGCGGGCCGCACCAGTAGGGAGTAGGCGGTGGGCAGCGGGGAGCGGCGATTGAGTGCCTGATGGATGACGGGAGCCCACCCAGTGTGTGTGCGTGCCTGCCATCGCCCACAAGGCCCAATATCAGACCGGCAGTGGCGCTGCAGCCGTTCTGCAGTGTCTCTGCAGCAAGGGAGCCAAACATGGAACCTGACACACAAGAACCTCGTGGGACTCTCGTGGCAAAACACGCTTTCCCCCCACCCTTTTGGATGCGCGGGCTGCTAGCCGCTGGGCGCCACAAAGAAGCCCCCGACTGGCGATCCCGTCGCCTCCAAGGGGCAGCACCGGGCTAAAGTACTTGCAGTACGTATTTAGAACCACATTCGTGGGAGGGCTGTCAGTCCTCTTTGTGCTCCGATTTGCATACGTCGTCGGATCTGTCCAGAACACCATGGACCCTGAGCGCCTGCGCCGTTATCCCGTCAGTGCGTCTCTTAAAAGCTGCCTATCGGATGCGGTAGCGCAGCGTAACTTAAAGGGTGGATCCGTGCGTCCCTGGCTCAAGGTCATCTGCTGCCAGGAGGAGCTTAACCGAGAGCTGGGAAGTGAGTCTTCTCATCTCGCCCATTACTATCAACCAGGTAGGAAACTACCGCGGTATGCCGGTTGAACCAGGCGCCAGGCGCCGCTTGTTGGTGGCGACATCAGGTAGTGTAGAGTTCAGACGTTCATGTGGTGGGAACTTCCAAGAAATAACAGATGACAGGGAGTTCGCAGCGACACTGCCCTTGAGCTCTGAATGATCGGTTCGGCTGGACATGCCGAGGAGCGGCCCCTCTCTCAATCAATACGGAAACCCACTGTGGCACTCAGCAGTGTCTGGCTGTAATCGGCGGATGGAGGGGTGTCTGGGAGCTGCCATCCCTGCGTTTCCACGTGTCCGGTGAGGTGCTCTCTCTCATATCGCCCGGCATGCGGCGCCCCTCCGTTCATCGCAAACCGCTCAATATTGGCAGACCAAGACCTGCAACTGTCCGTACCACCGAGATCGAACCTGCTCTCCTGTCTTGTTGGGCATCGTCCCCAAGAGCCCCTCTTCAATGCGTTCGAGCCGAGCGCACCCCTTCGAGAGCCCAGTCACTTGACGGGCTCCGCCTATACAACCCCAGCCCCGGTTTGATTGTTATCCCAAGACCTACCATACCCATTTAGCATCCACTTGTCCACAGCAGCATGGCACCCTCGCCAGGCATCAAGAGCGTAAAAAGCACTCCCGGCTAGCCCAACGAATATAGGCCTTCGAATCATCACAATAAACCCACAAGTCTCGCGCTAACAATCAAGCCGGTGCTGGACTATAATCCCACAACGATCAAGCACCGAGTGATAACGGGCTTTGCTGCGGCGCTGATGGATGCTTTAGTTTTCTGCGGCAGAACCTGAAACAGAGAAACGGGCTGGCACTCCACGCGCAAATTAGAGCTGCAGGACACGTTTCTGGAAGCCATCCGCACGTGAACCTATTTCGTTTCCTGGTCCGTCACTGGTCGGTACCGCTGCGGAGAATTAGCACCCCCCAGGTCCCGTGTCATCCCCGGGCTCTGCATTCGCTCTTGAGCCAGATTAGCGACGTCCAGTTTGGCGGGCGAATTCCAGGGGAACGGGACGATGCAACATGGTGACGTGAAGAGAAAATATGCTTAGTTATTGACTTGCCGTATGTGCCGAGAACGGGAGGAAATCTCGCACGGCCTTGCCCGCCTTGATAACCGAGGATAGCTTGATGGATTCAATCCGGGGCAAGCCGCGGCGCCTTCATGCCATAACTTCCCCGGCTCCAGGATACGGCAGATCGACTTCGCCAGGAAGGCCACTTGGGATGGGCGGCGAATAGAATGAAAAGAGTGTTTGCGCTAAACAGCGATCATAACAGCCACGGAGAAGAGAACCTGACTTGTTCGTTCGACCGGCAATGGCATCGCAAAAGGGCCGTCATGGGAATCAACGATGAAACAAGAGACCGTATGTACTAGACAGCTTGAGGCAATGCGCGCTAGTCCCGCCGATGTCGGCTATCCCAGAGAATATCGTGATATCGTGTGAGATTCGACAAGTGATGTATCGACAAAATCGGCCGCGCGGTTTCAGGCTCATACAATATATTGACCAGGGTTGGAGTGAGAGAGGTAAATCTTGTAGATGGGTGTTGATTGGAGCTCGATACGGTGCAGTTGAGCTGTCGAGCAGGAGTTCGGTCGTTTATCGTTTATCTCGTTGTTTTTCAGTTGTGAGACCAACGGCGCAAGATCGCCCACACCGGCTCGAACCTATGTACTGGCCGCTGATGCTGATCGCAAATAGCGCGTTAGAAGATGCCTCTAGTGACGCTTTAGTTGGCCGTCAATTTGGAGTTTTGGCTTTTGAGGCCGAGAGGCCTTGATGAGCTTTGCGCGGTTGACGGAGAGTTGGTTGAAGAACAAGCGGGAGTTGACTTTCCTTCGCCAATGACGTCACAGCTCTGTTTGGCACGAGTTTTTGCTCATCGCCATGACAAGGGGATCGGCTGCACATCACTTCTCTTGTTACCATATATATCGGTTGGTTTTCACCAGAAACATATCTCCTAACTTTTTTGTGGATATCGACATTCAATTTTCGTCTTCATTCACACAAGACACGATGGCCTTTCGTCAATTGCCCTTGCGAGCGCTTCTTAGCGCGAGACCGCACCTCTCTCCTGCCAGAAACCCATTCCTCCAGCCAGCTCTTCCTGCACGAGCATACCATCCTAGCCCACGACTCTCCATGGCTTACAAGGACGATCAGGACCGCCGAGAACTTAAACCACGGCCCAACGATAGCACCAAAAGTGGATCGGATTTGGATCCGTCGGAACACCACGACGCATCGTTCAACCCCAACATCACGAGCCCCGAGGGGGGGAAGGAAGCCGCCCAGAAAGAGTGCAATGGAAGCCCTCTCGAATTCAGTGGAGCAAACAAAGACGTATCCGACCAGGCTGACGAGGACACACCTGACAAATCGGACAAGAAGACCAAGAGCGTCGGAAAGGGGGGCAAGAAGTCGGGGAAGGTAGCACCGTGATGTTCGGGCGCAAAACCAATATCCATGACATGGGCTATGAAGCGCTTGTTGTTACTGAACAGCTATTGGAGGGGGAAATCCTAGAACCAGTGTATCATACGCATCCATCATGGTGGCACGCCATGCTCGTAGCCTAACCACTTGTCACTTAGCCGAGAAGGAGTCGAATGCCGTTTCGACAATGAATACGAACACCAGGAAGCATCTTGCCCAAAGCTGACGCCGCGACCGGTCCAAAAAAAAACACCCCGCCAGGCCCTCCGACCCGCTGTCAAGAATCCAGACAATTGGCCTATGCGTAGAGTCCGTCCATATCGTCCTCCTCCTCGTCCTCCTCCTCGTCCTCCTCCACAGCTACCTCCTTTTTCTTGACCATCTCCATACGGCACAGCGGACATGTCCCCTTGCTCCGAAGCCACGGCCCGACACATTCGAGGTCGAACTTATGGCTATGGTGGCAGGGTAGCTCCACCACCAAGCAGTATTGATCATCTAGGTACTTCTCGGCGCAAATTGGGCAAGTATCGTCGGGTTTGATCGTCTTGCGTGGCACGCGATCTAGCATGTCCAGGAACTCCTGCGACACATCAGGGATCTCGACTGGCGGGTTGGCTATATCCAGCTCAAGCGCCTCGACTAAGCTCACAAGAAAACTGCGGTTCCCATCGTCCGGCGCCGTCGTAGCCAGCGTGCCCATTTGGTCCTGGACCAGGCGGTACACTCCGGAGAGATCAAATGGGTTGGGTACCGCGTGGGGGTTGTTGTGCTGCTCCTGCTGCTGACCTTGTCGGCTTTCTCCAGAGGGCCTGTCGTCCGGCATGATCTGGTGAAGCAACGATACGAAGGATGACATGTCGACCTGCCGACCGCGCCGGCGGGGCTCCGAGGTGTCGTGCTCGACTGTTGGTGGAATTCCGGGTCAGTAAAAGTAGCCCCGCGTCTGCCCCGCTACTTGGGAATATGTACAGACACTTTACCTTCGTATGGTGTCGCCATGTCGAACTACCAGGAATATCGTGGCGATTTCGGCCTTCTGGTAATAATACGTAGAGAAAAGGGCCTGTAATGTAAAATCTGAAAGATTCAAGAGGGGGGTTTGTTCTTCTCCGGTCTGCTGGCGGATCTTAGGCAAGCTCGAGGTGACGCGGAGGCATGCCGTGCGAGGTAGGTACGAAGTATTCGTACCTTACTCTCTTGGCCACGCCTAGGTGGTCAGTGCGTCAACGTTCCCAAGTTAAAAGAGATTCACCTCCAAGGCGACATGGCAGCTGCTTCTTTGGATCCCGTCTGTTCACCACTTTCCCCTGAAACATAATGCTCAAAACTCCGAATGAAAACAAATAGCATAGGACACAAAGTATGCTTCATGCGCGATTCCGGGCTCTAAATACCATGTTTCGAGCCTACTACTTCGCGCCTTACGTGTGATTGTCGTTGCCGTCACTCAATTGCTGGAGCATCCCTGCACCTGTTATTATTCAGCGCTGTCCAGCCTCTCCTGGGATGGTCTTGCCCTTCCTGAGACAGAGGCGGATCTCCGTCATCCATGTCCCCTTCGCCATGGACCCACGGGACTCTCTCACTTTGGCCGCCAACCCCATTGATCCACGACCTTGAAAGCGCCCAATCTCTACGGAGCACCGAGTATTTGTCTGTACTTTTGGCGATCGGATTGGTGGTGATTCAGGGGGTCCGGTTCCTTCTCGGCTCCATATGACATCATTTTCTTAGTCTCCGCCAGGGCCCAGGGGTTCAATCAGCCTGAAAACCGCCAGGTCCAGACTCCAAATCTCAAACGACACAAATAAGGAGAAGAGCTCATCGAGTCGCATCCGGAATGACTTGCTGCTGGTGTTAGGGTTGCGCCTGTGCTTGTGCTGACGGACTGCGTTTTACTATGAATACGGCAGCTGTGAGTTTGGCGGTGACGCCGACCGTTCTCTCGACTTTCGTGTCTCACGTACGTACGAATACTGGGAATAACTACCAACTGGCGGTGTTGAGTTCTGAAAAATGTCTTAGTATGTGAACCGGAAGCCACGACGACAAAAACCTACCGCCCACATCTCATACGATGAGGGGCTCCATCTCATCCGCTCCTTTCTTGCCCATGCCTCCAGACACACAGTCGAGGAGCTACAGGCTTTCACGAGCCAATGGGTGCCGCATCCCCAGTGGGTCAGGGTCGATGAGGTCGAGATCCCGGAGTCGGAACTGTCCAGATCAGCCGCCCTCCTCGCCGAACAGCTCGGCCCCGATGGCATCCGTCGTGTTGGGGGCAGGGAATGGTGGCAGTGGCGCAAGCCCAACCACCCCCTCAAGGCTGAGTGGATCGAGATGAAATCAGACTATGCGGAGCGCAAGAAGCGCATCGACCCTGGCAACCGCGTCATGCTCTACGTCCACGGAGGAGCATACTTCTTTGGAAGTGTCGATGAACACCGTTATCAGATCCAACGCCATGCCCGCAAGCTCAAGGCGAGAGCCCTGGCGCCGCGATACCGCCTGGCGCCGCAGTTCCCCTTCCCATGTGGCTTACAGGACTGTTTGGCTACCTATTTGTACTTGCTCTCGCAGCAAGAGCCGAGCACCATTATTCTAGCTGGCGACTCGGCGGGCGGGGGCATGATCTTGTCGTTGCTGGTCATCCTGAGGGACAGGGGAATCCCTCTCCCCGCTGGCGCTGTACTCATCAGCCCGTGGGTTGACTTGACGCATTCATTTCCAAGCGTCAGTGGCGACTGTCCGCTGGATTATATCCCCCCATCTGGTTTCCACCACAAGCCATCCATGGCCTGGCCGCCCCCGGATGAAGAAGAGCTACGGGAGTTGAAGCGGCAAGCCCTCCGGCAGAAGAAGGTGCTCGACGCGGAAACGGGGACTACAGGGAGCCGCGATGCCCCAACGATGGAAGATGTGAAAAATACTACAACTCGCCTATCACTCCTAATAGATGGTGAGAATGTGGAGATCAAGGAGCAGATACAGGTTAGCCTCCAGAGACTGCGATTCTATACGTGCTCTGACTGATGTTGTCGTAGATGTACACCACCAACGAGTTGCTTGCTCACCCTCTGGTCAGCCCAGTGATGCAGCCCACCTTAGGGGGCCTGCCTCCGCTTCTTATTATGGTCGGCGGTGGTGAGATGCTCAGGGATGAGCAGATATACCTAGCCCATAAATGTGGCGACCCAGAGCGGTACCTGCCTGCAGAATCCCTGATGGACGAGCAGGCAAAGAAGCAGGTCAAGCAATATCCACCAACTGATGTTCAGCTTCAAGTATGGGATGAGCTCTGCCATGTTGCGCCCACGCTGAGCTTCACAAACCCCGCTAAGTACATGTATCGGGTATGGTTTCTCTTAATGGTGCCCCCCTTTCATTGCTGACACGCCGTAGAGCGTTGCCCAGTTTTCAGCTTGGTGTCTTGCGCGGGCCCAGAAAACGTCGATCGATATCCTCGACGACGATCAGATCTCTATTATTTCCATGTCCAGCTTGTCGTCACAGGATACAGAGGAAGAAACGGTTAGAAATTGAAAAGATCCGCTCCTCATAACATTGTCTCTAACATATCTGTCCAGGGCCGAGACGGCAGGCGCGCTGAGAATACAGAACCCGGCGCCCTCAAGCTATCTATTGGAAAGGCTGGGGATCCTTTACCGCCATTTGAACATCATATGATCCGCCAGCGTGTAACCTTCCAAGGTGCGGTGTTTCCTCTTGAGCCCGAAGAGGATCTTCCAGGATGTACTGTCGAGCGCGATCACGTCGGTATCGTCAAGGTCGGACCTGTCCGCAAGTGGCTGGAGCATAAGCGGCGTTGGGACGCCCGTTTCCGCCGGACTCAGGACCGGATTCGTAAACGGAGACTGGAAGAAATGATGGTTGGTTATGCGGTCTTTGGAGATGGCGAAGTTCCACCGCCGAGCGCGCTCGCAGGGAGAAGGAAGTTGGGCGGTGAGGAGCTCGAGATAAAGAAGAAGGTCCGCAGCTTGGGGCTGGCCCTGTGGTCGCTCTGGGGGTCAAAGCATGACCAGATGACGATGCAGAGGGAGCAGAATGCAGGCACTGCGGCTTCGTTGAAATCGGCGACGGCTGCGGAAGGCGAGGGCGCTCGGACATTCAGCGACATGCAGAGACAGGAGCAGGTGGGAGCCTCGAGCAAGTTCTCCAAGCTGGTTAGTCTGAAACCATCGAACAGACGCCATGTTACGGATGAACACCAGGTTTTGGAGGACATTGTTGTCGAGGATTCAGACTCGGCGCCAGCCATGCCAACTCACTCGGAGCAGGCTGAGAGAGACGAAGGAAGGCTTTGGCCCGGCCACGCTATGGGAGAGAATGGAGCTACAGGAAAGAGAGTGTTCATCGAGGGACTGGCCACGCCGTTTAGCCTGCGAAAGGAAGCCGAAACGGCTAGCATGATTACCCTGCAGCCCTCGAGGCCGACGACTCCCGGTGCGAACAAGATTCTAGATGCGAAGCCAACCGACACGGCCGAGGGGGAAGTGGACACCGGAGATGACGAAGCTAGCCAAGGAGCGGGACGTACTGTGACGCCAGACCCCGACACGACGGTGACCACACCATTTGTTACGCCGCTGGTCACGCCTGGCTTGGTAAGTCCCACTGGTGAGCGGCCTGGCTTGGAGATGTTTGTGACCGCCGAGGAAGTTCCCCTGGCGAAGGCATACGTGTAACGGGGATGACGTAGTATATGTATAACTGGCGAGACAATACCCGACGGTGATTTCCATATGTACATCCAACAACTAGATAGCCTCGAGTTTGGAAAAAGAACAGGCAAATTAACTAGTGTTATGAAGTTTAAAGTTGTGCTGGAGATTGGTTGCGAGGGTTCTGATTCAAGAATCGCTTCCTCGGTCGGTACGAAGAGGATATACATGTACGCAATTTTGAGTTTTGATAGGAGTATAAAATGCCGTTTTCCTATCTCTCCTGACACACATAGTATCCAACAGTGTCTGATCCTCAACGGCTTGAGCCTTCGGTATACCCTCTGCCACCGCTTATTTTACTGGGGCAAAACTTCTTTGTATAATTGTCCACACATATATAGTACATATTTTTATACAATTCTTCGCCTATCATGCAATACGCAACGCAACCTCTCGTTACCTCTATAAACGCCGTTATGCCAACCCATTTTTGTAGGTCACCTCACCGCGTCCCATCTCTCCCGTCGAGCGGCAGCAACTCGTCCTGGGATCCGGGCAAGTATCAACACACATAACAGCTCCATTTCTTCCCTCCCTTCCTTGCTCCATTCCTTCCCTCCCGTCCGCTGGATCTAGAATATAGGGTGGCCGAGTCGTTTGATATTCGAAGAACAGGGGAGGAGAAAAGAGCTGGTTCCGGAGCAGCAGCTCGGCGTCGTCGTTTGTAGGCGCCCATCTCGCCGGGTTCCAACCAGCCAACCAACCAATCAACCAAATAAACAGCTTGGCTAAGTTACGAAGCAAGCAAGCAAGCAAGCAACAAGCCAAAAAAGGATCTCAATCAGTCGAGCCCGTTCTCCACCTTCCACCTGGACAGGAACAGCTCTGGACTGCGCGGGCCCGCCTTATCGCCGTTGTATTGTCCGGATGCCTTGCGGATTGTTCTCGTTACGAATGGGGTGAGCTGTTTTTTGGGTCAGTGTTTTTTTTTGGTCTCATTGTCCGATTGGGTTGAGAGGATGGGGGAGAAGCTTCGCGATGGAGGGGCACATAGAGAGAGAGAGAGAAAAGGGGGGGAAACGTACTTTGAACCCATCTAATGGCGGGACCACATACGTTCGGACTTTGTTCCAGTCGATCACGTAGCCGCCGTACTTGGTGTGGTGGCCTGTCGACCCCGTGCCTGTGCCCTTGTAGAAGCCCTTGTTCGTGTCCTTAGTCGTGAGCCGCAGCTTGCGGAAGGCCGACGCTTGGAGGAGGCGTGTTGGTTGCATTGTTGCAGTTTCTCGGGGATTGGGAATTGGGAGTCGGGAGTTGTTTGTTGAAGTCAGGCCCGGGTCGCGACGCCGACGAAAGTCGGAGAATCGTTTTATTTCTAGGGTTAGGGGCAGATGCTGAGAGCTGAGGTTTGGCACTTCGTACGGAAGCTCCTACCAAAAGAATCCGCTCACCGCTTTCGGTTCTTTTCTGCCGGCAGAATTCCTCCAGTAGGCTTTCAAGGGGGTTACAGCGGTTAACCCCTATAAGCGATAGGTCTGCAAAAAGCCACGTTCCAGGGTCAAAAACAGCCAACGCACAGGCTTGTGTTGGCAGTCGCCACAGCGTGGCGAACCGGTTGCTGTGGCGATTGCCGCTGAAATCCGTGCCCAATATGAAAATATATCAAGATCCAGAAGCGCAAGGTAGTTCCAAAGCATCTTTATCCTCTGTCCTTTACAGCTACTATCTTGTATATTTCTCAACCATAGGGCAATATAGTGATACTGTAACCCGTGCCTAAGCCTTGACCCTTAAAGCCGTTGGCTGGACAAACGCTAAAATCTAACAAGTTACTGGCATCCCCCTACGAACTCTGAACGATATTCTTGATCGCGCTCTTAAGGCTGGTTATACACCTGTAACTTCTAACGGTGTTTATAGCCGACTTGATAGCTCCTACGTCGCTAATGCACCGAAGTCTAGCCGACCTAGTAAACAAGAAGCCATTAAGGACGAGGTTCTTGCTAAGGTTCGTCGTGATCGCTGCGGCCGTAAGAAGTCTTGCGCTTAAATCGCTATTGAACTAGAGGGACGAGTTTCCCCTATAACGGTATGGCGAATTTTGCGAAAGGCTGGTATAAAGAAGACGAAGCCT
>Ga0247769_1000014_pt1 | contig 30302 bp, 28 predicted proteins | sample UWRJL166409R6_FD_179942 | JGI IMG/M metagenome (GOLD analysis project Ga0247769, IMG submission 179942) | Plant litter microbial communities from Arlington Agricultural Research Station in Wisconsin, United States - UWRJ-L166-409R-6 | ecosystem: Environmental > Terrestrial > Plant litter >... | reverse complement strand
GACCCCGCCGACGCCCGTGAGCGCCAAGCTATCCACTCAGAAGACGCCCACAAGAGGTTTTGCACGGATATGCTGCAAACTCGGCTGGGCGACTGCCTTTTGACGACCCAAACGCAACCATCACGCCCCTATCAACGCGGTCGTCCGTGTCGGCCATCGGCGACAGCGACCCGATAGAGCATGGCGTTTCCAGTTTTCTGTTGCTTTTACCGGCGCATCATCACGGCGGCAAATCTGGGACTGAAAGCGGTTGGTACCAGGTTTTAGAGTGACACCTGTCGGCGCACAGCATGCAGGTGGCGGGGACCGATATGGTTTGAGAGTTCGTGCAAAATGAAGTCGGTGGTCCAGACCATCATCATCGTCATGAACCCACGAACCCTTGCTGGGAGGTTGACAGGCGGGCCTCTTGGCACAGTGACCCAGTTGCTAAAGTAGCCCGGCGAACACTAGACTAGAGGTACTCCGTCCAATGTTAGTTTTACACTACAACCAAGAATCCGGGGCGTTCTTCTGATGGGAGCATCAGCGGCGGATCATGACAGACCCTAACCCTACAAGACCGAAAGCAAGAGCGAGGACCGTTCGACTGGTGAAAGCAATTGATACAGTGTCATCTCAAGCCTTTGTCTGGGCGGAAAGAGAGAGGGAAGCTGATGGCGGAGAAGGGACAGCCTAGAGATCAAAGGCTGGGAAGTTGCCCCCATAGATAATCTGGCATTTTGCCGGCGACGACAAACAGAGTTATGTGGCATATGGTGAGCACTTCAAAAGTTCGCGATGCAGCCGATCAAGTCAAGTCACGACCCGGCCCGATGGTTACAAGGTAGTGCCTATCGAATTTCTACCTGTCTGTGTCGTCTTGAAGCCATTTTTTATGCTACTCCAGCGCTTACATCCCTATAATACGATGGGTAAGCACCCTCCCACGATATTAAGCACCTTTGTTCTATGCTCCCCTCGCTTCCCCCGCTTTCCCGACGACGCGGTTGGTGTAAAGGCTAGTCTAGCTTTCATCAATAGAAGCACTCAGGTATCTTGAGTTTTACACCACTGTGAGTTATGACACGGCATCGGACAGTGTTGAAGGTCGGGGCATCGAGACGTATAGACAGTGGCTCCAGCGTCTCACGTTCCCGGGGTTCGAGATCTGATCTGAGCCAGATAGTGGGGTGGTGGTATTGCACAAAAGGAAGGGATGTTAAACTTTAAAAACTTCATTCCAAGTGTCCCTCAAGACTTCGGGCAAGGAATACTGCAAGATCAAGGTGTCGGCACCTGCCAGTCACCGAACGGCAATTTCGCAGGTGCGTAGCAGCGAGAAAGGGAATCGGCTGAAGACACAATAAAAAGACCGCAGCGATTCTCAAAGATCGCATTCCGATGCACCGATCGGCTTGAAACCTGGCTTACCGAAACGCGTTTGCCGCATGCGGTTAGGGACCAGACCAAAAGGACACGGAAAGTACACCAATCGCCTGCCAAGTCTTCTCTCGCTACGGATACCAAGAAACCCAAGCCAACTCTTCCCACTTCGCTCATGTTAGCAACATGGCTGATCCTCTGTAAGTATTGCGATTATGGTACAGACGGACCTCATTCAAGATCGGGGCTTTTCTACAACGACAACCCCCAGACATCTGAAAAACGGCGCACCCTTCTCATCAATCCATAAAGGCCTGCGATGTCAGCTTACACTTATTTCTTGGTTTCTCCAGTGTAGTCCCATAACCCATCAAGAATCTGCACGGTGCACGACCAGAGGACATAAACATATATGTGATATCCGTTGGTCCCACCATACTTTGCATACCCCGGAGTTCAACTATCTTACCTTGTTCTCTACCGCATCTTACCTCAGAGTCCCCGCAAAAAGAGGTATCAGGTAGGTAGATAAGCCACGGGGCATAGAATTACACGGACAAGATGGGACCCCGGATCCTAGACGACTACTACCTAGCCATAACTCTCCTTGTCACCATCGCCTACCAGCTCTTCTTCTTTTCCATCGCCTTCAGTCTCAAGTTTGACAAGCTGACCGACTTTGCCGGGGGTACGAACTTTGCCCTGCTCGCCATCCTCACGCTCTCCCTATCATCTTCGGCCGGTCCGGACAGCCCCGATACGCGACAGATAGTTGCCTCAGTCTTCCTCATCGTCTGGGCCCTCCGCCTCTCGGGCTTCCTGCTATTCCGTGTCCTCAAGACCGGTAAGGACGACCGCTTCGATGACAAGCGCGACCGCTTCTTCCCATTCCTCGGTTTCTGGGTCTTCCAGATGCTGTGGGTGTGGACGTGTTCGCTACCCGTCACAGTGCTGAACTCCCCCGCGGTGCGGCGGTCTATGCAGAGCCAGTCGGTGTTCGGGAGCGGCCTTGACATCGCCGGTGTCTTGCTCTACTCGGTGGGCCTGATCATGGAGAGCGTCAGCGATGCACAGAGATATCGCTTCCGCGCGAAGGGAGACAAGGCAGCTGTGTGCGGCTCGGGCTTCTTCTATGTATCGCGGCATCCAAACTATTTTGGTGAGATAATTGTACAGTTTGGTGAGTTCCCGGGGTGCTACCTACCTTACGTAGCCCACGCGTTGAGATCGAGATACTAACAGATATTTCAGGCATCTATATGATTGCCATTGCCCCCGCCGCCTCTAGCTCCGTTACAGGGGGGGCTCGCGCTGCCCTATTCGCTACCGTTGTTGGGCCTGTTCTTCTTACGGCTCTTCTGATGTTCGTGTCTGGTCTCACGCTCTCGGAGCGGCCCGGGGCGAAAAGGCGTTACGAAGCCGGGAGAAACTGGGAAGCTTACGAGCGCTACCTGCGACGCACCAGCATCTTGATTCCGTTTCCGCCGCAGCTTTATGAGCCGCTACCGACTCTCATCAAGAGGACGTTGTTTCTCGAATTTCCCATATATGTATTTGACCCTGCTAAGCACAGTGGTCGAGCCAAACCACACCACTCCGTGGGAGAGGGGAGGAGAACCGATGAAGAGGAACGCGGTAGCGGCGATGACTTGGTCGCTGGGGGTCAGAGGCGGCAGAGCAGGTGAGGGTGCCTCGTTGTCTGCTTGAGCTTGGATGTGACGATGAATAGTGATGATAGTGACATGAACCGTGCTGCGGGTGCATGTGTATGTACACGGGAAGCCCCAAAAATCAAACCCATGATACAGAAGAGGTAAACAAGAACTTTTGGAGCGGATAACTGAACCGAGACAACCATTATCCATGAAGATAAACCAGATGAACAACAACGATAGAGTGGGGAGACAATCACAAAGGGAAAGGGCCGACCAGTCTCAGATAGGGACATCCCGGGAACCACAGTGTTCCAAGCTCTGGTCACCACCGCTGCCGCGGAGGTTGATAGGTTGGTCCAGCATCTCCTGTGTCGAGCCATAGTCGGTGTAGTCGGATTCCTCCGAGTGGGTCTCCGAGCCCTCCGGAATAGGGACCATGGCTGATTTTGTCCTGCAGTATGGAGTGGTCATGTAAGCATATAGGTGAGCCGACAACATATGAAATGGGGACGAAGTCTCGCAACCGAGAAGAGTCGTCGCGGCGGGTGGAGGGGCATGACTACAAACCAGATGTGGATGGCGGCTTTCCAGTCAAGCCCGTCTATGCATCCGCCTTTGACAGATACGACATTTTTGCCCTGGCGAGTGGTACCATGTCAGTATGCAGTCCATAAAAAAGGAGTGTGGCGTATCCTAAGATGGTAGTACACACCGGTGTTGCGTGTAGGAGTCGGGTACCACATCTTTTGCAGAAATAGCTGTCAGGGGCAAGTCAGCCAGCCATGCCCCTATCTGGGCCACCCGCCTAGCCCTGCATGGAAGGGGTTAGCGAGCGAAGACACACCAGTTCAGGGTCTGGCCGTTTGATGTTGATCGGCTGTTGCATGCACCAGGCGGGCACTTGGTCAGCTGTCAACCCGTCAACACCAAGTCAGCAAGGTATGCTCACGTATAAACACTCAACAAGTCGCTGTCGGGAAACTTGAACACGGGGAATATGGCCGACGTCCCAAACGCCGAGCTTGTCTGCCTCCGGCACTCTGAACAGTGGCATATGTAGAGAGCGAGGGGTTTCGGGAGCGGTGTCTTAAAGGCGACCGCTCCACACTGACAGCTAGCGTCCATATTTTGTTGTCGACCTTGTTGTCGTTGTATAAGTCACCCTAGGTGTTGGCAAGACGGGACTTAGGTACTGCTTTCCATCGAAACCTATACAACCACCGGCAAGAAACCCTTAATGCAATTAAGCTCCCGATATCTGGATCTGGCTGTATTAGTCACCGATAGTTGGATATTCTATGATACCTACCGTACCTAAAAAGTTCCAATTCGAGGCTGCGCTGTCCAAAGAAAAAAGTGCCTGCCTTACTCACCAAAATATTAGTACACGGGAGACTAGAGCCCCAAAGCCTCAAGTGTTGGATAGCAGCGTATCTCCGCCAGTTAGGTGAGTCGGGTGAAGACAGAAGGGGGTGGGAAAGTTGGCACACACCCGTTTCGAGGCAAGAACAATGCGGGGCAGTCGGATGGGCCCAACAGAGAAGAGCAGCGTCAGCTGATCCGCTGTAAGTTGTGGAAAGCGCCCCGTGAAGCGTGGGTATACGTGGTATCTTGTCTTGAGGTAAGTCAAGCAACTTCCGAATGTCTCAAAGACTGAAATATACCAACCCAAAAACACAAGCAGATAAGGATGAAAAGCAGAGGAGAAAATGGGAGGTGGAGATATTTTGACGTGCAAGCGGCTATCGTCAGGTATGACTCCAAATCCTGAGGCCAACAGCCCCTGCTTGTTCTCCTGGCCTTGGGTTTGGTAGGTGACGTGACTCACGCGGCCTTAGCGGCAGGGCATTCACGAAGTCACCTGAAAATGGTGATGCTCCGACCGTAAGACACGCGCCAGCATTGCCCCGAATGCGTCCAGGGTCGTGGTATTAATACCCGCTATTTGGATAACTGGCTCGGTTGCCCATGTACCCCTATCTCCCAGCTTACTGCTAGAGGAGTTGAACTGGCAATGTGGACGCCGTTCCGATGTACGGAGACTAGGCACTTCCGGCTGCGGCCCGGCGCGGTCTGGCGCGGTCCTAGACGGCTTTGGCCCCTCCATGGCCGATGATTCCCGGTCCGATTCTATCGCCGACGCACGACATAACGTGCCGCTGCAGGAACATGCCACACATGCTACAATTCAACACCGATGCTGCCCTTTCTAGACCGCGACTGAGGTCTGCACGATGGACAGCGTAAAAGGCATATCATCTATAGCTTGCCACCGTAGTGCTCATTATGTATGGTCCCTTGCTATGTAAAAATGTACACGGGTGACTTGGGAGCCTCTAGACACCGGTGCGATGATTGAAAGCGACTTCCCGAAGTGGCTCCCTAATCTGAAATCCTCTCCCTCCGGTCCAAGAATATGAAACCACCTTTTGCCAAACGCCTGTTTAATAGCCCCGATCATGGTCGCACTAGAATGAATAGAATCCTGTCTTCATGCTGCTGTCGAATACCTCTGACCCCGGGGATTTTCCTCTGTATCGTCCAAACATGCGAGTTCGATCTTCCGTCCCACCTTGACGACAGTGTCATCCACACCCCGCCAGAACAGATCGGCTGCCCAGACAGCCATCGGTCCGAGAACACAGAGGCCCAAAAGCCAGCACATCTGCATCTGCGCCCTCGAATCCATCCCAATATACCCCTTGATTCCCTTGGCGAGAACGGCCTCCCTGAATTCAGGTGTCCCAGGTTCGCCGGTTGCTGGGACAAACGGGCGCCCCATGACACGCTTTTCGTAGAAGTCGAGGACTGGACCGTGGCAGAGGTAGATGGCGTAACTTATGCGTCCACAGTACTGCGCGAGGGCCCCCTCGAAGAAACGCTTCAGAATAGGTACCTCGCCAACCGTCCATACAATGAAGATGGCTGATATTCCGAACCAGAATTTTTGCGGAGCCAGGTGGTCCATGTGGTTGAACGGGGCCGGCGTATGGGCGAGGAACCATTGAATTAAAGGAGTCCTGTCGGCGTCAATGTTGGGCCAGCCTGCGATATAGAGTCCGAGAAAGATTATGATTGCATGAAGCGCGCCCTTGAGAGTTCTCAGCAGGGTCCTGGGAGATTTAAATCCTTTCTCCGGTGAATCCCAGCCGGGTCGGCGAGAGTTCTGCAACACGTGAATCTCGGCAAGAAACAGCCCAGCGAGGAATTCGAATGCAGCCCACTTTCCACAAGCCATGCAGTATACGATGAGCCCAAAAACCATTGCCTGTCTGATGCGAAGTTGGACCCTCGAGACCATCAATATCACCATGAATAGTAACATCGAATGGGCAAATTCGATGGGGATGGTCCACAGATGGGGGTCGTAGCCCGGCTGCAGGTCGAAGTCCCTAATAACGTATCAGCCGCCCGCTCAGAGAAGGGTGTCTGGTTCACTTACCAACCCCATGGCCAGATGATATGATGGAAAACAGCATCCGACCACGATCCGAACTGCTCTCCCCAGGTCGCGAACTTTACTTTATGGTAACCCAACTGCGCCATAACCATTACGAAGAAGGTCGAAACCAGACAGGGTCCGAAGAGGCGGAAAGCACGGCGAAAGGTCGAAGACGACAGTGCAGTATAGCACTTGTCCATATCACGGGAGTGTATTGCCTTTACTGGCTTGTACGACAGCACGAAGCCAGATATAACGAAAAATATATGCACCATAGGTCGGCCAGAGAAGATAACTCGGAGAAATGGCAGCTGGATAAGCCCCGACGGGATATTCTCGTCGATGCCATAGGATCGTGTGAGCTCAGGTGTGTTGTTCTCCGTGTAGTGGCAGAAAAAAACAAGGACCGAGGCGACGCCGCGAAGACCGTCAAGGTACGATGTGGGGTGAACCTTCCATGTCGGTTTGTGTGCTGGATAGAAAACGTCGGCGATGAAGCTTGGAAGCAGCAACCTCATCAGCGTCTTGAGAGTGGTCGCATATTGCCTTGCCATGGTGGGCACTGTTGCGCCAGCCAACGAGAGGAAGTTGGACGGCCGATTTTACAACGAATGGACAACGGTCTTCGTAGTCCTGGTGGTGAGGAAGATAATTAGCACCCTCTTGAGCACGAAAGACAAACGCGCCCTAGGCACTTTCATAGGTAGAGGACTGTGGGATGTAGCAGGCAGTAGGATCTGTCTCTTCAGCAAGCCCAAGGCCTTTTGCTCCTCGGCCTAGTTTCCAGCGTGGCGTGAATCGCGTCTTGGGATGGGGGACCACCAACGAGTGACAACGAGCGCTCCTGTCGTCGCACCCCTCGAGGGAGAGTGACACCAGGATTCCAGGTCGCGAGTACCACCAACAGATTAGATAGACATAAGGTACTTACGAAGACGTCAATGGCCAGTGGGAAAGGGAACCCCAAAAAGAATGAATGCAAAGGAGAAATGGGAACTGGGACTCGGGATCGCTTGGGTGGAGTGTCGGGAATCCAGAACATCAGCCGAGGAGAGGGGGTGAGATGTTTGGACACCGGCTCGCACCTTCCCCAGAGTTGTGAGATAGGGGAATAAAATGGGACGCCCTAACATTTAAGAATGGGTCTGACCCTTGCCATCTATGAATCAGATCTGATTCAAGTACTCAGCCAGCCAACAGCATTGCCGTGCCTGTGAACCACGGACGTAGTTTCCCTATCAATGCCACCTCAACCCCCTGAAAATTTGGTCCAAGGTAGTGAAAAGGAGAGAATAGGAGAAATTGGGGATCGTGCGAATCAAACTAGACGGAATGGGGTAAGAGGCTCTTCGTAGGCGCTTCTCGCTAGGCTCGACAGCCGTTGAAGCAATGAGAAGAGCCAAGGCCCTGCAGCAGGGCCTGGCACGCTCACCCAATTCCGTCGCGAGAAAACCAGCGGGCCAATTTGAGGTAGTATTGCTTCCCGTCCTGCACCTGTTCCTTCAAGCAACTCGTCATGGTTAATCATCCGAAGGGAAGACACACCACCGCTTTTGCTGTAATATGGACAGTCATATTGTCGGTAATCAGCTCGTACTTTTAAGGCGTTACGTGTCGTCCCGCCGCTCCGCAGAGACAAAGTGCCGCCAACACCGTCGCATATAAACCATCCCGCCTTTTCGCAAACATGGATAGGCCTTCTTGGTATTTCCCGAGCAAGAGGAACTCATCTGAGCGGCCTGTCATCCAACCCCCTTGGCGAGATGGAGGCTGGACATAAATGTGTACAGTACCACCTATGAATTGTTGTTAGCGCGGTTCTTCGAGGCTCGCTGAAGACGTCACCGTCACACTCATATCCATACCTGCCAGTTCCCTGTTAGAGCTGCCAGGAATGGAATAGAGTATCACAACTTCCTTGTGAGAGCCTTGTTTTCTGAGTAGGAGGCCTCGTATGTGGCTCCCGCAGGGCCTTTGCAATTCGCTGGAGACCTGTCCACGTACCACGCTAACAATAAAAAAGCTACACGGTTGGTACCGGTATGACCATCCCATTTCGCGTACTCGTTAGGACTAAAACCGGCCCAACCCAGAGCATGCACTCTAGGGTTGGGGACACTGACTTGCAAACGCGCGTTGACCTGCAAATGTACTTCAGTTTTATAGCTAAGGTATCTCTCACCAGATCGAGACATATCGCAAAGCGATAAGGTGGACTTGACATCATGGCGATGTACAATACCTCTGTGCGCATATGTACAAATTAGGTAGGTTTGCCGGTACCTAGCAAGATTGCATGTCTGCGTCCGTTTGTCGCTTGCCGAATTCAGGCCCGACGAGTATCCGTCTGAGTGGCACTTATGCATAAGATACGGACGGAGCCCTGGGCGAGAGTTGCACAGCACCCGACCCAAGCACCCTAAGGTATTGTAATTCGTGCTAAACGGCCTTACACTACTCTCACGCCCACGGACGCCACAACCCGCCCACCCGCCAAAGGCTTGAACCCCCAGAGAAACGTGCGGTGTGTTTCACAGATCGCATATCTTGGCGGGGCGCTAGATCGACTTTAGAAGATCGACATCCAAGATGGCGATGTGCGGTGATGAAAGACGCGCTTCTCCATTCCAGAATAACGGTAATTTCTCTCAATGGCGACATCACGGTCATTTGCTCATGTACTTCAAGACCATAACGACAGACTGTGTGTGCACAACCAGTGTCCTTACCAGTATTGGATAAATTATCACGAGCTTGCTCATCCGTAGCAATGGTAACACGGGCAGCAGGGCTTATTACCCAGGTATGCCTATGAAGTACCCATGCACCAGTGGTAAAAGCGTCGAACTCTTCAACGAACTCGCTATCTCTACTCTACCGACTATGAGCCTAGCCTTGAATCAACCTACTCGGCAATTGGGATTCTCCCCCGCCACCCAGGCTCCAAGCGTTCAGGCGTCGTCTTATTTCAATATCTTCTGCCCGCCTTCGACTATACCGCTCACTTCCGCAACACAAACAACCGACACTTTGTCTCTGTCGTGTCTTTCCATGTTCAACCTCTTGCCCAGCCGCTCGCACCAGACCAACCTCTCGGCATCGGTCACAGCTTTGATACCCACAATCTCGACCTCCAACTCTCTCAGCCGTCTCATTTTTCTCAGCCCTTCGACCCATCTGAACTCGTCCCCTTGCCACGTCCTTGGCGTGTTCCCGCGTCGCAATGGCCACCACGGCCCGTGCGGGTCTTCATCGCTATTCCCCACCACAAGGGGCTCAGTCTCGTCCAGCTCCACAGTGACTCTCAATCCCCGCATCCCAACCGCCCAGAAGCTGCAAAGCTCTTCCCACACGTCAATACGCAGGGCCTCACTCAGATCTCGCGCCTGAATCTCCAGCCTTGCGAACCGCATCGTCTCCCGCTGCCATGGCTTCAAGGCTCCGACAAATCCCCGCGCCGCCGACAAGCCAGAGGAAAACCACGTGATAAAGACGAACTCATTTGCCTGGAAGGGGATGGTGCGACATTCGAGGTATACCTGTCTGCTGGTGCGGAGTAGGGCGCTTGGGAGGTAGGCTACAGGACGGTAGGGTGAGAGCAATGGCACCATGTCCTTATCATTTTGCTCTTGCGCCGAGGACGCGATCGTGCGAGGGCGGTCGACATGGTATGACGTGCTGATGTCTTCTTCACGCCAGAACACGTTGGTGATTATTGGGGCGAGGAAGTAAGCACTATATGTTGGCGCGGGATACCACGGACTCAGGTCTACCTCGTTGACGAGACTCATGAGGTGGACCCAGTTGTAGATCTGTAGGCGAATCTCAAGCGGGAGGGCGAGGAATCCGGGATTGATATGCTTGCTGTCTTTGCCGGAGGGAGTACCAGCTGCGATAGCCGTTTCAACTTGATCTGGGCTGTCAAGATACGAGCAGGCTGCGCTTCCCGCCCCGGAAGACTTGGACACAGCAGGTTCCCGGTCACGCAGACCCGGTGCCGGCAGTCTCATGATGCCGGATGGGGAGATGGTATCGAGCACTGTGCCGGACAGTACGTGTCGATTTCAGGAGACTCTGTCAAACTCCCGGGTGCGTATCTTGAGTGATGCCGGATGAATTCGGATTCTGATCAACATACAAGGGTTGGCATATGGTCAACAGATCACAGACACCAAGCGTCATCAAGAAGCACATTGCAGTGCAGAGAGTCGCAGACGGTCGGGTCATATTTATAATACCTCGTCAATATTATTCTCACCGAGCATCATACCTCAGTCGTACCTCGGACATCATAAATAGGATATCTCTCCCGATCGGGGCATCCCATCCCCATCCTCTCGCTATGTGTTCCGCGCAAGTTACTGAGAACGGTTAACTACCAGCCCGAACACCCAATAAGGCAAACTCGAAGATCTGGGCCAAGCTCGTCTCCTGCATCTCTCACTGGACATCGTGTATGGGCCAAGGAATGACCGCATCACCGCCGCAAACCAATCCTAGGACTTGGTGGCTTATGACTCGAACCGGTAGCGATCGCGACCCTCGAGGGACTCTTTCAATGAAGTCAAATGGTATACACGCAGGCGGAGGCGAAAGAGGTTCGCGATACCCGACGCATTGAAGCTCTCCGATCCTACATAAAACTGTGCGATCCTGGTTCCTTGAGGTTGAGTTTAACTTCTAGACTCGCAACCTGGTAAGGATGACTTGTTGTGCCGCATAAGTCGTTGAAGGGCGGTAGCCCGGGACAGTCTTGGCCAGTGTCCGTATCTCCGCATTTCTTGCATCCTGTCCTCACCTCCCGCAGGTGGGCGGCATAGAACCCTAGTTGAGCGTTGCCGAGACGAGGCGGATTGTGAAAATATTGAGATGCCCGTGGCTCGATTCGATTAGGGTGTCGGGGATGTATAGAAGATAATTACACAGAAGGCGTCAGCACCAAGACAGCTCATGCAGAGACGAGAAGATGCCTTTTGAAGCTGTTGATGCCGACAAGAGACTAGCTCGTTCGGAGCACAGCTCAAAATGGTGTATGATTTCCTGTCTAGTCGTATTTGCGACGTAAATCCGGAATACAAGGGAACGCATCCGTACTACTCACGGATATCCTCGGTCAACATCATATCCAAGAAAAGCCACACATCCTGCTAGGGATGCAAGCAGTCCAAGCAGAATGGCCAACGCAATACGAAGGGCATGTATCGTCAGGTAACACAAAGCTTGGGGATTATACCCCAAGGCGCGTGGAACACGAGCAAACTACCTAAGAAGAACGCTTCACAGTCCAGGTAAGGCTTTTACAAACTCGTCTCTGTCCTGTGTGGATCTACCGCTGAGTGTTCTGTCGCCAATTTTGTACTACCCAAGGCGGACCGGAGCGACACACAGCGACACTCGTCGCCGGTGTCGTCCCATTGACGGCGCTGTGGCCGCCACTTGCCGGGACATTGCATTCTCCGTGTTACTAGGCATCCAGGTTGCTCCTACGCAGTCTCAGATTGCATACTGCAACTGTGCGGCGTAATCTTTCGTGGCTTCTGGAAAATTCACAGTAGGTTGGGCGCTGCCGGGCCACACCGCCATCCCAGAGACGCAAATCTGCGGGCTGCCCGTCGTCCCGGTCCCATCCGAGAGTCGGTGCCAGTTGCTCCGCAGTTCGAACGCCGTCCTGATCCCCCACTTGGCAACCCGCATCTCCAATGCGCAACATCTCTTCGCAGGAGTGTAGTAGAAAAGCTCCGCAGACTTATCCCATATGTCGTTTGTTGATAGTCGGACAATTCCGAACCATCCGTTGCTCGCATTACCCCCTCACCTGCTTCTGGGCCGCAATCTTCCTGGGGTCTTTCGGCTTTCGTGTTCTTTCGAACTCGACACTCGGCGGGAGGTTCAAATCGCCTCGCGCTGCAAACCAAAGCACATGCTCCGGTTGGATACCAGCAAACTTCAACAGGCTAGCCTTGACAGCAGCGCCAGCCCCCAACGGGACTCCATGACCTTGACTCCCCTTCATTCCCGTTATCTCCTCAACCTTCTCCTCCTCGTCCTCCTCCTCGTCCTCGTCACTGTCCTCCTCCAGATTCCGCCTCAACCCCGTCCTCACATTCTCAACACCCGCTTCCCTCTCTGCAACCGTGTACGCCTCCCCGGATTGATTCTCGATAAATTCCCTTAGGTCGTCGTAGCAAGCCTGCCACAAGTCGACCCACTGCTCGTTGAATGGGTCTGTAGGCTCTTCGGTCTCAGGGTCCACACCGTAGCCATCTTCATCATCTCCCCCACCTAGTTTCCCGCTAGCCAGCTTGCTGGCGTCCACTCCTGCCGTTCTCGCCGTTTGGCGGGCCTCCTCAACCATGCCTTCAATGTCAGGCTCGAGCTTCTTCCTCAACAGATGCAAGAGGATGTGTTCTTGTGTGCGACCAGGGTAGTTGGTAGAGGGGTGCACCGCGACGCGCTGGAATAGCTCGGCATTGTCGTTGACGATATCCTGGATGGTGTTGACCGACTTGAGGAGGATAGACGCTGATGCTTGGAGGGATTCTCTAGTGCGAGGTAGTAAGCATGGCGTAGCGCCTGATAACGGAAGGGGAGAAGCATAGCTTACCGATTGGGGAGCGGCTGCGTAGCAAATACGTTCCCTCGTAAACTCGCAAGGCTGCTTGCCAGCTGTTGGAAGCGATTTCGCATCAGATCGAGCTGCTTGAGCTCGTCAGGCGCAAGACCGAGCGACGCCATGTTTGCGCAGCTAGAGTCGTCCCAGTACCTATGAAACTGTAGGAATCAAAGAGCTGGAAGGGAAGAAGCAGGTAGTTTAACGCAATCCGGCTACTCTCTGCGTGTTTTCGCACGGGTTTGATGGTAAAGACGCGAAGATACAAGGACGGTTGTTGAAGCGGCTTTGTTGGCTGCACCCTTTCGGGCACTGCGGGGCAGGGGTATACGTCGCCAAGAATCCCCGCGCTGCTCGGTTGGGACGGCTCCACATCTGCTTCCCCCAAGCCCTCCGTGAACCTTGACGACCGCATCCTCGGTTGGTTAACAGGAAGACGTGCTCACAGCCGGAGGACGGGCAGGTCGCTTGCCTACAGCCTTTCGTTCACAACCCTGGGGGGTTTCCTCGAATTATTCGTATTCCATCAACTACGTAAAAATTGATATTACCTTACGCTCCATGCGCCGAGCACCAATCATCCAATTCAATACTTCTGGTCTTGGATATGCAACCATTCCCAACACGACCGGGTCCCAAATGAGTTCCGAGAGGGGGAGTCATAAGAAGAAGGTTTGGGAAGATAGGGAGAGCTCTTCTTCACTTCCACCGTTGTCCTCACTGGCCATGGGATCCGGCCTGATCGACGAGTATGGTATTTCCGGTTTCCTTTCCATATTGATCCACAGCTGGAAAACGGGCCATTCGTTCCAAGTCATCCAGCGGAATGTGGGACCGAATATACCTGCCGATCGTTAGCCATGGTCAGTGTAATGATGACAATCCACACAATCAAAGAAAAATGGAGTGGCCAATACAGACTTTTCCCTGCCATCGTCCTGCGGGTTGAAGTCCCAGCTTGTGAACTGCCCTTGCTTGAGCGCCGACCATACCAGCCTACGTTTCCTCTGCGAGTAAAGCACATTCTGTGCGATACGCTCAAAGTCCCACCTAGCACTCGCCTCCCTCTCAAACTTGTCGAAGGCATCCTTGGCTTCCTCGCCCATCGCCGCCTTTCCTAGCTTTGCTCTCGTCTTTGCTAGATCGTGAAGTTCCAAGGGGTCCGCTTCCAAATTATACAGTTGCGAGCCATCAGAGGGGCAGGTGATGTACTTCCACTTGCCGCGTCTTATCATCATCAAGGGACTGATAGTGCCTTCTCCTGTATACTCCGCAATCGCTTCATCATGGCCTTTCTTGCCCATGAGGTGAGGGAGCAACGAGGTCCCGTCCATGGGCAGCTGCGCGAGCGGTTTTGTGCCGACGAGATCGCACATGGTAGGGAGTATGTCCAATGTCGAAACATTCTCCGCGACCCTGCGAGGCTCGAACCACTGCGGGTACGTTACCAAAAGGGGTACGCGAACGGATGACTCGAAGAAACACATTTTGTACCTATTGAAAGTGTTAACAAATACTCCCTAGGGATTTGTTTCTCATCTACCGCGCAGCTACGACCAACTCACCAGAGTCCCCTCTCACCAAGCATATCCCCGTGATCTCCACTGAAGATGACGATGGTTTCTTCATCAAGCCGGCACTGCTTTAGCACATTGAGCAGCTTTCCGATGCAGTCGTCGACATAACTAACGGCACCATAGTAGGCCCGCCTTGCGCGCTTGATCTGCTCGCCGCTGAAATCCTGATCCCAGAGGTCGCAGACCTTCAGCAGACGCTTGCTGTGTGGATCTTGGTCTTCCTTGGCAATTGTTACCTTGGGCAAGTCGATATCGACACTGTCGTAGAGATCCCAATACTTCTGTTCGATGGTGTACGGATCGTGAGGGTGTGTGAGAGAGACCTGGATAACATTGGTAATCGTAATCAGTCCCTTAACTTGCTGGTAGAGTTCGATAAGGACGCTTTAAGGGGCCCCAAACCGGTTCATAGACCGCTAGTGAGGGGCGCCACATGGCTTAGGTTGAGATACTTACCGTTAGGCAAAACGGCCGAGCGCTGGGGCCCTTCCGAACATGGTCGTACAGATACTGGGTGGAGCGGTACATGACCTCCTCATCGTAGTCGAGCTGGTTACTTCTGACACAGACACCTGCCTGCAGAATAGAGCTGGCGTTGTGGTACCACTCTAGCCGGGTATCTGGCTTGTCCCAGTTGACGACCCCTAGCGAAGGTGTGAGCAGATGGCCTCTAAGCAGAGATTTCCCATTTACCAACATCCGAAATCTCCGGGGTAGATGTCACTGGTCAGGCGGGTCTCATAGCCATGGAGCTGGTCTCCGACGAAGTGCATCTTGCCTGCCAAGACGGTGTGGTAGCCCCGTAGCCGCAAATAGTGCGCGTACGTGGGGATGTCGCTTGAGATCTGCGCCGCGTTGTCGAACGCACCGATCTTCATGGGAAGCAGCCCAGTGATCATGCTCATCCTCGATGGCGCACACAGCGGGGATGGGCTGTATGCAGCATCGAACTGGACGGATCTGGCCGCTAATGCGTCTATATTGGGGGTCAATATCTGCGAGTCTGGGTTGTGTATCTTGAGCAGAGGAGCCGCGAGTTGATCCGCCATGATATACAGTATGTTCGGCCTCTTGGCTGCTCCTGGACCATTGTTGGCGCCGTTGTCGTTGCTATTCTGCGCACGCTCCCCGGGTAGGGAGTTGAGGTCTGGCGACATCCTCGCGTCTAGTAGTTACCTTAACTTAGGGACCGGTTTGAGAGGGAGGGGTTCCAGTTGTCTTACAACCGTCAGCAACGCCGAGAAGAACGTGTGTGGGGAGCTTCCCAGACAGTATAGCAGAGACAGGCGATCGACCCGGGCCGCTGTGTGTTCAAGAGGTTGAATTCGGATCGTAGGGGGGATAAGGGGAGGCAGAAGGACCATGAAAACAAGAATCGAAGACTATTGTGTTTGGCTTCCCTTTAATGGCTTCCCTCTGGACTTTCAACAGTCCCAAAAAAGGATACCCTCTCCACACGACAGACCCCAAAGGTTAAACGTCAGAAGAACGGAGTTGCAGGAGCACGCAATCACCATGGAACAGATGGCGCCATCGAAGAGACGGGAGGAACAATCAAACGGTGGGCTGGCTTACGGGGCCAATCCCTTCTTACCACTCAGGGCGTGTTCGCACCACCTGAGTTGGGTGATTGCCCCGTGTACCATACCTAACAACCAATTGGATTTGCCAGTGGATGCGATAAGCGGCAATCACTCTGTGTACCGCAGCAGACGCCCATTCTTGCTTCTGCAAAGTTCCCGTCGGTTTTTTGAACATTGTCAACCTGAGAGATTCTTCCTTGGTCTACTTGTGACTTACAGTTGCAAACCTAGGGGATGCATGCTGCAGCGGGTTGTCATCTACAATCCAACCCTGGTTTGATTGTTAGCTCGGGACTTGCGGGGCCTGGGGAGGCTCCATCATGACAAAATAATTGAGACACCAAAAACCCTAACCCCACCCGAGACTCCACCTAAGACCAGCTTCAGCAGAAGACTTACAACTCCTACCACGACGTGAAGAATGACCCGATCTAACTCTTATTTAGTGAATAGGTGTAAACGTGCGTAGAATACGGCTTTGAATTTCCCTGGAGTTTTTAGGACTGTTTTGGGACTACAGTTTATGTTCTAAAATCTTAGTGTCTCAATTTTTTTGTCATGAGGGAGGGAGGATATCTGAAGGCCTGTATTCGCTGAACCTAGCCAAGCTTTTCACGCTGTGGAGGCCTAACGAGGGTGCTGTGGATGTCTGGTAAGGATACTGTGGATGGCTTCCAGTACTTGCCACTATTCGCACTCTGCCTTTCCTTCAAAGTGGAAAGACCTTGCACGCGAGCCTTACCTCTATCGTCGAGAACTGGAGAAGAAGTGGATGATAAACGGGGCAAGTCTCACGCTAGCAATCAAACCAGGGCTGGATTGTAGACGCTAGATGGTCTCGGCACAACACAACAGGAAAGGAACCTGCTCAGGATCATCCCTTCTGATCTCAGATTGCAGAGGGGTCACAGGTATCGACCTTGGCACAAAGTAGGAAAATTCCGGGGAGCTTGCCCCTCATGTATCTCGATTGCTGCTGCCTCGCTCACCGCCCAGGTCAACAACTTCATTCCCTGCCAGCGAACCCCGAAAGCGGATGTGTCGTTGCCAAACATATCCCAATTGCAGAAATCGCCATACCCGAACAGTGGGTCGGGATGAAAAATATGATCCCTAATTTAATGCTCTCTGAGCACTTTATCAAGGGAGCTCCCTCATTTTATGAGTTCTAGAAAGCAAACCTTTCTAGATCAGCTAAGACATAGTAGCTGCGAATCTGGTATTATTGAGACAATATCAGATATAAATCAAGTTTTTACCAGTTAGAAAGCATAGCTACTTGCTACTTATGCTTAGACAAGCTCCTTCAGACGACGATCTCCAAACAAAAAAAAAGACTGTTCCCGAGGGAGCTTCGTAACTTACGGGACCGGAGACCGCTTCAACGTATCCTAAACGCTGTCGCGACGTGTACAACACCCTCACCAGGCGTCTACATCGTGAAAGGCTTAGCTAAGTTCAACGAACACGGGCTTTCGAGTACCCCACTAGACCCCACAAGTCTCGCGGGAACAATCATATTAGGGCTGGATTATACTTGTGCAATTTTTTTCCTTTGCTAGCAGCTGGTCGAGTTGTAATGCCAGATACCAGTGTCGCATAGCACTCCTAATTTCGTAATAGATTTGGACATTCTTGTCATCAGATGCAGGGCACAACAGTTACATTCTTGTTCATTTGGGTTACGGGCGAGAGCCTAGTGTGGGAGGAGAGAAAAGACGCTAGGATTGGTCATTAAGATATGAGACACTGACAGAGTTCTAGTTGGTGAAATCCTGTTCACACGACCTAGGAACCATAAACTCAGCCACGGCGACGAGTCGTGGGTCCCTTGCTTTTCGGGGTTGCTGTGGTTGTCGTTGAAGGGGCTTCGATGGGAGCTTCCTTTTGCTTGCCCTTTGCTTTAGACGACGGTGTATTCCAGTAGTAGATCATCTGTAGGGCTAGAACTAGATTTAAGGAGAAACCGGCGATGTATCCGTAAAGGATTAGCTTATCGTCTACCTCCTGCAGAGTCGTGAAGATGCGGGAGAGAGATCCAGCGAGGTAGTTGAAGACCTGCACGCAAAGAAGGCCGTTAGCATAGTGCCTACATCTACTACTGGAGGCAACATACCGCAAAAGCGCTCAGCTGCCCGGTACTACCCTCCTGCAAGATAGCAACGATCTGGGGAACCTTGCTTGCAACACCCATCACGCCCGCTCCGGCTTGAAGGTAGCTCAGAGACTTCATATCTAGGAGGCCCTGGCCGAAGAGCGTGACGGCACTAGCGGCGAGGGCGGCGATGAACAAGGCTGCCAAGCTCGCCCTTCCGCTGTAATTGAGCACAAGGACGGTGATAACAACATTCTGCGCTAGCACCAAACCCGTCTCGCCGTATGTGCTGATGGGGAAACCATTGCGGAAGTTGTAGGCGAGCGAGATAAGGTAACTGCTGGTCTCGAGCAAGTACGAGAGAAACGACACGCCGCTGGCTGACTGCGAACGCACGAGCTTGATGATTTGAGGGACCTTGACGATCGACGAGGCGGCAATGATTCCAATACCGAGGCCCTTGCTGATGGCAAACTTGACGCACTCGGAATCACTTGGGTCGATATCCAGCAGCAATGTCTTGTAGCAGGCGTCGCCGATGATGGATACGCCGAGGTCGCGAATTGGGGCTGGGAGATTGTGCGTGACAGGCTGGAGGGCAGAACGAAGCGCGTCCATCTTGCGAGATGTGCGGTCGGCTATTCTGGAGCGTATAGATAGAGATATTCTCAGACGCCCGATAATGGGCGATGGCGGTGCGCGACAACGTCCGCCAGAAAATTTGTCAAGTTGCGTTGCTGTCAGCTCTGGGGTCAACATGTGGCGAGGCAGGGGGGGTGGGATCTTACTCTAGAATCCCGGCGCGTCCCCAAAAATTCCGCGCCACGGCCCCACTCTCACCAACGCCTTATAACCCTGACTTGTGCCATGTTTACCTACTCAGTCAACGAGTAACATTGAGCGCGATGCACGGCACTTCAATACAGGTACATGATGTCCCTTGAGAGGGGTCGCATGGGAACACAGATGGCCGATCATGCAAATATCACAAGTCTGATTTCATGTCCCCTCCTATATTGGAGGTTGTCATCTGTGAGGGTATCCGAACGACCCTTCCAGGGCTGTTGGCAAGCACCAAGTCCAGCGCCGTTTCCATGTCCGAGCCACCTGAGAACAGTCAAACCGCCCTGTTAATACAGTAGTGTGTCTCCCAGCCAATTACCAACGGGCCTGGACATGCACCGGAAAGAAAACCGAGAACAGGGAGCATGACTATGGTTTGGCCTTTGGCTTCCGCCCAGGCTTCTTCCTCTCCTTTAGCTTAGCTGGTGCCTCCTTCTCTGCCGCTTTCTTCTTCACATCGAATGCCTTGACGAGCTCTGATGCATGGCTCAAGTTTGCTTTGGGCTCCCATGTGTTCTCTTCGTCGCCGTACCCCTTCCATTTGATAAGGTACATGTGTTCCATCGTGTCCGCGTCAATCATGGAGTCAACGATCATTTCAATTTCGTATTCTCCTGTAAGCGTGGCATCGTTGCTGGTACTTTTCTTTGGCCGACCAGTATTTGTAGTCTGCTCCGCTTGTCAGATACTGTATGTGAACTCGACATGTTTCTCTACTTACTGTGGTGCCGTTCTTCGGACGCCCGCGAGTCAGCTTTTTTGTTGCCCCGGCAGCAAGACGCGCGCTCGCAACGGTAGCAGTAGTACGCGTTGGTCGGCCGCGCTTTGCCGGACTGAGCTGCCTCTCGACTTCGGACTCTTCGGTTGCTGCTTCCTCTTCTTTCTGAGGCAAAGGAGCTTTGCGCTTGCGACCCACAGCTTTGTTCGAATGGGTAGATTTGGCAGGGCGTCCAGCTTTTGATATGGTGGCACCAGCAGGAGTGCCAGAGGCCGAGCGGGATGGTCTCCCCCTCTTCTTAGGTGCGGGTGCAGGTGTGTCTATAGACTGCTCATCCTCAACATCCATCGGTGCTACCGGCGCAGGCATTTCTCCAAAGCCTTCTCCCAGTCCTGGCTCGTCGTGTAGAGTGACGACCGTGAGACCAGAGCCTGAAGCTGCAGACTCCTGCGGAGCTGTAGCTTCAGGTTCGACTGAGCTATAGACCGTGTTAGTTTGAGATTGAGAGTGAGAAGGGGATGCCGAGGAACAATATCGCCTCAGTGCTTTCATGCTCGTGAGAGTTGACGGATAAGCCCGCAGGAGCCGTGTACCTGTCGGCAATGGACACCGTGCGTAGCACAGTACTCATGTAGGAGTAGAGGGGATAGTAGAGCAAAATTGCTGCAGCGGAGGAAGGCGCGAACCGCGATTATGGGTGTTGGGTTGAGGTAAGAGGCTAGTGGAGACTTACTCGTACAGGTCGCTCTGCACAAATGGGTAGTCCTCCTCATCGAAGGCCTGTTCAGGATCGAACGGCATCGTAAAAATAACTTGTTGGTCTGATGGGAAGTAAAAGAATGGCGAGGACACAGCTGCAATCTTGCGATCTGTGCGACCAACCCCAAAAGGGGGGGAGGGGTGTGCTTGTTGACTGAGCTGAGCTGCGCTGGGATGTGCCGAAGAAGTACAGACAAGTCGCGTAAACCTAAGCAATGCGCCTGTGCTTGCGACTGTCAGCGCAAATTCAAAATGGGTGTAATTTCCTCCCAGAAACAGAGAGGAAAGGGTCAAACCAGCTTACAGAGGTTTCAAGAATTATGGTGCCCAGCTGCAGTCGCAAGGGCAGTCGGATGGGCGCAAACTGTTTTGTACTGATCAAAAACTCCGTTAGTTGCCTTTGGTAAAGGCGCGTCTCCTTTACCAGCAGACACGAGCCTTGCATGCTACTTTTCCCCCCTCTTACCCTATCCGGTTAGTATGATTAGCTAATACTACCCGTTCCGTTTCCTTTATTACGTCTTATGATCCATCTCTCGATCTGTATTCAAGACCTGACAACGAAGGCTGCGACGGAAAGAAATGTTCTCCTCCGCCAGTCTGAGGAGGCCACAGCTTATTCAGACTGCCAATATCATCCAGTCCATGAGGGGACCGCCCTGCGGAAAACACGAGATGCCGCAATGACGCACTTCATGCGCTTCCAAGTCTATATCAAGCCATTTTGTAGTTGCATAGGTAGCTATTCATTTCACCGTCAGAATGTTGAAGCTTTGCTGTTTCTTCTCGTTCATTCCACGCACGCAAAGTTAATAGTCCCCAATGGCTGTCGGAGGAGACCTTTTCTTTTGACCGCAGCCCTTCATCCTCCAGCCCCACCAGAGAAAGTTAGAACATCCAGTATTGTCAACTTCACAAGGGACGGAGAGATTGCAACAAACCTACATTCTCAACTGCCTGGCAAATAAAACTCACTACCTGGAGACTCTAGCATTTAAAATGATTGTACGTGCCGTCTACACTGGCACCTAGCCAGGACATCAGATGGCGGAATAAATGAGCAGAAAACAACCTTAGTGGCATCACGGGAACACCAGGAAATTTTGTTCATCCTATCTTAGTCCAGGTCATCAGGCGCGTCGTCGGGTAGTTCCTCAAAGCGGCCTTCTTGAACGGCTTGCTGAATCGGGTTCTGAACGGAAATAACGCCTAGCCGATTTAACCTGGGTGGCACACACATGAGGAGTTTGTACGAACCCGGAAGAGCAGATGGAACTCACCTCTCAAACAGAACAAAAAGCCTCTCTGCTTCTCTCTCCTTCTCCTCGTCGGTCATTTCAGGCAAGTCGGCGCCGTTCTCGGCATCGATAAATTGGCCAGTAATAGGGTTGACAGCTCTTCCCCCGGAGGCCGCATTGGTGCCCTGACCCTCAGTGACCGTTTCAGGTACCGGGATGTTCCTCTGGAAGAGAAAACCCGAGGCAAATCCATAACCAACATTATTAACAAAAGTTGTTGCATCCTGATCCGACATTTCGAAGAAGAGCTCTGCGACTGCGCTGCGGAACCCCGGGGCGAGAGGGTTGGTCCAGTTTTTCAACAACCGGGCAGGAAGGCTCTCGCCTTGGCCCAGTACTCCTTGTCTATCCTGGTCCGTCGGTAGTATTTTGTCCCGTATAAGTTTGCGGGTGCTCTCAGGTGCGTCTCTGTAGAGGCGGCAGATAAGGCAAACCAGCGGTAAAACGGCGGCCTCGAGCTCGTTATCGTGGTACGACTTCATAGACAAGTCCAATAGCTCTATCGCTCTGTCTGTAGCGCTCCCGACAATTCCTACAGGGTACAACGATGCTTGAATAGATTCGCCCTCGAAGTTGATGTTCATCAATGCGTTGACAACTAAACCGAGAGGAGGGTCGAGAGGAGTTCTTGGCGAAGGTATTTCGAGCTTGCAGAGCAAATCGACGAGGTGAGGAATTGCCGGGGATGAGTCAACTTTTTCGCAGCGGGTGGTGATATTAAAGAGCAGCTTCAGGGATTCCACGAGAGCCATTTCCTCCATTGGATCGGTGTTGGCTCGGTTGGGTACCTTCCTGCCCAGCCGTTCTGCATGCCTGGATAAATTCACGATGATTGAACCAGCTAGCTGATTTTCATCAACGAGTTTCTGGAGGTCAATAGCGGGCTCATAGGTTGTCAACAGAATCAGCCTCGACACCAAGAACTCGTCGTCTCGATGATCGTTCCTGAGTAGGTCACAAGCCGGGGCCTCAAATCCAAGGTCGAGGAACATCCGTCGTGTTGCAGGTTTGAGAAGCATTGCATTGCAAAGAACCCGGAGGGCGCCTCTAGAGGTGCTGCTGGAAGGGTGGTTGAATGCGTGTTTCGCGAGAATCTCGATACCCTAAAGAGTATCTAGTTAAGCATCGGGACCTGAGTGGCTTAGGTCTGCGGAAGACTGGTGAGCCGCATACCTTTTTAGTGAAAATGGGATCGGAGTTCACAGGGTCGCGGCCATATATCTTGAGCTCCTCGAGCGCAACATCACGTTCTGAAGACAATTATTAGCAGGAAAACTCTCACGTCAGTCCCACGCACAAAGACTGTCTCACGTTGTATTGTGAGGTTTTTAGCTTCAAGGTCTTGCGACAATATGTCCAGCAGTCTTGACACGGCATCCAGTTTTCCTTGTTTAGCTATTAGCATCTGCGTCTAAAAACCATGGGTTCTGTTACGACGGACCTGTACCTGTGGGGCTTCCAAAACTAGCCATTGCCTCAAGTAAGGGGCTGTGAGGCAGTGTGGGTAAGCTGGCGGAATTGGAGCGAGGTCTGCGATAATTCGTCGCGGATGAGGCTGCAGGCGGAGCAGATATGAGAACTGCGAAGAGGTTTCGCTCTCAACCGCCTCTATGGTCCGAATTGTTTGGTGGTTTGACGGCCGAGCTGCATAGTCTGGTAAGAATCGAAGAAACCCATGGAGATTCGTGACTCCGCAAGATACTAACTGGCACGGGCACCCCAATGCGGAGGGTTCGTTCGCAGCTTGGGATTTCAGTCCCTATCCGCCAGGTGTAAATACACCTGAGTTATTGGATGTGTGGGCAGAAGTCGCTTTAGCGCAATATCCCGAAGGGTTGTTTGGACTGGGCTGAAGCTCGCTGTGACCAATTTGGTGTTGCTGCTGAGATGGAACAACGAATGCGGGGCCAGCTTTGGGCAAGGTACGGAGGAGGTAAGGTAGGCAGGCATATATTTGACAAAACCGTCCCCTTGCATCTTGAACAAAGAACACCACAGGCTCTATTGACGAATCTCTTGCGCCTAGACGTTGCGCCTATAACTGCTAACGAGATGTTTTATTTCGAGACAAGCTGAGATATTCGCTGACAATAGACCATTCTTGACCATTTGATATATGCTACATTGCAGTGACAGCGAGGTACCTTTCCATACTGAGTGCTATGTGGTAGACTTTGTCCCTGATTGGCGAGCCAACACTCCACATCCTGAACTGTGGAGACCGGGGGGTTGGTTGGGAAAAGCGGGGCTAAACCGATGGCGTGAAGAGCTCGTCCTCCAATTTAGCGCGACGCGTCGTCGTCTCGCCGACCGCGTTAAAATCCTTAATTGCTCCCGGACCAGTTAGGCCGCTGACGCATTCTCCGGACGCCGACAGTTGACAGTCCCCAGCGGACACCTAGCTGCGTTCTGCATCTTCCCCATTGCCCCGGACGTTGCACTCACTACTGTCGCGTTCTTTTCTCTGCTATTTTCCTCTCCTTTGTCGTTCCTGATTCTGTCTGTTTTGTGAAGCACGGACGTGGAGAAAGCTGCGTCGCCTTAAATGCCCCCGCTGTCTCGACCATCCAGGTAAAGGAGCAGCCAGTCTGCCTCCTTATTCCCTGAAAACCTGGCCAACGGAGCAGGATGCCGTCCGAGGTCTTGATGTCCACCCTCTTAGAATCTCTCCCACCACGACCGCCGACACCGCCTCGAGAACCAGATCATGAGACATTCGCACCTCCCAGACTCATTCTCGGCCCAAACGAGACGCGATCCAACATCCACACGCCTCCCGGTATCCAATCACCGGGAGGATCGATTACGACCAATTCGACGACGCGCTCGAAGAAGAAAGTCGAATTCTCTGCCCAGGCAGAGTATCGCGAGGCTCCTGTGCACCCCGAGGGCGAGGCCAAAGGCCGGCATACGACACCCGTGTCGCTCCCTAGAAGTGCTTCAAAACCCGTCAAGTCCATCCTCAAAATTACACATTTCGCCGCGAATCCCCTGAGCGCGGCCTACGGGAACACAGGAGACCCTCACAACGCCGACACCAACCTGGTCGAGATGCTGGAGTCTACTATACAACAGCTCGCCGGAGGAGATCGGGACTCGAAGGTGGACGCCTACGTGATGCTCACACGGGCATGCAAAACATCCAACAATCTGCCCGATAGGGTTGCACTTCAGGAGAAGATGGGCCTCTTCACTCAGTTCATCCAGCGAGACATGGTATCGAGATCCCAGGAGGGCGCCGCTGATGCGTCACTAAGCAACCACGCTTTGAATCTCTTCATTACCTTTCTCGGCTTTCCCGCTGTTGCTTCAGCCATAAGCAATGACTTTGGTGTCTTCGTCATTGACCACTGTATCCGGTCGTTTGAGGACGTCGCGGTTCCCAAGGATGTGGCCCGTCACCTCATGAAGGTCATCTCCCTGCAAAACTTCTCATCCAAAGTCATGACGTCGGATCGTGTTGGGAGATTGATGTCTTCGCTGCACCGGATCACGAATCACATTGATGGGAAAAGCATTGCCATGTCTCGCATCCACATCTACAGGAAGTTGGTCAAGCAATGCAAGCAGCTCATGGTTCTTCACTCGGATTGGCTTTTTGATTTGTTTACCGACATGTTGAGCAGCATGAAAGAGATACGAAGCTCAGCTATCAGTCTCGGCCTAGAGGCTGCTTTTTGCATTGGACACGAAAAGCAACTCTCACGGAAAGTGGTTGAGCTTTTCAACACGTCTTCCGAGGACAAGCGGTACATCGAGCTCTACCACGAGAGTTTACAGACCATGGCCAAGGATCGCAACGAGTCTGCCACGGTTCCGGATATTTGGAGCGTTGTGATTCTCCTTCTTCGCATTCCACTTAGCATGTGGGATGGAGCCAAACCTTGGCTGGAGATCATGCAGAGTTGCTTCAACAGCTCTGACTTCCCCACCAAGATCAACGCCAACCGCGCTTGGAGTCGCCTCGTATTTTTAATGCACTCAGATGATCGATGGTTTGCAAGACGTCTTCCAACACTCACCAATCCCCTCATCAGCCAGCTCAGGCGGAGAGTGTCGGGGAGAATGACCGAAGATTTGCGGAATACTATCTTAGGTGGCATCTGCAATCTTCTGTACTACGTATTTCGACCAAATACGAAGCACGACATCTTGGAGACATATTGGGACAGCAGCATGAAGCCGATTTTCGCCACCTTGTTGGACTCAAAATCCGAATCCGCAAAAGACAACATTCGGCAGGCGAGTCTTATTCTTGGTGGTCTCTTTGACTGCAGGACACCGCGAAGATGGCGAGAAGACCACATCGTGGAGAGTCCGCTCGTGAAGCCGGAGGAGCTCCCAGCCATCGACTCGAAGTGGGTTCGCTGCAATGCTCGCAAGGTATTCGACGTGGTTGGTCCCATTCTGGAGAACGACTTCCTTGCATTAGCGCATGAAAATAGTGCCACCTACAAGCTCTGGCAAGCACTAGTCTCAACTATCGCCTCTGCGGCGTCTAAAGAAATCAAGGTGTCCAAGGATACAGTGGTGTTTGTGTCCGAGGCGTTTAATGTTTTGCAAAGGGTCTGGAAGTGTGGCCTGGGCGATGGGGCTGCCGACTCCAGAGGCGCCGAATTTCTTGCGGCCGCACAGGCGTACTTGCTCACCATGGTTCACTCGCTTGGCTTACTCCCTTTCACGGAGAAGCCGGGAAAGAGCCACAGTTCTGCGAAGGCTCATATTTACACTCTGTTCTCGATGCTCTCAGCTCTTCCTCGTGGCATCCCGGATGACTCTGAGTTTGCAACCGCATTCAGCAGCATCTTCACTCCCTTTTTCGCCTCGAAAACCGACAAGGCCAAGATGGACCTCGCGCTGGAGCTGCTCGCCGTGATCCCTATGGAGTCACCGCGTCCCTATGGACCTTGGTTGCTTGTATCCACGAACGTTGTGTCCTGGCTGGGCTCTGGACACAGCAGCCACCTGTCAACGGCATCCGGAAACGAAGTTCCTGTTGGGAACGACTATCGTGAGATCGTGAAGGTACTTGAGCGTGGGGTTAGATCTACACCCAAACTCCCGTGGGAACATTGGGAGTCATTATTCTATGCCCTTTTTGAGAGGGCCAGGGATGAAACTGGCGACGCTGGCTTCGGTCACGTCGCCATCGAGCCGTTATCGAAGGCCCTTCTCGACTCATTTTCCACGCCTGAGGCGGATGCCCCAGCCGGCATAAGAATCAAATGTGTGACAGAGCTGCTCTCGGTGGCGACTCAGCCGCGTGATCGGCAGGCATTTGATGCTTCTCGCCGGAGGCTTTGGGGTACATCGCTTGCGGGTGGCCGTTCGTCTTCGTTTGATGTCTTTGATCAGCTTTACAAGGCAGTCAGTGAGACACTGGGGCACCTGTACCAAGAGTTTAGTGTAAGTGATTCAGCTGCAGCAGCCAGCTTGCTGGAAGAGCTTGGCGGCTTCTTCGACAGGTGCAACAAACAGTTGTTTTTGAAATCGCTTGTTGGATTCCAAGATGGGCTTCTTCCATGGATCCATGATGTTGAAAGATTACTCTGCGGTTCAAGCAGCACCGTTCTTGCCATCGTATGTGCTTCTTTTCTTTCACCATATGTGGGATAATTGCTGACTGCGCTAGATGACATCTTTGTGGGATAAGCTAGTCGTGCTCATCGCAGGCATTGAACACCCAGAGCAGCAGCTTGAAACTTTGGAACGTGTCTTTTGCGCTTCCTTGGAGTCGCCCAATCGGCAGATCGCAAACTCTAGCGTCTGCTTGTGGAACAGACTCTTTGAGCATGCTGACAACCTGGACTACCCAAACCAGCTCAAAGCTGTGCTCTTGCGACTGCAACCACATGTGGACATATTCTTGCCTGGCCTAGAGGTCTTTAGCAAGGAATATACCGGAGAGCGACCATTCTTTATGGACTCTGTCGACGCTCTCAGTCTTCCTAAACTGCCTTTCACGACACCAAGCCGCAGAGGAAACCCACGTCCAGTTTCGTCCTCCCGAGCTCGGTCACCCGAGCTAGGGAGTTTTGACGGCCTACCAAAGCGACAACAGACACCAGCCCGGAAAACTTCAGAGACAACGCGTTGTCATACGACACCACGACTAAGGCACGACAACTCGCAACTGAAGTTCGCTCCCATTGAGCCTTCTCCGAGTGGCCGGGAGCTCCTGGAATCGCAGGTCCTGACCGAGAGGCAGAGAGAAGTCAGAGAGCGCCAAAAAGAAAATGCTGCCTTGTTCCCGGAGATACAGTCCAGTCCCGGGCCGAAACCGAACCATATGCTGCCTCTAGTAGGCTCACGAGATTTCTCCCTGATGCAGTCCCAGGCCCGGGAAGCAGTGACTCCGGAACCTGAGGGGACTTTCGACAGTTTTGTTTCGTCAACTCCCACTCCACGTCGAGGTCAACTGGTAGTCATACCGGAGCACGATATGCCTGATCTGCCCTCATCCCCACCAGAACCTAGAGGGAATCCACTGGCCGCTGAGATACGATCCAGGTCTGTCAGTCATAGCCTTATGGATGAGTGGCAGTTCTCCTCATCACCCGTGTCAGGCTCTCCAAATCCCGTTCGGCAGTTCCCAGTGGTCGAGCCGCTCGGTCCAGAGCAGCTTTCGAAATCCGGGAACCTCGCCTTGGAGGCTGACTCGGAGCTCGCATTATCACAAGAGGACGCTGGTCACTTGCAACAGGAAAATCGGTCATTTTCTGCAGAGGACGACGTTGTGGAGGATACTATTCTCCCAGACCTGCCCCAGATGCCACGTGGTCGAGATTTGCCAAAGCAAGTACCACTTCCGCCACCGTCGACCCCCCGGCGAAGCACTAGATCCAGCCATGTGCAAGAGACGCCGAAATCGGACAACGAGGTCTTCGTGGACGCCCCGACCAGCCCGCTACCAGCTAGCCCGAGAAGGTCAGAGAAGACGACAAGATCTACTAGGGCTTCTCGCCTCAGAGACAATGAGACCGTACCCACTCAGGCTCCCTCCCACGCTGGGAGTGATGTGGAGGATCGAAGTTCCGTTCGATTTGTGGTGGAGCTTGATTCCGGGAAGGTAAACAGTTCGGATTACAGACGACCAACAGAATCACCGGATAAGAAACCACTGGAATTAGGAGTCGAAGACTGTATAGTCGTAGTGGACAGCCCGAGGAAGCCCGGTGAGACGACCACCTCGCAAAGGGCAAGCGCAAACTCCATTTCCTCCTTCACGGGGGCAGAAGGGGTGTCGAGTCCCCAACCTCTAGCCCGAGAGACTAGAGGAAAACGAAAGCGGAAAAGATCGACGACTTCCGAAATAATCACCAGGAAAAAGAGGCATCCCACTCCTGTCAACGAAGGATATGACCAATCGGAGGTACCTGACAGCCAACCGTCCTCGGCTGTTAAAGGCGTGGACTGCTCACAGGCCGCCAGTGGTTGCTCACCCAAGGCGCTATTCCCAAGCACCGCTTGTTTGGCGGAGAGCTTGGTGGAGGGGCTCCCGGTTTCATTACTCACGGAGTCCCATCCAGAGTCACGGGTCTCACGGAAGGGAAGATCGCCAAAAGGCATCAAATCCTGTCCGGCGGACCCTGTAGAGTTGGAGAGGTCCCAGGCGCAAGCGCACGATCGGGATGTGCAGTCCCAAATCGCGTTGGAATCCCAGATGGACGTAGACACGAATTGTCCCACAATAGTAAGATTGACAGAGCAGGCCGAAGCGGCGGAGCCGGAAGGATATGTGCAAAGATTCATTAGCATGCTGCGGACCGGGGCAGAGCTTCTGCTCTCGGTACCACAGGTATCAACAGAAGAGGTGTGGGAAGCCGAAGATGCGCTTATGGAAGTGACCAGAGCACTTCACGAAGCAAAGAGGCGTGGGAGGCGGTGATTTGATGCATGGAATGGCGTTCGGGCGTTGAGTTCAGGGAAACATTTGTATATGTCAAACAAGCATTGGCAACGGTCTGTGGATATTATTGTCAGACTGGTACGATCGATACCTTCGAAGAGATCAGTTGGGAGGCCAACCCGGACACATCAAGCAGCTAGCGATCCTCTTTGTGACGGCTTGGTGTGGTAGACTGTCTTTCGCTGTCCTCCCAAACACTTGCATTTGCAGAATCGGGTGGAGAGCCAAGCCCCAAGGGGAAAGCAGCTGAATGTTTCAGGTCAATGCAAGTAACACCGGGACCTGAAGCTGTGTTGCTGGCACGGAGGAGACACTTAATCAACTACCCCGCCGTTGCCATCGTCCTCGCTCCTTTACCCCTCCGTCGTCCCCAAGCATGAATTGGGTCAAACAACATCCGCCATACTCATCCATCTTGGTGCCTTCAAGGAATTCTTAGAACATCGAA
>Ga0247769_1000012_pt1 | contig 31804 bp, 19 predicted proteins | sample UWRJL166409R6_FD_179942 | JGI IMG/M metagenome (GOLD analysis project Ga0247769, IMG submission 179942) | Plant litter microbial communities from Arlington Agricultural Research Station in Wisconsin, United States - UWRJ-L166-409R-6 | ecosystem: Environmental > Terrestrial > Plant litter >... | reverse complement strand
ACACATTTAAGTAAAAAAGTGAGATGCTGGTTATATGCCGGCTTAATCTAATTTTTTTTATTGAAAAAGTAATACGTTTCTATAGCTCAACGGTAGAGCATAATACTGTTAATATTATGATAAATGTTCGATTCATTTTAGAAGCTATAATATGATTGCACCATATTTTTCTATTAAGAAAAATAGATGACAATTAAATTAATTATAAAAATAAAAAAAATAAATGACTAATTTAACTAGAAGTAATTTTCAAGATCATCCTTTTCATTTAGTATCCCCTTCTCCTTGACCTTTATATACAAGTATATGTTTATTAAATTTAACAACAAGTGCTGCATTATCTATGCATAACTTTGATAATAGTTATTATATATTTTATATTTCTTTAATTTTAGTTATTTCATCTATGTCTTTTTGATTTAGAGATATAATTTCTGAAGGTACTTTTTTAGGAGATCATACTTTAGCTGTACAAAAAGGATTAAATTTAGGTATAATCCTTTTTATAGTATCTGAAGCATTATTTTTTTTAGCTATATTTTGAGCTTTTTTTCATAGTGCATTAACACCTACTGTAGAATTAGGTGCTCAATGACCTCCTATAGGTATAGAACCTATAAATCCTTTTGAATTACCTCTACTTAATACAGTAATACTTTTATCTAGTGGAGCTACAGTAACTTATGCTCATCATTCTTTAATTCATGGAGAAAGAAAAGGAGCTTTATATGGATCTATTGCTACTATCTTATTAGCAATAATATTTACTGGTTTTCAGGGAATTGAATATAGTGTATCTTCTTTTACTATAAGTGACGGTGCTTTTGGTACATGTTTTTTTTTTTCTACAGGTTTTCATGGATTACATGTTATAATTGGTACTATTTTCTTAGGGGTAGCATTATGAAGAATATTTGCTTATCACTTAACTGATAATCATCATTTAGGTTTTGAAGGAGGTATATTATATTGACATTTTGTAGATGTAGTTTGATTATTTTTATATGTATCTATATATTATTGAGGATCATAATATAATAAATTCTAGTAATAAAACATTATATATTAATTTATATAATTTTATTTTAAAAGAGTATAGTTTAATGGTAAAGCAAAAAGCTTCAACCTTTTTAATCTTAGTTCGAATCTAAGTACTCTTGTTAATATATAAATATATTTATATTTATATATTACTTATTATTATATTAATATATAATTTATAATAGTAAAAAGTAAATATATAATTATATTATTAATTAAATAGGGATTTTAGTATAATGGTTAGTACAAGAGGCTTTTAATTTCGTAGATGTAGGTTCAAATCCTGCAAATCTCAAACATTTATTTAGAAAAACGCTCATAGTTTAAGGGTAGAGCGGCCGATTTCCAACCGGCTAATATGAGTTCGAATCTCATTGGGCGTAAAAAAACTAAATTTTAAAGGTTAGAGTGGCTTAATAGATAAAGTACCTTATTTTACTTATTTGTGATTTAATCCAGCCTAATTCAATCTTAATTAAAATTACTGAATAAGTAATATTATTTAAAGTAATTATTTTTTTTTATTTTTTATTCAAATGCATGTTCCAAATAATTAAGTTTTTATGTTTTTTATTTATATTTTAAATTACATAAAAAAGAATTAATAACTTAATTGGTAAAGGACTTCCTTGTCACGGAAGGAGATGCTGGTTCGAATCCGGCTTAGTTCGATATATTTTATGTCAAGATTTGGTTAGTTGCTATTTAATAAAGGATATAATATTTAAATGGGTTAAATAACACTTCTTGCTATAAATAAAATTTTGATATAAATTTTAAGGAATTGTTGTCACCGGTAGGGCGAGATGTTTGCTAAACATTGTGTTATTCACTTGGGTGTTCGATTCACCTCAATTCCGAAATAAATTATATGTAATAATTATTAATAAAATAATATATATTACTTAATAATGATTTGATAAAAAAAAATTTTTTATTAAATGAATTAATATAGATCGATTTCCTTTATATTAAGGTATAATATTTATATTCTAATAATGAATAATAATTTATTTTTAATAAATGAAACATTTACAAATGGTTATGTATCTAGTACATTAGATATAATGGCTATATTTGCAATCTTTTGTGCTATAGCTGTTATTGTAAATAAAAATCCGATTATATCTGTTTTATATTTAATAGGATTATTTGCTAGTATTTCTTCTTATTTAATTATACTAGGATTAAATTTTATAGGTTTATCTTATTTAATAGTATATATAGGAGCTGTGTCTATATTATTTTTATTTATTTTAATGTTGATAAATATTAGAATAAGTGAACTTCAAAGTAATACTAATAATAGTATACCTTTAACAATAATAATTGGAATATCAATTAGTTATTCTTTATTTCAATTATTACCCTATGATATAGCAATTTTAAGTAATTTTAATAATAGATTAAATTATAATATATATAATATTTTTTTAAATAAACCACAACTACAAAATAATTTTAGTGATATATTTAATACTAATAAAGATAATAATATTTTACTCGTAACTAGTAAAATATGAGATGGTAATTTAGCTGAAAACAATCATATTACAAGTATAGGTAATATAATGTATACTAACTACAATATATGATTAATAATAGCAAGTTTTATTTTATTATTGGCAATGGTAGGAGCAATAGTTATAACTATAAAACAAAAAAACTAAATTTAAAAGAAATTAGCTCAATGGTAGAGCGACCGTTTTACACACGGAAGGTTATGAGTTCGAATCTCCTATTTCTTAATAAGATTTTTTAACTTAATAGGTAAAGTGCATTTTTGATAAGAATGATATTCAAGTTCAAGTCTTGAAAGAATTAAAGAAAATTGACCGAGTGGTTTAAGGTGGCTAGCTTGAGACTAGTTATGGTTAATAATCATCATGGGTTCGAATCCTATATTTTCTGTTTTATTAGTTTTTCAAATAATATTTCATTTAAAAGGAAAAATATCTTTAACTTAAAAAATTAATACTAATTTAATTATATTTATAATCTATAATTTAATTAAATGTAATTTTTGTGTTTATAACGGATTAGAGTCAGATTGGTTACGACGCTTCATTTGGGTTGGAGTATTTCTGTGTTCGAGTCACAGTAATCCGATACGATTAGTTTAAAGCTATTAACTAAAAATATATTAGTAATATAATAGATATAGATTTAAATTTATATATATTTTTATATATATAAGTATATAAAGAGATTATTATGGATATCTTGCTATGTATTAAAGAGTATGAATTATGATTAACATATAAACTCTTAGAGAAATTATTTAATAAACGAAGTAAATTGAAATATCTTATTAACTTCAGGAAAAAAAATCAAACGAGATTCTATTATTAGTGAGAACGAAAATAGAGTAGCCTATATAAAATAATTAAAATGGTTTTAAAACTGTTGGAACATTATGGGGAACCTTCCTCAAAGGCTAAATATAATACATAAGCTATAGAGAAAAAGTACCGTGAGGGAATGTTTTTGAAATAGTAATTTTATAAGCAGCTCAAGCAAAAAAATGCAAGAGCGTACCTTTTGCATAATGGGTCACCAAGTTAACATTAGATGCGAGCTAAAAAGTTTTTTTTTAGTATTTATATTTATAATTATATATATATATATTTTAAGAATATATATATATCTTAATATATTTAAGGAAAAGGGTCCTATATTCAAGTGAATTTAGAAAACCCTAGGTAGGGTTAAAACCCTTGAAAGGCCTTTACCTTCTAAGTGTTTAGATTCACGTCATTAATTAACGACTAATGATAATTAATAGATATTTAGTCCTTTCAAAATAATCACAAGGTTAATCCCTGCATCTCAATGTTAAACGCGCTGAGGTGTAGTTTTATTCTTGTACCGAATCTTAATATTTAAGGAAAATATATATATAAATTTATATATATATATAAATATATATAAAGAAAAATAAAAAAAATTTGCACAGTTAAACCAGTCGTTAAAATAATGAACAGTGTCTAGAGTTAGACCCGAAGCCTAGTGATCTTACTATAGTCAGGACTATAAAGGTCCGAACGGGTTATCGTAGCAAAGATATCCGAAGAACTATGGTAAGCAAGTGAAAGACAAAACTGACTAGGATAGCTGGTTTTCTGCGAAACCTATAATAGTAGGCAATTTGAGTAACATCTTAGTAGGTACAGAACTTAATCTCAGGCAAGATGTATATTTTTTATTTAAAATACATTTTATTTTGTATACATCAGGGAATCGTGAAGATTTTATTGGTGAGTATGTAGACTCGGAATGGCAAAGATGAATCTTGAATTATCAGACATAGAATGATAAGGTTGTATGTCAAAAGGGAAACAGCCCAGAACAAGAGTTAAGGTTCCAAAATTATTATTAAGTGAAATAAAGAAAGTTTTTATATAAGTCGACAAGAAGATAGGCTTGGAAGCAGCCATAATTTAAAGATCTCGTAATAGAGTCACTTGTTAAAACTTAAAAGCATCTAAGATTTAACGGATCTAAATAATATACCGAAACCTTGTCCATATAAAATATTAATTATTATTTAATGTTATATTATGGGGTAGTAGAACGTTGAATGAAATTTGACTTTTCAAAAAAAAAGTATATAATAATTCAAGTGAGAATGGTGACATGAGTAACAAAAAAGAAGGTTTTTAAACCTCTCGCCTAAAGCTTATGGACATGTTAAGTAACGGCCTCTAAGTTAATAATCTTAAGGTTATTACGATGAGAATATCTTCTGATAATTTAAGGACAATATTTAAAAGTGCAAAATGTGCTGGAAAACTTAAATAAGTTTTTGAGTATTTATGATGTTAAATTTTATAATACATAATTATATATTAGTAGTATATAGAAATATATACAACGCTTTTATACTAAATTAAGTATTAATTAGAGATAATGTAAATTTTACTCATAAAAAAAGAATTCTATTGGATTTATTAAAATTAAGTATTAATTTTATAAAAAAACCGTGCCTAGAGTCTGAAACAAGTAAGCTAGTAGAGAATACGAAGGCGTAAATGAGATAACAATCATAAAGGAACTCGGCAAACTAACTACCGTAACTTAGGGATAAGGAGGGCTCATAAATCTCGATTAATACGAGTAAAAATGAAGAAGCATGAAATATTGTTGTACGACTGTTTAATTAAAACAAAGCACTTTGCGAAAAGATGATAAATCTAAGTATTGAGTGTGATCTCTGCCCGATCCCGGCTGGTTAACGAATTAACTAAACTATCAAAGGTTTGGTCTTAAAGGAACCCCCGGTTAATGGCGGCCTTAGCGTGAGGGTCCTAAGGTAGCAAAACGCCTTGGCCGTTAAATGCGGTCTTGCATGAATGACGTAACGATACAACAGCTGTCTCTATGATTGACTCAGTGAAATTGGAATAACTGTGCAGATACAGTTTACCTCTAGTTAGACGAGAAGACCCTATGCAGCTTTACTGTTATTAATTATTGAATGTGATCCCGAGAAAATGTAGTGTAGAAGGTCATTGATAAGATATAGTTGAAACACCTTTATTTTTCTATCATGTTATTTAATACTAATAATAATATTATCATGTTATTTAATAATAATGATAATATTATTATTGTTTAACCTAGAAATAAGGAACAATTGTTAAAAGACAGTTTATGCGGGGCACAGACCCCACAAAGAGTAGATGGGTGTGTCTAAAAAAAATTTATTAGGTTTGTAATTTTTATATAGAATTTCTATATTTAATCTTATTTGCGTAATTCATAGAGTATGCTATATTTTTATATATCATACTCCTTGGGTGTAGTATTAAAAATATTAAATGTATTAATTTGCATTTCTTATATAGGAAATTAGGTAAGATTTTATTTATAGAGAAATTAGATGTAATATAAAAAAATATTATGAATATTTTATTCTAATATTTTTATTAGTTATTATTAAAATAATTTTAATAGTAATAATGTTTTTTACTTATAAAGCTTAATGGCTTAATCTTGCCTTACTGTTTGATTAACAACAAATCTTACAGTCGCGTAAGCGGGGCATAGGATCACAAGATACAAAAAGGAAAGATCTTGGATTTTTGGAAAAGCTACGCTAGGGATGTTTGTCCTTCAATATTTTAATATTATGATATTAAAATTATTGATAATATATTGGGTTAATTTCAAAAATTACTTTTATAAATAAAGTAAATTTGAAGCGAAATTTATTTTAGCATTAAAAAAAAATAAAATCGTTCAACGACTATAAGGTGAGTTATGCTAACAATAATCCTTTATTAATACCCGACTTTTTTCATAATGTATATAAAAATATAAAATATTAAATTAATTGAATATGGAAAATAATACAAATAAATTTTCTGTTATTTTTAGAAATTATATTAATCTAAGAGAAGTAGATAAAAAAAAAAAGTTATCGCTTATTAATAAACAAAAGAATTTTGTAGGGAAACAAAAATATTTTCCTCCTGTTTCTAAAGAATGAAAAAATAGTGTTTATGTATTTAATAAGAATAATTTAAAAAATTTACCTGTTTATGATTTAAATATTAATGAAATAATAAAAAATTATTTTGATTTATATCTTAACCCTAAATTTACATTTTCTAAGGAAAAATACAAAAAACAAAAATATTTATCTTTAAATAAAATTTATGTAAGTAAAGCCGAAATCAAACATACTAATAATAAAGCAATTTTAACTATATATGTTTATAATAGAGAAAAGATATCATTATTAAAAAAAATAAAATTAATAAAAAAATCTTTTTATAAAAAAATAATATCATTAATAAAATTAAACTCTTCTAATTTTTATTATAAAATAATTAGAATTTTATTATTTAAAGAATTGATAATTCTTAGAAAATATAAATTAAGATTAAATCTTAATTTATATAAGTTTGAAGAAAAACTTTTATTTAAATTAAAGAATTTAATTAAAAAAATTTATAATAAAAGAGTAGAATTTAATATTATAAATTTGAAATCTATAATACTTAGTAGTGAATTTGTTACTAAATTATTACAACAAAAAATTAATAATAGGAAAACTAATATTATTAGAATAATGGGTATTATTTTTAATAAAGCAGTTTTACCTAAAACTAATCGTATAATAGAAAAAAGTGCAATTATAAAAAGTGTAGACTTAAATTTGGTGGAAAATAAATTTAAAAGTTTATATATAAATTCTATTTTGAATAATAATGATTTAACTGAATTATATAAAAATGTATATTCTACAGATTATGATAAAATAAATAAAATAATCTTTAATTCTATAAATTATAAAAATTTAGGAGGTTTAAGATTAGAAGTTAAAGGTAGATTAAGTAAACGAAATAGAGCTGATAGAAGTTTATTTAAAGTAAAATGAAAAGGAGGATTAAAAAATATTGATTCATCATATAAAAGATTGTCTTCTGTAAATATGAGAGGTTATATAAAATCTAATCTGGAATATTCAATATTTACATCTAAACGTCGTATTGGAGCATTTGCAGTAAAAGGTTGAGTTAGTGGAAAATAATAAGATTTTTATACTAAAATACATAAAGAAAAAAATGAAGAAATAGTCTGAACCATTTTGTGAAAAATGGAAATAAATTAATATGATAACAAATTGAACAGGCTAATTTGCGCAAGAATGTACAAAATGAGTGCGCGGTTTGGCACCTCGATGTCGGCTTAACTTATCCTCATGGATGCAGAAATTATGTAGGGTACGACTGTTCGTCGATTAAAAAGTTACATGAGCTGGGTTAAATACGTCGTGAGACAGTATGGTTTCTATCTTCTAGAGGGAATTAGAATATAATAAGGATTAACCTTGTACGAAAGGAACATGGGGCACTATTGTTATACCTTATGTTTGTATAGCAGTTTTATTAACCTCTGGTTTACCTGTTGTTTATGTGCCCTATATTAAATATATTAATATAAAGCAATAAACTAAAAAGATGAGAATTATATTAATATATTGTATTTTAGTTACTAAAATACCTAGGGATGTTATAGTCACTTGAGTAAATAAATAGCATAGGCATGGCAGGAAAGCTAAGTTAGTCAAAGATAAGTGCTGAAAGCATATAGGCACGAAATTTACCTTAAGATATTTCTTAAATATACGTAATATAATATTACATAGATAGGCTTAGTTTGCAATGATCTAGAGATTTTAAGGAACTGAGTACTAATTTTATAAATAACTAAATAATAAATATATCGACTAAGCTTAATTATATATTTATATAAATTTTACTATTTTTAATGTTAAATTAAATTTAGTACTTATTAATATAATTTATATTAACAATAGTTAAGCTAATTTATATTAATAATAGTTATGCTAGTTTATATTAATAATGATTAAGTTTAGTCTAAGCCTGATTAGCATAAAAGTAATGCAATTGTTTTGTAATCAATAGACGAAAGTGCGATACTTTCATTGGGCTATTTAAGGATTAGTCGTCAAGTGGTAAGACATAGCATTTTCAGTGCTATTACCGCGGGTTCGAATCCCGCCTAGTCCCTTTATTTTAAATTTTAAATATTAAAAAGTATTTAATGTTTAACTTTATATTTATAAACTAATTACAATAATTTATATTTATTTGTAGAGGCTATAGCTCAATGGTAGAGCATACTGCTCATGACAGTAGTTATAAGTGTTCAAATCACTTTGGCCTTATATATAAATATAAATATATAATTCTTATAATATTTATATAATGCGAGTTAGTTTAATAGTAAAACATTTGGCTCATGCCCAAAAAATATTGGTGCAATTCCTTTACACGCGTATGCATTTATATCCGAGTGCTGAAATGGTAGACAGTACAAACTTAAGCTTTGTTGGTTAATAGCCGTGAACGTTCAAGTCGTTCCTCGGATATTATATTTAAGTAATAATTTTTTTTATTTAAGTTATAATTTTTTATTTTTAAAACTATTAAAGGAGAGGGGGTATAGTTTAAGGGTAAAACTATAACTTTGCAAGTTATTATTCTCTGTTCAAATCAGGGTATCTCCATTAATATAATTTATTATTTAATAAATTAAGCTCAGATAACTCAATTGGTAGAGTGAAACTTTGAAGCTGTTTTTGTTGTAAGTTCAAGTCTTACTTTGGGCAATAAGATAAATATATATGGGTATGTTGGAATTGGTAGACAAGCTCTATTTAGGCTAGAGTGGTGAAAGCTTTATAAGTTCAAATCTTATTACCTATAATACATATTATTTGAAATAATATTAAAAATGTACTTAATATGCTGTCGACTAATGGGTAGGTCATAAATTTTTGATATTTACGAGTGAGTGTTCGAGTCACTTTGGCATAATTTTTTAAGGATAATATAGCTCAACCGGTAGAGCAATTATTTGTGGTATAATAGGTTCTCTGTTCAAATCAGGGTATTGTCCCTTTAAAAATATATTAAAATTATAATATAAATAATATATAGAAATATAAATATATAATGTTAATAATTATATAGTGACGTAATAGTGTATACTACTCTTTTAAGAATTTAAAAAATAAAATATAAATTTAAATATTAAATCTCCTTTATTTTATATAAGATTAATTTAGTCTTATCTATGGATGACACTAAAATGGTTTATTAAAAATAAATTATTATTTTTTTTTATTAAGCCCGGGTAGTTTAAAGGTAAAACCTTAATTTCATACATTAAAGATGAGAATTCGATTTTCTCCTCAGGCTTAACTATATAATATAATTTTATTAATATGTATTATAACATAAGCTGATATAGCAAGACTAATAGTTACAAAAGTATTACTAAAATTTTGGAGTCATTTTCTTTATATTCCTCAACTTTATTAATATAGTTAGCTTAATTAAATAATTTAAAAATTAAATAAAAATATTATGAATATTACCTTGATACTTTTTTTAATAGGAATTTTAGGGTTCGTATTGAATAGAAAAAATATTATATTGATGCTTATTTCAATTGAAATAATGCTATTAGCTATAACATTCCTTATATTGGTGAGTTCATTTAATATGGATGATATAATTGGCCAAACTTATGCTATTTATATAATAGTAGTTGCGGGGGCAGAATCTGCTATAGGTTTAGGTATTTTAGTTGCATTCTATAGATTAAGAGGAAGTATTGCAATAGAATATAAATAATGTATTTAAGTATAATAGTTTTACCTTTATTAGGAAGTATAGTTGCTGGTTTTTTTGGTAGAAAAATTGGAGTTAACGGTGCACAATTAATTACATGTTTAAATATAATAATTACAACAATTTTAGCTATATTAGCTTTTTTTGAAGTAGGTTTTAATAATAGTCCTGTAACTTTGAATTTATTTAGATGAATAGATAGTGAATGATATAATATTATATGAGGTTTTCAAATTGATAGTTTAACAACTTCAATGTTAATACCAGTATTAATAATAAGTTCTTTAGTTCATTTATATTCAATAAGTTATATGAGTGCTGATCCCCATAATCAAAGATTTTTTAGTTATTTAAGTTTATTTACTTTTATGATGATAATTCTTGTAACAGCTAATAATTATTTATTAATGTTTGTAGGATGGGAAGGTGTAGGAGTTTGTTCATATCTTTTAGTCAGTTTTTGATTTACTAGAATAGCAGCAAATCAAAGTTCTATGTCAGCTTTTTTAACTAATAGAGTAGGAGATTGTTTTTTAACTATGGGTATGTTTGCCATATTATGATCTTTAGGTAATTTAGATTATGCAACAGTATTTTCATTAGCTCCTTATATTAATAGTAATATAATATTTATTATAGGTGTATGTTTATTAATAGGTGCTATGGCTAAAAGTTCTCAAGTAGGGTTACATGTATGATTACCTATGGCTATGGAAGGCCCTACTCCTGTATCAGCTTTAATTCATGCAGCTACAATGGTTACAGCTGGTGTATATTTATTAATGCGTTCTTCACCTTTAATAGAATATAGTTCAACTTTATTATTATTATGTTTATGATTAGGTGCAATAACTACTGTATTTAGTTCTCTTATTGGTTTATTCCAACAAGATATTAAAAAAGTTATTGCTTATTCTACTATGTCTCAATTAGGTATGATGGTTATTGCTATAGGTTTATCTTCTTATAACATAGCTTTATTTCATCTAATAAATCATGCTTTTTATAAAGCCTTATTATTCTTAGGAGCAGGAAGTGTTATACATGCTGTAGCTGATAATCAAGATTTTAGAAAATATGGAGGATTAATAAGTTATTTACCTTTAACGTATTCTGTTATGTTAATAGCAAGTTTAAGTTTAGTAGCTTTCCCTTTTATGACAGGTTTTTATAGTAAAGATTTTATTTTAGAATCTGCATATGGACAATTTAGTTTTTCAGGGATAGCTGTATATATTATTGCAACTATTGGTGCAATATTTACAACTTTATACTCTGTTAAGGTTTTATATTTAACTTTCTTAACTAACCCTAATGGTCCTATAACTTATTATAAATATGCTCATGAAGGTAATTTATTTTTAAGTTTTCCTTTAATAATTTTAGCTATCTTTTCAATCTTTTTTGGGTTTATTACTAAAGATATCTTTATAGGTTTAGGTTCAGATTTTTTTGTAGATAATAGTTTATTTATTCATCCTATTCATGAAATAATGATTAATACTGAATTTGCTGTATCCACATTTTTTAAATTATTACCTTTTATATTTACGATATCTTTTAGTTTAATTGCACTAATTGTTTCAGAATTCTTCCCTGAAATAGTTATTTCTTTTAAATTATCTAGATTAGGTTATAATATTTTTGGGTTCTTTAATCAAAGATTTTTAATTGAATTTTTTTATAATAAATATATTGTAAATCTTATTTTATATTTAGGAGGACAAACTACTAAGATTTTAGATAAAGGAAGTATAGAATTATGTGGACCTTTTGGTTTAGAAAAAGGACTAATGAATTCAAGCAAGAAGATCTCATATTTAAATACTAGTATAGTAACAAATTATGCTTTATTTATTTTAATTTCTTTTATTATATATATATTTACTATATCTTTTTCTTTAATTAATTTTGGCTTTAATTTATCTTTGTTAATTTTATTAGTCTTTTTTATATTAGTAACTACTGTTTAACAAGAGGAAATTAATCCTAATACTAAAATTTATTTTAATAAAAAATAATATAGTTAGTTTATTTTAAGCTATATATAAATAGATCTATTTATGTTAAAAAGTATTAAATTAAGTAATTAAGTAGTTAAAATTACTTTAATAAAAAAAAATATAGATTAATTGGATATATAATTTTGTAATAATAAATTTATAACCTAATTAAGATTTTATATCTCCATATTTTATTTAATATAATTTTTAATTAGATTATATTAAATTATATTTTATAAAATATTATCTTATTAGTAATAACATTCTTATTTTATATATTAATATATTATAAAGTACTCTAATATGTAATTGTAGCATTCATAAGTTTAATGATCTTTATCTAAATCAATCTTTTTGATATCTTTTTTTTAATTAATATTATATATTTATATACCATGAGAATATTAAAAAGTCATCCTTTATTAAAATTATTTAATTCATATCTTATAGATGCTTCACAACCAAATAATATAAGTTATGCTTGAAATTTTGGATCTTTATTATTAATTTGTTTAATTATACAAATTGTAACAGGAGTTACTTTAGCTATGCATTATAGCCCTAATGTATTAGAAGCATTTAATTCTATAGAACATATCATGCGTGATGTAAATAATGGATGATTAATACGTTATTTACATAGTAATACAGCTTCCGCTTTCTTCTTTTTAGTTTACCTACATATAGGAAGAGGTATGTATTATGCATCATATAGAGCCCCTAGAACTTTAGTATGAGCAATAGGTACAATAATTCTTATACTTATGATGGGTACAGCTTTCCTGGGTTATGTTTTACCATATGGTCAAATGAGTTTATGAGGTGCTACAGTTATTACTAATCTTATAAGTGCTATTCCTTGAATCGGACAGGATATAGTTGAATTTATTTGAGGAGGTTTCTCTGTTAATAATGCTACTTTGAATAGATTCTTTGCTTTACATTATTTATTACCTTTTATATTAGTGGCTTTAGTTTTAATGCATTTAATAGCACTTCATGATACAGCAGGATCAAGTAATCCTTTAGGATTATCTGGTAATTATGATAGAATAACATTTGCCCCTTATTATTTATTTAAAGATTTAATCACAATTTTTATCTTTATTTTTGTTTTAAGTTTATTTGTATTTTTCATGCCTAATGTACTAGGTGATAGTGAAAATTATATAATGGCAAATCCTATGCAGACTCCTCCTGCTATTGTACCTGAATGATATTTATTACCTTTCTATGCAATATTAAGATCTATACCTAATAAATTATTAGGAGTTATAGCTATGTTTGCTGCAATATTAGCAATAATGTTATTACCTATAACAGATTTAGGTAGATCAAAAGGTTTACAATTCAGACCTTTAAGTAAATTAGCTTTTTTAATATTTGTCGCTAATTTTTTAATTTTAATGAAATTAGGAGCTTGTCATGTAGAATCTCCATTTATAGAACTAGGACAAATAAGTACAGTTTTATATTTTAGTTACTTTGTATTAATTGTACCTGTAATTAGTTTAATTGAAAATAGTTTAATAAATATTAATTTATTTATATGCCCAAAGGAGCACAATTAAAGGGACTTAATAAAGGTTTTGGTGGGGACATTAATTAATCTTATTATTAAGGATTATAATTATGATTATAATTTAAAGAGATATAGTTTAATGGTAAAATTATAACTTTAAAGTTATTATTCTCTGTTCGAATCAGAGTGTCTCTATTATAAAAAATTAAATTAGTTAATAATAATTCTAATAATGATTATTATATCTATTCTTTCTTTATTACTTTCCAACGCCGTAACATTAAGACGAGATCTTTCAATTGTTTTTAATAGAATTGTGATTATAGCTTTAATATATTGTATTTTTGACGATATAATAAGTTTATCTATTTTAAATAAAAATATAGGTTTACATGGAGGTTTACTTCATATTACTCATATTAATCAAATATTTCATATATTTATTTTTTTTATAAGTATTTTAATATTACAATTAACAAGTTTTTACCCTATAATAGTTATAACACCTAAATCTTATTGATTAGTAGGTATAAAAGATTATTTTACTAAATATTTTTATAAAAATATGGGAGAACATCTTAAAATAATCGAGTACCCTTTAATTTTATTGTTTATAGTAGGAGGAGCAATTTTTTTAATATCAACTAATGATTTAGTCTCAATTTTTCTTTCTATAGAACTACAAAGTTATGGTTTATATTTATTAAGTACTATTTACAGAAATTCTGAATTATCTACTACAGGAGGTTTAATTTATTTTTTATTAGGGGGTTTAAGTTCTTGTTTTATTTTATTAGGTACAAGTTTATTATATGCGAATTCAGGTACTACAAGTATGGATGGTTTATATATAATAAATAGTATAAGTGATATAAAAGATAATTATACTTCATGATATAAATCTTATTATTTAGATTTTTCTTTACTTATATTTAGTATTGGATTTTTATTCAAAGTAAGCGCTGCACCTTTTCATTTTTGATCTCCGGATGTTTATGATGCTATTCCCACTGTAGTTACAACATTTGTTGCAATTATAGCAAAAATATCTATATTTATATTTTTATTAGATTTAGTTTATCATACAAATAGTTCATTATCTGAATTTAGCTGAACATATGCTTTATTAATAAGTTCTCTTCTTTCTTTAATAGTAGGTACCGTTTTAGGTTTAACACAATTTAGAATTAAAAGATTACTTGCGTATAGTACTATATCTCATGTAGGTTTTATATTATTAGCTTTAAGTATTTCTAGTATAGAATCTACACAAGCTTTTATATTTTATTTAATACAATATTCTATAAGTAATTTAAATATATTTATTATATTAATTACTATAGGATTTTCTTTATATAATTATATAAATAATAGTAAAATCTCAAAAAATTTACTTGAAAGTAATAATTCTCCTATACAATTAATTAGTCAATTAAAAGGTTATTTTTATACAAATCCTGTGTTATCTTTAAGTTTAGCGATTACTATTTTTTCTTTTGTAGGTATACCTCCTTTAGTGGGATTTTTTGCTAAACAAATGGTATTAAGTGCTGCATTAGATAATGGATATATATTCATCTCTTTAGTTGCAATACTTACTAGTGTAATAGGAGCTGTTTATTATTTAAATATAATAAAAGAAATATTTTTCTATTCACCTGATTATAAATTAAATCAATTGGGTGAATCTTCTTATATTTCTAATAATGAATATAATAATATGATTAATTTTAATTCTAAACTTTTAGTTAAAAATAATAAAATAACTATTATTTCTAGTCCTTTTTCTATTACTATTTCTGTTATTACATTGGTAATATTATTATTTATATTTATGAATAAAGAATGATTAAGTATGGGTACCATATTGGTACAAGTTTTATTTAGTAATTAAATGAGTAGTATGACATTATTTATTTTATTTGTATGTATAATTGCTTTACTTTTTTTAGTAATTAATTTAATATTTGCTCCTCATAATCCTTACCAAGAAAAATATAGTATATTTGAGTGTGGTTTTCATAGTTTTTTAGGTCAAAATAGGACACAATTTGGTGTAAAATTTTTTATATTTGCATTAGTTTATTTATTATTAGATTTAGAAATATTATTAACATTCCCTTTTGCAGTTAGTGGATATGTTAATAATATTTATGGTTTAATTATTACATTAGGATTTATAGCTATAATTACTATAGGATTTATATATGAATTAGGTAAAAGTGCTTTAAAAATAGATAGTCGACAAATTTCAACTATAACAAAATTTAATTCATATTCTACAATAGAATATATAGGTAAAATCTAATATTATAAAGTTTTTTATAAAAAAATATAACTTTTAGATCTAATATTTAAATTGTATTTAAAAGTAAAAATTATGATGTAGATGGTCTACACTTTGATTGCAAATCTTAAGTTCGAGGTTCGATTCCTCCATAATTTTTATATATAAAAATTAAATATGATTATTATATTTATATTTAATTCTCATTAGCTCAAAGGTAGAGCAAGATACTTCTAATATCTTGATTTTAGTTCGAATCTAAAATGGGAATATTAGTCCTTTTTAATAGTAAAAACTATTAAAATATTTGATTATAATTAATTATAATTAAAAATTTTTCTTCCGATTTATTAATTGTTTTTACTCTTTTAATTATAAATTTATAATGTATTATACAATTCCCACAGTTATTTCAATAATTGAAGTCATTTTAGTCTTAGTTCCTGCTTTATTAGCAGTAGCTTATGTAACAGTTGCTGAAAGAAAAACAATGGCAAGCATGCAAAGAAGATTAGGGCCTAATATTGTAGGATATTATGGTTTATTACAAGCATTTGCAGATGCATTAAAACTTTTATTAAAAGAATATGTAGCACCTACACAAGCTAATATAATATTATTCTTCTTAGGCCCTGTAATAACATTAATCTTTTCTCTTTTAGGTTATGCAGTTATACCTTATGGACCTGGATTAACTATTAGTGATATGAGTTTAGGGATATTTTATATGTTAGCTGTGTCTTCTTTAGCAACATATGGTATATTATTAGCAGGTTGAAGTGCTAATAGTAAATATGCTTTTTTAGGTTCTTTAAGAAGTACTGCTCAATTGATTAGTTATGAATTAGTCTTAAGTTCAGCCATATTATTAATTATTATGTTAACAGGTAATTTTAATCTAACTGAAAATATTGAAGCTCAAAGAGCTATTTGATTTATACTACCTTTATTTATAGTATTTATAATATTTTTTATAGGTTCTGTAGCTGAAACTAATAGAGCTCCTTTTGATTTAGCTGAGGCTGAATCAGAACTTGTTAGCGGATTTATGACAGAACATGCTGCAGTAGTTTTTGTATTCTTTTTCTTAGCAGAATATGCTAGTATAGTTTTAATGTGTATACTTACAAGTATTTTATTTCTAGGAGGATATCTATTAAATAATAATTTAGATATATTTAATTTATTTAATAATTTATCCTTTTTATATCCTGAATTTATATTTACAATATATAAACATTATATAGGAATAAGTTATTATTATTATTATTTAATTAATGATAGTCCAATTTTTGAAGGATTATTATATGGATTAATTTTAGGTTTAAAAAGTTCAATGTTAATTTTTGTTTTTATATGAACAAGAGCTTCTTTTCCTAGAATACGTTTTGATCAACTTATGGCTTTTTGTTGAACTGTATTATTACCAATATTATTTGCAATAATAATCTTAATTCCTTGTATTTTATATAGTTATAACATATTTCCTATAAATATATTTTTACTATAAAAAAAAATTTTTTTTATTTAAAATATAATATGTTTAATTATGACTAATAATCTTTATATCTATTATAAAGATATCTATTTTATATACTTTAAATTTAGTAAATGTAAGAATAAATATATGAAAAAGTGATTTTATATACTTTGTTGGCCGTTCCTTTAATGGGAATATTTTTAATTTCTAGTCTACGTTCCTATTATTCTATAGTTTGAAAAGAATTATCTTTTTCAGATGACTATGGTTGAATAGATTTTAGTGTTAATTTACCTAAATTTATTAAAGATGAAAAAAAAAAATTAAATTTTTATAAAAAAATTGCCTTTATAACTTCTATTATAAATTTAATTATTTCATTAATGATATATATATTATTTGATTTTAGTAATAATCAATTTCAATTTATACAAGAACATTATGATTTAAGTATTTTTGAGATATATTTAGGAATTGATGGTATTTCTATATATTTTGTATTATTAACTACAATAATAATGCCTATAGCATTAATATCAAATTGAAATTCTATTACAAATAATATAAAGTCATATTTAATAACAATGTTATTATTAGAAACTTTATTATTAGGTGTATTTTTAGTTTTAGATATATTATTATTTTATATATTTTTTGAAAGTATTTTACCCCCATTATTTATATTAATAGGTTTATTTGGATCAAGTAATAAAGTAAGAGCTAGTTTTTATATTTTTTTATATACATTATGAGGATCTTTATTTTTATTATTGTCTATTTTAACTATGTCTTCTATAATGGGTACAACTTACTTTGATGCTTTATTTAAAAGTAATTTTGATTATACAACTCAAATATTTTTATTCTGTGGTATATTTATAGCTTTTGCAGTTAAAACTCCAACAATTTTCTTAAATAATTGACTATTAAAAGCTCATGTTGAATCACCTTTAGGTGGAAGTATAGTATTAGCAGGAATTGTTTTAAAATTAAGTTTATATGGTATATTTAGATTAATTTTACCTATATTACCTAAAGTTTCTTTAAATTATACTTATATAATTTTTATGATAGGAGTTATCACTATAATATATGCAAGTTTTAGTACATTAAGAACTACAGATATTAAAGAATTAATAGCCTATAGTTCAGTATCTCACGCTGCAGTGTACTTAATAGGAGTATTTAGTAACACTATTCAAGGAATTGAAGGGGGTATAGTGTTAGGTTTAGCACATGGATTTGTTTCAAGTGGTCTATTTATATGTGCAGGTGGAGTTTTATATGATAGATTTGGGACTAGATTAATACATTTTTATAAAGGAATAGTTCAAATAATGCCTTTATTTGCAATACTTTTTTTTATATTATCTTTAGGAAATTGTGGTGTACCTTTAACTTTAAATTTTGTAGGAGAATTTATGTCTCTTTATGGAGTTTTTGAAAGATTACCTTTATTAGGTTTATTTGCTAGTTCTTCTATAATATTATCAGCAGCATATACAATATATATGTATAATAGAATATCTTTTGGGGGTTCTTTCAGTAAATTTTTTATAGAAAACATTAGTGATTTAACTAAAAGAGAATTTTTCTTATTATTTACTTTAGTTTTCTTTACAGTATTATTTGGAATATATCCTTCTTTCATCTTAGATGGTTTACATTACTCAGTAGCTAGTTTAATTTATTATGCTTAAATAAATATAAAAATTATATATATAATAGTTTTAATAAAATTTTTTTTATTTTCTCGTTATTTTATCAACGTTAATGCTTTATAAAGGTATTATTAAGTGAATTAATAATAATATAAATGCCTCAATTAGTACCATTTTATTTTATAAATGAAATCTTTTTTACTTTTAGTATAATTGTAATAACAATTTATATTTTATCAAAATATATTTTACCTAGATTTGTTCGTTTATTCTTATCTAGAACTTTTATCTCAAAACTTTTTTCGTAAGAATAAATAAATAAATAATTTATACTATATATGAAAAATAAATATTTTTTCATTCTTTAATTTATAAATTATAATAATTAATTTATAACTAATGTTTATATATGTAAAGTAATATAAAGGCAAATCGTAGCTAAAAGTACTAAATGAGTACTTTTAGTTTTATCTATAATAATTTAGAATTAGAAAAAATAGTTCTAAGTCCTTTAAGTCAATTTGAAATAAGAGATTTACTTAGTATAGATGCTCCAATATTAGGAAGTGTGTATATATCTATAACAAACATAGGATTTTACTTAATGATAGGGGCCTTTTTTTTATTAGTAATAAATTTATTAAGTACAAATTATAATAAATTAGTAAGTAATAATTGATCTATAAGTCAAGAATCTCTATATGCAACTATACACAGTATAGTAACAAATCAAATAAATACTGGAAAAGGTCAAATATACTTTCCTTTTATTTATACTTTATTTATTTTTATTTTAATTAATAATTTAATAGGTATGATTCCTTATAGTTTTGCATCAACAAGTCATTTTGTATTAACTTTTGCTCTTAGCTTTACTATAGTTTTAGGTGCAACTATTTTAGGGTTCCAAAAACATGGATTAGAATTTTTCTCTTTATTAGTCCCTGCAGGTTGTCCTTTAGGGTTATTACCTTTATTAGTTTTAATTGAATTTATATCTTATTTAGCTAGAAATATTTCATTAGGTTTAAGATTAGCAGCTAATATTTTAAGTGGACATATGTTATTAAATATTTTAGCCGGTTTTACTTATAATATAATGACTTCTGGTTTATTATTTTTCTTTTTAGGCTTAATTCCTTTACTTTTTATAATAGCATTCTCAGGATTAGAACTTGGAATTGCTTTTATCCAAGCTCAAGTTTTTGTAGTACTTACAAGTGGATATATAAAAGATGCACTTGATCTACATTAAAAAAAATATAATTAAAAAAACATAAAAATAATTTTTATTAATTTTTTTTTAAATGTTAAAAGTATATTCTATATAATGCGACTTAAGAGATACTATAATATAGTATAGAATAAATTATTCCATATAGAAAAAATTATATAATTAATTTAAATAATGTTTAATTTTTTTAAAAATATAATAAATTTTGATGCACCTAGTCCTTGAGGGATTTATTTTCAAGATAGTGCTACACCACAGATGGAAGGATTAGTAGAATTACATGATAATATAATGTACTATTTAGTAATAATTTTATTTGCTGTAGGATGAATTTTATTTTCTATAGCTTGAAATTATATAGGTACAAAATCTCCAATCTCTCATAAATATTTAAATCATGGTACACTTATAGAATTAATTTGAACAATTACTCCTGCAATAATCTTAATATTAATTGCTTTCCCTTCATTTAAATTATTATATTTAATGGATGAAGTTAGTGATCCTTCAATGTCTATTTTAGCAGAAGGTCATCAATGATATTGAAGTTATCAATACCCAGATTTCTTAAATTCAGATAATGAATTTGTAGAATTTGATTCTTATATAGTACCAGAATCTGATTTAGAAGAAGGAGCTTTAAGAATGTTAGAAGTAGATAATAGAGTAATATTACCTGAGTTAACACATGTTAGAATTATAATTACAGCGGGTGATGTAATTCATAGTTTTGCTGTACCATCTTTAGGTATAAAATGTGATGCTTATCCTGGAAGATTAAATCAAGTATCTGTATTTATTAATAGAGAAGGAGTTTTCTATGGTCAATGTTCAGAAATATGTGGAATATTACATAGTTCTATGCCTATAGTAATAGAATCAGTGTCATTAGAAAAATTTCTTTCTTGATTAGAGGAACAATAATTTAATATTAAAATTTAAAGGTAAATAAAATTATTAATCAATAAATTTTTTAATTAATTCAAAACTATACTCGTTAGGTTTATACTTTTAAATAATTAACTATTAAAAATTAAAACTGAGACTTCAACCTCTCTGTAGTTACCTGTTCTCATAATAAAATTGTAAAAAAATTTTTTATAACTAACTATCTTTTAGATGAAGATATATATATATATGATTTATAATTATGAAAATTAATATTAATACTTTAATTGAAACCCCTAAATTGAAATCTTCAATTTCAATGGGTAAAGAACGATGATTTTACTCAACAAATGCTAAAGATATTGGTACTCTGTATTTAATATTTGCATTATTTTCAGGGTTATTAGGTACAGCCTTTTCTGTTTTAATTAGAATGGAATTAAGTGGACCAGGAATACAATATATCGCAGATAATCAATTATATAATAGCATAGTAACAGCACATGCCTTATTAATGATTTTCTTCATGGTTATGCCTGCCTTAATAGGAGGATTTGGTAATTTTTTAATGCCTTTAATGGTAGGAGGCCCTGATATGGCATTCCCAAGATTGAATAATATAAGTTTTTGACTATTACCGCCAAGTTTATTATTATTGGTATTTTCTGCTTGTATAGAAGGTGGGGCTGGTACAGGTTGAACAATTTACCCTCCTTTATCTGGAGTACAAAGTCATAGTGGACCTAGTGTAGATTTAGCTATATTTGCTTTACACTTATCTGGTGTTAGTAGTCTATTGGGGGCTATTAATTTTATAACTACAATAGTTAATATGAGAACACCTGGAATAAGATTACATAAATTAGCTTTATTTGGATGAGCCGTAGTTATTACAGCAGTATTATTATTATTATCTTTACCTGTATTAGCTGGTGCAATCACAATGCTTTTAACAGATAGAAATTTTAATACTTCATTCTTTGAAACAGCTGGAGGTGGTGATCCTATTTTATTCCAACATCTTTTTTGATTCTTTGGTCATCCAGAAGTGTATATCTTAATTATACCAGCTTTTGGTATAATAAGTACAACTATATCTGATTATTCAAATAAGTCAGTATTCGGTTATATTGGTATGGTGTACGCCATGATGTCTATAGGTGTATTAGGATTTATTGTTTGAAGTCATCACATGTATACAGTCGGTTTAGATGTCGATACAAGAGCTTATTTCACAGCGGCTACTTTAATAATTGCAGTACCTACTGGTATTAAAATATTTTCCTGATTAGCTACATGTTATGGAGGTTCTATTAAATTAACTCCTTCTATGTTATTTGCTTTAGGTTTTGTATTTATGTTTACAATTGGTGGATTATCAGGTGTAGTTTTAGCTAATGCATCTTTAGATATAGCATTTCACGACACTTACTATGTAGTTGCTCATTTTCACTATGTTTTAAGCATGGGAGCCGTATTTGCTATGTTTAGCGGATGATATCACTGAGTTCCCAAAATATTAGGTTTAAATTATAACATTACATTATCTAAAGCTCAATTCTGAATTTTATTTATAGGAGTAAATCTTACATTCTTCCCTCAACATTTCTTAGGTTTACAAGGTATGCCTAGAAGAATAAGTGATTACCCTGATGCTTTTGCAGGTTGAAATTTAATAAGTAGTTTTGGATCTATAGTAAGTGTTGTGGCTGCTTTATTATTTTTATACATTGTATATATACAATTAATTGAAGGTGAATATGCTAAAAGATATCCATGATTATGTCCTCAATTTTATACTGATACTCTACAAGCTTTATTAAATAGAAGTTATCCAAGTTTAGAATGAGCTTTAAGTAGTCCACCTAAACCTCATGCTTTTGTTAGTTTAGCTTTACAATCTTATTTATTACCGCGTATTATATATTTTCGGTCCGGGGATAAATAAATTTTTATTTGTTTTAGGTAAGAATATATTAAGATATATTTTTTTTATTTTACCTTTTATTTTATTATTTAAAAGTTTTTATTGTTGTTGAACAGAAAATAATTTTTCTTTTATAAATTTCTCTAGTCAATTTATAACTAATATCCCTTTTATAGGTGAAAAATTATATAATAAAAGTATCTTTGAAGGAATATCTATAGATATTATAAAACATAATCAAATGATTAGTGGTATAATCTTTTCTGGGGGTTTAGGAAGTTGTTTAGGTTTAAGTTTATTTGAAGTATTTTTTAAAGATTTTTTTAATAATTTTTACTTAATGCCGATGGATGTAAAAGAAGATTATATAGATTCTTTTAAACCAACTTCAAATATAGTTAATTTAACTAAAGGTTCCGAACCTAATTCCCCTAATATTACTCGTCCAACTTCTCCTAATATTACTGATCGAACTTCTCCTAATATTACTCGCGCAAAAACTCCAGAAATGGAATATCCAGATCTTTCAAACTTGAATCTGGATACTACTTCAAAATTTGCAAAGTTTATAGTTGAAAATTTTCGTGATCAATATGCAGGAGGAGCTGAACATTATATTGGTGCATTTAAAACTTTAAGTACATATTTTTCTCTTACAAATAAATATTTTGACGCTAAAACGGATGAATTTGTACCAGATAAAAATTTACCTGATTTATCTTCTTTTTTAATGGAATTTTATAAAACTTTAACTAATAAAAATGAAGCTGTAATGTATAGTATACAAATTAGATCCATGTTTTTAAATAATCTTTTACCTTTTTTAGATGAAAAAGATCAAATTCAAATAAAAAAACATCTAGATATTAATGATGAATTAAAATCAGAATATTTGGCCAAAATGGCAGAACCCGATGGGTTTTTAAATGAACTTAAGGATGCAGTTAATCAAGAAAAAGAAGCTCAAAAAGGAACACATAGAAGTACTATACATCTTTGTAGATTTTTCTATGATTCAACAAACCAGTATCATAAAGGAACAATTAAACAATTTTCTTTAATTGATAGAATAATACAAGAAAAAATTAAAGATACTCCAGAATTTAAAAATGATAAAAATTTAAATAAAGTTATTAAAAAAGAATATCAAGATTTGAATAAAAAAATTAAAGATGGAAATAATGAAACAAATAGAAAAATTGAAGCTATAATAAATAGATTATATAAAACAAAAGGTTAATTAAATTTGCATACTCTTAAACTTATATTCAAAGTTTTCTTGCCTTATTGAATACGTATTTAATGCGTGTTCGCTTAAATGGACAAGGCATAGTAGTTCGGATACTAAGATTAAGAGTTCAAATCTCTTACACGCCTTTAAAAGTTTAAATTATTCTAATATATTAATTAAACTCTCCATTTTTAATTAAGGAATTTTAAAGTAAATCTATTTCTTATTATGTATGTTATTAATAATATATAATTTAAGTATATTAGTTTAACGGTAAAATACATGAATGCGGATCATGTGATTATAAGTTCGAATCTTATATATACTGATCTTAATAAAATTTATTAAGTTTTAAGTATATTATTCTAAATATAATGTAACAAATTAGTTTATAGTAATATATTATTTATTAATTTATATTTAGTGCTTAAATTAGAAAAGTTATAGGTAATTTAATTTAAAGGTAAAAATACCAGGTTTTTAGGAGAAAATAGAATAGAAATTTTAAATAAATAAATATTATATAATAAATTTCTAAAGGTTGCTAACTTTAACCCCTAATTGCCCATTTTTATAATAGTGAATAATATCAGTATAAAAATATTATTAGATTTTTATACTTCAATATATAGCTTACTATAAGCCGGATAATAAAAAAAATATATGAAATTTTTATTTCAATTACTTTTAATTAAAAATTATATAGTGATGTAATGAAAAAAAATTTTTTTTTTACGTTTGATAAAAAAATCAAAACATCATTAGATGAGTTTGGTGATGGCTCTGATTGAACACTGTCCAAGTACTTGACACATGCTAATCGAACGTTTAATTATAGTATAAGAAAATTTTTATACTTCGATTTATATAAAGTTATGTATAAATCTATATTAAAAGTGGTGTACAGGTGAGTATAAAATTTATATGACCGATCTTAAAGTGAAGGTAAATTCTTCATAAAAAAAGGATGTAATATCCGCTTTAAGAGGAAAAGATAAATTCTAGAGATAGGTAGTTGTTAAGGTAATGGCTTAACAAGCTTATAATTCTCTTAGTCGAAACTGAAAATGGTTGATCGACCACATTGGGGATGAAAAAATCCCAAGACAACGGTGTACAGCAGTGGGGAATATTGGTCAATGGCCTAACGGCTGAACTGGTAACTTGGAAGAATGGCTTTTAAAGTCTATTAAAAAGATAAAAGTTAATCGATTCATCGAATAAAGTTCTGTCTACATATTCATAATGACAATATGTATATACTGTCTTGACTAATTACGTGCCAGCAGTCGCGGCAATACGTAAGAGACTAGTGTTAATCATTTTAAATAGGTTTAAAGGGTACTCAGATGGTAAATTTTCCTAAATACAGGACAATTTTCTAGAGTTTTATATAAGAAGATCGTACTCTAGAGTGTAGAGATGAAATTTGTTGATACCTAGGGGACTGGTAAAGGCGAAGGCAATCTTTTATGTAAAAACTGACGTCGAAGGACGAAGGCTTAGGTAACGAACAGGACTTGATACCCCAGTAGTCTTTGCAGACAATTATGAATGCTATAGGTTAGAGAAATTTAGTCTATAAATGAAAATTTAAGCATTTCACCTCAAGAGTAATGTGGCAACGCAGGAACTGAAATCACTAGACCGTTTTTGACACCAGCAGTGAAGTATGTTGTTTAATTCGATGATCCACGAAAAACCTTACCACAATTTGAATATTAGTAATAATATATTATATCTATATATCAACTAGAATAATCTTAAGATTATTAATACAAGTGTTGCACGGCTGTCTTCAGTTAATGTTGTGAAATTTTGGTTAAGTCCATAGAATTAACGAAAACCCTTGCTTTATTTTTCAGATTTTTCTATATTTCATTCTAACTAAACCTAGAGTAAAATTATAGATAAAAATATCGAGTGTATAGAGCATATTTAACTTATACTACCAATAAGTATGATAAAAGGGATTAAGACAAGTCATCATGGCCTTAATATTGTGGGCTATAGACGTGCCACATATTCCTAAACAAAGAGATGCAAAAATGTGAATTTTAGCTAATCTTCTAAAATAGGATAAAATCGGAAATGGATTGTAGTCTGTAATTCGACTACATGAATAAGTAATTGCTAGTAATCGTGAATCACCATGACACGGTGAATATGATCTCAGATTGGTACTAATCACTCGTCGCATGCTGAAAGGAGTTTATGCAATAAGTTTGCCTTTCTGTGACTAAGTAAGTAAATGTATAGGTTTTAGATTTTATAACGGATTTCTTCGTATGCATGGCTCTGATTAGTGTTAAGTCGAAATACAGTTCGTGTAGCGGAAGTTGCACGGGATTAATTAGATTAAACATTTATAACTAAATAATATAATCTATATATAATGGTATTCATTAAAAAAATACTCTCTAAGAATCAATAAAAAAAATTATATATTTTTTAAGAATCAATAGACAGTTATATATAGATATATATCTATTTGGTTCAGGAGGGTTCCGTTTGTTGGTATGACGGGTTAAGCTGTAAACTTAATGACTAATTAGTCGTCGAAGGTTCAATTCCTTTCTCTCCTAAATTAATAAACTAAACTAAGTTTCTATAGCTCAACGGTAGAGCATAATACTGTTAATATTAGGATAAATGTTCGATTCATTTTAGAGACTATAAAATAAACAAAAAAGTAATTTAGGATAAGAATCCTGTGACCATTTGCCGAAAAATAATAAAAAAAATAATAAAAAAAAATCTAAGAAAAAAATGACAAATTCAATTCGAAGTAGTTTTCAAAGCCATCCTTTCCATCTAGTATCACCCTCACCTTGACCTTTATATACAAGTCTATCTTTATTAAATTTAACTACTAGTGCAGCATTATCTATGCATAATTTTAATAATGGTCATTATGTATATTATATTGGACTATTTTTAGTAATATCTTCTATGTCATTCTGATTTAGAGATATAATATCAGAAGGTACTTATTTAGGGGATCATACTTTAGCTGTACAAAAGGGATTAAACTTAGGTATTATATTATTTATAGTCTCTGAAGCTTTATTTTTTTTAGCTATATTTTGAGCTTTCTTTCATAGTGCATTAACACCTACTGTAGAATTAGGTGCTCAATGACCGCCTTTAGGTATAGAACCTATAAATCCTTTTGAATTACCTCTTCTTAACACTGTGATACTTTTATCTAGTGGTGCAACAATTACTTATGCTCATCATTCTTTAATACATGGAGAAAGAAAAGGTGCTTTATATGGATCTATAGCAACTGTATTATTAGCCGTAATTTTCACTGGATTCCAGGGAATAGAATATACTGTATCTTCATTTACTATAAGTGATGGTGCTTTTGGTACATGTTTCTATTTTGGAACTGGTTTTCATGGATTACATGTTATAATTGGAACAATATTCTTAGGTGTAGCTTTATGAAGAATATATGATTATCATTTAACTGATAATCATCATGTAGGTTTTGAAGGAGGTATCTTATACTGACATTTTGTGGATGTAGTTTGATTATTCCTATATGTATCAATATATTATTGAGGATCATAATATATAATTGTTATTTATTATATTAATAATTTATTATTTATTATAGTATATATTATTAAGTAAGAGTATAGTTTAATGGTAAAACAAAAAGCTTCAACCTTTTTGTTCTTAGTTCAAATCTGAGTTCTCTTGTGTATAATAATTATTTAAATAATATTACTAGGGGATTTTAGTATAATGGTAATACATATGCCTTTTAATCATAAAAAAATGGGTTCGAATCCCATAAATCCTAATTAATAATTAATGAGCGTTCATATTTTAATGGTAAAATTCCCGTCTTCCAAACGGATATTGTGAGTTCGAGTCTCACTGGATGTATAAAAATAAGAATTAGTAACTTAATAGGTAAAGGACTTCCTTGTCACGGAAGTAGATGCTGGTTCGACCCCGGCCTAGTTCGTTTTTAAAGGAAAGGTTGCTATTGGTAAGGCGAGATATTTGCTAAATATTGTGGTTACCACTTGGGTGTTCGATTCACCTCTTTTCCATTTATAATTTAAGTGAAAGATATCCTTAATAAATGGGGAAATAAACTTAATTTATCTATCTAAAATATATATCCTTTCTAGAGGTATTATAACTATAAAACAATAAATATGTTAATGTTAAATAAATTATATTTAATGAATGAAACTTATACAAATGGTTATATACCTAATATACTAGATATAATATCAATATTTGCAATATTTTGTGCTATCTCAGTTATTATTAATAAAAATCCTATAATATCTATATTATTTTTAATAGGATTATTTGCAAGTATTTCTTGTTATTTAATTATATTAGGATTAAGTTTTATAGGTTTATCTTATTTAATAGTATATATAGGTGCAGTATCCATTTTATTTTTATTTATTTTAATGTTAATAAATATTAGAATAAGTGAACTTCAAAGTAATACTAATAATAGTATACCTTTAACTATATTTATTGGAATTTCTCTTAGTTATTCTTTATTTCAATTATTACCTTATGATATAGCTATATTAAATAATTTTAATAGTAATATAAATAATGATTTTTATAATATTTCTCTAAATAAAGGGGATAATAATATAAATTATGTATTCAATACAAATAAAGATAATGAATTATTATTTATTACTAGTAAAATATGAGATGGAAATTTAGCAGAAAGTAATCATATTACAACTATAGGTAATATAATGTATACTAATTATAATATGTGGTTAATAATAGCTAGTTTTATTTTATTATTGGCGATGGTAGGTGCAATTGTTATTACTATAAAACAAAAAAGAACTTTTTAAAAAAAAATTTATATAATAAAACCTGTATATAAAAGATATAATTTTTATATTTTTAGGTATAATTAGATTTAAAATAATTAAAATAAAATTTTTTTTATAAAGAAATTAAAACTCAATGGTAGAGTACTCGTTTTACACACGAGATGGTATGAGTTCGAGTCTCATATTTCTTAAAAAAGATTCTTTAACTTAACAGGTAAAGTGCATTTTTGATAAGAATGATATTTAAGTTCGAGTCTTAAAAGAATTAAAGAGATTTGTCCGAGTGGTTTATGGTGATTATTTTGAGCATAGTTGTGACTCATCCTCACCAAGGGTTCGAATCCCTTATTCTCTGTTAATATTATTAATTATTATTTTATATAATAGAATACCCATTATTTTACTAAAAATAATGTAATTTAAAGGATTTATATAATAATATATTTAATAACGGATTAGAGTCAGATGGTTACGACACTATATTTGGGTTATAGTTTTTCTGTGTTCGAATCACAGTAATCCGATTAAAATTTTAATTTTTAAAAATATATTAGAAATATATTGGATATAAATAAATTTTTATATATTCCATTGAATATATAAAAGTATATAAAGAGACTATTATGGAAATCTTGCTATGTATTAAAGAGAAATATTTATATTTAAAGAATTTAGATATATAAACTCTTAGATAAATTATTTAATAAACGAAGTGAATTGAAATATCTTATTAACTTCAGGAAAATAAATCAAACGAGATTCTATGATTAGTGTGAATGAAAATAGAGCAGCCTATAAAAATAAGTAAAATGGTTTAAAAACTGTTTGAATATTATGGGGAACCTTCCTCAAAGGCTAAATATAATACATAAGCTATAGAGCAAAGTACCGTGAGGGAAAGATTTTTGAAATAGTAGTTTTATAAGCAGCTCAAGCGACAAGCAAGAGCATACCTTTTGCATAATGGGTCACCAAGTTAACATTAGATGCGAGCTAATTTATAGTTTAAATTTTTAAATTAATAATATTATAAAAATTAGTAATTTTATTTATATTAGTAATCTTATTAATATTAGTAATATTGTAAATTTCAATAGATAAAAATATATAATTGCATAGTTAAACCACTCATTAAAATAATGAATAGTGTCTAAAGTTAGACCCGAAGCCTAGTGATCTTACTATAGTCAGGATTATAAAAGTCCGAACGGGTTATCGTTGCAAAGATATCCGAAGAACTATGGTAAGCAAGTGAAAGACAATACTGACTAGGATAGCTGGTTTTCTGCGAAACCTATAATAGTAGGCAATTTAAGTAACATCTTAGTAGGTACAGAACTTAATCTTAGACAAGATGTAAATTTTATAAATTTATAAAATACATTTTATTTTGTATACATCGGGAAATTATGAAGATTTTATCGGTGAGTATGTAGACTCGGAATGACAAAGATGAATCTTGAATTATCAGACATAGAATGATAAGGTTGTATGTCAAAAGGGAAACAGCCCAGAACAAGAGTTAAGGTTCCAAAATTATTATTAAGTGAAAAAAAGAAAGTTTTTATCTAAGTCGACAAGAAGATAGGCTTGGAAGCAGCCATAATTTGAAGATCTCGTAACAGAGTCACTTGTTAAAGTTTAAAAGCATCTAAAATTTAACGGATCTAAATAATATACCGAAACCTTGTCCATATATAACATTTATATATTAATGCTATATCATGGGGTAGCAGAACGTTGAATTAATATTTGATTTTTTTTTTTAAGAAAAGTATATAATAATTCAAGTGAGAATGGTGACATGAGTAACAAAAAAGAAGAGGCTATATAGTCTCTAATTATGTGTAAATCTATATAGTCTCTCTCGCCTAAAGCTTATGGTTAAGTAAAGTAACGGCCTCTAAGTTAATAATCTTAAGATTATTGCGATGAGAAAATCTTAAAACTTTTAAGGACAACATTTGTGAGTGAATAATGTGCTGGAAAATTAAGTGAAACTCCGAAGTATAAAACAAAAAACTAAAAAGATGAGAATTATAATTAGGAAATACCGTACCTAGAAACTGCAACAAGTAAGCTAGTAGAGAATACGAAGGCGTAAATGAGATAACAATCATAAAGGAACTCGGCAAACTAACTACCGTAACTTAGGGATAAGGAGGGCTCATTAATCTCGATTAATACGAGTAAAAACGAAGAAGCATAAAATATTGTTGTACGACTGTTTAATTAAAACAAAGCACTTTGCAAAAAGATGATAAATCTAAGTATTGAGTGTGATCTCTGCCCGGTGCCGGCTGGTTAACGAATTTTCTAAATTAAAAAAGATTTGGTTTTAGAGGAACCCCCGGTTAAAGGCGGCCTTAGCGTGAGGGTCCTAAGGTAGCGAAATGCCTTGGCCGTTAAATGCGGTCTTGCATGAATGACGTAACGATACAACAGCTGTCTCTATGATTGACTCAGTGAAATTGGAATAACTGTGCAGATACAGTTTACCTCTAGTTAGACGAGAAGACCCT
>Ga0247769_1000011_pt1 | contig 31826 bp, 38 predicted proteins | sample UWRJL166409R6_FD_179942 | JGI IMG/M metagenome (GOLD analysis project Ga0247769, IMG submission 179942) | Plant litter microbial communities from Arlington Agricultural Research Station in Wisconsin, United States - UWRJ-L166-409R-6 | ecosystem: Environmental > Terrestrial > Plant litter >... | reverse complement strand
CCAAGGCTCACAGCGACACGAAGGGCCCAGCTCCAAAGGCTCGCACCCGCCTCGAACGACGTGGCAAGAACTATCGTAAACTTGCCGAGCAACTCGAAGCCGGCAAACTCTACACTCTGGACGAAGCCGTCGCCCTGGCCGTCAAGACCAACCCAACCAAGTTCGACGCCACTGTTGAGCTACACCTCAACCTGAACGTCGACCCACGCCAAGCCGACCAGAACATTCGCGCTACCGTCGCGTTGCCACACGGTACCGGTAAGACCGTCCGCGTTGCCGTCTTTGCCCCAGCTGACCAGCTGGACAAGGCCAAGAAGGCTGGCGCCGACATCGCTGGCGAGGAAGACTTCCTAGGTCTGCTCGACAAAGAGCAGCTCGACTTCGACATCCTGATCGCAACACCACAGATGATGGCACGTCTCGGTAAATACGCCCGTCTGCTTGGTCCACGCGGCCTCATGCCAAACCCAAAGAGCGGCACCGTCACGACCAACATCGCTAAAGCCGTAGAAGAAGCCAAAGCCGGTCGCGTCGAATATCGCGTCGACAAGCAAGGTATCGTCCACCAAGGTGTTGGCAAAGTTAGCTTTGAAGCCGCTAAATTGAGCGAAAACGCCAAAGCATTTATCGCAAGCCTGAACAGCGTTAAGCCTGCGAGCATCAAGGGCGCTTACATCAAGAGTATCGCCGTTACCACGACCATGGGTCCTGGTATCAAAGTAGACGTAACGAGTCTTTAAGGAGCGATCTGGTGGGAGAACAAGCAACAAATAGCCCCGAGCAATCGGGGCATTTGCGTCATGGGGAGATAGATTACGCAGAAGTCAATCCGTTGGCCGCCCGAGCGATTCGTGCCGCGTACACACGGCGGAAAGTACTCCGGCAAAAAACCGACGGTTTGCTCGAAACAATCGACGAAGCACTTGGCCACCATGAGCGCATCAGCGCCAGCCCGCCCGAAGCGCCGCCACCACAAATCGCCGAAGTAGAGGAAGACCAGCCGCCGGACCAGCTACCGCGTAAACTTGGCAAAACAGTCCTCGAAGTTATCCCCAATGATCTTGCCGCCTGACCACGAACTCCCTGCATCTGCGGGGAGTTTTTGATAGTATGAAATTATGGGGCAAATTTTAGGCATTACTGGTGCGATCGGGAGCGGCAAGAGTACATTCGCGCACTATCTGTGCGAAATCGAGCCGTCACATGTTCGATATGAAACCAGCGATCTTATTGCCGAAGTTGCCGAAGACTTCAATCGTGCGCTCAGTGGAGAGCTAGCGTTCGAAACCACCAGCAACACGGTTGAGCTCGTTAACCAAGCACTCATCTGGTTTATCGAATCAATCAGCGAGAAACTACATCATCAAGTGACATGGAATCAACTAGCCGTCACTCAGCACAATCTCGCGGCACACCCTGAGTTCTTTGAAAAAATGCTGCTCTACGTCGACACGATCAAAAAACAGCCGACACTCCTCGATGCGCTCATAACCCCTGAAAATAAAGAAACCTACCGACCGCTCCTGCAATGGCTCGGCGGCTATCTCGTTGCCAAAATCAGCAACACCATTTGGTACGATGAACTCTTCAGGCGCATCCGTCTGCATGATGATGACAAGAATTTGGTTATCGTCGGCGGCGTTCGCTACCCCAGCGATGCCATCGTCGTGCGTGAACATGGCGGAATTATCGTCGGCATAGAGCGCAAAGATCTTACGGCCGACGCGCTCGACGTCACCGAAGCTTCACGGAGTGGCATTAAGGCTGATCTCCTCATCCATAATGACGGTAGCCACGAGCAGCTCCAACTAATCGCCGAAGAACTTTGGAACGACCTCACAGGCAACAAGACAAAAGCCAGCTACCCCTCCAGTTAGGCTATAGAAAAAGCCACAACACATGAAGTGTTGCTCCTTGTGCTTACGTACGTCACAATGAAGGGGACAAATCAAGCGAGGGGATCATGGGAGTATACAGCAACACCGATATGAAGGCGGCCATCAAATCAGGCCAGCTCGTCTTTCATCCGTACGTCGAAAGCCACATCAATGGCAGTAGCCTCGATGTCACACTTGGGCAATGGTATTACAAAACCGAACGTCAGAACTTGGGCGGCGTCTATAATCCGTTCGATCCTAAAACCGTAGCGCGCTATTTTGAAGGACCATTCGAAGCAGAGACACACGAAGCTTGGTGCGAGAAGCATGGTCGTAAGCTCTTTGACGGTATCCCAGCCGACCATCCTATCATCGTGCTTGAGCCAGGCGAACGTATTCTGGCCCACACGCATGAATTCGTTGGCATCAAAGGCGACGCGACCAGTACCATGCAAGCCCGCAGCACCTGGGGCCGCAATGGCGTCGCCGTCTGCCTGGATGCCGGTTGGGGCGACCCGGGCTACGTTAACCGCTGGACTATGGAAATCTACAACATGAACCAACGTGATTCGGTGATCCTACCGGTCGGAGAGCGAATTGCCCAGATTGTCTTCTACACAACGGGGCCAGTCGAGAGCGAGTATCACAAACTCAGCGGCAAATACCAGGACTCACATGCCGACGACCTCAAGGGACTTGTCGCTTCCTGGAAGCCGGAGCAAATGCTGCCCCGCGCTTTCAAGGACGAGCGCAGGAAACCGCTCGATGTCTAAGCGCGGCATATTCATCGTTATCGATGGCAGTGACGGGGCTGGCAAGAGCACCCAATACGCGAAACTCTGCGAGCGTATCAAAGACGAGGGGATTGAGCTTGAGACTATCAAGTTCCCGCAGTACAAGCAGCCATCTGCCTATTTCATCGAGCAGTACTTACAGTGGCACTATGGGCAGGCCGACGATGTTCCTGCGAAACGCACATCCGTACTGTTCGCAGTTGACCGTTTTGCTGCCGCCCAACACATTCGTGAACGCCTCGAGCAAGGCGTCGCTGTTATCGCCGACCGCTACGTCGTTGCTAACATGGGTCTGCAAGGTGCAAAAATGGATAATCCTGATGAAAGGCATGAATTCTTTCGGTGGCTCGATGAATTCGAATACACCATCATGGGAATCCCTCGACCCGACATCAACATTGTTTTATCTGTCTCTGTTGAGCAAACTGCCCGCAACATGACCAAGCGTACCGCCGAAAGTGATCACCCGTCTGACGTTCACGAAGCAAATCCTGACTTCCTTCGGCGTTCAGTCGAAGTGTACCACGAAATTTGTGAGCTTTTTCCCGACCAATATCACCGCATCGACTGCATGCAAGACGAGACGAGTATGTTGCCGGTCGATGTAATTCATAATCAAATTTGGGAGTTCGTCGGCGCTAAACTCCAGAAAGGCATATCATCATGAAACAATACCTCGACCTCCTGAGGGACATCAAAGATAACGGCACCAAGAAGATGGATCGCACCGGCACGGGAACAGTCAGCGTCTTCGGCCGGCAAATGCGCTTTGACCTCAGCGAAGGATTTCCAGCCGTCACCACCAAAAAGCTCTTCCTGCGCGGCATTATCCACGAGCTCCTATGGTTCCTGCAGGGCAGTACCAACATCAAATATCTGGTCGATAATGACGTGCATATCTGGGACGATTGGCCCTTTCGCGCCTACATGGAAAAAACCGGACAAAAACTGCCCGAGCCCAATAGCGATGAATGGCGTACGCGCATTAAGGAATTCACCGACAAAATTAAAACCGACGACAAATTCGCCCAGCAGTACGGCGAGCTTGGCCCAGTATACGGCTATCAATGGCGCAACTGGCCAGCACCAGACGGCCGGCACATCGACCAGATTCAGGAAGCAATTAACGCAATTGAAGCAGTCAAGCAGAATCCCGACGATTCCTGGGGCAGACGCATTATTGTATCAGCCTGGAATCCGGCTGAGGTTCATGAAATGGCTAAGGCAGGCTTGCCGCCCTGTCATACCCTCTTCCAATTCTACGTTGCTGACGGCAAACTCAGCTGCCAACTTTACCAGCGCAGCGGAGATACCTTCCTGGGCGTGCCGTTTAATATCGCCAGCTACGCGCTGCTTACTATGATGATCGCGCAGGTAACTGGCCTGAAGCCCGGCGACTTTGTGCACACACTTGGCGATGCACACATTTACGTCAACCACCTTGAGCAAGTTGACGAACAACTGTCACGAACGCCGAAAAAGTTGCCAACTATGTGGATCAATCCAAAAGTGAAAACAATCTTCGACTTCACGATCGACGACTTCAAACTTGAAGGCTACGACCCAGACCCAGCCATCAAAGCCCCGATCGCCGTCTAAACCTCAACGAGTTCCGCAATCGCTTCATCCGCGTCGCGAATGTCCGTGTATTTGCGGTCGGCGTAATACGTCGTCACCGCCGGAACCATTGATTCGTGGCGCTCATTTATAACATCCTCGATGACGCCCGGCACTCGACTTCGTCTGAAGGCAGTAACTTCGACCGGCAGACCGCGCTGGGCTGCGGCTCGCACCTCAGCAGTTGCGTGCCGATCAACCTCTCGCAACCCTTCGATATCCAGGATAAATTCTGACACTTTGTCTATTTCCAGATGAGCTTGTGCCGTTTTGGATGTCGGATATTTCCTCCGAACATCCACAAATTCTACGGCGTGCGGCCGCGAGGCAAGCATCAATCGTTTACGGCGAACTACTATCAACCCATTGCCGCCGACGATCGTCGGATCCAACGAAATACGCAGCTTAGCTTCTGGCGTGTCGCGCTCGATCATCCCATTGATCTCGCCATCCATGAAAAGCTCTGTTGCGAGATCCCCGATGCCACGCTCGGCGTTGTTTGCTCCCTCCCAATCGCCGGCATGCTCGACGCGGGCCAAGTCAACCGTTCGCACCTCGAGATATGCATTCAGCAGCGCCCAACGAGCCAAGACCGTCCGCGCAGGGCCGAGCCGCTCGCGCAACTCGTGGCGACTACTGTCAGCAGCATCAATATGGAGGTCACGGAATAAATTTGCCTCGGTATGCGCCTGGCTACTCATACGAGAAAGGGCGGTGAGTTCCTCGATGGCGTGCGAAAGTTCCGCAGAACTCATAATCAAAAATCCTTACTCTTAAACTATTATGATACCTAGCTTGGTTCAAGAAGCTTGCTTTGGGCGGCGGGGGTCGGGAACTGCCCCGACCCTCCGCCACACCGGTGATCTCGTTAGTGCCGCCGGGTGCGGCGGTTGGCTCGACCGCCACCCCTCATGGACGCCGCCGGCTGGACTGCCGGCTGCCCGTTCGCCGAAGGCACACCCCCGGAAGGCTTCCGGTTGCTCGAGCTCAGCGCGGCCGTCGCCGCCTCGAAGACGGCAGGCTCGAGCACCGTCGCGAGCCACACCCGACTGTCGGCCTGACTGGGCGCGAAGCCCAGCATTCGACGCGTACGTACGGCGAGCAGGTCGACGTTGTTCGACGCGATCGCTCCCAGCATTTGCCGCAGACAAGCCTGTGCGTCGGTGTGAAGTCTGACCTTCATTTCGGCACATCCCTTCCCATGCTTCGATGTGGGGTGGGGTGAAATAGTGCGCCCCTGCGAGCCAAGGTGGCCAGTTACCCGGGCTCGCAGGGCGGCACTATTCTATTCCGAAGGGTTAAAAAAGAGCTCTTCTTTCGGTTGAGCTCGGTTCTCTTATCTTCGAGGATGGTGAACGGAGATCAACCTTTGGGCATGTACACAAAAATAATGCAGCCAAGGTGCTTGGGCGTAATTACTGTGTGCTGTGCGCAAAGATTATCGTTCACAATTTCATTCTTACCCAATTCCCTAAAAAAGTCAAACTTGCGCAGTCTGCGATATAAGCGTAGTATTGTTCTGGCATTCAATTCGGCAACTTTGACGCCTTATTGGTATTATTAACCATCATCTATGAATACACTCAGAGACATTTTCGCTGATTTAGTTGCGTTTCCAACAATCAGCACCGACCGTGCAGCAAACCACGACGCGCTGGAATACATCGACCGCTTCCTCAGCGAACGCGGTCTGTTTGTGAATCGTCATGAATGGAAGGGTCATGAGTCACTCGTTGCCACCACGCACCGAACGCGCAATCCACGAATTATGCTGGGTGCGCATCTGGATGTCGTGCCAGCGCCGCCGCGACTCTTCAAACTAGAAGAGCGAGACGGCAAATTCTACGGCCGCGGTACCTGCGACATGAAATTCGCCATTGCCGCCTACCTACAACTTATCGACGATATCAAGGATAACCTCAACCAGTACGACCTTGGTATCATGATCACCACCGATGAAGAGCTCGGTGGTCGAAACGGCGTCCGACAACTTCTCCATGACGGCTATCGCACAGAGGCATGCGTGCTCCCTGATGGCGGGCAGGACTGGGCGCTTGAGCAGTCCGCAAAAGGCGTTCTCTGGATCGCCGCAACCGCCACTGGCGCAACCGCCCACGGATCGCGTCCTTGGGAAGGGGAAAATGCTATCGAAAAACTCATGCTCTTCATCCAGGCAGCACAGCGCGAGCTCTTTACGGAGCAGGCAAGCAGTGCCAATACAATGAACATTGGCCGCATCCATGGCGGAGAAGCTCCCAACCAAGTCGCCAACGTCTGTACTGCCGATCTTGATATACGACCGCTGAACCGCGACGAGCAAAGTCGGATTCTCGGCCGCCTGCAAGAACTCAGCGTCGAGTACGACGTCAGCCTTGAGCATATCCTCAATGATTCACCAATCTATATCGATCTAGCCGACCCGTATGTAATGGCATATGTTCAGAGTGTCGAAAAGGCAATCGGCCGTCCAGTCGAATCGATTCAATCCAACGGTGGTAGCGATGCCCGTTACTTCGCGGAGTATGACATACCGACGCTTGTTGGCTACCCAACCGGCGGAGGCCGTCATAGCGATCACGAATGGCTTGAGGTCAAAGGCTTCTACCAATTCAACGACGTTCTCCACGATTTCGTGCAGCGAACAGCGCTCGTAACAGATCATTCTGTCGCAAAATCGTTGACATCTACACAATAGTTCGGTACACTTCAGATGACCATTACCGAAGACAGTAGCTGTGCCGTCAAACGCACTTAATCCGCTACCGAGGATAGTGATACAAACATCTGTATTTTCTCCCCGAATAAGGTCGTTGGTAATGCGAGAACCAAGGACTTTTTTCTTTTGTTCTCACGTTACTGCAATTTAACAATCTGGTCGACAAACTAACTGTAAGTAAGAGGTAAACATGGCAATTAGTCGTGATAAGAAACAGAGCCTCGTCAGTGAACTAAGCGAGCTTCTTGGCAGCGCCAAGATGACCGCTTTTGCCGCTTACGAAGGCCTGACTGTAGCCGACTTGCAAGAACTTCGCCGCGCTGCTCGCGGTGCAGGTGTTACCGTCAAGGTGGTCAAAAACCGCCTGGTACGCGTTGCACTGCAGCAGTCTGAAGCGCTCAAAGACACAGACACCAGCTCCCTCAAGGGCCAGCTGATCTATGCCATGAGCTCAGAGGACGAAGTCGCGCCTGCACAAGCCCTCGCAAACTTTGCGAAGACTCATGAAGCGCTGAAACTGGCTGGCGCAATCTCTGCTGAAGGCAATCTTCTCAGTGAAAGCGAAGCCAAGGCACTGGCTACACTCCCAAGCAAGAACGAGCTCATCGGCTCCGTTCTGGCAACCCTCAGCTCACCACTCGATGGCGTTATGAATGGCCTTTCTGGCAATTTGCACGCGCTGCTCGATGGCGTTGAGGCTAAGGCTACGGCCTAAACCGCAAAAGCTTGCTTTTGCATTAAACAAAATGGGTGGCAGTTGGCGGGGCTGACCCAGGTTTTTGCTCGGAGCGCTACTGCGCGAGGACAAAAATTAGGGGCGGACCGACTGACAGGACCCCTTCATTGATAATTAACTACTAGAAAAGGAATCAACTACATGGCTGATTTGAAGAAAATGGCAGAAGAGCTGACAAAGCTGACTGTCCTCGAAGTAAACGAACTGAAGACCATCCTGAAGGATGAATACGGCATCGAGCCTGCAGCTGCTGCAGTCGCTGTTGCTGGCCCTGCCGCTGGCGGTGCCGCCGAAGCTGCTGACGAAAAGACTGAGTTCACCGTAACCCTGAAGGAAGCCGGCTCTCAGAAAGTAGCAGTCATCAAGGCTGTCAAAGAACTCACCGGCCTCGGCCTTGGTGAGGCTAAGGGTCTTGTTGACAACGCTCCTAGCGCAATCAAGGAGAAGGTCAGCAAGGACGACGCAGAAGCTGCTAAGAAGGCCCTCGAAGAGGCTGGCGCTACTGTTGAAGTTGCCTAGTTTAGATTCAATCTAACAACCCATCGACCAGATTAATGCACTTAAAACCCACTCCCCCGCGAGTGGGTTTTAAGGTTTAAGATCATACCAATAGAGAAGCACTCCGCGGGCGACCAAACACAAAAGTGCCGGCGCCCACGGAGCGAGAACCCACCGACGACGGTACTGCTACTGTTGCCGCACCGCAACACCGTTCATCGACGTCCTGAAAACACGGCCCGTCGGCCGGAACAGAGCGTAACGCTCACCGTGTTCTGGACACCGCATGCCCTTTGTAACCGTGGGCGGTACGCCCTCGATACTATGCGAGCACTGCAGACGAACAATCGGCATGCGGTACCGACAGCTCAGCCGATACACCTCCTCGCGAATAGCCGCCTGAGGCCGCGCAATTTCCATGCGGCCACCGCAGAATCTGCAGAACCCGAAGCTCACGACGAACCTGATCAGGCCGCACGACTGGCAGAACGCACGGTAGGTGTTGATGTTGCTGTTGGACGGATCGCCCAGCCGAATATTTCCCGGTCGCATAGTGCCTTCTTTCGCAAAAACGATGACGACCTATCAATTAAACAACAATAATTTCTACAGTCAAGTTTAAAAGGAGAGGACTGCGGGCCGCCCGGTACGAGTCAACGCACCAGGCGGCCGCACGACGTTGTGAGTACGAATAGGGAAGTTACAGCTTCAGCCAAATCCCGAGATCAGTGGTCGGCTCATCCTTCAGTCCATCGAGGGGGCGAAGCAGGCCAACCCTGTCGCAACCAGCCATACGCGCGACCATACCGACCATTCGGTGGAGCGCCTGCGCGTTGTCCGGCATGACACGGAGTGACGGCTCCAGCACCAGGCACCAACTTTCCGGTGCTGTCTTGCCTGTCGTCACTAGGTGTGCACCACGCACCCCAGCGACCTGCGAGGCTCGACCAGCAATAGTGCCACGATCGAAAGCCACACCGCCTCTGATGTAGCAATGCAGGACACCCGGGCCTGCGGCTTGAACCACTAAAGTACGCACACACTCTTCCTTCCGGAGAGGGTTTCACAACTTACTTGCCACTGTATAGCAATGCGAAATACCGCGCAATATAGTAATATAGTGATAATTCTTATGTTTTACACACTAGATATAGTGGTAGGTGGGGTATTTTTGTTGACAGCTATTAAGGCTTGCGCTATGCTGCAAGTTGAAAGTACACTACAAACAAACAGATAGGATTTGCGAGACCATGTCTGATTTACCAGAGAAGCAAGTTAAGCGACTCAAATCGCTCATTCAAGATGCAGAGACCAACCTTGCAGCCGCAAAGGAACTTTTGATTAGCTTAGTAGGTGATGATGACGCCGGCTCGCGCCCAGGCAACCCCGAAGAAGTTGCAGGTAAAGTTGTCGAAGGTGTCTTCGACGGTCAGACTATGACCGGCCCAGACGGCAAGACATACCCAGTTCCAGCTAACTACGCCAGTAAGTCTAAACTCATCGAAGGTGATATCCTTAAACTCACCATCGCTGACGACGGCGGTTTTATCTACAAGCAAATTGGCCCCGTTGCCAGACGCCAGATTATCGGTACGCTCGTATCGCATGATGGTGCTTATTACGTCGAAGCTGGTGGCCGCGAATACCGCGTCTTGCTCGCCAGCGTGACCTACTTCAAGGCCAAAACCGGTGATCAGATCAGCATTATCGTTCCCGAAGACAATCGCGAGGCCGAATGGGCTGCGATTGAAGCCGCACTCTAGTTGCGACTTTGCGCTTATTCATCAGATTGACTGCTCAAATGCCACAAACCACAATAGCTACAAGTATAGGCTTTTAATTTGGCGCCCTTATAGCGGTAAGCGTTAACCGCAGCAACAGCTTCCGCTTGCTCGCGCGTTGCAAAGGCTAACTTGTCGTGACAGGGGAGAGCCGACGCGTCCATAATGTCTGGGTCATATTCCATACGTTCATCATACTATACAGGCTGAATCGTTCCACGATATGATGGGCGTATGAAAAAACGAATTATCGCAATCGACTGTGACGATGTCATTGTCGCTACCGCGCCAGCAATCCTAGATTTCTATAACCGGACCTACGACACGACACTACAGCTTAAGAACCTCTACTCACAAGATGTGACGCTATGGGGTGCCGACGATGAGCAAACGGCCATCGACCGCGTGGACGAATTTCTCCACACCGATGAATACCAGCAACTTGCGCCGTTCCAGGAAGCTATCGACGTAATCAATAAGCTCGGCCAACACCATGAACTGCATATGGTGACCGGACGAGGAGATTTTCTGGCAAAAGCAACCGAAGACATGCTGAATGAATACTTTCCCGGCATTTTTCAATCAGTCGAATACACCAACTTTTTCGGCAAAGAATCGCGCTCCAAGGCCGATGTCTGCACAAATTTAGGTGCTGATCTGCTCATAGACGACCATCTCCACCATGCCACGATCGTGGCCGAATGTGGCACAGAAGTGTACCTGTTCGGTAACTATCCGTGGAACCAAACAGACAAGCTCCCGCCTCATGTCACACGCGTTGCCGACTGGCAAGCAGTGGGTGAGCGGTTGCTGCCCTAGCATTTATTTCGATGCTTTACGGCGATGTTCTTGCTTGATTCGCAAATACGTATCGTCAGTGCCAGGCTCCTTATCGCCCGCTTGCTTCATGAGCTCAGCTGGGTACTTTTGATTTATCTGCTCGAGCTTAGCAGCGATAATTTGCTGCGTATCAATGTCCAGCAAAATCGCCATATCCAGCGCATAGATCAGCACATCGGCCAGTTCGGCACGAAGCTGCTCCATCTTTTTGGCGTCGTTCTTGGTCTCTTCCAACGTCATACTAGACCACTGAAAAATCTCCAGCAATTCCGCCGCTTCTATGCAAATGGACTTGGCCAGGTCGGACGGACGCAGCTTATCCCAGCCACGCGTGACTAAATAGTGCCGTATTTGCTTTTCAACATCCTCTTTCATGCATTTATACTACTACGCGAACGTGCTTATGCTATAATCTGGTCTTGTGCCGCGCCGTTAACGTAAGAAATTTTATATACAGGAGTATGACGACGTGAACCAGACGCAGGTGGATGCGCAAACGACCGAACTTTTACAAGCCCTAACCCGAGACGTAGACCAAGCCGCCAGTCGATTTATAGGATTTCCCGCCGCATTGGATTTTGACTACGAAGAGCTAGCGCCGCTCATGCAGCGTTTTTTGAATAATATCGGCGACCCAGCCAGTAGTCCCTGGATCGGCCTGGCCAGCAAAACAATGGAGCGTGAAGTCCTGGCGTTCTTTGCCGAGCTGTTTCGTGCGCCAGAGGACGATTGGTGGGGCTACGTTACGAACGGCAGCACCGAATGCAATCTGTATGCCATGTACGCTGCGCGGCAACACTTCCCTGATGGCGTATTCTATACCTCGAGTCACGCACACTACAGCATCCCGAAAAACGCACATATCCTTGACCGGAAAATCGTGACCGTCCAGGCACAGTCATCTGGCGAAATGGACTACGACGACCTGGCTCGCCATCTTGCGGCGCATCCAGACAAGCCTGCAATCATCATCGCCACCATCGGCACCACCATGACAGAGGCTCGCGACAACATCCAGCGCATCATAGCTGTCACCAAAGCTAGTGGCGTGCCCGGGCATCACATACACGTCGATGCCGCGCTGGCCGGACCGTACGCCGCGCTCCTCCAGCCGCACACGCCCTTCGACTTCGAAGATGGCGCCGATAGCGTCGGTATTAGCGGTCATAAATTCATTGGCTCACCAATGCCAAGCGGCGTCATTATTATCCGTCGCGAACACCAACAGCGGCTCGCAGGCAAAATGAACTACACCGGTTCAGCAGATACGACCATTTCCGGCTCGCGCAATGGCCACACGCCCCTGATGTTATGGTACGCACTACGGAAATACGGTCGCGAAGGACTCAAGCGGCGCGCCGAACAGGGTCTCGAACTTGCCGAATACACGCATGACCAACTACAGCGCATATCTTGGACCGCCTGGCGCAATCCTACCACGCTTACCGTCATACTTCGCGCACCCAGCGAACAGCTTATTCGCAAATGGCAACTCGCGACCCATGATGGCTGGAGCCATATTATCTGCATGCCTGGCGTGACGCGACAGAAAATCGACGATTTTATCCAGGATTTGACCCAGGAGCTATAATGAAACTACCTAAAGGAGACAATAAACATGTTCAAGGATAGTCAGGCATTTAGCGGATTTTCAGTCGACGACATCACAAAAGCGAAACAATTCTACGGCGAGACACTTGGTCTGCACGTCGATGAACAGGAAGGAATGGGACTGCACATAGCTCTCGGCAGCGGCGCAAAAGTATTCGTTTACCCCAAGCCAGACCACCGGCCAGCAGCCTTCACCATTCTAAACTTCCCAGTTGACGACATTGACGCCGCAGTTGATGAGCTCGCCAGCAAGGGTGTTGAATTCGAGCATTACGACTTTGGCAGCTTCAAGACCGATAGCAAAGGCATCGCCCGTAGCGAACGCCCAGAGGACGGCCCAACCATTGCTTGGTTTAAGGATCCGGCTGGCAATATTTTGTCCGTACTGCACTAGGCCTTAGAATAGACTTAGGCGCACCCGCAATCTGCGGAGCGACGACTTGGAGGAGGGGCTATGACGCCCAAGATGATATCCGATCTGGCCATGCAGATCTATGTCATCGTGCATTTCGGACTGCCCAATGATCAGGTAGAAGAACCGAGCGACGCCATGGCGTTGAAGATCATCCGCCGTCGCTGGGTGGATAAGGCAACCAGGAACAAGGACGTGTACCACGTGCACGCCTTCCTGGAGAGCCGCGTACCGAGTATGTCCCGCGTCCGGCGGATACAGCTAGTGCGAGCCTGCCACACCGAGCTCACCAGGAGCAACTGGATCATCACCGCGTCGCTGAACAAGGACAATATGCCAGCCAGCCTCCGGCCGTTCCTGACGTAGCCCTCCTGCCGCTGGGCCCTCGGTACGCACCGCGGGCCCAGTTTCAATGATGGACCCTCTCGGTGTTGTGACGCCTACTCTACTTTAGTTCGGTTGCTTATTGTATTATAAAGAGTGAAATCTAGAGGGGGATAAGGGGCGACTTTCAGGAGGTTACATTTCCCATGGGGCAAGCATTATACCGCAAATACCGTTCTAAAAATCTTGCCGAGATGGTCGGGCAAGAGCATATTACTGATGCCCTGGGTAACTCTATTAAAAGTGGCCGCATCAGTCACGCTTATCTGTTCACTGGCCCACGTGGCGTGGGTAAAACCAGCGCAGCACGCATTTTGGCGCATGAGATTAACTCGCTTCCGTATGACGAGTCACAGCATTTAGACATTATCGAAATTGACGCCGCCAGCAACCGTCGCATCGACGACATTCGTGACTTGCGCGACAAAGTCCACATCGCACCGACCAGCAGCAAGTACAAAGTCTATATCATCGACGAGGTTCACATGCTGACCGGCGAGTCGTTCAATGCGCTCCTGAAGACACTCGAGGAACCGCCAGAACATGTCGTGTTCATCCTTGCGACGACCGAAGTGCACAAACTACCGGCGACAATTGTCAGCCGTACGCAACGCTTCAATTTCCGCCTGATTGACCGCGCGGAAGTTATTACCCATTTGCGCGATATAGCCTCGAAGGAAGAGATCGAAGTCGACGACGAAGCGCTGGAGCTCATTGCCGAGCATGGCGAAGGTAGCTTCCGCGACAGCATCAACCTTTTGGATCAGCTGGCCAATGTGAACGGTGGCAAGATCACGGCGGCGAATGTTGAACGCAGTCTGGGATTGGCGTCGCGCAAGGCTATTGGCGATCTCGTCACTGCGGTACTGAAAAAGGATTTTGCCAGCGCCAACCAACAGCTTACCGCCCTCGAGGAGCAGGGTACCAATACCGCCTCACTCATTCCGCAGCTGATGCGCTACCTGCAGGAGCAGGCGCTGAAACACGTTGAGCTCTATGCGCTGCTCGATGACCTTATCGAGGTGCCACGCTCGTACAACCCAAAGCTGAAGCTGCGGACATTGCTCACAAAATATTCGCTTGGGACGCAGGTTCAAGTCGTTGCCGAGAGTTTAAGCCCTACCCCTCCCACCAAAACTGACAGCAAACCAACCGCTGCCAAGCCAGTCCCAGCCGCGACCAAGCCGGTCCTCAACATTGAAAAACCTCAACCAAAACCGCCAGCCAAGAAACGCGAAGCACCAGGTGCTGAACCCCAAAAAGCCGAAGGTAGCAAGCTCGACGGTATTAACGCTGAGCAATGGGCACAGATTCTCGCCAACACCAAGGAAGAAAGCGCACCGCTCTACGGCATGCTCCGTCAGGGCCTACCTGAGTTTAACGCCAGCAGTCAGACGCTAACCCTCACCTTCCGGTATGCGCTTCACCAAAAACGCATCGATGATGCCAAGTCTAAAAAGCTCATTGCCGACATCATGTTAAAACTGCTAGGTGGCGCACCAATCATTCAGACCGTCGTGGACGCTGCAGCTGCCGCCCCCGAAATCGATTCTCTGCCAACCACACCTGCGCCACCAGAGCCAACACCAGAACCACCCAAGCCAACAGTCGTCGACGAGATGGCGAAATCAGTCATGGACATGATGGGTGGGGGAGAGGTCGTAAAACATGCCTAAGGATTCCAAAGAATACCGGGACAAGCCGAAGGCTCGCCCCAATGCTGCCGCAAAAATACCGCCGCAAAACCTCGACGCAGAGGTGAGTTTGCTCGGCGCTGCGCTCATTGATGAAGAAGTACTCACCCGAGTGAGTGACATTATTCAGGCTGATGATTTCTACGATAAACGCCATGCTGCGATCTTTCGCGCCATGCTCAAGCTATACGAGTCACACAAACCGGTTGATCTGCTGACGCTCAGCGACCAGCTCAAGAAAAAAGACGAGCTGGATATGATCGGCGGCATGGACTACCTGACCGAACTCACCAACATGGTGCCGACTGCCGCCCACGCCGAGCATTACGCCGAGATTATCACCCAGAAAGCTATGCGCCGTCGACTCATCAAAGTCGCCGGTGAAGTCGCCGAGCTGGGTTACGACGAAGAACACCTCGTGGACGAACTGCTCGCCACGGCCGAATCCGAAATCTTTGCCGTGAGCGATAAGAATCTCAAGAATGACCTCGTGAGCCTAGAGCAAATCCTTGGCGAAAGCTTCGATCGTCTGGATGAACTCCACAAGAATAAAGGCCAAATCCGCGGTGTCCCAACCGGCTGGCGCGATCTCGACAACATGACCGCCGGCCTGCAACGATCTGACCTCATCATCCTCGCCGCCCGCCCGGCAATGGGTAAGACGACACTTGTGACCAACCTGGCCTACAACGTTGCCAGCAAGGCAAAACAAGCCGTGCTTTTCTTCAGCCTAGAGATGAGCAAAGAACAGCTGGTCGACCGCATGCTGGCCGACGCTGCCGGTGTTGACAGCTGGAATATCCGAACTGGCAACTTGAGCGATGAAGACTTCGAGAAGCTCAGTAATGCCATGGGTGAGATGGCCGAAGCGCCAATCTTTATCGATGATACGCCGGGCGTATCCGTGCTCGAGATGCGCACAAAAGCTCGCCGCCAGGCACACGCCCAGCCGCTTGGACTGATCATCGTCGACTACCTACAGCTGATGCAGGGGAGTGGCAACCGCAACAGCGACAACCGCGTCCAAGAAGTGAGTGAAATCTCGCGTGGCCTCAAGCTGATCGCGCGCGAACTGAACGTGCCGGTTATTGCGCTCAGCCAGTTGAGCCGTTCGGTCGAATCACGCAGCCCTCAAATTCCACAGCTAGCCGATCTCCGCGAATCAGGATCCATCGAGCAGGACGCCGACATCGTCATGTTCATCTACCGCGAGCAGTACTACAAGCCAGAAACCGAACGTCAAAGCATTACCGACCTCATCATCGCCAAACATCGTAACGGCCCTGTTGGTAAAGTCGAGCTGTTCTTCCACCCTGAGCGACTGAAGTTTATGACGCTTGACAAATACCACGAATAATTTGTAAAAACATCTCAACCCCTCTATAATTATCCTCAGTCTTCCTATGGATGAGGTGAGTTACTTGGCTGCCACGCAGTTGATCAACCGCTACAACTTCGACGGCACCATCGTCGAGCTGTACCGCGATCCCGACGACAAGACCGCCGCAATCAAGTCGCTGGTCATCAAAGTGAACGGTGAAGCTCAACCGATCTGCCGCAAACTCTGGTGTGGACATGTCGTCTGCACCATTGGGACGCCGGCTGGAACGCTTGAGCTGCCGAGTTGCGCGCGGACCAGTCCACCCGAGCCAAAGTGGACGGCGGCCGGACCGCCATTGATCCCGCCACGGCGCCCCAGAGGTACGCGTCCCCGCTGACGAACGGCCGCCCCGCCCAGACACAACTGCAAATTGTCTGGGCGGGACACAATACGTAAACTTATAATGCTTCGCCTCGTGTATAATAAAACTAAGTTATGAGTATCTCACTATGCGCCCTGTAAGCGAGCTGACTCTGTATAGATACCGACACCTTATTGGCTACAGCATGCTAGTGCTGGCCACGGTCGGCCTGCTCTTGTTATTCATCAATAAAATTCCCGCAGGCCTCAGTCAGGCGGAGGAGGCGAGCGCACTGGCAAGCAGTCAGCTTGTCTTTGATCAAAACTTCCTCGATACGACCCACGCCGTCAACCTACCGTACCACCTAGCTCAGTGGGGAAGTTTGAAGCTCTTTGGCCTGGGACCGCTCGGCGTGCGCTTGCCGTCGATGATATTTGGTGCGCTCAGTATGCTGTTTATCTTGCTGCTCCTGAGGCGCTGGCTCCAGGAGAATGTCGCAATTACCTGGGGACTTGTGGTCACAACCACGACGTGGTTCCTGCTATTGGGACGCGCAGGTACGCCAGATATTATGGTTGTGTTCTGGACGAGCCTGATACTCCTGCTGGCGACGCTTGTCTCGCAGCAGAGCAAGGGCTACCAGCTATGGAAAGCACTGGCTATTGTCTCGATTGGTTTTTCATTTTACACGCCGCTGATGGCGTATCTCTTTGCGGCGTCAGCATTGGCGGCAGCTTTCCAGCCCCATCTACGATACGTCATACGATACGCCGAGAAGACGAGCGTCTCGCTGGGCGTGTTGATTTTTATTGCAGTGCTCGTACCACTTGGCTGGAATATTTGGCGCGATCCAGCGGTCATACGTGAACTGCTGGCAATTCCAGAGGCTTTTCCTGGACCGCTCCTGTTCTTCAAGGATCTATGGACCGCTGCAGGCACGCTCATCAATCCGTTCGGCGCAAACTACGGCACATTCGTTACGCCGCTCATGAGTATTCCAATCGTGGCCCTCGCGACTCTTGGGCTCATCCGAACGGTTATGGATTACCATTCAGTGAGAAGTTATGTGTTGCTCCTGTGGCTGGCCGTGCTAATACCGGTTATCGGCCTCAATCCGACACAGCTGAATGTCCTCTTCGTGCCTATTATGCTGCTCGGTGCTATCGGCATGCAGGCATTGTTCCGCTATTGGTATGACCTTTTCCCGCGTAACCCGTATGCTCGCTTCTTTGGATTGCTGCCTATTCTGGTACTCATTGCTTCGGTTGTAAATCTCAATTACACACGCTACTTTGTCGGCGTCACGTATGCGCAATCGTCAGTTGAAGTCTATAACACCGAGCCTTTCCTCCTCCACGAGACACTCAGCAGCAAGGCCTACCGAGACCAGCGCATCGTGTTGATTACGACACCGGAACGCAAATCGCTGTACGAAATCGACAGGTCTGTAGCCAAGAACCTCACAGTCGTCACCCCATCACAATTCGATGGTGCCCCGACGGCCAACAGTGTCATCGTCGATGTTCGCGCCGAGACCCAGCTGTCTGTCGGACAAAGAATTGTACTGCCGCCAAATATCGCCAAACTGGTCGTCAATGACCACAAGGATGATGCATTGCGTTTTCGTATCTACCGACGGTAGCGATACGAGAGCACTACTGATACAATAGAGACGTTAAGGAGTCATCTACCTATGTTCAATCAAGCCAAAATGGTTATGAAGATTAAGAAAGCCCAGAAAGAACTGGCCAATGAAATCATCGAAGTCGAAGCCGGCGAAGGTGCCGTCATCGTTCGTATCACCGGTGAGCAGAAGATCAAGAAGGTCGTCATCGACCCAGAACGAGTCGATCTCGACGACATCGCCGAACTAGAACGCTGGATCGAAACCGCCACCAAGGAAGCAATTACTCGCTCACAGCAAGTTGCCGCCGAAAAGATGAAGCCGCTCATGGGCAGCCTCGGCAATCTTGGCCTCTAAAAGTTACGTCACCCATGCAGATTCTGCCCAAGGCGCTCACTGATCTTGTCGAAGAACTCGGAAAACTCCCGGGGGTTGGCCCACGCACCGCCGAGCGCTATGCGTACTATTTGCTGCGTGCCGACCCCCATATCGCAGCCAAGCTCGCGGCCAGCGTTTCGCAGCTTCACCAGGGTGTGGGCTATTGCCAGAAGACATTTGCCCTTGTCGAGAAAGGCCAAGAACTTTCGCCGCTATATACTGACCCTGCACGAAATAAAAAACTTGTTGCTGTCGTCGAAGAGCCGCTCGATGTTGTCGCACTGGAACGCACCGGACAGTTCAAAGGCACCTATCACGTATTGGGTGGCGCAATTTCGCCGATTGACGGCATTGGTCCGGAGCAGCTTCATATCGATGAGTTGCTGAGCCGCGTCGACGATGACGAAGTCGAGGAAATCATCCTCGCCATGAACGCTAGCGTCGAAGGGGAGTCAACTGCTCTCTACTTGCAACGTCAGATCGGTGATCGACCAGTACGCGTGACGCGGCTTGCTCGCGGCTTACCTGTGGGTGTCGACCTAGAATATGCAGACCAGATTACGCTCGGCCACGCGCTCGAAGGCCGCCAAAAATTATAAGTTCAAAATTTGAGCAGGGTGGGGCCATCAGGCCCGCACCCCACTATCATCCCGTCAGCGGAACATCATCTGAAGCTTGCTAAGAAGCATCTGCGGCGGCACCATGGCGCCGACCACCAGCATCATGCGCGGCGTATGGCGTATCTCGCTGATCCCACTCGTAAAGACACCGAGCGGCACATCGACACCTCGCGCTTGTGCCATCGCCAGATGCCAGGCATGCTGGTCTGACTTGACCACCGGGAACGCTGAGAGCATGTACTGCCGGTACGACGCGTCAGCGTCATTCGGCAGGACGTAATCTCTCAGCTCGCGCAGCATATCGGTGCTCCTCGGGAATTTCGCCGTCGGATATTTGGCCGGAGTGGGCCGCGAGAATCGGATAACCTCCTCGTCCGCGGTCATGATGACGAATTGGTTGTAGAACGAGTGAACCGTGCGGGGCACTCCCACCACGTAGTGGCGACGCGTCGGCGGTAGCGCCCGGTCGACGCCACCCATCCAGTCAAGGATGCGCTCCCGGTCTGGACTCAACGCCATAGTCTTTCTCCGATCAATTGTTGTCGTGACGATAGACTAATATATTATACAACATTTAAGGCTTATCTTCAATTCTCTATCTAAATACAATCTGCTATCAAGTACACCTATAATTTCATACGGGTTAAACGTGCGAGTGACGACAGCCCTAAAGCTATCGTCACTCGCATCTCATCGTGCCAGTGCAACGTCACCCGCTCACCACAGAGCGCAGCCAGTTGGCGACACCGGCGGGCGGCAGGCCGCGAGCCATCCACAGCACCCGCACCAGGCGGCTGGCCGAGTTGCCGACACGAGACTCCGGCGTAAATCGACCAGTGACGAACATCGCCATCGGCATCCCGATTCCCGCCGAAACCTCCATGTAGGCTCGCCATACCTTGTCCGTACGCTCCAAGTCGTAATGAAGTGGGACGCTGGCCGGCAGCCGCATGTCGAGCACAGCCTGGCGCAGTTGGAGCTCGCGAGGCCGCGTGAGCCGACCGCTTCGCGAGTAGATCCGAAGGGTTGGCGCGAAGGCGTAGAGACAGACGAACTCGTTCAGGGTAAGCGCACCCTTCGAGGCAGTCGGTCCACCGTTCAAGGGGACCACCTCGTGTTCGGGGGCATTAGCCAGCCCTCCATCCACCCATCGCAGAATGAAATTCCGATCCCGTTCGATACTCATCGTACGCTCCTCCTGGTTGACGACAGAGATTACACCTTATATATCATAGACCCGTGATCTGATACAATAGCCCTATAATGTTCGACCAAGCAAAAGAAATTATTGAAGCTGCATCGCGCGTTGTCGTGATTCAAGCCGAAAACCCAGATGGCGACAGTCTCGGCAGCAGTCTGGCGCTCGAAGAAATCCTAGGCGACCTCGGCAAAGAAGTTGTAATGTACTGCCCGGTCGCCATCCCCAGTTATCTCGGGTATGCCAAGGGCTGGGATCGAGTGACCGATGATTTTCCGCGCCAATTCGATGTTAGTATTATCGTCGACACCGCCAGCGCCACGCTTCTCGAGCGGGCCATCGTACCAGAAAACCTCGCGCTGATCAGCAAAGTGCCGTCAATCGTCATCGACCATCACGTGACTGAAGGAACTGTTCCCTTTGAGCACCTGGCCGTCACCGATTCGACACGCGTCGCCACTGGCGAGCTCATCTACGCACTAGCTATGAACGCTGGCTGGAGTATCAACCCCCAGGCTGCCGACCACCTGACGGTCTCGATCCTTGCCGACTCACTCGGCCTCATGACCGAGAACACAACCGCCACAAGCATTCGAACCGTGGCAGAGCTTGTTGACCTTGGTGCCAGCCTGAGTGCTATCGATAATCGCCGCCGTGAATTCATGAAGAAATCGCCCGCAATCCTTGCCTACAAGGGCCGGCTCATCGAGCGCATCGAATACTTTGCCGATGGCGCTTTGGCGCTCGTACACATCCCGTGGGAAGAAATCGCCGAATACAGCAGCCAATACAACCCATCGATGCTGGTCATCGACGAGATGCGGCTCGTCACCGGAGTTCGCGTGGCCATCGCACTAAAGTCATACCCCGATGGCAAAGTAACGGGCAAGATTCGCTGTAATAGCGGAGCCAAAGTAGCCGAGCAAATCGCTGGTTACTTTGGCGGTGGCGGTCACGCCTACGTCGCCGGATTCCGCACCTACAGTGACAACTACGACGACGTCAAACACGACCTCATCGGCGCAGTTGGTAGAATTCTGAACGAATACGATAACGCCAAGGAGTAACCATGAAACTCTACAATACGCTTAGCCGTCAGGTTGACGAAATCAAACCGCTGAACGACTCGACCGTGACCGTGTACACCTGCGGCCCTACTGTTTACGATTATCCACACATCGGTAACTGGTTTACTTTTGTTCGATACGACACGCTCGTGCGCACACTGAAACTCGCCGGCTACAAACCAACCTGGGTAATGAACATCACTGACGTTGGACATCTGACGAGTGACGCCGACGAGGGCGAAGACAAACTCGAAAAGGGCGCTCGCCGCGAAGGCAAGACAGCTTGGGATGTGGCAAAATTCTATAGCGACAACTTCGTCCAAGGCCTGAAACGCCTGAACTTTACGCCACCAGACTATCTGCCGAAAGCCACGGAACACATCGAGGAACAGATTGAACTGGTAAAACAACTCGAGGCCAAAGGCTTCACCTATGTCATTGATGATGGCGTCTACTACGACACATCCAAGTTCTCAAATTACGCCAGCTTTGCGCAGCTTGACCTCGACGAACAACAAGCCGGTAAGCGCGTCGAGTACAACCAGCAGAAGCGCAACCCGACCGACTTCGCGCTTTGGAAATTCTCGCCCCGTGATGCCCAGCGCGACATGGAATGGGACAGTCCTTGGGGCAAGGGATTCCCGGGCTGGCATCTGGAATGTTCAGCCATGGGCATGAAATACCTCGGCGAAACTATCGACATCCATGCCGGCGGCATCGACCATCAGCCTGTACACCACACCAATGAAATCGCGCAAAGCGAAGCTGTGACCGGCAAGCCACTCGCGCAGTACTGGATGCACGCCAATCACATTAGTGTCGATGGTGAAAAGATCAGTAAATCGCTCGGTAACGGCATTACTCTGGAGCAAATTGTAGAACGAAAGCTATCGCTCAGCGCGCTTCGATTGCACATTCTGGAATCACATTACCGTTCGCAGAGTAAATTCAGCTGGGATAGCCTCGAGGCAGCGCAGCGTCGCTTGCGTAGCTACCAGACGATGGCCGACCTGCGGTTTCAGGCACGCGAGTCTGACAAAGAGATCATCGACTACGATGCCATGCGCCGCAGCCTGATTAGCGATCTGACCGACGATCTCAACACGCCGCTCGTCTTAGCCCAGCTGTCCGGGCTGGCTGCACAAATCGAAAATCGATTAGTCACCACCGACGAAACCGAACAGTTTACCACGTTCCTGGAAGCAGTTGACGACGCGCTCGGGCTCAATCTACTCGGCTCCCGTGATATCGAACCCGAGCAGAAACAGCTAATCGCCGAGCGTGAACGCGCGCGGGCAGCCAAAGATTGGCAGAAGTCAGATGATTTCCGCGTCGAATTAGTCAAGCAAGGCCTCGGCCTACGCGACACACAGTACGGTACTGTTTGGTACCGGCTGTAGTCGCGACAGTTCAGTCAACTAAGATTCGGCGACCTTCGAACGAGCGTAGCGTCCCCAGCCTTTGCGCGTGGGTTTGACGACTTTGCGCCGTTCGAGGTAGTCGATGATTAGGACACGTAAGCAACCAGCAGCTGGAATGGCCAGGAAACCACCGACTGGACCGAGGATATTAATACCCACGATCGCAGCAACCAGAATGGTCAGCGCACTCAGCTCAATGGTGCGCGCCTGGACTGTCGGCTGGATAAGGTTGTTCTCAATCTGCTGATAGATGAAGAAATAGATACCAAACGTAATTGCCGCACCGAGATCGTTAAATATCAGCACAAAGATTACAATCGTGGCGCCAATGATAGCACCAATCATCGGCACTAAGTCGGTCAAGAAGATCAGGAAGGCCAGCGGCAACACCGCGGCCAGGGGGACATTGAAGAAGGATGTCAGTGCGAACAGCACCAATAGCCCAGCCGCGCCCGCCAGCGTCGCCACAAATACCTGGCCTGTCACGTATCGAGTCACAACGGTGTACATACGACTGATAAGGTACTTGTGATGCTGCAATTTATGATCGTCGCGGTATACGCTCCACAGACGCTCCAGCCAGCGTGGACCCTCGATCAGTGCCAGGAAGGTGAGGACCAACACCGTTACGAGGGTTATAAATCCGCTCAGGAAGGTCGTCACGCCGGCAACCACGCTGCCACCGACACCTTGCACAATATTGCCAGCTTGCTTGCGGGCACCATCAACGAATTGGTTCACGTCGTCTTGCAGGTGGTATCTATTGATCACGTCGCCAACCACACCCTGCTGGTTACTGACTTGCTCGATATAGCTCGGCAATGAATTAATAAAGTTAGTCGTCTGGCGGACAATCGGCGGAATAGCAACATAGACGAAGAAGCCGATGATCGCCAGGACAATAATGTAGCTCACAGTAGTCGCCAGGATACGGCTGTGGCCCGGAAGCTTGTTTGCCAAGGCAGAAACTGGTGGATTGAGCGCCATAGCCAGAAACAGCGATATCAACACGATCATGAGCGACGGCGTAAGCTTCCACAGCAAGTACGCGCCGACTACAAACGCGGCTGCCACCAGAAATAGCCGGACGAAGGTTGATGAATCTATGTCGATTTTGACTTTCACTCGTATCCCCTTACCTAAATTTTATTCTATACGCTACCAATACGCCGACACCAGCACCGAAAACCGCAAAGAATACAGTGTAGATACTCAGAATATCAAAGTGGAAAATAAGAATGCCGATATAGGTCATAGCGGCTGCCCCAATAGCGCTCGCGCGCAGAAGCAATGTGCTGTTCATAAGCATTAGTATGACGCAAAATGGACTAAAACACCAGAGGTGCATCGATCTCGATTATGCGGGAGCGAATGGACAGCAAGACGATAAGCGGCTCACCTGAATAGATGAGCCGCATACCCTTACGGATTTTGCTGGATTACTGCTCGAGTGCAGGAACATCGGCCCGGGCGGCCTTCATAACGTCTGCCCAGTAGCTTAGGCGAGTGAGCATGTTGCGAGCGGACTTTTCCTGGCGTTCATCGAACTTATACGCGCCTTGCTCGTTCATATTCATGTAGTACTCTCGCATGATGACGTGCTCGGTAATGTCGTACATCGAAAGATGACCAACGACTGCACGCAGCTGCTCGACGGCTCGAGCGCCACCAGCGACCGCGCCATAGCTCAGGAAGGCGACTGGCTTGTGAGCCCATTCGTGGTAAAGATAGTCGATAGCATTCTTCATCACCGCAGTATAGCCGTGGTTGTATTCAGCAGTAACGAATACGAAGCCATCGGCCTCATCGATCGTCTTTGACCACTCTTTGGTGTGGTCGTTCTGATACGCCCGAACAAGAGGGGATTCTGGTTCGTCCATGAATGGCAGGTTGAGTTCGGCCAAGTCAATGAGCTCGAATTCAGCGCCTTTCACATTCTGTGCGACTTTCATCAGCCATTCTGCCGGCTGTACTCCAAAACGATTTGGACGGTTGGAGCCGAGGATAACTTTGATTTTGGGCATAATGCTCCTTACTATGTTTTTTATAGTTACTATACATAATGTAGTATATAGGTAAGAAATTTGACTTGCAAGAGATATTCGATTATGTTTGTGTTAAGATGCTGATAGAAAACAAGCCGGGCTGCGTCGAAGCTGCTGCGCGTATTGTTGGCGATAAGTGGACGCCGCTCTTGTTGCGTGCCCTTGCCACAACGCCGCTTCGTTTCTGCGAGCTGCAAAAAGCCACCAGCAACATCAACCCCCGAACACTTTCGGCCCGTTTGAGCTGGCTGGAAGAAAATGAAATTATCACCAAAGGGCAACGAAGCGCCACACCGCCATGTGCCGAATACATGCTGACTGAGAAAGGCAGTGACCTTGTACCCGTCCTCCAAAGCATGGCGAGCTGGGGCGAAAAATACGGCTCAGCCTAATTTCCAGGCGTGATCCAATCCTCGAGCAACTGCGGCTGCAGACCAGCCTGCTTGCTAGCGGCCACGAACGCCGCGAGGTCATGCTGGAACAACGGCCGAAAATGCATCAACACGATATCGCCAGGACGCAGTCTGTCGCCAACCTGATAGTGCATCTGCCCGCCGTCGACGGTCGCGCTCCATAATATAACAGCTTTCATACCGCAGTCGGCCGCCGCCCGCCGGGTATTCGCATCGTAATCACCGTACGGTGGTCGAAATAGATCCGGACGCTTGCCATAGGTAGCGGCATAGTTATCAGACGTCTGACATATTTCGTGTTTCTGATCTTCGTAGCTGAGCTGCGGCAAATCACGATGACTCAGGGTATGATTCTGGATAGTTGAGTCGGTCTCTCGCGCAATTGAAGCAAAATAATCAGGTGACTGCGACACATATTGCTGCGTCAGGAAAAGTGATGCCTGTATGTTTGCCTCACGCATCTTGGCGGCCGCCTCTGGTTCGCGATACAGGCCGTCGTCAATCGTCAGGAAGACGACCGGATGCTGAGTGTTGACCGAATACAACGTCGGGGCCAGCCCCTCACTCGCACTTGGCGGTGTAATATCAGGAGCGTAACGGAGCTCCTCAGGAGTAAAGGGAGGCGCCAGATCTGCGGCCCGAGCGGCAACGATTGATCGTTCAGGCGCGCTCACTATGCGCTTCCATTCGATATACCCCACAAGATAGATAACTGAAAGGATTGCGATACAGATTGCCGCGATGAGTCGTTGGTGTTTCATGAAATGAGGATGGGTCGTATCTGTCATATTCGTTCGTCGGTATTACCATAATATCGCATAAAGTACAGCAATTAAAAAATCGACTCGATGTGAGCCGACTTTTTAGGTGCGAATTGGATCTTTATACGTTGCGGGTAATATTGACGAGCGTCCAATTAAATTGCTCTTCGTCAAACTTCAGACGGTATGTGTCGCTGCCGTCTGTCATGTCAAAGATTTGAATCATCTTTTGACCCCGCTTTATAAGGTACTGCAGTCCCGACTCAAGGAAGTTAACGGTACTGCCATTGTACTCCATGCGCTTCGGGTAGCTACGAAGCTCCCGGCGGTTTCGGAAATACATGGCTGTAATCGTCACCTCTTTGTTAACTGCTGTGCATTCGTTCATAGTAAGCTCCTTTGTAATAACTGTTGCTGATAATCAGCGAACGGGGTTTTACGTAAGGCACTGCCTGGTTCAGTAGAGTTTCCACCGTTCATGGAAATTCACCCCAGGAAGCTAAAGCTTGAACGTGGACAGTGACGCTTAAAGTATCACGCCATAGAGAGTTGACGCCGCGCTTCAGTGTGTATGTCCTCAAAGTGCATTGAGCCTGTATGTGGAAAGGTTCTCCACCAGTACATACATAACCGTAATTAATTATAGTACTTTGGGCGCTGGAGTGAAGAGGTTTGAGCTGAAAACACAACAGATTATGGACGGATCGAGCGTGGCGGTGTCCGGACTTTTGGCAAAGCTCGACCTTCCCGGGAGGAAGGCAGCGAGCTGCTTGCGAGCGAACTGTACTTTGCCAAAAGTCCGGACACCGCCACGCTCGATCTACATCTCTCAGTTTGCAATATTCTTACCAACATGTTACTATAACTTTCAAAGCACTTATGAATACCACTGAGTCAAACAATCCGACCGTATGTACCAGAAGCCTCAAACTCCTGGCTGATTTCTGGACGCTCAATATTATTGCCGCGCTGGAAGACGGCGAAATGCGTTACTGCGATCTCCAGCGTGCAGCTGGCGGCGTTAATCCTGTAACGCTAGGCAACCGTCTCCACAAGCTAGTCGACGCTGGCCTCGTCGTTCGCCATGCCTCTGCGGACGATATCTCAGTCAGTTACGAGCTGACTGATCTTGGCAAAGCAGCGCTACCTGTGCTGCGCGCGGTCAACATCTTTTCTCGCAAACTTCCCAAAGAAGCCTAGCTACTGAACGACTTAATAATCTCGAGCAAACTCCGCAGCTCGATCTCGGCCTTGATAACGTAACCATCCATGTCGGCCCGCACATCAGGGCTGACCTTAGCGGAATCACCAAGGTTAGTAAGAATAACGATCTTTGTTTTTGTCGCGCCATACTGTGGATCGTGACGGAGAATCTTCAGCACTTCGAACCCATTGCGCTTCGGCATCATAACATCCAAAAAGATAAGATCAGGCTGATAGGTCTTGGCCATCGCCAAGCCTTCTTCGCCATCAGAAGCAATAGCCACATCAAAGCCATGCTGCTTCAGAAATATTTCGTACAAATTTCGAAGCTCGAGATTATCCTCAACGAGTAGTATTTTTCGTAACCCAGCCACGATGCCTCCTTGTGAACGTCTGCGCGTCCTGGTCTTGCTGTTCATGCTCAGCGAGTTGATGTTCATGAATAAGGGGGAGAGTAAAGGTGAATGTCGATCCGGCGCCTTCGTGTGACTCGACGCCTATAGTTCCATTATGACGCTCAATGATCGATTTGGAAATAAAGAGCCCCAGCCCAGTGCCCGTGCTACCACTGTCCAGGCCACCATGAACTCGATAGAACTTAGTGAAGAGATAGGGGAGGGACTTTTGAGGAATGCCGATGCCCGTGTCTTTGACGCGTGTCACGTATCTATCGCCATCGCGGGTGAGCGAAACTTCGATAGTGCCGTGCGGATCGGTGTATTTAATGGCGTTACCGAGCAGATTGTGAACCACCTCCCGAAGCGCGATAGTATCGGCCAGCACCATATCGCCGGTCGCAGGCCCGTCGTAGCTGATGGAAATATGTTTGTCCTCGGCCACAAACCCGCTATCTTCGACAGCCTGCTTGATAGTATCCGCCAAGTCGACAGGCTCCATATTGAGGGTCAGCGTACCACGTTCGATGCGCGAGACATCGAGCAGATTGTTGATCAGGCTGCCAAGTTCGGTGGAGCTTTTCAACGCCTGGTGCAGATATTTATTTGCCTCTTCGCCAATGTGCGCGCCCTCCTTGTAGGAAATAAGCTCGATGTAACCACGCAATGAAGCCAACGGCGTCCGGAGTTCGTGAGCGGCCATTGATACGAAGTCGATCTTCATGTTCTCGAGCTCGCGAGTTTTGGTCTCGTCGTGAATCGTCACGATGGTCTGGGCGTCACCACGTTGCTCGGCATTCACTCGCGCGACAATGATCTTCACAAAATGCGTCGATCCGACGTGATCAACATACTCGAGATCAGCATACACACCAGAGGTATTGTACTGAATCGTAAATGGCTGTAAGTCCCGCGTCCATTTGAAGAGACCTTGAATGCTCTGTCCCACAATAGTCGCATTCGACAGCTGAGTCAGCTGCGAAGTGGCGGCGTTCGCGATCAGAACGTTACCGTCACGATCGATCGCTAGAATACTCTCGGCTGTGGAGTTGAGGATAATTTTCAGACGATTGCGTTCTGACTCAATATTCGACACGAAGTCCTTCAAGCTAACACTCATCGTATTGATACTGTCGCCCAGCGTGCCAATCTCGTCGCTGCGCCACAGGTCGACGCGACCGCCGAACTCGCCACGACCGATGCGCTGCGCAACGTTAGCAAGGTACAAAATGGGCCGCGTAAATGAGCGCGTCAGCCACAGTGCTGCCACGAAAACCGCCGCCGAACTAACCAACAATATCGTAATGAGCGAATTGCGCAGCTGAATGATAGACACTAACGCCTCGTCGGTATCGATCTTCGTCGCCAGTACCCAGTCAGCGAAACCAATTGTGCGCGATGCGACGATTACTTCGCGGCCACGATAGTCAGTGGCCGTATGAGTTGCCTCTGACGTGTCGAATAAGGCCAGCGCATCGAGATGTCGGCTCAACGCAGCATCGGTGTCGAACCGAAGCGGAAAGAGCGAGATCGCCTGATCATTCGCGCCTTTAAACGCCACAACCGTCTCACCAGTCGCGCCCAGGCCAGTGTAGTCTTGTACGGCGGCAATGATGTTATCCATGCGGAAAACCGCCAACATCACGCCCGACTCATTCTTATTCACGCTAATTTTGGTGGCGATGTAGAGCTTGTTGATGTTGTCGCGCGAGTCTTCACGGACCGAGATTGCGGTTTCTTCGTTGGTGTTGTTGTAGTAGTCGCCAAGCGAGAGCGTCTTGGCGCGATTCTCGTCGGATGTCGTGGCGATAACCTTACCGTTCAAATCCATAACGGTCACAGCCTGCATGTCAGGGAGCTGCGCCTTGCGATCCTGCAAAATCTTGTCGAGCGCCGACTGGTCGCTTGCTTTAGCTGACGCCAGGTATTGCCCCAGCACGCTCTGCAAATCAAAGCGATTCGTCAGTGTCGTGACATCCTCTTGGCGCTGCTGTAATAGTCCACTGATTTTCTGTTCCTGCTTCACCGCGGTGCTCACGAGCTGATCGGTGGTTTTGGCCCGAAGGTCAGCACTCGTCGTCAGAAAAGCGATCACACCCACCAGGAGCGTCGGAATAATTCCGACCGCCAGCATGAACAGCGTGAGTTTCATCCGAATGCTCATACCACGCCGATGAGGTTGGACGACGCGACTACTCAACAAGGGTGAATGCGCCATTCTTAACCTGGAAGAGATCGTATCTGTAGCTCTTTTCCGAAACTTCACCGTTGACATCGAATTGCTTAAAGCCAGAGACCGCATCGCTGAGCGTTATTTGCGGCAATATATTCTTGATCTGCTCGCCAGTAGTCGCACCACGCTGCACTGCAACCTGCAAGAGGTGGATAATATCGTAAGCCTGTGGCGCGGCATAGAGCTGCTCGGACTTGCCGTATTCGTTGACGAGCGATTGCTTGAACGCCTTCGTGCCGGTCGGGAAAGAGGAAATAGTCAGACCTTCGGCGACCGCAGGATTATTGCTAATAATCGTATTATCGTACATGATGTCAGCACCAAAGAACGGCGCCTTAATGCCGGCCTCTCGCGCAAGTTTCATAGCAGCCGTGGCCGACACGACTGAGTTCGGGGCGATGAAGATTGCTTCCGGATTCGCTGCTTTCAATGTCTTAATCTGAGTATCGAGGTCGATCACGTCTGGTTCGGCAGAAGCTGTAGCCACAACCTGTCCACCAAGCGCTTCAAATTGCTCGCGAAATACAGCGTTCATGCTACTGCCATATGGTTCGTTGGTGTAGAAGATCGCCACCTTACGAATCCCGCGATCGTAAATCGTCTGCGCCATAAATGTTCCCTGGAATGTATCAGGCGGCACCACTCGGAAGAAATAATCGTCAGGCGTGGTTAGCGTCGTGCTCGATGCCGACGGGCTGATCATCGGAATTTTAGCATTATTGGCCGCGGGCAATGCCGCAACAGTGGCGCTAGAACAGCCTTCGCCGATAATCGCCACGACATTCTGGGCGATGAGCTGTTTGACGACTTCGCCAGCAGTCTTGGCGTCACACTTGGAATCAACCTGGATAATATCAATGTTGTCGGCATCCAGCTCTTTCTTGGCCAGCTGCACACCCTTCATTGCTCCGTAGCCCATACTGCTGGAGCCACCGCTAAATGCCATCATGACACCAACTTTAATGCGGGCACTCGATTGCTTGGTCATAATCTGCACCGCCAGCACGACACCAACTGCGACGATCCCCACGATTACAAGCGCAAGCAGCGCCAGGAACGCTCCCTTCCGCGCATGATGTTGCGTGGGCTGCGGCATCTGTTCTGGTGGTTCTGGCGGGGGAGTCGGGGCAGGCTCAATCGACCCAGCTGGCTGAGACGGCATTACGGGTTGATTTTGTTGCCTTGGTTGGTCGTCCATGGTTCCCTTACCCTTTTATAAATCCTTATCATAAGCATCTTCGATCGACCCTCCGTTGTCAAGATTGCAGCGAGCATCTACTCCGTAAACGAAGCTGCAAACTTTGCAGCAGCCTGGGCGCGCATCGAAATCGCATCTTTATCGTCTGCCGTCAGTTCGGCGAATGTCTGCTGCTTGCCGGCGGGAATAAAGATCGGGTCATAGCCAAAACCGTGATCGCCGCGCGAGGAATTCGCAATAGTACCCGCGAGCTCACCATCGAACACGTGAACACCGTGCTCGTCGCAGTAGCCAAGCGCTGTCACGACACGCGCCGAGCGATCTTCCCAGCCCTCCATCATCTTCAGGATGCCATCACAGCCAACATTATCCAGAAACCACGCGATCAGCGCACCTGGCAGCTCACCCCAAGCGGTAATATACAGTCCAGTGTCGTCCACCACCACTGGTCGGCCTAACTGAGCATAGGCCGCCTCGGCTTTTGCCGCAGCTACGACGCGCACATCAGTGGACTGGACTTCGGGCAGTGGAATCTTTTGACTGGTAAGTTGGATGCCGAGTAATCGCGAAAGCTCTTTGACTTTACCAGCGTTTCCAGTGATGAGCGTGACTTCTTGCATCCCCTTAG